>Ga0073899_10004972_pt1 | contig 11624 bp, 8 predicted proteins | sample KloWWTmetaKNB5Ph_FD_88975 | JGI IMG/M metagenome (GOLD analysis project Ga0073899, IMG submission 88975) | Active sludge microbial communities from Klosterneuburg, Austria, studying microevolution and ecology of nitrifiers - Klosterneuburg... | ecosystem: Engineered > WWTP > Aerobic digester >...
GTCGCGACCGCCGCCGCGCGCCGCCGCGGGAAATTCATTGATCCGGCCACCGCCAGCCAGAGCAGCGCCAGTGCGGCACAGGCAGCGAAAACCGCATTATCGCCGAAATTCTGCGCGATATATCCGCCCGCCGCACCGCCGGTGAACAGCCCCAGCGCCTGTGTCGTGTTGTAGACGCCGAGCGCCGCGCCCCTGGCCGCGGCCGGCGCGGTGCGCGAGACCAGCGAGGGCAGCGAGGCCTCGAGAATGTTGAAGGCGACAAAGAAAAGCAGCAGCGACAAGGCCAGCGTCCACAATCCCTGGCCGAGAAACAGCAGGCCCAGCTGGACGACGACCAGCAGCGCGATGGCGCCGCGGAAGACCGCCGGCATCCTGTCCTTGCGCTCGGCGGCGATGATCGCCGGAACCATGATGACGAACGAAGCCAGCACGGCGGGCAGATAGACCTTCCAGTGTTGCGGCGCCGCCAGGCCGCCATGATCGACCAGCGCGTGCGGCAGGACGACGAACATCGCCATCTGCACCATGTGCAGCACGAAGATGCCGACATTGAGACGGAAGAGGTCGGGGTCGACGAGCACCCGGCGCAAAGGCAGCTTGTCATGGCCGTGGCATTGCGGCGCCGGGGGCACGACCTCGAGCAGCAGCACGATCGCCAGCAGGGCGAGGACGCCGGTCAGGACGAACAGCCCGCCCATCCCGATCCAGCCGTACAGCACCGGCGCGCCCACCAGCGACAGCGCGAATACCAGTCCGATCGACGAGCCGATCATCGCCATCACCTTGGTGCGTTGCTCCTCGCGGGTCAGGTCGGCAGCCAGCGCCGTGACCGCGGCGGAGATCGCGCCGGCCCCCTGCAGTACGCGGCCGGCGATGATCCAGTGCATGTCCGGCGCCCAGGCGGCGACGAAACTGCCGAGGGCGAAGATCAGCAGGCCGATGACGATGACCCGCTTGCGCCCCCAGAGGTCGGAGGCGATGCCGTAGGGAATCTGGAAAATTGCCTGGGTCAGGCCGTAGGCGCCCAGCGCGAAGCCGACCAGCGCCAGGTTGTCGCCGCCGGGGAGCGTTTTCGCATATACGGAGAACACCGGCAGGATGAGAAACAGCCCGAGCATGCGCAGGCCGAAGATGGCCGCCAGAGACGCACCGGCGCGGCGTTCTTGCGGAGTCATCCGGTCGGCGGCGGGAATCGACATCGGGCGAAAGTCTTTGTGCAATGCAGCGAAAGGTGAAATGGTAGCAGGTTTGTCGCTCTTCCCGGCGCGGCGCCGCCGCGTTGGGCGGACGATCGGCTGGCTCGGGCCGGGGCGACCGCGCTAACATGCCGGGCATCCGCTCCTTTCAGGTTGACCGCATGCGCCTGCTGCCCCCGCTTCTCCTGGCTTTCGTCGCCGGTTGCGCCACCATCGTCGGTACGCTGAAACTCGACGACCGTTTCGGCCCGCCCGACCCGGCGCGCTTCGATCGCCCGACCGCCGCGGTCAGCGGCGCGCCGGATTACTGGACCGAGGTGCGGCCGCTGCTCGACCGGCGCTGCGTCTCCTGCCACGCCTGCTACGACTCGCCGTGTCAGCTCAATCTGACCAGCCATGCCGGGCTGACCCGCGGCGCCAACCCGAAGATCGTCTATTCCAGCGTGCGCCTGGTCGCCGACGACCCGACCCGGCTCGGCTTCGATGCGCTGACCAACGCCGGCTGGCGGGAAAAAGGCTTCCACCCGGTCCTCAACGAGCGTGAGCAAACGCCGGAAGCCAACCGCGAAGGCGGTGTCCTGTACCGCATGCTCGCCCTCAAGCAGGCGCATCCGGGACCCGAGCGCGGGCCGCTGACCAGCGCCGATCTCGACTTCTCTCTCGGTCGCGACCAGACCTGCGCCCGCGCCGAGGATTTCGACGGCTACGCCGCCAAGCACCCGGAACGCGGCATGCCCTTCGGCCTGCCGCCGCTGCCCCGGGACGAGCACCAGACCCTGGCGCGCTGGCTGGAAGCCGGAGCGCCGTACACGCCACCGCCGCCGCTGCCGGCCGCGGTGCAGGCGCAGGTCGCCGAGTGGGAGGGCTTCCTGAACGGCGACAGCCGGCGCGAGCAGCTGGTCGCCCGCTACATCTACGAGCACTGGTACATCGGCCAGCTCAATTTCCCCGAGGCGCCGGGACGCTACTTCCAGCTCGTGCGCAGCCGGACGCCGCCGGGACAGCCGATCGACCTGGTCGCCACGCGCCGTCCCTACGACGACCCCGGCGTGGCGCGGGTCTACTACCGCCTGCGCTACACCGAGGCGACGCAGGTGGAGAAGACCTTCATGCCGCTTCAGCTCGACGCGGCCCGCATGGAACGGGTGCGCCATTGGTTCTTCAAGGCGCCCGATACCGTCACCGTGCTGCCGGGCTATTTGCCGGAGCAGGCTTCCAACCCCTTCGCCACCTTCCGCGCGCTGCCGGCCGAAGCGCGCTATCGCTTCCTGCTCGACGACGCGCGGTTCACCATGATGGGTTTCATGAAGGGTCCGGTCTGTCGCGGCCAGGTGGCGCTCAACGTGATCAACGATGTGTTCTGGGTCGCCTTCGTTGCGCCGGACAGCAGCGAAGCCCGGATGACGGCCGCCCTGCTCGACCGCGACATCATCAATCTGCAACTGCCGGCGGAACATGAGAGTACGGCCGGGCTGCTGGCCTGGCGCCGATACTCCGGGCTGGAAAAGCGCTACCTGGAAAGCAAGAGCCAGCTCGCCGGCGAGCTGAAGAAGCAGGACCTGCCGCAGCTTGCCAGCCTGTGGGATGGCGACGGCGACAATCCGAACGCCGCGCTGACGGTATTCCGCCACTTCGACAACGCCTCGGTCATCCACGGCTTTGCCGGCGAACGGCCACAGACCATGCTGGTCATCGGCTACCCGCTGTTCGAGCGCATGCACTATCTGCTGCTCGCCGGCTACGACGTCTTCGGCAACATCGGCCACCAGCTGGCGACCCGGCTCTACATGGATTTCCTGCGCATGGAAGGCGAACTCAACTTTCTCGCCTTCCTGCCACTCAAGGACCGCCAGCCGGTCCTCGACTTCTGGTACCGCGGGCGCAAGGAACAGACCGACCGCTACTTCGCCGATGCCGCCGCCTATTTTCCGCGCGAGAGCGGCGTGCATTACCGCACCGGCGACCATCTCGATGAGCTTTACCGGGCGCTGGCCCGGCGCATGGCCCCCCTGCGCGCCCCGGCGCTCGACTGGAAGAAGACCGGACTGAGCGTGGCCGAAGTGGCCCAGATGCGGCGTCTCTCGCAAGTCAACGGCATTCCGGCATCGGTGATGCCCGAGTTCAGCCTGCTCTTGTTGCGCCGGCCGGGCGAGCGCCTGCAGATCGTTTCGCTGGTGCGCAACAGCGCGCACAGCAACGTCTCGCAGATGTTCGACGAGGAAGAACGGCGGCTGCCCAAGGAAGACACGTTGCTGGCGCTGGACGGCGTGATCGGCGCCTACCCCAACGCCCTGTTTGCGGTCGACCCCGAAAAACTGCCCGAATTCGTCGACGCCGTCGCGCGCCTGGGCGACGAGGCCGGCCTCGTGCAACTGACCGAGCGTTTCGGCGTGCGCCGCAGCGACCGGCGCTTCTGGCCGACGAGCGACGCGCTGCACGCCGAGTGGCGGCGCACCGCGCCGCGCGAGGCGGCCATCCTCGACTACAGCCGCCTCGACAACCGCTGATCAGCCCTTTTCGGCGCGGGCTTCCTTGCGCAGCGAAGCCCACACCGAGGCGCCGATGATCACCGCCACGACAGCCAGCGAGAAGCCGACCGGAATCTTGTAGACGTCGATCAACAGCATCTTGACGCCGATGAACATCAGCACGACGGCCAGTCCGTACTTGAGCAGCGAGAAGCGGTCGGCGACGCCGGCGAGCAGGAAGTACATCGCGCGCAGGCCGAGGATGGCGAAGATGTTCGAGGTCAGCACGATGAACGGGTCGGTGGTGATCGCGAAGATGGCCGGAATCGAATCGACGGCGAAGATCAGGTCGGAAGCCTCGACCAGCACCAGCGCCAGAAACAGCGGGGTCGCGTAGCGCACGCCGTCCTGCCAGGTAAAGAAGTTCTGGCCGTCGAACCCGGTGCTGATGTTCATGTGGCGGCGCAGCCACCGGACGACCGGATTCCTTTCGAGGTCGGGCTTCTCGTCGGCGAACCAGTACATCTTGACGCCGGTGACCAGCAGGAAGGCGCCGAAGACGTAGAGAATCCAGTGGAACTGGGAAATCAGCCAGGCGCCGGCGAAGATCATGACGGTGCGCATGACGATGGCGCCGAGAACGCCGTAGAGCAGCACGCGCTTCTGCAACTCGGCCGGCACCGCGAAGAAGCCGAAGAGCATGAGCCAGATGAAGACGTTGTCGACCGCCAGCGCCTTTTCGATCAGGTAGCCGGTGATGAACTCGAGCGCCGTGGTATTGGCGATCTCGCGCCCCAGGCTGCCGTCGAGGTACCACCAGAGACCGCCGGCAAAGGCCAGCGTGACGCAGATCCAGATCACCGACCAGACCGCGGCTTCCCGGAAGCCGACGCGGTGCTCCTTGCCGCCGCCGACCAGAAACAGGTCGATCGCCAGCATGACGAGAACGATGGTTGCGAATCCGGCCCACAACCCCGGGTTGCCTATGGTTTCCACAAGGATCTCCTTTCGCGCATTCAGAAAAGCAAACGACCCGCGCCGGAGTGGGCGAAGGGCCGCTGAATGCCAGAAGGAGCCTCGCCGTCACGGCAAAGGTCTTGCTCGCAGCGCTGACTTGCTGCCCGGGTGCCGGAAGCCTGCGCTTCGTGGTGACGACACACCGGTCGGGAGCTACTCCCCCTTGGGATGGCCTCGACTCTATTGAACCCTAGTGGAATTGTCAACTTTCTGCGGGATCTCCGGGATTGGGCCGGCGCGCCGCCCGTGCGGCGCGGCCGGTGCGGGGCCGCAACGGGCCGGATGCTATAATCGCCCCCCGTTTCGCGCCCCTGCCCAACCCGGTGATCTTTACCCTCGGCATCAACCATCACTCCGCGCCGCTCGCCATCCGCGAGCGCGTGGCCTTCCACGCCGAGAAGCTGCATCAGGCGCTGGCCGACCTGACGCACGGCGGGCGGGTCAGGGAGGCGGCGATCCTGTCGACGTGCAACCGTACCGAGATCTACTGTGCGGCCGAGACGCCCGACACCGTCGTCGACTGGCTGACGCGCTACCACCGCGTCGAGCGCGGCGAGATCACCCCCTACCTCTACCTGCACGATCAGCCGGAAGCGGTGCGCCATGCCTTCCGCGTCGCCAGCGGGCTGGATTCGATGGTCATCGGCGAGCCGCAGATCCTCGGCCAGATGAAGGAGGCGGTGCGCGTCGCCGAAGAGAGCGGCACGCTCGGCACGCAGCTGCACAAGCTGTTCCAGCGTTCGTTCTCGGTCGCCAAGGAAGTCCGCAGCACGACGGCGATCGGCGCCAACATCGTCTCGATGGCCGCCGCCGGCGTCCATCTCGCCGAGCGCATCTTCGAGTCGCTGGCGACGCAGCGCATCCTGTTCATCGGCGCCGGCGAAATGATCGAGCTGTGCGCCGCCCATTTCTGCGCCCGCCAGCCGAAACAGGTCACCATCGCCAACCGCACCGTCGAGCGCGGGCGGGCGCTGGCCGAGCGCTTCAACGGCACGGCAATCCGCCTCGACGAACTGGGCGAGCGCATCGCGCAGCACGACATCGTCGTTTCCTGCACCGCCGCCCCGCTGCCGATCATCGGCCTCGGCATGGTCGAACGGGCGGTCAAGGCGCGCCGGCACCGGCCGATGTTCATGGTCGACCTCGCCGTCCCGCGCGACATCGAGGAAGAGGTCGGCGAACTCGACGATGTCTTCCTCTATACCGTCGACGACCTCGCCAATGTCGTCGAGAGCGGTCTCGAGTCGCGGCAGGCAGCGGTGGTCGAGGCCGAGACGATCATCGCCAACCGCGTGCACGATTTCCTCGGCTGGCTGGAGGCGCGCGACACGGTGCCGGTCATCCGCTCGCTGCGCGATTCCGCCGAGCGCATGCGCCGCCACGAATTCGAGCATGCGCTGAAGCTGCTGGCCCGCGGCGAACCGCCGGAAAAGGTGCTCGAACAACTGTCACAGCGGCTCATCAACAAGATCCTGCATGCGCCGACGCAGACGCTCAATTTCGCCGAAGGCGCCGATCGCGCCGACCTCCAGATCCTGACCGAGCGTCTCTTTCACCTCCATTCCGGCGAGTAGCGCCCCCCGCGCGCCCTCGGACACAGCCATCATGAAGCCATCGATCCGCCAGAAACTTGACCTGCTGATCGACCGTCTCGACGAGATCGACCGCATGCTGTCGGCCCCCGAGACGGCGAACGACATGGACCAGTTCCGCCGTCTTGCCCGCGAACGCGCCGAACTGGAGCCGATCATCGTCCAGTTCAATGCCTTCCGCCAGGCCGAAAACGACATCGCCGAGGCCGAGGCGATGCGCGCCGATCCCGAGATGCGCGAATTCGCCGATGAGGAAATCGCCGCCACAACGGAGCGCCTGCCGGCGCTTGAACTCGCGCTGCAGACGCTGCTGCTGCCGCGCGATCCCGACGACGAACGCAGCGTCCTCCTCGAAATCCGCGCCGGAACCGGCGGCGACGAATCGGCGCTGTTCGCCGGCGACCTCTTCCGCATGTATTCGCGCTATGCCGAGCGCCAGCGCTGGCAGGTCGAGGTCATCTCGGCCAGCGAGCCGGATCTCGGCGGCTATCGCGAAATCATCTGCCGCATCGCCGGCGCCGGCGCCTATTCGCGCCTGAAATTCGAGTCCGGCGCGCATCGCGTGCAGCGCGTGCCGGAAACCAAAACCCAGGGCCGCATCCATACGTCGGCGTGTACCGTGGCGGTGATGCCCGAAGCCGACGAGGTCGACGAGGTCGCCCTCAATCCCGCCGATCTGCGCATCGACACCTTCCGCGCCTCGGGAGCCGGCGGTCAGCACATCAACAAGACCGATTCGGCGGTGCGCATCACGCACCTGCCGACCGGCATCGTCGCCGAATGCCAGGACGGCCGTTCGCAGCACGCCAACCGCGCTTCCGCGCTGCGCGTGCTGGCCGCGCGCATCCGGGACATCCAGGTGCGCGCCCAGCAGAGCCACATCGCCAGCACGCGCAAGCGCCTGATCGGCTCGGGCGACCGTTCGGAGCGCATCCGCACCTACAACTTCCCGCAGGGCCGGATCACCGACCACCGCATCAATCTGACCCTGTACAAGATCGCGACGATCATCGAAGGCGACATGGACGAACTGCTCGACGCGCTCTCCGCCGAGCATCAGGCCGATCTGCTGGCCGAACTCGGGGAGCAGAACCGAGAATGACCCTTTTCGAGGCGTTGACCGCGGCAAGGCGGAAGATCGACCGGCTCGATGCCCGTCTGCTGCTGCAGCATGCCACCGGCTGCTCGCACAACGACCTGCTGGCGCGCCCGGAAACACCGGTCGCCAGCGCGGCCGTCCAGCGTTTCATGGGCTGGGTCGAGCGCCGCGCCGACGGCGAGCCGCTGGCCTATCTGGTCGGCGAGGCCGAATTTCGCGGGCGCGTCTTTGCGGTATCGCCGGCGGTGTTGATTCCGCGGCCGGAAACCGAAGTCCTGATCGACCTCGCGCTCGCACGGCTGCGCGGACTGACCGCGCCACGCATCCTCGATCTCGGCGCCGGCTCGGGGATCGTCGCCATTGCACTGGCGCTGGAATGCCGGGCGGCGTCGGTGGTTGCGGTCGACCTCTCGCCCGCGGCGATTTCCGTCGCGCGGGACAACGCCGGCCGCCTCGCGGCTGCGGTCGATTTCCGCCAGGGCGACTGGTTCGCGCCGGTCGCCGGGGAACGCTTCGACCTGATCGCCGCCAACCCCCCTTACGTCGCCGCCGGCGACCCGCATCTGACGCGCGATGGGCTGCCTTTCGAGCCGCAACTGGCGCTGACCGCCGGCGCCGACGGGCTGGCCTGCATCCGCCGCATCGTCGCCGGCGCGCCCGACCATCTGAAGCCCGGCGGCTGGCTGCTCTTCGAGCACGGCCACGATCAGGGTGCCGCCACCCGGAACTTAATGACCGGCGCCGGTTTCCAAGGCGCTGCAACCTTTCCCGACCTGGCCGGCAGCGACCGGGTCAGTACCGCTTATCTTCCCTCTGGAGCAACCATGTCCGACGTGCAGCAACGCATCCACTCGACCGTCACCAACAACCCCGTCGTCCTCTACATGAAGGGCGACGCGCGTTTTCCGCAGTGCGGCTTTTCGGCAACTTCCGTGCAGATCCTGCGGGCCTGCGGGGTGAGCGACCTCGTCACGGTCAACGTGCTGGCCGACGAGGAAATCCGCAGCGGCATCAAGGAATACGCCAACTGGCCGACGATTCCGCAGCTCTACATCAACGGCGAGTTCATCGGCGGCTGCGACATCATGAAGGAGATGTACCAGTCGGGCGAACTGCAGCAGTTGCTGGAAGGCGTCGCCCAGACCTGAGCCGGCGCTTGCAGCGCGGCCCCGAACCTGCCGGATTGGCTCAGGCCATGATATGGACGCCGCCATCGACATACACCGTGCCGCCGGTCAGGCGGCGGGCGTACGGCGTGGACAGAAAGGCGCAGGTGTAACTGGCATCCATGACGTCGACCAATTCGCCGAGCGGCGCCCGCTGCGCCGCCTCGTTGAGCAAGAGGGCGAAATCCTTGAGCCCCGAGGCGGCACGTGTCTTAAGCGGTCCGGGCGGGATGGGGCGCCTCCCATGCACACCGCACGGCAAACTCGACACTGTTTCCGGCACTCCGCGACAAACTTCCCTGTCTCGACAGGAAGCCCGCCGGGTGCCGAATCGATTCCTGGCTGGAAACGCCTACCTTGGCGCGGTGAATTCCTCGTAGGCCCGCACCGCCTCGGCGGCATACATCAGCGTCGGCCCGCCCCCCATGTAGACGCAGACGCCGAGCGTTTCCATCAACTGTTCGCGGGTGACGCCCAGGCGAATCAGCGCCTTGACGTGAAAGCCGATGCAACCGTCGCAACGCTGCGCGACGCCGATCGCCAGCGCCAGCAACTCCTTGTCCAGTTCGCTGAGCGCGCCAGCCTTCATCGCCCCGTTGTGCAAGGCGCTGAAGCCCTGCATGGTGTCGGGGATTTCCTTGCGCAGGGTGCCCATGGCTCTGGTCAGATCGGAAGTGATGGTGACGAAGGATTTGCTGGGCATGGTCAACTCTCCATATATAAGCGAATGGTCATATTACGCTCAGCAACCGTAGTTGGCAATCAGGTGAACATTCCGCCGACGCCAGGCGGCAGGCGGAACGGATCCCCATTGCGCGCATGCCCTGATGAACGCCTGGTTCCAGAATGTCCTTCGGCATCCTGCCCGGGCAACGGACCCGATGAAGGCCTGCCAACCGGGGAAGGGGTCGACCAGCATTGATTTGAAGGTGTCCGTGCCCGTGACGGCGCCTCTTCTTCAGAGCCAGGGCGGTGATCCGCCATCATCAGGAGCATCTTCCCGAAGACGGATCAAGTGCATTGGATACGGAGGGTCCGAAGAGAAATGAACATCGCACACGACGGACGGTGCATCGCCATCGTTGCCAATGACCACACCTGAATCCTTTTTCCACTAGAATCAGGAAGCCAGCAGGCCCCCAAGGGTCGAATCACGGTATTTGCAACGCGAATGGCAGCGCAGCAGAGGCGGCAAACCACTCCAAACTTGCCCAGGCAGGAGAAGTCATGACATCCAATCCATCCACCCTTTCCTCCGCCGCCCACACGTTCAGATGGGCTGCGGCCGGGCTGGCCGGCATCGCCCTGCTGATCGCCACCGCCTGCGAGAAGCAGAAAGCAACGCCGCCGCCGACGCCGACGGTCGAGGTCGTCAGCGTCGCGCAGCGCGACGTGCCGATCTACATGGAATGGATCGGTTCGCTCGACGGCGCCGTGAACGCCGTCATCCGCCCGCAGGTGACCGGCTACCTGATCAGGCAGTCCTACCGCGAAGGCGATCTGGTGAAGCAGGGGCAGCCGCTGTTCGAAATCGATCCGCGCACTTTCGAGGCGGCCGTCGAGGAAGCCAAGGGCTTGCGCGCCCAGCAGGTCGCACGCTTCGAGACGGCCAAGGCCAACCTCGCCCGGATCAAGCCGCTGGCTGCGGTCAACGCGGTCAGCCAGAAGGATCTCGACGACGCCAACGGCAGTTTCCTTTCGGCCAAGGCGCAGCTCGAAGCGGCCGAGGCTTCGCTGATGACGGCGAAACTGAACCTCGGGTTCACCAAGATCACCTCGCCGGTGACCGGCATTGCCGGCATCGCCAAGGCGCAGATCGGGGACCTGCTGAGTCCGACCATGGCCACCGAACTGACCACGGTGTCCACCGTCGATCCGGTCCGGGTCTATTTCAACATCAGCGAACGCGAGTATCTCAAGATGGTCGCCTTCCTGGGGGAAGGGAAGCGGCCCGGGGAAACCCCGCTCGACCTCTTCCTCGTCGACGGTTCGCAATATCCGCATCAGGGCAAGGTGGCCGTGCTCAACCGCCAGGTTGATACGACCACCGGCACCTTCAAGGTCGCCGCCCTCTTCCCGAATCCCGACAATATCCTGCGTCCAGGCCAGTACGGCAAGGTGCGGGCGACGATGGCGGTCGCGAAGGGCGCCCTGCTCGTACCGCAACGTGCGGTCACCGAGGTCCAGGGCAAGTACCTGGTGGCGGTCGTCGGCGCTGACAACAAGGTCGACATCCGGCCGGTGACGGTCGGCGAGCGCATCGGCGGTGAGTGGATCATCGGCAAGGGCCTGCAGCCGGGCGACCAGGTGATCGCCGAGGGCACCCAGAAGGTGCGCCCGGGGGCGGCGGTGAACCCGAAGCCCTTCGCGCCTGGCGCGCCGGGAGAAAAACCCGCGGCGCCAGCGCCGGCCGCCAAGGAGTAGGCGCTCATGTCGAAGTTCTTCATCAACCGGCCGATCGTCGCCATGGTCATCTCGATCCTGATGACCATCGTCGGGGTGGTCGCCATGTTCGGATTGCCGGTCGCCCAGTTTCCGGACATCGTGCCGCCCGAGATCAAGGTCAGCAGCACCTACACCGGCGCCGACGCGCTGACCGTCGAACAGGCGGTGTCCACCCCGATCGAGCAGCAGATGTCGGGGGTCGACAACATGAACTACATGTATTCGATCAACGCCAACAACGGGCAATCGAATCTGACCGTCAATTTCGAGCTGGGCACCAGCGCCAACACCGACCAGCTGCTCGCCCAGATGCGCCAGGGGCAGGCCGAGTCGCAACTGCCGGCGGACGTGCGCAATTACGGCGTCACCGTCGCCAAGTCAACCTCGTCGCCGCTGATCATGTTCGCGCTCTATTCGCCGAACGGCACCTACGACAATGTCTTCCTCGCCAACTACTCGTACATCAACATCAACGATGCGATGACGCGGGTCAAGGGGATCGCCAGCATCACCGTGTTCGGCGCCGGCCAGTACGCGATGCGCCTGTGGGTCCGGCCCGACCAGCTGGCCAAGCTGAACATCACGATCCCGGAGATCGTCAATGCGGTCAACGCCCAGAATACGGTCAATCCGGCCGGCAC
>Ga0073899_10004973_pt1 | contig 11624 bp, 3 predicted proteins | sample KloWWTmetaKNB5Ph_FD_88975 | JGI IMG/M metagenome (GOLD analysis project Ga0073899, IMG submission 88975) | Active sludge microbial communities from Klosterneuburg, Austria, studying microevolution and ecology of nitrifiers - Klosterneuburg... | ecosystem: Engineered > WWTP > Aerobic digester >...
CACGAAAATGGCGGCGAGGATCACGATGAAGTCACTGCCGAACGCGGCGAAGGCTTCCTCCGTGCTGACGATGCCGGTCATCACCAGCGTGATGAGCATGAGGCCCGTGACCACATCAACGCCCAGCTTTTCCGTGCTGAACAGGATCACCACCACCAACAACAAGCCCAGAACGATCGCGATCTCCATGCTATCAGGGCATGGTCAATGGTGGGGTGGGTCGCACTTGAAGGGTGTAGAAGTGGGACAATTGCTCGCGCAAGGTGTAGTAACGGTAGGCACCAATGATCACCGAGCCCGCAGAAAGGACCAGTGAGATGTAGCCTGCCCAGCGCAAGTCCCCATAGCCTTCCACCTGGATGAGCGCAATGCCACCGATGAGCAGATAGAGCGTGGACCGGATGTAGCTCAATAACGTGCGCTCATTGGCTAGACGCGTGCGCACCAATGCCAGGTGATCGCGGAGGATCAGCTCATCCTTGTTCGTGAAATCATGGTCCGCCTCCAGGAACGGCAGCGTGAGGAACTTCTTCATGGGAGATCGATCAACAGTGCAATGCGCGCTCGCGCATCGGTCGGGGTTCCCAAGTTATGCTTCGATGTCCGGCAGGGCGGACGAATTGAACCGGCCTGAACGGCGAACGGGCCCTCGGCTTTCGCCTACGGCCCGTCCGCACCCCCTGGTCCCTAACCCAGTTCTCCTACTTGCTCAGCACCTTGAACTCGGTGCGGCGGTTGCGTTGGTGTTGGTCCTCACTGCACTTCTCGCACACACAGGTCTCGCTCGGTTTCGCTTCGCCATAGCCCTTGCTCTTCACTCGGTCGGCAGCAATGCCTTCGACTATGAGATAATCCACTGCCGCCTTCGCACGCTTCTGCGAGAGGCTCATGTTGTAGGCGTCCTTGCCGCGGCAATCGGTGTGTGAGCTGAGCTCGATGGTCACCGTCGGATTGTCCAGCAGTGTTTGCACCAATTTGTCCAGTTCAATGGCCGCATCCGGGCGGATGTTCCACTTGTTGTAATCGTAGAAGATGTTCTCCAAGCGCACCACTTGGTCCACGACCAACGGGAACAGCTTGAAGTCCGTACGCAGCACGGGTTCGGTTCGGCCACGCGTGGTTATGCGTGCGCTCTGTTTGAAGAAGCCCTCCTTTTCCACCATCAGGCGGTAGTCGCTGTCCTTCTGCAACGGGAAACGGTAGTTACCATCCGCGCCCACCACCGTGCGCGCCAGTTCCTTGTCTGTTCCATCGGTCAGTACCACGGTGCTACCGGGCAAGGGTGCGCCGGTCTCCCCATGGAACACGGTGCCTTCGGCCACGTAGTCGTACTTCTCCATTTCCACCACGATGTTGTCCAGTTGGTCATCGTCCGTGTTGATGGTCACCTCTGCCTGGTTGTACCCGTTCGCGGTGGCGGCGAGCAGGTAGCGCTCGCTGTAGGGTGCCTCGATGGTGAAACGGCCACCGGCCTCCTGCTTCACGTTCACCGGCTGGATCGGGTTACCGTCGCCGTCCTTCAGCACGAGCAATGCACCCTCAATAGGCGCACGGCTCACTTTGTCCACCACGGTACCGGCCAGGTACATCATCTGCGGTCGGATGGTGCATCCGTAGATGTCATCGCTGCCCGTTCCTCCAGTGCGGTCGCTCGCGAAGAAGCCACTGCTATCGTTGAGCAACAGGAGGCTATGGTCGTTGAAGCGCGTGCTCATGGGATAGCCCAGGTTGAACACGTTGCCGGGCCCGCTCTCGCGAACGCGTGTGAAGAACAGGTCGAGACCACCCAGGCCGGGCTGCCCACTGCTGGCGAAGTAGAGCGTACCCTTTGCGGTGATGAAGGGGTACATCTCGTCACCCACTGTGTTCACCTTGGGACCCAGGTTCTGGGGAACGCCCCATTGATTGCCCAGGTTATCGCAGTACCAGATGTCCACGCCGCCCTCACCACCGGGGCGGTCGCTGGCGAAGTACAAACGGCGCCCATCGGGACTCACGCTGGGATGACCGCTATTGCTGTTGGCGTCGTTGTGGTCGAAGGGGATGAGATTGCCCCACTCCTGCTGCTCGAACTCGCCCTTCACCACATCGGTGAAGTAGATGCCCAGGTTCAGCTCTCCTTCCGTGTCCTTGGTCACCGTGCCATAGAAGTAGTTGTTGCGCGTGAAATACATGCGCTTGGCGAGCGAATCGTAGCTCACCGTGCCATCATGGTAGCGGCTGTTGATATCGTTCCGCATCACCATGGGCTCCTCTGCGGTCTCTCCTTTCAGGAACGCACTGTACAGGTTCAGGAAGGGTTGATCGTCCCACTGGTACATATGGCGGCCACCGGAACCATCACCACGCGCACTGCTGAAGAGCAAGAGGTCGTCCATGACGCTCATTCCGAGATCGGCCTCCGGACTGTTGATGGGTACCGTACGGATGGTGGCGCTGGTGCTGTCCTTCCGCAGTCGATAGAAGAGGTTCGGTGTCCTCAAGTAGTTCTGAGCGCGTGGATCCTCCGGTTTCTCCTTCGCGTAGAGCTCATATTGCTCCAGCGCTTCGGTGTACTTGCCATTGGCCCGCAGTTGATCGCCGAAGGCGAGAACATCCTCGGCCGTGCGTCCCGTGGTGATCATGAGCCGACGGTAGGCACCTTCGGCCTTGGGTGCATCGCCCAACTTGCGGTAGGCCATGGCCAGCTTGCGCAGGGTGGTGGCGTCGCTCTTTCCTTTGGCGTCTAGGTCCTCGTAGATGGCGGCCACCTTGGAATAATCGAACACCTCGTTGTAGCGCGATGCCATGCGCTCTTGGAGCTTCTGGGCTTGTACACCGGGTATGCCGAACACCGCTGTGAGCAGCAGTGCAGCCAGGCCGTGAAGAAGTTGCGTGCGAGCCGTCATGATCAGAAGTAACGGGGTGAACGGATGCCTTTCACTGGTTTGCCCAGCAGGTAGCCGAGCATGATCTCATGACTTCCGCCGCTGTAGTTGTGCAGCGTAGAGAGCGGATAGTCATAGGAGTAACCGATGCTGAAATCATCGTTGATGTTGTACTGCGCCAGCACACCAACAGCATCCTGGTGACGGTACATGGCACCGAGCCAGAACTTCTCATAAAAGAGGAAGTTGGCGCTCAGGTCGAAGCTCACCGGTGCGCCCTGCACGGCCTTTACGAGGAACGTGGGCTTGAACTTGTGGTAGATGCCCATGTCGAACACGTAGCCACCGCTGAGGAACCAGTGCGACCGTTGACCGGGTTCGCTCACGAAGGCCAGCGAGTCTGTCTCGAAGAACTCCGAACGCAGCAACTTCGGTGTGCTCACGCCCAGGTAGTAGCGATCGCTGTAGTACATCATCCCGAAACCGAACTGCGGATCGAGCTTGCTGTTCACGTTCTGCTGGAAGACCTGGTCTCCTGCGACCAACGGATTGAGCTCGGCGAACTTTCCTTGGAAGAGGTTGAGGCCACCTTTCAACCCGAAGGCCAGTTTGCTTTCCCCCATGAAGATGCGGTAGGCCACATCGGCCATGAAGCCGTACTGCGTTACCGGACCATGCGCATCACGCATGATGGTGCCGCCGATGCACAGGCTCTCGTTCACTATGGGGCTGTGCGCGGTGAGCGTTTGTGTGGTGGGTGCTCCCTCGAAGCCCACCCATTGGTGCCGCGTGAGCGCCTTGATGTTCAAGCGATCGCTGCTGCCCGCATAGGCCGGGTTCAATGCGAGCATGTTGAACATGTACTGCGTGAACTGCGGATCCTGCTGGGCGAAGAGAGCAATTCCGAGGAACAGTGCGAACACCGATCCCATCAATCGTTTGGCCGTGCGTTGCATGCGCGTGCGGTGTGTGGTGCGTGTGGTGATCATCGGCGCAGGTAGATGTAACCGGTGTACGGATCGGTTCCGTTGCCGAGATCGAGGACGTAGTAGTAGGTGCTCTCCGGCAGGCCTTCACCGAAGGCCGATCCGAACTGGCTGGTGCCATCCCAAGCCTGTGCATTGGTGTAAGGCGAGGCTTCGTACACCTTGTTGCCCCAGCGGTTGAAGACCACGAAGTCGTTCTCCGGATAGCTCTCGATGTTGGTGATGATGAAGGTGTCGTTCGTTCCATCACCGTTCGGCGAGTAGGCATCGGGAATGGTGATCGTGAGGCAATCCTTGATGTAGATCGTCATCGTATCCGAAGTGGTACCGCAATCGCCGTTGTCCAGCGTCCACACGAACACGTTGTAGCCTAGCGCGAGTTCATGCACATGGCTGTTCGGGTTGCCTGGTTCTTCCACCTCTCCACTTCCGCTCAACAGGCTCCAGGAACCCGTGGCCGTGCTGGTAGCGGGAACCGCGGCAAGTTCGGCGTGCGTAACGTCCTGGCAGAACTGTTGGCTCGGGCCCGCATCAGCTGGCGGCACACTGCTGTCGTAGAGCATGATGGTCATCTCATCGCTCGTGCTACCGCACTCGCCATTGTCCACCGTCCACTGGAACACGTTGGCTCCGAAACCAAGGTTCGTGATCGCGGTGAAGGGGTTGTTCGGCTGCTCGATGGAGGCCGATCCACTCACGAGCGTCCATGTGCCCACGGCTGGGGCCGATACCGCACTGGCGATCATGGTCACCGGACCTTGAATGGGTGAGCAGTAGGACTGGTCCGGACCGGCAGCAGCGTCGGACAGTTGTCCGTCGAAGATGCTGATGGTGACCTCGTCGCTCGTGGTCCCGCAGGCGCCGTTGTCCACCACCCATTGCAGCACCACCACGCCGGGTCCGGATACCGTCAAGGTGGCGTTGGGATCATTGGAGTTGCTGAGCGTTCCGGTGCCACTGACGAAGACCCAGGTGCCCACCGCAGGGAAGGTGACCGCACTACCACTGAGGCCTGTGCTCACGGTAGGTGTGCAGATCTCCTTGTCAGGTCCTGCGTTCGCCGCAGGCTGTTGATCGTTGAAGACCGTGATCGTCACATCATCCTGCGTATCGCCGCAGGGTCCGTTGCTGATGGTCCAACGGAAGGTGTTCGTGCCGATGGAGAGACCGCTCACGTCCGTGGTCGGGTTCGTCGCATCAGCGAACACGCCCGTGCCGGTGATCACGGTCCAAAGACCCGTTGCAGGGAAGGTGACCCCGTTGCCAGCGAGCGTGGTGCTCGTTGCAGGTGTGCAGAGTTCCTGGTCGCTACCTGCGCTCGCGCCTTCGCTCTGTCCATCGAATATGAAGACGCTGATCGTGTCGCTCGATGTTCCGCAGGCGCCATTGTCGATGGTCCACAGGAAATCATGTTGTCCCACGTTCAAGCCGAAGACCGCGGTATTGGGATCGTTCGGATCGGCGAGCGTGCCGGTGCTGTTGATGATCGTCCATGTACCAATAGCCGGGAAGATGGGATCGTTGGCGATGAGCACGGCACTGGTGGTAGGCGTACACCAGCTGATGTCGTTGCCAGCTTGTGCCAAAGGCGCTTGTCCATCGAACACGTCCACCTGCACGGTGTCGCGGCTGGGTGGCCCGAAGCCGCACTGGCCATTGTAGATCTCCCAGACGAACTGATAAGAACCCACGGCGAGCCCGGTGATCAATGTGGCCGGGTCGTTTATCCCAACGATCGTTGCCGTATTGGGGCCGAGCACCTGCGTCCATGTGCCCACTCCAGGTATCTCCGGCGTATTGCCCGCCATGGTGGCTTGGTCCGTGGGCGTGCACAGTTCTTGATCGGGACCCGCATTGGCTACCGGTGCGTTCGGGTTGTAGATCAACACGTTCACCGTGTCGGTGAGGATACCGTTGTTCGGGCAGGGATCCCACTCCAAGGTCCAGACGAAGGTGTTCGTGCCCTGTGTGAGACCTGTTACCGTGGTGGTGGGATCGTTGACGTCCGCGAACACACCGGTTCCCGCGATCACCGTCCACGTGCCCTCTGCAGGCGCTGGTGGCGTTTCGCCTTGGAGGTCCATCTGTGTGATGGGCAGGCAGGCCTCCAGATCAGGGCCTGCGTTGGCCGCCGCAGTGGTGTCATCGTAGAGGATGATCGTCACCTCGTCCGTACTGCTTCCGCACGGGCCGTTGTACACGCTCCACTGGAAGGTGTTCACCCCGATCGCGAGCGTTTCGATGAGCGTACCCGGATCGTTCGGATCCACCGGCACGCCTGTTCCAACGAGCGTGGACCAGGTGCCTTGGGCTGGGAAGATCAACGAGCTACCCGCCATGAAGACGCTGTCCTGCGGTACGCAGAGTTCCTGGTCGAGGCCAGCGTTCGCGGGCGGGTTCTGTGGGTCGAATACGAAGAGGCTCACCGAGTCCTGCGTGGTCACGCAGATGCCGCTGGTGATGGTCCACAGGAAGATGTTCTCACCGATGGAGAGGTTGGTGATATCCGTTATGGGCGATGCTGGATCGGCGATATCACCTGTTCCATCAACGAGCGTCCATGTGCCAACCGCCGCACCCACCGGAGCATTGCCGCCGACCGTGGTCGCGTTGTCGGGGAAACAGAACTCCTGGTCGGGTCCAGCGTCCGCAGCATCCGCTTGTGCATCGAAGAGCACGATGTCAACGATATCGCTGGTGAGGCTGTTGCCGCATGATCCGTTGTACACCTCCCACTGGAACTGGTTCACGCCGATGGAGAGGTTCGTGATCTCGGTGTTCGGGTCATTGATGTCCGCGATGTCGCCGGTGCCCGATACGACCGTCCACGTTCCTTGCGCAGGGAAGGTGTTCGCGCTACCTGCCATGATCGCGCTGGTGAGCGGTGTACACACCTGCTGGTTCGGGCCGGCGTCCGCATCGGGATTGTTCTCGTCGAACACGAGGATCGTCACCACATCCGTCGTGAGCGGGTTCGCGCAAGGGCCATTGAACACCGTCCACTGGAAGATGTGTTCACCAACGGGCAGGTCGGTCACAAGCGTGTTGGGATCGCTCGCATCCACGATGGTACCCAGTCCGCTGACCAGCTGCCACGCACCCGTTGCAGGTGCGATGATGTTGCTGCCTTGCAAATTGGTGCTCGTGGTGGTTCCTGTCGGGGTGCAGAGCTCCTGGTCCGGGCCGGCGTCCGCGATCGGGTTGGTCTCGTCATAGAGCGTGATCACCAATTGATCGCTGGTGATCGCGTTGGGACAAGCACCGTTGTCCACGGTCCATTCCACCACGATCACGCCCACACCCATGTTGGTGATGGTGGTGTTCGGGCTGGCCGGATCGGTAACGGTACCGGTCCCGCTAACAACGGTCCACGTACCGATGGATGGGAAGGTCACTGGGCTCGCGCTCAAATTGGTAGTGGTGCCACCGCTTGTGCACAGGTCCTGATCGGCACCGGCGTTCGCATCCGGATTGGCGCTATCGAAGACCTGCACACTCACCTGATCGGTCGTTACGCCGTTCAGGCACGGGCCATTGTCCACGCTCCATTCGAAAATGCTTTCACCGATCTCCAGGTCGAACACCGTGGTGTTGGGGTCGTTCACGTTCGCGATGGTACCCGTGCCGCTCACGAGCGTCCACGTACCCACGGCGGGGAAGATGACCGCGCTACCGGACAACGTTGTGGTCGTCACATTGGGTGTACACAGCTCCTGATCGGGACCTGCGTTCGCATCCAGGTTGGCATCATCATAGAGGAAGATGCTCACGAGATCGATGCTGCCCGTGGTTTCGCAGGGGCCATTGTCCATCGTCCACATGAACACGTTCTCCCCCACTTCGAGGTCGGTCACCAACGTGTTCGGGTCGTTCGGGTTGATGATTGTCCCCTGTCCGCTGATCAAGGTCCATGTACCCACTGCGGGGAACGTGGGCGTGTTGCCCTCCAGGCTCGTGCTGGTCGCCGGTGTGCAGATGAACTGGTCCGGGCCGGCGTTGGCGCTCGGATTGTTGAGGTCGTACAGGAGGATGCTCACATCATCGCTCGTGATCCCGTTCACGCACGGTCCGTTGCTCACCGTCCAGCGGAAGATGATCTCACCAACTTCCAGATCGGTGACCGTGGTGGTGGGCGATGTGGGATCGGTGATCGTTCCTTGTCCGCTCACCAAGGTCCACAGGCCCGTGGCCGGGAAGGTGGGTACACTGCCGAAGAGCGTGGTGGTGATGTTCGGCGTACACAGGGTCTGGTCCTGGCCCGCATCCGCGACCGGGTTGAAGTCGTCGAACACGAAGATGCTCACGCGATCCGTCGTGGGCGCATTGCAAGGGCCATTGCTCACCGTCCACTCGAACACGTTCTCTCCCACCGCCAAGCCGGTGACACCGCTCGTTGGCGAAGTAGCGTCCGTGAGAGCACCTTGTCCACTCACCAAGGTCCAAAGACCGCTGGCCGGGAAGATCAAGCTGCTGCCCTGCAACGTCGTGCTCAATGTCGGCGTGCACAGTTGTTGATCCGGACCCGCGTCGGCGATCGGGTTGTTCACGTCGAACACCCGGATCGTCACCGCATCGTTCGTGCTTCCGCAAGGCCCATTGTTGATGTTCCATTGGAACACATGCTCACCCACGGGCAAGCCCGTGATCGTCGTGTTGGGATCGCTCGGGTCGGTGATGGTACCCAAACCGCTCAACTGGAACCAGAAACCATCCGCCGGGAAGGTGGGCGCATTGCCTGCCATCGTAACGCTGCTCTCCGGGGTGCAGATCTCCTGGTCGGGACCCGCATCCGCAGCGGCCTGCGTGTTGTCGAAGACGAAGATGCTCACCTGGTCCGTCGTGAGCGGGTTTGCGCAGGGTCCATTGGTCACGGTCCACTGGAACACGTTCTGTCCGATGCTCAATCCGGTGACGAAGCTGTTCGGTGCGTTCGGGTTGGTGGGGGCCCCACTGCCGCTCACAAGGGTCCATGTCCCCACCGCGGGCGAGATCACATTGCTGCCTTGCAGGGTGGTGGTGCTTGTGGGTGCGCACAGCTGCTGGTCGTTGCCTGCGTTCGCCACCGGGTTCAGCGCGTTGAAGACGCGGATCGTCACTTCATCGGCGGTAGTGGTACACGGTCCGTTCACGATGGTCCACGCATAGGTGTGCGTACCCACCGGCAGCCCGGTGATGGACGTGTTGGGGTTGTTGATGTTGGCCACCGTTCCGCCCGGACCTCCTGTAAGCGTCCAGGTTCCCACCGCAGGGAAGACGGGACTGTTCGCCGCCATGCTCACCGAACTCGTCGGTGTGCACACGTCGATATCAGGACCTGCGTTCGATGAGGCGGCGGTGTTGTCGTACAAGAAAATGGTGACCTGGTCGGTGGTGATACCGTTCGGACACGCACCGTTGTTCACCTGCCACTGGAACACGTTGGCACCCACGATGAGATCACTGATCGAGGTGGTGGGTGTGTTCGGGCTCGCGATGGTACCGCTTCCGCTCACCAAGGTCCATGTGCCCACCGCAGGAACGGTGAGCGCACTACCGATCAGGGTGGTGCCATTGATCGGTGTGCAGAGTTGCTGATCCGGGCCAGCGTTCGCAGCAGGGTTGTTGGGGTCGTAGACGAAGACGCTCACCAGATCGGTGGTGATACCGCACGCACCGTTGTTGATGCTCCAGCGCAGGATGTTCACCCCGATGGAAAGACCCGTAACGGTGGTGGTGGCGCTAGCTGCGTTGTTGAAGTTGGCCGTGCCCTGCACCACGCTCCATGCCCCCGTGGCAACACCGATGGGTGCGTTGGCCGCCATGGTGATGGTGCTGCTGGTTCCGCATACGCTCTGGTCCGGACCCGCGTCCGCCGCTTGTGCATTGCCATCAGCGAGTGTGATGGTCATGGCATCGCTCGTCACACCGTTGGGGCAAGGGCCGTTGGTGACGGTCCATACGAACTGGCTCACACCCACGCTGATCCCGGTGATCTGCGTGAAGGGATCATTGGGATCCACGATCGTGGCTGCTGGGCCGGATGCTTGCGACCAAGTGCCCTGTGCAGGGAAGGTGACCGCACTCCCGGTCATCGTTGTGCTCGTCACCGGAGTGCAAAAGCTCTGGTCGATCCCTGCGTTCGCGACCGCGTTGTTCGGGTCGTAAACGAAGATGCTCATCTGGTCCGTGGTGATCCCCGTACAGGGTCCGTTGTCCACGCTCCATTGGAATATGTTCTGGCCTACGGCAAGGCCCGTGACCGACGTGGTGGGGCTGTTCGCATTGGTGATGGTACCCGTGCCGCTCACCAAGGACCACAAGCCAGTGGCTGGCGATGTGATGGACGAACCAGCCATCGTGGTGCTGCCGCTGATGCTGCACAACGATTGATCCGGTCCGGCGTTCGCGAGCGGATTGCTGAAGTCGAACACGCGCACCGTCACGTCATCCGTGGTGATCCCGTTGGCGCATGGACCATTGTCAACGGTCCAGCGGAACACATGCGTACCTACCGGCAGGTTGCTGATCTGCGTGGTTGGGCTGTTCACATTGGCGATGGTGATGCCCCCCGGAACACTTACGATCGTCCACGTACCGATGGCGGGGGAAGTGGCCGTGCTCGCGTTCATGAACACCACGTTCGGTGCAACGGGAACGCAGATGTCCTGGTCCGGTCCAGCGTTCGAGATCGGGTCGTTCGGGTTGTAATTGAAGATGGTCACATCGTCCTGGCTGTTCCCGCACGGACCGTTGTTGATCGTCCAGCGCAGCACCACGGTGCCCGTACCCAAACCGGTAACGGCGGTGTTCGCATTGTTGGGGTTGCCGATGGTGGCCGTACCACTTACTAAGGTCCAGGTTCCCACCGCCGGTCCAACAGCGGTATTGCCTGCCATCACGGTACTCGTTGCACCGCAAAGCGATTGGTCCGGTCCGGCGTTCGCGGCCGCTTGTGCAGGATCGAAGAGCGTGATGCTGACAGCATCGTTCGTCAACGCTCCGGGGCAGGGGCCGTTGGTGATGCTCCACTGGTAGGTGTTCACCCCCAAGCTCATCCCCGTGACCGTTGTGGTCGGGCTGTTCGCGTTGGCGAAGGAGCCGGTACCGGCGATCACGGTCCATGTGCCGATGGCTGGTGCCGTGCTGGCGTTCGCAGCGAGCGTCACGCTGGCAACGGGAGCGCACAGGTTCTGATCCGGACCGGCGTTCGCCACCGCTGCATTGCGGTCATATACACGTATGGTAATGTCGTCCGTGGTTGTAGGTGGTGTACAGGGCGCATTGTTCACCGTCCAACGCAACACGTAGGTGCCTACTGCCAGGTTCGTCACTGTGGTAATAGCACTTGCGGGTGTGGTTATCACCGAACCGCCGGGACCGTTCAGGATGCTCCACACTCCCGTGGCCGGTGGCGTGGCAGCCGTTGCAGCAAGGGTGGTGGCGGCAAAGCCCGTGGCTCCCACGGTGCATAGCTCTTGATCCGGTCCTGCGCTCGCCGCTGGCGTTGCGGGATCGAAGCGTGTGATCGTGACCTGGTCGGTGGTAACACCGTTCGCGCACGGACCATTGTTCACCTGCCACTGGAACACGTTGGCACCAATGGCCAAACCGGTCACTCCGCTCGTTGGGCTGTTCGCATTGGCGAAGGTGCCCGTGCCGCTCACCAGGGTCCATGTACCCGTGGCGGGTGCAATGGGTGTATTGCCAGCAAGCGTTGTGTTCACTGCGCACACACTTTGGTCCGGTCCTGCGTTCGCATTCGGGCTCGCCGGGTTGAAGACAACGCTTGCTG
>Ga0073899_10004976_pt1 | contig 11622 bp, 7 predicted proteins | sample KloWWTmetaKNB5Ph_FD_88975 | JGI IMG/M metagenome (GOLD analysis project Ga0073899, IMG submission 88975) | Active sludge microbial communities from Klosterneuburg, Austria, studying microevolution and ecology of nitrifiers - Klosterneuburg... | ecosystem: Engineered > WWTP > Aerobic digester >...
ACCGCCGATATCGACCGCACCAATCCGAATGCCAATGCCAATGAAGTGGTGGAGTGGATGAAGGCCGAAGTCTTTCCCCGTATGAGCCAGAAGCACCCGTCAGTGATGTGGGGCTTTCAGGGCGAGCAGAAAGACCAGCGTGAAAGCATCTCGGATCTTTCGAAAGGGTTTGTTCTCGCCCTCGTCGGCATATTTATGGTCCTCGCACTACCACTGCGCAGCTATACCCAGCCCCTCATTGTCATGTCCGTGATCCCTTTCGGCATGATCGGCGCAGTGATCGGCCACATCATGTTCGGGATGAATTTCAGCGTCATGAGTATCGTCGGGGTCATCGCCCTCGCCGGAGTCGTGATCAATGAGAGCCTCGTCCTCGTCGAGTTCATGAACCGCTATCGCCGCGAAGGCCACACGGTGCACGAGGCGGTTCTGAAAGGCGGGCGGGCACGCTTCACCCCGATTTTCCTGACATCCGTGACCAGCTTCATCGGCCTCCTCCCCATGATCACCGAGACCAGCGTCCAGGCGAAATTTCTCATCCCCATGGCCGTGAGTCTGGCCTTCGGGGGGCTCATCAACCTTTTTAACACCCTGCTCCTGGTGCCATGCGTCTATGCGCTATTCGAAGACATCCGGGCTAGGATCTATACCCCGGAAGCACTCAAACGCCACGAGGAGGAACTCGCCCTCGACGAAAACGAACACGCGATCGAGATTCCTCTCGACGTCGAAGGGCCCGAAGCAGGAGAGATGCTTCCGGCACGTTGATGCGATTTCCTTTACCATGATTGATCGAGCTCCATGACACGCCACGCTCAGAACCTTCGCAAAGCGAACCGCACCGACCAGATGATCGTGTTCGCGACTCTGCTGCTTTTGGTCGTGGGTTGTTTCCTCGTCGTCCGCCCGTTTCTCTCTGCCTTGTTATGGGCGGTAGTCCTGACCTTTTCCAGCTGGCCTGCATACCGGCGACTTCTCGGATGGGTCAAAGGGCGGAGAACGCTGGCCGCCGCATTGATGACCCTGGTAATCACCGCAGTATTACTGCTTCCTTCCATCACCATAGGATTAACTCTCGCCGATGATGTCACAGAGTTCGCTACCGCTGCGGCCAGGTGGTTTCGTCAGGGACCGCCCTCTCCTCCCGCCTGGATTGTCGGGATCCCCTGGGTGGGCGAAGAGATCAAGTTGAACTGGAATGAATACGCGGAAGATAGCGGCCAGATGCTGGCCGCAATGGAGTCACTGATCGATCCGGTCTCAACCTGGCTGCTCAAGATAGGGACCGCTCTCGGCCGGGGCATACTCGAACTTTCCTTGAGTGTCTTCCTCGCCTTTTTCTTTTTCCGGGACGGTGCCGCACTCGGGGACCGGGCGCTGGCGATTGCCGGACGCCTCGCGGGAGACCAGGGAAACCACCTCCTCATTGACGTGGCGGGCGGCACCGTTCGCGGCGTCGTCTACGGCGTCCTCGGAACGGCCGTAGCGCAGGGACTGCTCGCGGGCATCGGTTTTTACTTCGCCGGAGTACCGGGAGCGGTTTTGTTAGGACTGATCACCTTTTTTGTGTCCGCGATACCGATGGGGCCACCGCTGATCTGGATTCCGGCTTCGCTCTGGCTTTTTCAGTCAAACGCCGTCGGAGCCGGAGTCTTCATGCTTTGCTGGGGGATGCTCGTCAGCAGTGTCGACAACGTGATCCGCCCTTTTATCATCAGCCAGGGAAACAAAATGCCATTCGTCCTGATCTTCATGGGCGTCATCGGCGGAGCACTTGCCTTCGGCTTCATCGGAGTTTTCCTCGGGCCGACGCTCCTTGCCGTCAGTTTTCGACTGGTCGAGGAATGGCTCGCCCTGAAACGAAAGCCGCAGACTCCGCTTCCGGAAACTGACAGTCCTCTTGATCCACCGCTGCAGACGTAGCCCTCCCTGCGACCTGAAACAAGCTATTGTCAAAACAGTCTCCTTCCCCCTAACATGCCCGGATGACCCACTTCTCCTGGCTCGATTACACGATCTTCGGCGGCTACCTTGCCGCCTCCGTCGGGGTTGGTCTCTTTTCCGCCCGCGGTTCGAAATCTCTGGGCGATTACTTTCTCGCCGGGCGGGGCATGGGCAGCGTTCTTATCGCGATGTCGATCCTGGCCGCTCTCTTCTCCGGAATCAGTTATCTCGCCGGGCCCGCAGATGTCTATAAAAACGGATTCGGCTTTGGCTATGCGGTGCTGGCGTTTTTCATCGCAACGCCCTTTGCCGCGATCTGGATGTTGCCGAAATTTTGTCAGTCCCGCTACTTCACCGCCTATCAGTTTCTTGAAGAACGATTCTCCCTCCCGGTGCGACTGCTCGCCTCTGGCCTCTTTATCTTCCGCGTCTCCCTCTGGCTTGCTGCGGCAACCTACGCCCCGGCTCTGGCCCTGGAAAAGGTCACCGGACTGCCGCTTTGGATCACAATTCTGGCAACAGGCTCCCTCACCACGATTTACACCGCTCTCGGGGGAATGAGGGCGGTGATCTGGACAGACGTGCTGCAACTGATTGTCCTTTTCGGCGGCCAGTTTCTGATCGCCTATGTCGCGATCGGAAAAATTCCGGGTGGGCTCGACGGAGTCTGGGAAACCGCGCTCGCCGATGGCCGGATGGACCTCAGTTTCACCTTCAGCTTTTCCGAACGCATCAATTTCTGGTCACTGCTCCTCGCCGCCGCCTTTCTTCATCTGGTGCAAATGGCGACCGATCAGGTCTCGGTGCAGCGTTACCTCAGCGCAGGGGGACTAAAGGAGGCGCAACGCTCCCTCTGGATCAAACTCTGGTTCATCCTGCCCGTGCTGGTGCTTTTCTATGGCACCGGCCTCGTTCTTTACGCCTTCTATAAAGTCCACGGCGATCCGCTCGCGGCCGGTCTCATCGCAAAAGAAGACCAGATCCTCCCCTATTTTGTCGTTACCGAACTGCCGAGCGGGCTTCCGGGACTACTCATCGCCGCGATCTATGCCGCGAGCATGTCCACGATCTCGGCCGGGCTTAATTCGCTCGCGTCCGCCACGGTCGTGGATTTTAAGCAACGACTTTCAAGTGCGCCCGTCGGCACCGAAGCCAAACAAATCGGCAATGCACGCTGGATCACGGTGGGATACGGCATCCTCGTCATGGCACTCGCCTTTGCAGTGTCACTGATGAAGGGCAATCTCGTCGAGTCGGTCAACTCCGTGATCGGGCTCATCGGCGGGCCGCTCCTCGGGCTGTTCTTCCTGGGCATGTTCACGAGACGCGCCGATTCCCGGGGGGCACTCACCGGCTGCCTTACAGGATTCATTTCTCTGCTCGGACTCTACTTGTATCAAAACGGGGCCTTCACTCCTGAGGTTCCCGAACTGGCGGTATCCTTTATCTGGTTCAGCCTCTTCGGTGCACTGATCACCCTGCTGGTCGGGCTCGTCGCGTCGACAAAAACATCCGGTCACCCGCACCCGCAAGAGGCCGAATCAAGGCCGGGTCAACCTTGACAAGACGGCTGTACCGTGGTGGGTTCGCTGGGTTTGAAAAGAGGTGCGCTCTATTCACCTCCACCGCGACCGGTCCGACAAGTGTTACGCTGACAGCTTTTAGAAACTTCGGAACGCCTCCGCGGGCAACCCATGGAAAATTCGCATCAATCATCCAACTGGACCCTTACCCTGATGGCTTTAGGGGTGGTCTTCGGCGATATCGGCACGAGCCCGCTTTACGCCCTGCGCGAGTGCCTCTCCCATTCGGGTTATACACCGGGAAGAGACGGTGTCGAGATGGTCTACGGTCCGATCTCTCTGATGTTCTGGTCGCTGACGATCATGGTCTCGATCAAGTATCTGTCCATCCTTTGTCAAGCCACAGCGCAGGGCGAAGGCGGCATGTTCGCCCTGCTTTCCCTATTACGTTCCAAAAAGGAGGCCTTCTCCCCGCGCAGCTCGGCTTTCATCGTTCTCATCGTTCTTTTCGGAGCCTCTCTTCTTTACGGTGACGGCATGATCACCCCGGCCATTTCCGTCCTGTCTGCGGTCGAGGGATTGAAGCAACTGAACGATGACCTTTCGCAGAGAGTGGTGATGGCCGTTTCCGTGGTGATTCTTCTGAGTCTCTTCCTCGTGCAAAGGCACGGTACCGCAAAAATCGGGGTCGCCTTTGGTCCTATCATGATTCTCTGGTTTCTGACCCTTGGCTCGCTCGGTCTTTACCGCTTTCTTGAGCATCCGGAAGTGATCACCGCGCTCTCACCCCACTGGGGCATCGGCTACCTTGCGCACCACGGGCAGTACGGTATCGTGATCATGGGAATGGTGCTCCTGGCCGTAACCGGTTGCGAGGCCATGTATGCTGACATCGGCCACTTTGGTCCGAAACCACTGAAAAAATCCTGGTTCCGACTTGTCTACCCGGCACTGATCCTGAACTATCTGGGACAGGGAGCCCTTGTCATCAGTGATCCGGAGGCCACCGCACAGCCGTTCTTTAAACTCGTTCCCGAGGGATTGCTGATCCCCATTATCGTTCTCGCCACTGCCGCGACCATTATCGCGTCCCAGGCCATGATCACGGGCGTCTTTTCCCTCACGCAACAGGCCGTGCAACTGGGCTATATGCCGCGATTGAAAATCATCCACACCAATCCCGACGTTCGGGGACAGATCTACATGCCGCAGGTGAATCATATGCTCATGATTGCCTGTATCGCTCTCGTGATTGGATTTCAGACCTCCAGCAATCTGGCTTCGGCCTACGGACTCTCGGTCTCAATGGAAATGTTCCTGACCAGCATCCTTTTCTTTTTTGTCGCGCGGCGTATTTGGGAATGGCCCCTGTGGAAAGCACTACTGCCCGTGATGATTTTCGCCACCATCGAATTCGGATACGTTGCCGGGAGCATGAGCAAGTTCAAGGAGGGTGCGTGGTTCCCTGTCGTGGTTGCTTCCGGCGTCTGGATCATCATGAAAACCTGGACAGACGGGCGGACTATCCTTTTCCAGGCCATGCAAAAAGGGCGACTTCCGGTAAAGCATCTCGTGGATGACATTAAGAATGATCGGATCATTCGAGTCCCCGGGACCGCTGTATTTATGTCGGCGACCGCCGACGGGGTTCCTCTCGCCCTGCTGCACCATTTGAAGCACAACAAAGCGCTCCACCAGCAGGTCGTTCTGCTAACCGTCAACTTTGAAAACGTCCCCTACGTTCCGCGCGCTGAGCGGAACGAAATCAGCGAGTACTATGACGAATTCTATCGCGTTATCCTCCGCTATGGCTTCGCTGAATCGCCCAACGTCTTTGACGATCTCTTTAACGCCCTCAAGGAAAAGACGAAACTGAGGCGCAACGACATCACCTTTTATCAAAGCCGTGAAGTCCTCCTCACCAACGGGCCCGGGAAAATGGCAGGATGGCGCAAAAAGCTTTTTGTGCTGCTTTCCCGGATCTCCCGCCCGGCCACCGGCTATTTCGATCTGCCGCCCCGCCAGGTCATCGAGCTGGGGATACAATTGGAAGTTTGAGGCAGGACGTTCCTCATATCAGGAGGGTCTATCGGCCTGCAATTCGTTTGAAAGCGTGACGCCCCCGTGCTATGAGCTGCCTGAATCTGTACTGGAAAACCTAAACTCCTTTGTTTCCCTTCTCTGTAGTCGAAATGACACTTCCCATCCTCCTCTTTCTCATCTTTGGCCTCGTCCTCCTTGTCTGGGGTGCCGAGCTGCTGGTTCGCGGTGCCTCGCGGATCGCGACTTCCGCGGGAATCTCACCGCTTGTGGTCGGACTAACGGTAGTCGCTTTCGGAACAAGTTCTCCGGAACTGGCGGTCAGTGTCATGTCCGCGTTCAAAGGCCAGGCCGACCTCGCCCTCGGGAACGTCGTGGGGAGCAATATCTTCAACGTGCTGTTCATTCTCGGCATATCCGCGATCATCGTACCGCTGATCGTGGCGCAGCAACTGGTGCGTTTTGACGTGCCGGTGATGATCGGCGTTTCTTTCCTCCTCTTTATTGTCGGCTACGACGGAAGCATCGGACGACTCGACGGTGTCCTCCTGTTCTCTGGAGCCATCGCCTACACCGTGTTTTTGATCCGCCAGAGCCGGAAGGAGACCAGCGCAGAAGTGAAATCCGAGTATGAAGAGGAATTCGGAGCCAGACAGGCGGGAGCGTGGTGGAAGAACCTCGCCTTGGTCGTGGTGGGTCTTGCCGCTCTCATGCTCGGATCCAAATGGCTCGTCGACAGCGCCGTTGCGATCGCCCAGTCCTTCGGCGTCTCCGAACTGGTGATTGGTCTCACCATCGTCGCCGCCGGCACCTCGTTGCCGGAAGTCGCGACGTCCGTCATCGCGGCGATTCGCGGGGAGCGGGACATCGCGGTCGGCAACGTGGTCGGCAGCAACATCTTCAACATCCTCTGTGTTCTCGGTCTCAGTTCCATCGTCGCCCCGGTCGGCATCGAAGTGTCGGACGCGGCCCTGCGTTTCGACATCCCGGTGATGATCGCCGTCGCCGTGGCCTGTCTCCCGATTTTCTTTGTCGGCTACAAGATCAGCCGGGGAAATGGCATTGCCTTTCTCTTTTTCTACCTTGCCTACCTCGTTTATTTAATTTTTGCAGCGACCCGCCACGAGGCGCTCGAGACCTTGCGGCCGGCGATGTTGTATTTCATTCTCCCCATCACGGCGCTCACGCTCATTATCATCACAGCACGGGAGTTTCGAAGCCAGGCTCTCAGTCGGTGAGAAAAAGATAGGCTTTTTCTCCGTATCCTGCTTTTCTTCTCCCCGTATGACGTCCATCAACGCTGTAAAATCCGCCTCTCCTACGAACACCGGCCGCAACATGGCCCTCATCGCCGCGTTTCTCGGCTGGATGTTCGACGGCTACGAAATGGGGCTTTTTCCCCTCATCGGCAAACCCGCCCTCCAGGATCTGCTTGCCGGGACCACCTCTCCAGAAGCAATCACCGCCTCTCTCGACCGCTGGTTCAGTGTCATTATTGCCACCTTCCTCGTCGGTGCAGCCACCGGTGGCGTCTTCTTCGGGTGGCTTGGAGATCGCATCGGCCGGGTCAAGGCAATGTCGATCAGCATCTTTACCTACGCCATCTTCACCGGTCTGTGCGGATTCGCGACCGAAGCCTGGCACATCGCGATCCTGCGCTTTATCGCCTCTCTCGGCATGGGCGGTGAATGGGCCCTCGGTGTCGCCCTCGTCAATGAACTCTGGACCAAAGGAAACCGCGCCCTCGTCGCCGGAGCAATCGGAGCTGCCGCCAACATCGGTTACCTCCTCGTCGCCGGCCTCAGCCTCGGGATGAACACCTTCATCGGCACGATGCACAACTGGATCCTCGCCCTCGGTGGCAGCGAGGACCTCTCGAACTGGTTGCTTGAGCATCAAGCCTGGCGCTTTCTCATGCTCTCCGGGGCCCTCCCCGCCCTCGTCATTTTCCTGATCCGAATCTTTGTCCCCGAGTCCGACAAATGGGAGGAGGAAAAGGCGGCCGGGAAGACCTCGCACTGGAGCACTCCCGACCTCAAAGGCGTCTTCATCGGATCCCTCGTCGCGCTGGGCATCATCTGGTGCTGGTCTCCCATGGGAATCGAGGCCGGAGTCACCACGCCTCTTGCCGCCGTCATCACCGTGATCGGATTCGTCGTCGTCGTGTGGGGCTTTCTCCTCCCCGTGCGGCGTTACCTCGTCCGCGCCGGAGTTGCCGGTTCAATGAGCACCGTAAGCCAGACTCACATTCGCAAGAACCTGATCCTCGGGGCAAGCCTCGCAGGGATCGCCCTCCTCGGCACCTGGGGTGCGGCCCAGCAATCGGCCAAATGGTCCACCTCTGCCGATCTCGATGCCAATGGCTACACCAACGTCGCCCAGTGGACCCAGATCGCGACCTCGCTCGGGGCAATGCTATTCGCCTTCTTCGCCCCCTTCGTTGCCAACATGCTGAACCGCCGCATCACCTATCTGGTCATGTGTGTCGCCGCCCTCGCAGCCGCACTGCTATTTTATCAGACCAACGCCGTCATCAATCTCTGGTTTTTCTCCACCGCCTTTCTCATGGGCGGCATCACCGCGAGCTTCTACGGCTTTTTCCCGCTCTATCTTCCCGAGCTTTTCCCCACCTCGGTTCGTGCAACCGGACAGGGTTTCTGTTTCAACGTGGGGCGCATCGTCGCGGCCATCGGAGGTCTCCAGATCGCGAACCTCGTCCACGCCTTCGGCACTTCGGCAAATGCGTATTCCGCCCTTTGCGGGATCTATTTCGTCGGCATGATCCTGATCTGGTTCGCGCCGGAGACCAAAGGGCGGGCGCTGGAGTAAAGTTGCGCTTGTTGATGACATTGCCATTTGATATGACAGTGGCGTGTCCCCGATTCGCAAAACGCTGGTCTTCGCTTCCCTCATCATCAGCCCTCGTCCGGCACTGGCGGGTATGCCGAGTTTTTCACTGACTGAGGTGGCGGAAGCACGGCTGGACGCGATTTCTCTGTTCCTCGTCGGTTTTGCTCTCAGCGCCTTGATTCTCCAGTGGGCGTGGAACCTGCTCGCCCGGGATTTTGCCTGGATGCCCCGCCTAAGCTATTTTCGCGCCCTCGCCGCGCTGGTGGTTTCGGGATTGTTTGTCTACGTGGCCCTCAGCCTCATTGCGGGAGCCCGTGAGCTGATGACTCCGGGTGCCTGGGTTCGCACCGGCTCAACCCATCGCCTCTCCACACCGGAACGTGATCCCAAACCGTGGCTCGAGGCCGCGCGGCGAAGCTCGCTTGAGCAGCTGCGTGATCAGTTGTGGCTATATGCCACCACCCACGATGGAGCCCTGCCGACCAATCGACTGGACAGGGCCATTCCTGAAAATGCATGGAAGGGAGCGCATCCTTAGGGGGATCCGTACGGGTATGTCCCCGGAGGACGACCCGGCGATGGTTCCTTCATCGTCGTGTTCGAGCCGGACTCTTACGGACCGGTTCGATTCGCGTTGCAGGAGGACGGGGAGATTATCAAGCTGACCGCTGCCGGGTTGGCGACACGACTGGTCGATGAAGGCAAGTCAATGATTCCCAAGTGATGGAAGTTACGCCCGAGTCAATGCCGCCCGTCCGGCGCAAGGCGGACAGCGCGGTGTTCTGCGGTGTCATCGTTGTGCACTTATTTCTCCTGTTCGCATTTTTCATCAGCCCGACCACAATGATTGAAGTGCCTCTTCGCCTTGCCTTCGGCTGGCTCGACTTTTTGCGAATAAACCTCGGTGAAGTGACTTTCAGTCTCGCACGGATTTTCACTGGTGTCGTCGGCATTGGCCTTGCCACAGGAGGACTGCATTGGTTCGCACGCGGGTGGCGGCGAGTGATCTCGCCCGACGGACGACCCTGGCGATGGCGATGGAGCGCCGCGATCACCGGCACGATGCTGGCCATGTCGGCGTCCGCGCTATCGGTTGCAGGGCTGGCTCACCAGATCGCATGGCTGAAGGGCGAGCCGATGCTGGAATATGGTTTTATGAAGTTCAACCCCATGCGGGACGCTCGCGATGCGGCGTACCAATTATCCGACTTCGCGAAAGCACACGAAGGCAAGTTCCCCGATGATCTTCCCGACCTGGTCGCCTGGATATTCGGACCGAAGGGACATGAGAGTGACATCTCGCGCCTGCTATTTTTCAGAGAGAGTCAAAGTGCCACCCCCGAGCCATGGCTCTATTTCGGAAGTGGGCTGACGACCGACGTTCCAAATGACCTCATTTTGCTTGCCTCCCCGCGCCCGAGCGATAGACTCCGCTTTGTGGTCACAGCGGGCGGGGAGTTGAACTACCTCTTGGAGGAGGAATTCCAAAAGGCGCTTTTAACTCAGGAGCGGCAATGAAGCCGGAGCCCCATTAGAATGCGTTGAAGGGAAGCCCTGAAATTTTGAAATTGTCTCCGCAGCGCGCTTTCGATAGTATCGGCCCCACCAAGGCGGTCGCCTTTTCCTCTTCTCCTTAATTTCCTGCCCTATCATGCCTGTCATCACCCCCTCTGCCGCCCAGACCGAATACGACGTCGCGATCATTGGCTCCGGCGCGGGCGGAGGCCAGATGGCCTACACCCTAACCCTCGCCGGCATCAAGTGTGTAATGCTCGAAGCAGGGCGGGATTACAATCCGGTGACCGAGACGCCCATGTTCATGACCGGGGAGCACGCCCCGCTCGGCGGCAGCAAGACACCGGACAAGGACTTTGGATTTTACGATGCGACAATCGATGGCGGCTGGGACGTGCCGGGCGAACCCTACACCCAGGCCTCGGACAAAAAGGAGGATCAGTTCTGGTGGTGGCGCGCGCGCATGATGGGTGGACGAACGAATCACTGGGGCCGCATCTCGCTGCGCAACGGACCCTACGATTTTAAACCCCGCTCCCGTGACGGTCTAGGATTTGACTGGCCGGTGAGCTACGAGGAAATCGACCCCTATTACACGAAGGTGGAAATGCTCATCGGCGTCTACGGCACCAACTCCGGCATGGAGAATACGCCCGACTCACCCGAGGGGGTGCTGCTTCCCCCGCCGAAGGGCCGCCTCGCCGAACTCGTTGCGCAGAAGCATGGAAAGAAGATCGGCATCCCCTTCATGCCCATTCACCGGGCCGTCCTGACAAAACCACTCGACTCGATCAACATCCCTAAGAAGCTGCATCCCGGCAACGAGTGGGCGCAGAAAATCGTCGCCGAATCCATGGCACGCCGGGCGCCCTGCTTCTGGGCGACAGACTGCGGACGCGGCTGCTCCATCAGTGCGAACTACCAGTCCACGACCGTGCATTTGCCGCCGGCACTGGCAACGGGCAATCTCGACATCATCGCGAATGCGCACGCCCGCGAAGTGATTGTTTCTCCCGAGGGCAAGGCGACCGGCGTCCTCTATATCGATAAAACCACCGGCAAGGAGGAACGCATCAAAGCAAAAGCCGTCGTCCTTGCTGCGAGCAGTGGTGAGACCGTGCGTATTCTTTTGAATTCGAACGCCGGCAAGGGCGTCGCCAACAGCAGCGGTCTCATCGGTCGCTACATCATGGACACCGTCGGCACGAGCGTTGGCGGTCATGTCCCGATGCTGGAGAACGTACCACCGCACAACGAGGAAGGTGCCGGAGGCTCCCATTTTTACGCGCCCTGGTGGGGCTATCAGGATCAGGCAGCCGGCAAGCTGAACTTCCCGCGCGGTTACCACATCGAGCTGGGCGGTTCGCGCTCCATGCCGATGGGCGCCAATCCTGTGCCGGAGGATCTCACGCCCGGGAGCTACGGCAAAAAATACAAGGAGGAAATGCGTCGCTACTACGGGTCGATCGTCGGTTACTCCTGTCGTGGCGAGATGATCCCCAATGAGGGCAGCTTTTGCGAACTCGATCCCGAGGTCAAAGACAGGTGGGGCATCCCTGTGATGCGATGGCACTGGAAATGGAGCGAGCACGAGATCAACCAGGTCACCCATGCACGAAAGACCTTTTCCGAGCTCATCGAGACCATGGGCGGCACGGTGCGGGTCGACAAGACAGAGGCCCCGACTGACTACATCGCCCCCGGCGGTAAAATCATCCACGAGGTCGGCGGAGCGATCATGGGCGAGGAC
>Ga0073899_10004977_pt1 | contig 11618 bp, 7 predicted proteins | sample KloWWTmetaKNB5Ph_FD_88975 | JGI IMG/M metagenome (GOLD analysis project Ga0073899, IMG submission 88975) | Active sludge microbial communities from Klosterneuburg, Austria, studying microevolution and ecology of nitrifiers - Klosterneuburg... | ecosystem: Engineered > WWTP > Aerobic digester >...
AACGTCGTCCACACTTACGACCTCGGCGAGCTGCAGGGCGAGTACTTCATCGCCATGGAGCTCCTCAAGGGCGAGGAGCTGGTGGCGGTGCTGCGTCGCGCGGTCAAGACCGGCCACATGCTGCCGATGCAGATCTCGCTCGGCATCATCATGCAGGCGCTCGAGGGCCTGCATTACGTGCACACGCGGGCCGACGACCGCGGCCGCTTGCTCGGCCTGTGTCACCGCGACATCAACCCGACCAACGTGCACGTCGGCTACGACGGCACCTGCAAGATCGTCGACTTCGGCATCGCCGCCACGCGCGCCAGCCTGCAGGCCAGCAGCGACGGCCAGTTCGCCGGCAAGCTCGCCTACATGGCCCCGGAGCAGGTCCTCGGCCACGAGCTCGACCTGCGCGCCGACATCTTCGCGGTCGGCATCGTGCTCTACGAGATGTGCCTCAGTCGGCGCCTGTTCCGCGGCCTCCCGGAGGAGGTCGCCGAGCGCATCGTCGAGGGCGACATCCCGGCCCCGACCTTCGTCAAGGCCGACTTCCCGCCCTCGCTCGAGGCGATCATCATGAAGGCGCTCGAGGTCGACCCGGCCGAGCGCTATCAGAACTGCGACCACTTCTTCCGCGACCTCGAGAAGTTCACGGAGGAGGCCGGCATCCGCTGCTCGCCGCGCATGATCAGCGCGTACATGTCCGAGATGTTCGGCGAGGGCGCGCCGGCCGAGGTCAATTACGACGACCAGTACGACGACCTCGTCGACGAGGCCCTCGACTTCGACAAGTTCGACGCCCTCGACGCGAACCGCGACGACGCGCCGGACTGGGCCAAGAGCTTCGACGCGCCGCCCGACGCCTCGAGCGCCCGCAACAAGCGCTCGATGACGATCGGCAACCTCGAGGCCCTGGTCGCCGAGGTCCGTCAGGTCCAGCAGCTGCAGGCCCAGCCCCAGCCCCAGCCCGGCCAGACCGGCGGCTCGGGCGGTCAGCGCCGCGGCGGCAAGCACCGGGCCTCGGTGGCCCAGAAGGCCGAGCCGCAGGAGGACCTGCGTCAGACCCGCAAGCCGGCCCTCACGCCCGCGCCCGCCCGGGTGCCGACCGCCGGTCGCCCGGTGGTCCGCGCCGGCCAGTCGATGACGACCGCCACGATGCCGACGCTCGACACCGGCAACACCGGCGGCAGCTTCGGCCACGGCGTGGTGGCCGAGACGAACAAGAAGGGCGGGGCATTCCTGACCTGGCTGCTCGTCCTGGTCGGTCTGGGCGGCCTTGGTTACATCGCCTACACCGTCTTCACGATGAAATAGTTGCGAACGCGAGGCTCGTCCGGATGCACAGCGCCGAGGTCCAAGCCAATCATACCTGGGGAAAATTCTCCGCCTTCCGCGTGCTCGGCGATCACGAGCCGATGCCGGGCTTTCGCCTCGTCATGCAGTTCGCGCCGCGCGCGGAGGCCGTCATGCGCCTGCTCGAGCAGCGCAGCCGCAGCAGCGACCCCCTCGACTCCGAGCTCGCGCGCCTGACGGTGCGCTCCGGCATCGGCCTGCTGCAGTCGCACAACGTGTCCTTCGCGTACGCCAACGCCGAGGAGGTCATCGCCCTGATCCGCCCGGACGCGGTCCAGCGCATGGGCTCCTCGCTCGCGGTCTACGAGCAGCTGCTGTCGATGTACTCGGCCCGCCTCGCGGTCCTGCTCGGCGAGGAGCTGATCGTGCACGGTCACATCTTCGAGTTCCCCGACCTCGGCATCGCCCGCCGGGCCTTCCTGGCGGCCCTCGAGTGGGTCGACGAGAGCACCTCGCTGCGCTCGGCCCGGCGCCTCGGCTCGCAGATGCGCGGGCAGGGCCAGCCCTTCAGCGCCAGCTCGATCGAGTCGATCGAGGGCCAGATCGGCACCCTGCGCGCCGGCGGCGTCGACCTCGAGCAGCTCCCCCACTGGTGGTGGCGCGGCGTCGCGGCCCGGTTCCGCAGCGACGGCGGCGTCGAGCTCTACGACGACGTCCCGCACGGCCAGGACTTCGCCGCGCTGGTCTCCGACGTGTAGCTTGCCCGGCCTCTACGTCCACGTCCCCTTCTGCGCGCGCGCCTGCCCGTACTGCGACTTCGACTTCGAGGTCGGTCGCAGCCCCGACCTCGAGCGCTTCCTCGCCGGCCTGGAGCGCGAGCTCGACGGCCGTCTGGCCGAGCGCACAGGTCCTCGGGGACAGGTCGAAGCGCGCACGGCGGCGCGCTCGCTGCCGATACTGACCGGGCCCGAAGGACATGTTCAAACAGACATGTCCTCGGAGCCAGGTCCGAAACGGGCCGCGATGCCGCCCGGCGAGGCGTGGCCGACCGTGTACCTCGGGGGCGGGACCCCGAGCCTGCTCGGCCCGGAGGGGCTGCGCGCGCTGGGCGGATGGATCTCCGGGCGCTTCCCGGGGGCGGGCGCGGAGGAGTACACCGTCGAGGTCAACCCCGAGCACGCCAGCCCGGCGCTGTACGCGGCGATCCGGGCGATGGGGGGCACGCGGGTCTCGCTGGGGGTCCAGAGCTTCGACGCCGAGGGGCTGCGCGCGCTCGGACGCGGCCATGAGCCCGGACAGGCGCGGGCGGCCGTCGTCGGCGCGCGGGAGGCCGGCCTCGACCTCAGCGTCGACCTGATCGTCGGTTACCCCGGGCAGAGCGCGGCGAGCCTCGCCGCTGACCTCGCTGAGCTGACGACGCTCGGCGCCTCGCACGTGTCGGTCTATGCGCTCACCGTCGAGTCCGGCACCCCGTGGGAGGCGCTGGTCCGCCGCGGCAAGCGAGTGCTCCCCGACGCCGACCACCAGGCCGACATGCTGCTCGCCACCGAGTCGGCGCTGGCCGCCGCGGGCCTCGAGCACTACGAGGTCGCGAGCTACGCCGCGCCGGGTCACAAGGCCCGCCACAATCTCGGTTACTGGACCTGGCGCGACTACCTCGGCCTCGGACCCTCGGCGCACTCGGCGGTGTACGCTGGCGACGGATCGCTGGTCCGCCGCGGCAACCGGCGCGGGCTCGCGGCCTGGGCCGCGGACCCGGTGAGTCCGGCGGAGCTCGACATCCAGGATCCGGTCGCCGCGGCGTCCGAGGGCCTCTGGACCGGGATCCGTCACTTGCCTGGCCTCGATGTCGAGCGCTTCCTGGCGCGCTTCCCCGCGGTCGACCGCGCGTGGATCGAGGCGCGGACGCGGCGGCAGGTGGCGCTCGGCAACCTCGCGTTCGCGGGGCGGTTGCTGCGGGTCGCGCCGGGGCGGTGGTTGTGGCACGACGCGATCGCGGCGGACCTGCTCGGCTAGACGCGCTCGCCGGTCGCACGACGTTGCGCGGGCCGACGTGGGACGGAGCGAGACGATCGGGACCTCGCAGCGGCGGCGGGTCCGGGCGGGTCGTCGGTGATGTCGTCGGTGAAGCTGTCCCCGGAGACAGGTACGAGGGGGGCGGGCGACCGGTCCGGTGCCCGCGCCGCGCGCTATGCGCTGAACTTTGCGCGTTGTGCCGACAACGATCTGATCCGATGATGCGGGCCGATGAGGATCACGTGGACGATCGGGCTGGTGCTCGCGGGCGGCTGCTTCACGGATCCCGGCGGGACCCTGGGGCCGATGAGCGCGAGCACGGGCACGAGCACCGACGCTCCCGCGAGCACGGGCGCTCCCACGAGCACGGGCGCTCCCACGAGCACGGGCGGCAGCAGCAGTGGCGAGCCGACCGGCACCACGATGGGCGAGGGCGCGGACTGCGACCCCTGGGCTCAGGACTGCGACGCGGGCCTCAAGTGCGCCCCGTATGCGACGGACAACGGCGACTCGTGGGACGCCAACAAGTGCACGCCGGCGGGCGAGGGCGTCCCGGGAGGACCGTGCATTGCGATGATGAGCGCGACCTCGGGCTACGACACCTGCGAGGCCGGGGCGGTCTGCTGGGACGTCGATCCGGGCACGCTCGCGGGCGTGTGCCATGCGCTGTGTGACGGCAGCCCGGGCACGCCGATCTGCTCGCCGGGCAGCGTGTGCTCGATGACCAACGAAGGGGCGGTCAATATTTGCCTGATCGCCTGCGACCCGCTGCTCGCGCCGTGCCAGGCGAAGCAGGTGTGTGTGCCCGACGCCGACGACCATTTCCTGTGTGTGGGGGCCGCGGATACCGTCCCGAAGGGCTTTCCCTGCGGATACATCAACGAGTGCGAGCCGGACTCGATGTGCGCCGAAGCCTCGAAGTGGTCGAAGTGTGACCAGGAGATGCCCGGCTGTTGCATCGCGTATTGTGACGTCGACGTCCCCATGGCCTGCGACCCCTTCGCCTGCGTGCCCTACTTCCCGGTCGGAGAGGCGCCGGCGGGGCTCGAGGACCTGGGGCTGTGTCAGGACCCGGTGTGACCGCCGTTTCGTGAGCGGCGGTCGGTGTTCGGGTCGCGGCTTGTGCGCGCGGTCGTGACCATGGTATCGCGGGGGCTTCCCGGGAGACCACCATGACATCGATTTCCTCGCCTTCGTCGCCGCGTAACCTTCAGTTCTCGCGGCTCCTTCAGAGCATGCTGCTCGGCGCCGCGGTGCTCGGCGGCTGCGCCGACAAGGACCCGGCGGACACCGGCAAGACCACGAAGACCTCGGACGACGGGGGCTCGTCCACCGGCGGGCAATCGTCGACCAGCGCGACGACGGGCGCGGTGCCGGTGACGACCAGCGGCGTGACGACCGGCGACGGCAGCGGCGACGACACTGGCGCGGGCACGACCGCCGCCTGCACCTTCCTGAACTGCGATGACATGATGAATGTCATGAACGAGTGCGACAACTGGGCCCAGGACTGCCCCGAGGGCCAGAAGTGTATGCCCGTCGCCAACAACGGGACCAACGCCTGGAACGCGACCATCTGCGTCGAGGTCAAGCCGGACCCGAAGCAGCCCGGCGACGAGTGTGCCGTCGAGGGCAGCGGCGTCAGCGGCATCGACGACTGCGACCTCGGCGTGATGTGCTGGGAGGTCGACCCGGAGACGAAGCTGGGCACCTGCGTGGCGCAGTGCACCGGCACGCCCGACGCGCCGGTGTGCGAGGCGGGGGGCAGCTGCTTCATCTCCAACGAGGGCGTCTTGAACCTGTGCTTGCCCCTGTGTGACCCGCTGCAGCAGGACTGCCCGGGCACCGGCCTGTGCATCCCGAACCCGAAGAACAACCTCGAGTTCACGTGCGTCCTCGACGCTGGTGGCGAGGAGGGTCAGGCCTTCGACGCCTGCGAGTACATCAACGTCTGCGACAAGGGCTTGATGTGCGCCAACCCGGCGCTGGGCACCGAGTGCACGCCGGGGGCGATCGGCTGCTGCTTGCCGTTCTGCCCGCTCGACGAGGTCCCGGACCTGTGCCCCGGCGCCAACCAGGAGTGCATCCCGTGGTACGAGGACGGCACCGCACCTCCCGGCTTCGAGAACGTCGGCATCTGCGGCATCCCGATGTGACGGCCGGGCTGGCGACGCCGGCGAACCTGCCGGCTCAGTTGCGCAATGCGGGCGCGGCGTCCGGGTCCTCGGCGGTGAGCCGCTGGAACTCGGGCGCGTCGGCGAGGGCCTCGAAGTCGGCGTCGTCGCGGATCGCCGCGCGTAGCCCGGGCTCGATGGCGACGGCGCGGGCGACGTCGGCGAGGGCCGCGGCCGCGCGGCCCGTCAGCGCGTGGGCGCAGGCGCGGGCGTAGTGGGCGTTGGCGTGGTCGGGGTCGAGGCCGAGGGCGCGGTCGAGGGCGGCGACGGCCTCGTCGTGGTGACCGAGCTTGATCTGCGCGAGGCCGAGGCTGTACCAGCCGTCGATGAACTCGGGGTGCTCGACGCTCAGGGCCGTGAGCAGCCCCAGAGCCTCGACGCGGCGGCCGATCATCGCCAGGCAGGTCGACTGGTTGGTGCGGGCCTGCAGCGGCTGGTATCCGAGCTCGGCGGCGCGGGCGAAGGCCTCGGCGGCGCGGGCGGGATCGGTGTGGACGACCACGAGGCCGTGCACGAAGTGGGCGGCGCCGCAATCGGGGTCGCTCGCGAGCGCGCGCTCGCAGGCGAGCAGGGCCCCGGCGTTGTCGTCGACGGCGAGCAGCGCGTGGGCCAGCTGCTGCCACAGCCCGGCGTCGTCGGGGGCGAGCGCGACGGCGCGGCGCAGCAGGGCGACGGCCTCGGCGGGGTCGCGCATGTGCACGCGGTGGAAGCGGGCCTGGGCGGCGAGCTCGGCCGCCTCGTCGCGGACCAGCTCGAGGCCGAGCAGCGCGGCGAGCTGCTCGCGGACGGTCGGGATCCCGTGGCTGCGCAGCACGAAGAACAGGTTGCCGATGGTCCACAGCTCGTGGGTCTCGGCCATCGTGGTCAGCACGAGCCGCTGATCGTCGTCGAGCGCGGCGGGGTCGAGCAGCGCAGGACATGTCTCGTCAGACATGTCCTCGGAGACATCCTCGGGCGCCTCGCCGAAGGTGAAGGCGAGCATGGCCTCGACCAGGCCCATGGTCCCGAAGTCCTCGGCGCGGCGCAGCGCGGCGCACAGGGTCGGCAGGGCCCGGCGGCCGAGCGCGGGCGGCAGGCCGCGCAGGACGTGGCCGATGTCGCCGGCGAGGTCGCGCTCGCCGCAGGGCAGCTCATCGTAGCCGGGCACGCCGTCGGGGTCGTTGACGGCGGCGATCAGGGTGGCGATCACGGCGTCGGGCAGCTCGGCGACGGACCCGCGGACCACGCCGACGGCGGCGAGCAGGCGCACCAGCGGCGCGGGGTCCTCGGCGTGCAGCGCGAGCAGCCGCGGGTCCGGGCCCGGCGCGCCCTGCAGGCGTCCGAGCGCGAAGGCCAGGCCGGCCCGCGCCGGGACGCTGCTCTCATCGGCCAGCCGGGCGTGCAGCGCCGGCACGATCTCGGCGGCGCGGGTCCACAGGCACGCGAGCAGCAGCGCCGCGGCGCCGCGCAGCGCCGCGGTCTCGCCGGCGCGCACGAGCTCGAGGTACAGGGGCAGGCCGAGCTCGGCGGCGCGGTAGACGTCGCGCAGGATCGCGTCGTCGTCGTCGTCGCCGCGGGCGCTGGCGTCGCGCGCGTCGGGCTCGCCGGCGTACATCGTCGGGTCGGCGGCGACGCTGAACTGCCCGGTGACGAGGTGCGTGAGCAGGAGCAGCAGCTCGTGGCGGTCGGGGGTCGCGGGGTCGGCGAGCAGCTCGAGCAGGAAGGGCACCGCCGGGGCGCTCGCCGGATAGCGGCTGCCCTGGTGGAAGATCGTGCCGTAGAGCTCCCAGTAGGCGTCCTTGCGGGCCTGCCGGTCGGCGGCGGTGAGCGCGAGGATCAGCCCCGGGACGTCCCCGGCCGGCCCGTAGGCGTGCGTCAGCGCGTTCCAGTCGACGGTGTGCAGGCGTTCGAGCATCGTTCCCTCGGCGATTGGGGTATCACGGCCGCTTGATCGGTCGGTGATCATGCCCGGGCGGCGAGGCGGACGGTGGCGCGCCGCTTCGTGACATTTCGTGCGCACCCCGAAGTTGCCCTTGCGCGCGCGCGCGCGAGGGCGTCCGATCCCCTCATGACTGCCACCAAGCCATGGATCCTCGGTCTCGACCTCAGCCCGCGTAGCCCCGGCGTGTTCGTGTTCGCCGCGTGGCTGCGCTCCGGCGGCGCGAGGGTGCTCGGCCTGCACGTGCTCGAGGCCTGGGCCAGCCCCTTCATCGCCGCGGCCGAAGACGTCACGGTACGGGTGCGCGCGACCGTCGAGGAGCGCTGCACTCACCTCGGGATCGCGCTGTTCGCGGACGTCGAGGTCGTGGTCATGCCCCGCGCGGAGGATGGCCTGCTGCACGCGGCGAGCACGGCGGCGGGCCTGGTGATCGGACGCGCGGCGCTGCGAGGCGACCGGTCGCTGGTGCGGCTCGGGTCGGTCGCGCGGCGGGTGCTGCGGGCGCTGCCGGGGCCGGTGATCGTGGTCCCGCCGGACCTCGCGGCGGTCCCCGAGGGGCCGATCCTGCTGGCGACCGACCTCGGCCCGAGCAGCGACGCGGCGGCGCGCCTGGCGATCGAGCTCGCGGCGACGCAGGGCCGCGAGCTCGAGCTGGTGCACGTCGGCGAGCCGCGCCACAGCGACCTGATCGACGAGCTCGACGTCGACTGGCTGCGCGAGCGCGAGATCTATCGCGCCGGGGTCCAGGCGATGGTCGACGCCTGGGCGGCGGGGCTCGGCCTCGGCGATCGCCCGCGCCACGTGCTCTTCGGCAGCCGCGCCGAGGAGATCGCGGCCGTCGCGGCGCGCCGCCACGCCGCGCTGGTCGTCACCGGCTCGCGCCGCCTCGGCCTCGTCGGTCGCCTGTTCTCGGCCAGCACCGCCTCGGCCCTGGCCGGCCTCGCCGCGTGCCCGGTCGCGGTCGTGCCCTCGGCCTGAGGCCCCGGTCGGCGATGGTCTGCGCGGGGGCGCGCGGGCCGTGCTAAGAGCGCGAGCGATGCCCGAGACGCTGCAATTCTTCGCCACGGCCCCGCGGGGGCTCGAGGAGCTCCTCGCCGCCGAGCTCGGCGCTCTCGGGGCCGCTGCCGTGAAGCTGCAGCCGGCGGGGGTGCTGTTTCAGGGGCCGCTGCAGCTCGGCTATCGCGCGTGTCTGTGGTCGCGGCTGGCGGGTCGGGTGCTGCTCGAGCTCGGGCGCGGAGCGGCGACGGACGGCGAGGAGCTGTACCAGACGGTGCTCGGCGTCGACTGGTCGCTGCACATGGACCGCACGCAGACGCTGGCGGTCGACTTCACGGGGACCAACGCGGCGATCGTGCACACCCAGTTCGGGGCTCAGCGGGTCAAGGACGCGGTGGTCGACCAGCTGCGCGCGGGCGCGCAGCGGCCCTCGGTGGACAAGCTCCGGCCGGACCTGCGGATCCACGTGCACCTGCACAAGCGCTCTGGTTCGATGGGACAGGATCCGAGGGACAGGTCGCAGGGGGGCCGCGACGAGGCGCTGATCTCGATCGACCTGGCGGGCGAGAGCCTGCACCGCCGCGGCTACCGCGAGGAGGGGGCGATGGCGCCGCTCAAGGAGAACCTGGCCGCCGCGGTGCTGCTGCGGGCGGGCTGGCCGGCGATCGCCGCCGCGGGCGGGCCGCTGCTCGACCCGATGTGCGGCTCGGGCACGCTGCTGATCGAGGGCGCGTGGATCGCCGGCGATCGGGCCCCGGGCCTCGGCCGCGACTACTTCGGCTTCCTCGGCTGGAGGGGGCACACGCCGGAGCTGTGGGCCGAGCTGGTGGCGGAGGCCAGCGCCCGGGCGGCGGCCGGTCGGGCGAAGATCCCCGACATCCGCGGCTTCGACACCTCGAGCCTGGCGATCGCGGCCGCGATCGCCAACCTCGAGCAGGCCGGGCTGCGCGGGCTGGTGCACGTCGAGCGCTGGGCGCTCGGTGAGCAGCTGCTGGCGCCGATCCGCGAGGGCAAGGCGCCGGGCCTGGTGGTCTGCAACCCGCCCTACGGCGCGCGCGTGGGCGAGGGCGAGGACCTGCGCCCGCTCTACCGCGAGCTCGGCGAGCTGCTCAAGACCCGGCACATGGGCGGCGACGCGGCGGTGCTGATCGAGGACCGCGAGCTCGGCCACGCGATCGGCCTGCGCGCGAAGAAGATCTACGACCTCTACAACGGCGCGATCCCGGTGCACCTGCTGCGCTTCAAGATCGAGGAGGCCGCGTTCATGCGGCCGCGCAGCGAGCGACCCGTGGTCCGCAGCGAGGCGGCCGAGAGCTTCGCCAATCGCCTGGCCAAGAACCTCAAGCAGCTGCGACCGTGGGCCGAGAAGGAGGGGCTGACCTGCTATCGCGTGTACGACCAGGACATCCCGGAGTACGCGGTCGCGGTCGATGTCTACGCCGACCACGCGCACGTGCAGGAGTACGCGGCGCCGAAGGAGATCGAGCCGGAGAAGGCCGAGGCGCGGCTGCGCGACGTGCTCGCGGTGGTGCCCGAGGTGCTGGGGGTGCCGCGCGAGCAGGTCCAGCTCAAGACCCGGGTGCGCAGCAAGGGCGGCTCGCAGTACGGCCAGCAGGGCGAGGCCGGCAAGCTCTTCGAGGTCCGCGAGGGCAACTGTCGGTTCTTCGTCAACCTGAGCGGCCACCTCGACACCGGGCTGTTCCTGGACCACCGGCTGACGCGGCAGCGGGTGCAGCAGCTGGCGCGCGGGCGGCGGTTCTTGAACCTGTTCGCGTACACGGGCGCGGCGACGGTGCACGCGGTCAAGGGCGGCGCGGTGGCGTCGACGACGGTGGACATGTCGACGACGTACACGGCGTGGGCGCGCAAGAACTTCGAGCTGAACAACATCACGGGGCCGGAGCATCGGCTGGTGACGGCTGAGTGTCGCGGCTGGATGGCGCAGGAGATGCGCCGCTACGGGCTGATCTTCCTCGACCCGCCGACCTTCTCGAATTCGAAGCGCATGGAGGAGGACTTCGACCTGCAGCGCGACCACGTGACGCTGATCCGCGAGGCGGTGCGCCTGCTCGAGCGCGGGGGGATCTTGATCTTCTCGAACAACAACCGCCGCTTCAAGCTCGACGTCGAGGGCCTGGGGGACCTCGTGGTCGCGGACATCACGAAGGAGACGATCCCGAAGGATTTCGCCCGTAACCCGCGGATCCACCAGTGCTGGCAGATCGAGCGCCCGCGCGGCGGATGATCTAGCATGCTGCGCGGCGTGGCGCAGCCTCGCAGCCGCTGGACCATACCCCCGGCCGCGGTGGCGATCCATCTGTGCGTCGGCTCGGTCTACGCGTGGAGCGTGTTCAACAAGCCGGTCGAGGCGCTGCACCCTCACTGGCCGCGCGGGGCGGCGGCTTACACGTTTTCTATCGCCATCGCGCTGCTCGGGCTGAGCGCGGCCTTCGGCGGGACGTGGCTCGAGCGCCACGGCCCGCGCAAGGCGGCGACCGTCGCGGCGCTGCTGTTCGGCGGGGGCCTGCTGCTCGGCGGTCTCGGGGTGCAGCTGGGCTGGCTGTGGCTGCTCTACCTCGGCTATGGCGTGATCGGCGGGGCGGGGCTCGGCCTGGCCTACGTGGCGCCGGTCAGCGCGCTGATCAAGTGGTTCCCGGATCGACGCGGTCTGGCGACCGGGATGGCGGTGCTCGGCTTCGGCGGCGGGGCGCTGATCGCCGCGCCGGTCGCCGAGCGGTTGATCGCGGCGTACGGGGTCGCCGACACGCTGCTGCTGCTCGGGGCGGTGTACGGCGCGATCATGCTGATCGCCGCGCGCCTGCTGCGGCGACCGGAGCCTGGCTGGGCGCCCGCGGGCTGGCAGGCCCCTGAGAGGGCCGGGGGTCTGGCGCCGGAGTTGACGATGCCGATGGCGGTGCGCACCCGGCAGTTCTGGCTGCTGTGGGGGATGCTGTTCATCAACATCACGGCGGGGATCTCGATCCTCGCGCAGGCCTCGCCGATGATGCAGGACATGTTCGCGCGCACGCCGGAGCAGGCGGCGACGATGCTGTCGGTGATCGCCGGCTTCAACGCCTTCGGGCGCATCTTCTGGTCGACGCTGTCGGACTACCTCGGGCGCCGCGCCGTGTTCCTGCTGTTCTTCGCGGCCCAGGCCGGGCTGTTCGCGGCGATCCCCGCGCTGGGCGCGGGCGGGCACTGGGGGCTGTTTCAGGTCGCGGTGGTCGTGATCTTCA
>Ga0073899_10004979_pt1 | contig 11617 bp, 10 predicted proteins | sample KloWWTmetaKNB5Ph_FD_88975 | JGI IMG/M metagenome (GOLD analysis project Ga0073899, IMG submission 88975) | Active sludge microbial communities from Klosterneuburg, Austria, studying microevolution and ecology of nitrifiers - Klosterneuburg... | ecosystem: Engineered > WWTP > Aerobic digester >...
CCAAACGGTCCATCGGGCTACCCGCCTCCAGATCGGCCACCACATCGCCGATGGCCGCCAGCTGATCGTCGGTTTCCTGATAGGGAAAACGGGCAGAGAAGGCGTCCCAATCATGGTGCGGCGCTTCAAGGATCGGCGCATGTCGCAGCGCGCGTTCGGCGGCCACCCGCATCAGCCGTTCGGCGATCTGGCGGATCCGTTCCTTCAGCTTGGCCTTCTTGGCCTGCCACGCGCCACCGCCGAGCTTGTCGAGCAAGCCTTCCTCATGGCCGAAACGGCTGAGAAGCTCGATATTCTCGACCGGCAGGTAAAGCCGCGCGCCTTCGGCATATTCCAGATGCACGCATTCATGGGGGGCACCCAGCGCCGTGATCGTCTCAAGCCCCTTGTAGCGGCCGACACCATGTTCGACATGGACCACCAGATCGCCTGGCGAAAGCGACTGAGCTTCAGTCAGGAAGTTATCGGCCCGCTTGCGTTTTTTCGCGCCGCGGATCAGCCGGTCGCCCAGCACGTCCTGTTCGGAAATCACTGTCAGGCCCGCGCATTCGAACCCGTGTTCCAGGGCCCAGACGGTCAAGTACAGTCCGCCCTTGCCGTCGGGCAGGTCCCGGATCGTGCGGGCGAGCGCCGCCCCTTTGACGCCCTCGTCCTCCAAGAGGCCCTTCAGCCGTTCACGCGCGCCTTCGGAATAGGATGCGACAACGACCTGACCTTCTTTCAGCATCACCTTAAGATGGTCTGACAGTGCGCCGAAAAGGCTTATATTTTCCAATTGACGTTCCGGCGCAAAATTGCGCCCGATCCGCCCGCCCGCATCCAGAACCCCCGGTCCGGTCGGCTGCGGAAGCGCCACAAGCTGCACCGTGCGATGCCCCGAAGGCCCGCCATCCAAGCCGCGTCATCCAGATAGAGCAGCCCCGGCGGACAGGGTTTGTAGACCGAATCCAGCCGGTCCTTTCGCTTCAATGCCTCAGCGCGCGTGTCATACTGATCTTCGATCCCCTCCCATCGCGACAGGCGCGCGGGCGTCGTCTGATCATCAAGCATCACCGACGCGCCGGGCAGATAGTCGAACAGGGTTTCCAACCGATCATGGAAATAGGGCAGCCAATGTTCCATGCCAGCGTGCTTGCGCCCGGCGCTGACCGCCTCGTAGAGCGGATCATCGGTGCCCGCCGCGCCGAACTCAATGCGGTAATTCTGGCGAAACCGGGTGATGGCCGCGTCGTCGAGTATGATCTCCGATACGGGCGCAAGTTCAACTGCGGCCAGCTTTTCAACGGTGCGCTGGCTGGCCGGATCGAATCGCCGCGCCCCGTCCAGCACGTCGCCGAAGAGGTCCAGCCTGACCGGCCCGCCCTGCCCCGGCGGATAGATGTCGATGATGCCGCCCCGCACGGCATAATCTCCGGGTTCCGATACGGTGGGCGTTTGCGAAAACCCCATGCGGACGAGGTAGGATTTGAGCGCCCCCTCATCCACTCGCCCGCCGACCTTGGCCGTGAAGGCCGCGCCCGCAACCGTATCGCGCGCCGGAAGACGCTGGGTCGCCGCGTTGAGCGTGGTCAGAAGGATGAACGGCCCCGGCACCCCGCGCGCCAGCGCCGCAAGCGTCGCCATGCGCATGGCCGAGATATCCGGGTTGGGCGACACGCGGTCATAGGGCAGGCAGTCCCAGGCCGGAAAGGTCAGGACGGTCGCGCCAGGCGCGAAGAAGGCCAAGGCGGCGCGCATCGCTTCCAGCCGCTTGTCGTCGCGCGCCACATGGATGACCGGCGCGCCTTTTTCCAACTCGCGCGCCAGGGCACGGGCATCAAACCCCTCAGGGGCGCCGGACAGGGTGATATGGGCGGAAGAATTCATGCGCCTGAGGTAACGCTTGCCTCGGCCCTGTCAACCCGCCCTTTCCGCAAACCGGGTCTGGCAGCGGGTCAGCCAAGCGGCGAGATATTGAAGTTTTGCAGCATACCCCACATCGCGGTCACGGTGATCGACAAGACCCCGATCGCCTGCACCACAATCCGGTGCCGGTTCATCGCGCGGCACAGCTCTTCGCCACCCAGCGCTTCGGCACGAAGCCGGCGCGACAGCCGGAATGTCAGAAGCCAGACCACGGCCATCGGCAAAGCGATCAGCAAGAGCGCCTGGCAGAACTCGACATGGTAGAAGAACCCCAGCAGCGCCAGCATCGTCAGCGCGCACGTGCCAATGCCCATCAGGAAGACCCCGGCCTCGTCGGCGATATAGAGCATGCGGGTGACATTGACGCGGACGACCGCCTCAAGATCCGTCATGGCGGCTTCCCCGTGGCGGCGCGCGCGCAAGACCATGTCGAACGGCACACCGATGATCCAGTGCGATGCCGTGGACCAAGTGACGGCCAGCGCGATCCAGTACCAGAGATTCGAAAAGGAACGCAGATCAATCAGGTCGAGAAAAAGTTGGGTCAGGCTCACATCATGCTCCGTGCCCCGGTTCGACATGGCGTTCGGCAAGGCGATCACCGGGGCGTCAGACATGCTAGCCTGCCCCTGCGACGGTTTCCACCCTTGAGATGCGGCCAAAAGCATGGCAGCGGTTGGCAATCGCACGAAGGAAGCCCGCCATGCCCGATCAGCCCGCCCCGATGCTCAGCCACCGCTTCCGCCGCCTTCGTCGCACCGCGGCCTTGCGCGATATGGTAGCCGAGACGCGGCTTTCCCCCGCGGATTTCATCTGGCCGCTCTTTGTGACCGACGTCGCGGGCGCAGATGTCGAGATAGCGTCGATGCCCGGCGTGCGGCGGTTGACGGTCGAGGGGGCCGTGCGGGCAGCGGAAGAGGCTGCGCGTCTTGGCATCCCGGCGGTCTGCCTCTTTCCCTACACCGACCCCGCGCTGAAGACCGAAGGCTGCGAGATTGCCTGGGACCCGGACAATCTGTCGAACCGGGCGATCCGGGCGATCAAGGCGGCGGTGCCGGAGGTCATGGTGATGACCGATGTGGCGCTCGATCCCTATAACAGCAACGGGCATGACGGTCTGGTCAGGGATGGCATCATCTTGAACGACGAAACCGTCGAAGCCTTGGTGCGCATGGCTTTGGCGCAGGCGGATTGCGGGGCCGATATCCTCGGGCCATCCGACATGATGGATGGGCGGATCGGCGCGATCCGGGCCGCGCTCGAACAGGCGGGCCACAAGGATGTGGCGATCCTGTCCTATGCGGCCAAGTATGCCAGCGCCTTCTATGGCCCCTTCCGCGACGCGGTCGGCGCCTCGGGTGCGCTCAAGGGCGACAAAAAAACCTATCAGATGAACCCCGCCAACCGTGCCGAGGCGCTGCGGCTGGTCGGGCGCGATCTGGATGAAGGCGCCGATATGGTGATGGTCAAGCCGGGCATGCCCTATCTCGATATCTGCCGCGAGGTGAAGGATGCGTTCGGTGCGCCGACCTTCGCCTATCAGGTCAGTGGCGAATATGCGATGCTGAAGGGCGCGATCCTTCAAGGTTGGGTGAAAGAGGATGTGATCATGGAAAGCCTTCTGGCCTTCCGGCGCGCGGGTTGTGACGGCATCTTGACCTACTTCGCGCCCGACGCCGCGCGTATGCTCCGCCAAGGCTGACGATGGACCGCCGCCGGTTTCTTGGCGGTCTGGCGATCCTGGCGGCAGGTCCGGCCCGCGGGCAAGAGACGCGCCCCTTCCGGCTGGGGGTGACCCGCTGGCCACCCGAACTGTCGCTGAGCGGTCTGGCGCGTGTCGAGGCATTCTTGCGGGCACATTGCGACATGGCGGCGCCTATGGTTCTGGGTGGCGTGCCGTGGGAGGCGTCGCTGGACGGGTCCGACTATTCATGGGCGTTGCGGAACGAACTGAACTGGAAAGCGCCATCGGGGTATCCCGTCTGCCTTTCGCTCGGGCCGCTCAGCACGATGCGGGATGGGTTTGCGCCGCTTTACGCGACAACCGACAATCAGCCTGTGCCGGACTGGATGGCCGGACTTCCCTTCGACGATCCCCGGATCATTGACCGCTATGCCGCATTTTGCATCAACGCTGCGCGCGCCATGCGGCCGGACTGGCTGATGATCGGGGTGGAGGTCAACCTTCTCTTGCACAATCGCCCCGAGCTTTGGCCCGGCTACCTTCGGCTCCATTCCGAAACCCTGCGGCGCGTCCGGACCGCGCTGCCCGACCAGAAGCTCGGCTTCACGATTGCAGCGCTCCACTATCTGGGGCTTGCGGATGGGACTGACCCGGCGGTTCAGCGGGCAGAGATGCTGGCCCTTGCAGACGGGGCCGACATCGTGGGCTGGTCCGTCTATCCGCATACAAGCTGGGAAGTCACCCTGCCGCTGGCCCCAGATTTTTTCGATTTCATCACCGACTTTGGCCAGACGACCGGCAAGCCGGTCTGCATCAGCGAAAGCGGCATGACGGATCGCCGGGTCTGGATTGGCCTCATCCCGCTTTGGGGCAGCCCCGAGGCGCAGCGTCAGGTGGTCGAGACCTTGCTGGCAGCGGCGCGCAACGGCCGGTGGGAGTTTGTGGTGAACTGGACGAGCCACGACTATCCGGTGCTTCTGGAAATGTTCCCGGCGGAATTTTACGAGTTGGGCCAGATCTGGGTTCATACCGGGCTGGCACACCCCGATGGCCGCGCCAAACCCGCGCTGGAGGTCTGGGACGCGGCGCTGGCCCGGCCCTTTGGGCGATAATGGGCGAACCCTTGCCTGCCCTCACCAATTCTGGTGACAGATCACCCTGCGGACGCTAAACTTGGCATGGATGCGCGGACTGACAAGAAGCCGCGCCAAGGGGCAAGAGGCACAAGATGGACCTACTGAGCAGACGAACCCTGTTGCAGGCGGGCGGTGCGGCGTTGCTGGTCAGCAGCTGCGGCAATGGCGTGGGCAGCAATGGCGGCAATACGATTGACGCGCGCGTCGACAAGACCCGCGACTACATGAAGGCGAATTTCCCGACAGCCGCGCAGAAGATGGCGCAGGCCGTGGGCGTTCTCTACATGCCCTTGGTGACTGAAGCGGGCTTCATGTTTGGCGGATCGTTCGGGCGCGGGGCGCTCAGGATCAATGATGTGACGGTCGATTATTATTCTGCGGCCCAGGCCAGTTGGGGGCTGCAGATCGGCGCACAGCAATATGCCCATACGCTTTTGTTCATGACGCCCGACGCCTTGGCGAACTTCCGTACCTCGCCGGGTTGGACAGCGGGGGCGGACCTTGAATATGCCTTGCCGAACCGGGGGGAAAATGCCGGTGTCGACACGAGCACGACAACCGCGCCGGTCATCGCGTATGTCTTCGGGCAGGCGGGGCTGATCGTCGGGGCCTCGCTCAAGGGCACGAAATACACCCGTATCATCCCCTGATGTCGTCCCGGCTGCGCCGGGCCGATCCGGTGGGAGGGCGCTGCCCTCCCACACCCTCCCGGGATATTTTGGGACAGAAAATGGGATCAGCCGAGCGCGCGCAGTCGGGCGAAGAGGCTTGAAGTGTCCCACCGGCCACCGCCCATCTTCTGCACATCCTTGTAGAATTGATCGACGAGCGCCGTGACCGGCAGACTTGCGCCGTTTTCATTGGCGGTGGCAAGGCAGATACCCAGATCCTTGCGCATCCAGTCGGCGGCAAAGCCAAAGTCGAACTTGCCTTCGGCCATTGTCTTGTGGCGGTTGACCATTTGCCAGCTTCCCGCGGCGCCCTGGCTGATGACCTCGACCAGATCGGGAATGTCGAGCCCGGCCTTTTCCGCAAAATGCAGCCCCTCAGCGAGGCCCTGAACAAGGCCCGCGATGCAGATCTGGTTGACCATCTTGGCGAGTTGCCCCGCCCCCGACGGCCCAAGCCTGCGGCAGATGCGGGCATAGGCGGCGATCACCGGCTCGGCGGCGGCATAATGGGCCTCATCTCCACCGCACATGACAGAAAGGACACCGTTTTCCGCCCCGGCCTGCCCGCCCGAAACCGGAGCGTCGACAAAACCGATGCCGGAGGCTGCGGCCTCAGTTGCAAGTTCGCGGGTCACTGCGGCCGAGACAGTGGTGTGGTCGACGAAGATCGCGCCTTGCGCCATCCCGGCAAAGGCGCCGTCGACGCCCCGGCAGATCGCGCGCAGGTCATTGTCATTGCCGACGCAGGCCATGACGAAATCGGCCCCTTCCGCCGCCGCGCGCGCGCTCGGGGCGGTCTTGCCGCCATGCTGGGCGGCCCAGGCTTCGGCCCGTGCACCCGTGCGGTTCCAGACCGTCACCGCATGGCCCTTGGCGGCCAGATGCCCCGCCATCGGAAACCCCATTACCCCGAGGCCAAGAAATGCCACCTTCGCCATGTCGCCCCCTTTGGATCATTGCGGTTTTCGCTCAAAAGCCGTAATTGACCGCCCTGCCCCCGCCGTCAAGTCCGGCGGGATGCGCGTTCTTTGTTCCTGATCTCAACCGGATTGACATGGCAACCCTTTTCCGCTGGCTCGTTCGACTGATCGCCGTGGCGTTGCTGGCGCTGGTGGCAGGGGCCTGGATTGTCTATTACCTCGGCTCAAGATCCCTGCCCGATTACAACGACCAACGTCAGATCGCCGGGATCAGCGCCCCGGTCGAGATCGTGCGCGACACCGCCGACGTGCCGCATATTTTTGGCAAGACGGACGAAGATGTGTTCTTCGCCCTTGGTTATGCCCATGCGCAGGACCGGCTTTGGCGGATGGTGGTGGCGCGGCTGACCGTGCAGGGGCGGCTCTCCGAACTTTTCGGCCCGCGCACGGTAAAAAGCGACGAGCTGATGCGCAGGCTCGATCTTTACGGGTTGGCGGTGCGTTCGCTGACGGTTCAGGACGATCAGACGCGCGCGGCGCTGAATGCTTATGCCAAGGGCGTCAATGCCTGGATCGGTGTCGTGAATGCCGAAGCCAAGGGCCGTGGCGCGCCAGAGTTCTTCCTGTTCCCGGCCGAAATCGCCGTCTGGCAACCGGCAGATTCCATCGCGCTGATGAAGCTCCTGGCCTTTCAGGACACGGCGCAACTGCAAAATGAAACCCTCAGGGCGCGCCTGTCGATCCTGTCGGCCGACTGGGCGGGCGATCTGATGCCTGCGGTCCCGGGCGCCGGTCTGGCGGCGCTGCCGCCCTATGCGGCGCTGGCCCCCGGCCTGACCGCCGATCCCTATCAGCGCTACGCGGGCGACGATGCGGGGCGGCTGGCGCTCTCTGCCGTGCGGCCGCGCGACATGGCTGCGGCGTCAAACGCCTGGGCGGCGGCGCCTGGGCGTGCGGCGGCAGGGGCGGCGCTTTTGGCCAATGACCCGCATATGGGGTTCAGCGCGCCGACGCCCTTCTACCTCGCGCGGCTGGAACTGCAGTCCGGCGGCGTGATCGGTGCGACCATTCCCGGCATTCCCGCGATCCTGGCGGGCCGGAATGCCGACTTCGGCTGGGGCATTGCCGCGTCCTTCGCCGACGACCAGGATCTGTTCCTTGAGGAGCAGGACCCCGCCGACCCCACGCGCTACCGCACCCCCGAAGGCTGGGCGGCGTTTGAAACACGCCGGTCGATCATCACGATCAAAGGCGAAGCGCCACAGACGCTGACCCTGCGCTGGAGCGTGAACGGCCCGGTTCTGCCGGGCGGGCATTACGACCTGCAATCGGTCACCCCTCCCGGTCATGTGATGGCGCTCGGCTGGACCGGCCTCAGCCCGGCAGACACGAGCATGTCGGCCGCGATCGGGCTGATGCAGGCCCGCACCATCGACGAAGCGCTGATCGCGGGGGCCGGGCAGATCGCACCGGCCCTGAGTGTGACCATGGCCGAAAAGGACCGGGTCGGGCTGGCGCTTTTCGGCGCGCTGCCCGCGCGCGATGCCCGCCACCAGTCACAGGGAAAGATGCCCGCACCCGGCTGGCTGCCGGAAAACCGCTGGTCGGGCGTCCGGCCCGCCGCCGACAATCCGCGCTTCCTCGACCCGGTGGGCGGGATCGTCGGCAGCACCAACAACAAGCTGACGGACGCCCCCTTCCCCGGCCATGTCAGCTTCGACTGGGGCGACAGCCAGCGCGTCCAGCGCTGGTCGCGCCTGATGCAGGAACGCGAGGTTCACAGCCGCGAAAGTTTCATCGCCGCGCAGTTGGACACCAGCGCCACCGACGCACGCACCATTCTGCCGCTGATCGGCAAGGACCTGTGGTTCACCGGCGAGGCCGCACCCGAAGGCACGGCTGAGCGTCAGCGCGAGCGCGCACTGGAGCTTCTGGCTGCCTGGGACGGCGACATGAACGAACATCTGCCCGAGCCGCTGATCTATGCCGCCTGGGCGCGGGCCCTTCAGGCCCGGCTGATCCGCGACGAACTTGGCCCCCTCGCCGAGGCCTTCGCGCGGCCCGAGCCTTTGTTCATCGAGCGGGTCTTCCGCGACATCGGCGGGGCGGCCCATTGGTGCGATGTGCTGCAATCGGCCCCGACCGAGACTTGTTCGGACATCGCGCGCATGGCGCTTGATGATGCGCTACTGGATCTGTCGTCACGCTACGGGCCGAAGATCGAAAGCTGGCGCTGGGGTGACGCGCACGAGGCGCGGCAAGACCACGCCACCTTAGGCGATGTGCCGTTCCTGCAATGGGTGATAAACATCCGCCAGTCGACGTCCGGCGGGGACCATACGCTGATGCGGGGCATCACCGGCGGCGATCCGGCGGCGCCGTTCCTGAACGTGAACGGACCGGTCTATCGCGGCGTCTATGATTTCGCCGACCCTGACAGTTCGGTCTTCATCACCTCGACCGGACAATCGGGCAACCCGATGTCGCGCCATTATGACGATCTGAGCGAGTTGTGGCGGCGGGGCGATTATGTGCCGATGTCGCTGGATCCGGCGCTCGCGCGGGCGGCAGCGACCGGGGTGACGGTGCTGACGCCGGTGGGGGAATAAGGCCACGACGGGAACGCCCCCCCCTCGGTCATCAGTCCAGTGTCTTCATCATCAGGATCCATTCCTGCGCCGCAACCTGCCAGTCGCCCTTGACGACCGGGCGGCGGGCCAGTTCGCGAAAGCCCTTGCCGGTATAAAGGCGCAGCGCATCCTGATGTGTGTCTTCGGCGATCAGGCTGATTGACCTATGCCCCAGACCACGGGCCACGCCTTCGGCGTGGGTCAAAAGCGCGCTGCCAAGCCCACGCCCGCGGTGCGTGTCATAGGTTGCCAGAACATTCAGATACCACGATCCCGGCGCCAGCGCCTCCAACTCCAGCAGCGGAACGAAAATGGCGGGCGTGTCGGGGTCGATCGGGCCGGGCGTCTCCTCCGCCGGATAGCCCAGAAGACCGGCCCCGACCTCGCCATCCCGTTCGGCCAGCCAGGCATTGCGGAAGGAGAAATTCCCGCTGTCCCGCGCCGCCCGCTCCCGGCCATAGGCCCAGGGGTCACCCATCAGCCCGACCGATTTTTGCCAGAAATGCAGCGGCAGATCATCCGCCGCCATATTGATGAAGCGCACCAGATGCCCGGCGTCAGACGCTCTCGCCTCACGGATCAGCATGCCTGTTCTCTCCCCTGTCTGCCCCACGTTGTCGCCATGACGACCCGTTCCCCTCGCGATGAAACAAACTCGCACCGCTGATGCAAGGGCAGAAAACGCGCGCCGCCCTATGCCCGAGCTGCGGTCCTTGGTACTTGTCACGCGGCCGTGCGAGCCATAGGACTTGGCTATGAGAGATGTGCAATTCTGGAAGGACTGACATGAGCGACATGGTTTTCCGTTTCCCCGCTCCGGGGCCCGAGCCGCTGCTGACCGATCTGGAAGGCTGGATCAAGATCGAAGGCCACCCGACGATGAAAACCTGGGTCCAGCACACCACGATCGACGGCAGCGTGATCAGCGGCACCTGGGAAGCGACGCCGGGCACCTGGCATGCCACCTACAAATTCTACGAATTCGTGCATCTGATCGAAGGCCAGATCACCATCACCCCCGACGGCGGCGCGCCGGTCACGATGCGTCCGGGCGACGGGTTCGCGGTGGAGCCGGGCTTCAAGGGCACATGGAAAATCGAAGCGCCGGTCCGCAAGCATTTCTGCATCAAGCTGAAGTGAAGATGGACCCCATGACGACGCCTATAAATCCATAGAGGGACTCAACTGGAATCATTCACCCTGTCCCAAGTGTCCTCAAAATATTCGATCGGCACGCGGAGCGGGACCCGGCGATGCTCAAGCTGCATGATGATGGTCGAAGACACATATGTGGCGCTGTCGGTAAAGGCAGAACAGGGGCCAAGGTCTGCTGCCCCAACTGGCGCTGGCAGCAGCGAAAGGGCGGTAAGGCATGTCGGGATTTGCGCCGCCTGTTTCACTCTGAACCCCCTATGCCCTAACTTGGGCTCACATTCCTTAAAAAACCGTTACGATACGCCCGCAATTCATTGATTTCATTCAAGTCGTGTTGCGTCCCACGCAGGGACGCCTGCCTCAGACCGCGCGCAGCCCTCCGGCAAACCGCGCCGCATTGCGCCGGTAGCCCTCGGCGGACTTCAAAAGCCGCTCGCGGGCGGCCTCGTCCAGCGTCCTGACCACCTTGCCCGGCGCGCCCATCACCAGGCTGCCGTCCGGTATCTCCTTGCCTTCCGTCACCAGGGCCCCCGCCCCGATCAGGCAGCCCTTGCCGATCTTCGCGCCGTTCAGAATCGTGGCCCCCATGCCGATCAGGCTGCCCTCGCCGATGGTGCAGCCGTGCAGCATCGCCTTGTGGCCGATGGTGCAGTTCGCGCCGATGGTCAGGGGAAACCCCATGTCGGTGTGCAGGACACAGTTTTCCTGCACGTTCGAACCCGTCCCTACCCGGATCTCCTCGTTATCGCCGCGCAGGGTGACGCCGAACCAGACATTCGCGAACGCCTCCAGCACGACCTTGCCGATAATATTGGCATCGGGCGCGACCCAGACGCCTTCGCCGATTTCCGGCGCAATTCCGTCGAGCGTGTAGATCATCTTCCCTCGAACTCCTTGTTCAGGCGGCGCACGAATTCGGTCAGGCCCGGCTGGCGGTCGGCGCGGGCGCGTTCGGCGGACAGGATGGTTTTCAACTCCGCCTCGGCCACGTCGATGTCGCGGTTGATGATGACATAATCATATTCGCCCCAATGGCTGATCTCGTCGCGGCTTTTGGCCATGCGACCGGCGATCACCTCAGCGCTGTCCTGGCCGCGGCTCCGCAGGCGCTGTTCCAGATCGGCGATGGAGGGGGGAAGGATGAAGATAGACACCACATCCTTGGCGAGCGCCGACCGGCGAATCTGTTGGCCGCCCTGCCAGTCGATGTCGAAAAGCGTATCGCGCCCTTCTGCCATCGCGGCCTCGACCGGCGCCTTGGGCGAGCCGTAAAGGTTGCCGAACACTTCCGCATGTTCCAGCATCTCGCCCGCCGCCACCATCGCCTCGAACGCGGGGCGCGAGCGGAAGAAGTAGTCACGGCCGTCAACCTCACCCGCACGGGGGGTGCGTGTCGTGGCCGAGACGGAAAAGCGCAAGGTGTCGTCCCAGGCCATCAGCCGGCGCGACAGCGTCGACTTGCCTGCGCCCGAAGGCGACGACAGGATGATAAGGATACCGCGTCGCTGCATTTTCA
>Ga0073899_10004981_pt1 | contig 11614 bp, 11 predicted proteins | sample KloWWTmetaKNB5Ph_FD_88975 | JGI IMG/M metagenome (GOLD analysis project Ga0073899, IMG submission 88975) | Active sludge microbial communities from Klosterneuburg, Austria, studying microevolution and ecology of nitrifiers - Klosterneuburg... | ecosystem: Engineered > WWTP > Aerobic digester >...
CCACCCATCCCGTCGGCGACGACGTACAGCTCTTGATCATTGAGGATCGCGAAGCTGTCCTCGTTGTGATCGCGCTGGAGCCCCACGTCGCTGATCCCAGCCGCAACTGCGCGGAGCCTCGTCATTCGACCTTCCGGAAATCTTCCTGTTACGGGTTTCTGATGTCAAGCCGGCTAGACCGCGAGAATTTCCTTCTCTTTGGCCGCGATGGTCTGATCGATCGAGGCCGAGGCGTCGTGGACGATCTCTTCGGCCTTTTTCTTGCCTCGCTCGACCTCGTCTTCGCTGGCGTCGCCGGCCTCTTTCAGCTCGTTCAGCATGTCGAGGGCCTCGTGGCGCACCTTGCGGATGGCGACCTTGCACTCTTCCCCGTGCTTCTTGGCCACCTTGACCAGGTCCTTCCGGCGCTCTTCCGAGAGCGGGGGGATCGGCAGGCGGATCAGATCGCCGTCGGTCTGGGGGTTCAGCCCCAGGTCCGACTCGCGCAGGGCCTTCTCGATGGCCTGGGTCTGGGACTTGTCCCAGGGCTTGATGGTGATCAGCCGAGGCTCGGGGACGCTGACGGTGGCCATTTGGGGGATGGGCGTGGTCTGGCCGTAGTAGTCGACCCGGATCGAGTCGACCATTCCCGCGTGGGCGCGCCCGGTGCGAAGCTTGCCCAGCTCGCGCTTGAGCGCCTCTTTCGCCTTCTCGATCCCGGATTTGAGCTCAGTCAGCGTGTCGTCGATCATTGCCATGGGTCGGACCTCGAGCGGCGCGGGACCATAACACGGGGTCCGGACGCCGCGAGGGGCGTTTCGCCGATCGCGCCGGCGCGCTAGACTCGCGGCCGCTATGCGGCGGACCATCTCTTGGGCCCTGGCGGCGACCGTGCTGATGATGCTGGCCCAGGCGTGCATGCGCGAGTCGGACCCGGCGCGGCCGCCGGGCGGCGCGGGCGCCGCGGGGTACCCCCCGCCGAGCTACGCTCCGGTGCCCCCGGCGCCGACCCCGCCGCCGCCGGCGCCGGCCCCCAGCCCGGCCCCGACCGCGGCCGAGGGCCCCGCCCCGGCAGCCGGGCTGCCGTGCACTGCCGACTCCGACTTCATCTGCCCGTTCGGCAGATGCCTGGGCGGCCGCTGCGGCGGCTGCCGTCGCGAGACGGACTGCAAGCCCGGAGCAGCGTGCGCCAGCACACCGGTGGGCATGACCTGCGTGCCTTCCGCCGCCCCGACCCCGCCGCCCACCGCCACCGCCTCACCAACGGCCCCCCCCGCGCCGTCGGCCCCGCCCCCGACGCCGCCACCGGCCACCGACAGCTTCGCGGCCGCTCGCGAGCGCTGCCTCAAGCGCACCAACGAGTACCGCGCGACCAAGAACCTGCCGGCGCTCAGCCTGCGCGCCGAGTCTTCGAGCTGCGCCGACGGCCAAGCCCAGTCCGACGCCACCAGCAAGAAGCCCCACGGCTCGTTCGGCAAGTGCACCGAGCTCGCGCAGAACGAGTGCCCCGGCTGGAAGGGGTCGACGGACCTGGTGGTCGATACCTGCCTCAAGGCAATGTTCGACGAAGGTCCGGGCTCGGGCCCGACCCACGGTCACCACAACAACATCATGGATCCGAGCTACAGCGCGGTGTCATGCGGGTTCTTCGTGGACACGGACGGCAGCGTCTGGCTGGTCCAGAACTTCCACCGCTGAATCACTTCTTCTTGGGCGCGGGCTTCTCGGCCGAGGCCGATGGGGCCGGGCCCGCGTCGGCCGCGGCCTGGGCGTCCCAGAACGCCCGATCGGCGTCGTCGAGCCGCTTCTGATTCACGCTGTCGACCACCGCAGTGGCGCTGTTCACCGTCTCGGTGACGGCCAGGTTCGCCTGGCGCGTGACGTGTGCGGTGTACAGCCCGAGCCCGCCGATGGCGAGCGCCAGGCCGACCAGGACCCCCGCCAGCACCTTGCCCCGGCCACCGCGCGGTTGCATCTCTTCGAGCTCGAGCTCGAGCGTGCTGGGCATCGCCGGGCGCACCGCGTAGCTGACTTGCTCGCGACTGTTCTGCGCCCATTGACCCAGCTGCTGCAGCGCCACGGCCGCCTCGCGCGCGCTCTGAAAGCGTTGCGAGGGGACCCGCGCGCACGCCCTGAGAAACCACGAGTCGAACTCTTTGGAGACGTTGTTGTTGATCTTCGAGGGCACCGGCATCGGCGCCGAGCACACCTTGAGCACGACCTCGCCGATCACCTCGCCGCCGAACGGAGGCGTGCCGCACAGCGCCGAGAATGCGCAGGCGCCCAGCGACCACACGTCGGAGGCAGGCCCCACCGGATGGGCCGACGTGAGCGCCTCGGGGCTCATGTAGTGCGGCGTGCCGAGGAGCGCGCCCGCCTGGGTGCCCCCGGACAGCTTCTCTTCTTCGTGCACCAGCTTGGCGATGCCGAAGTCGACCACCTTGACGGTGTACCCCAGCTTGCCCGCCTCGAGGTCGCGCGCCAGGAAGATGTTGTCCGGCTTCAAGTCGCGGTGAACGATCCCGGCTTCGTGGGCGGCTTCCAGCGCCCGCGCCACCTGAGTCACGATGGTGGTCACCTCAGGAAGCAACAGCGGCCCGCGCGTCTTGATGGCACGCTCGAGGGGCTCGCCCTCCAGATACTCCATCACGATGTACGGGTGCCCGTCGTCGGTGACGCCGTGGTCGTGGACCTTCACCGCGTGCCGGCTGTTGATCCGCGCCGCCGCCTTGGCCTCGATCTCGAACCGGCGCCGCGCCTCGGAGCTGCCGGCGAGCTTCGGGTGCACGAACTTGATGGCCACGGGCTGGCCGAGCGTGACGTGTCGCCCGGCCCAGACCGAGCCCATGCCACCCTGGCCGATCACGCGCTCGACCTCGTAGCGTCCGCCGACGATGGTCCCCTGCAGGTTGGGCGGAGGTGCGGTGGTCATGGGAACGGGGGCTCCGCTCGACCGGTCGGAGTGGAGCCGGATTCGGCGAGGTAGCTTACGATAGTTCGATTCGCCGCTCGCGCCCAAAGTCGGCAGTCTGAGCCCGAAAACGGCCGAAGGTTCGGCCGCGCCGGGGACCGCTCGGAATCGGCTCGTGGTATGGGGCGCTGGGTGGGGCGCGGCCCCGCCGCACGCGGGCCTCCATGACCAGCATCGAGCCGGGGCAGCTCATCGACGAGAAGTTCCGGGTGGAGCGGGTGCTCGGCCAGGGCGGCATGGGTGTGGTCGTGATGGCTCGCCACGTGGAGCTCGACCAGCCCGTGGCCATCAAGCTGCTCAAAGAGGGCGTGCTCGACGGCGACGAGGCCGTGCAGCGGTTCATGCGCGAAGCCCGCGCGCTGGCCCGGCTGGGTGGCGACCACGTGGTGCGCGTCTCGGACATCGGACGCTTGCCGAGCGGCACGCCGTACATGGTGATGGAGTACCTGGAGGGCGAGGACCTGTCGGCGGTGCTGCGCCAGCGCGGCGCGCTGCCCGCCGAAGAGGTAGCGGACGCGTTGATCCAGGCCTGCGCCGGCCTGGCCGGGGCCCACGCCACGGGGCTGGTGCATCGCGATCTCAAGCCTGCCAACTTGTTCCGGGCCCGCCAGCCCGACGGCACCACACTGATCAAGGTGCTCGACTTCGGCATCGCGAAGTCCCTGGGCGGGACCCGGCTCACGGCAGAGTTCGCCGTGCTGGGGTCGCCGCGCTACATGTCCCCCGAGCAGCTGCGCACGCCGCGTGACGTGGACGCGCGGGCGGACATCTGGGCGCTCGGCGCCATCGGCTATCGCCTGCTCACCGACAAGCCCCCCTTCGAGGGCGAGGGGCTGGACGGCCTGATGGACGCCATGTTGACCGGTCGACGGACGCCCCTGCGCGCGCTGCGCACCGATCTGCCCGGCGCGCTGGTCGACGCCATCGAGCGCTGCCTCTCGGTCGAGCGCGAAGCGCGCTTCGGCAGCGTGGCCGAGCTGGCCCGCGCCCTGGCGGCTGCCGGGCCGCCAGGCTCGAAAGAGCGCGCCGAACGCATCGCCACGAGCTCGACGCCGCCGCCAGCGGCGAGCGAACCGCCCCCGGCGGCCACGGTCCCGTTCGCCGCCGTGCCCGAGCCCGCACCCGCCACGGCACGCCCCACCCTCGAGCCCACGCTCGACGATCCCTCGCGCTCGGAGCGGCCCCGAAGCTCGCCGCCCCCGGCACGCCTGCCCCGGTGGGCGTTCGCGCTCGGCGCGCTGATCGTGCTCGGCGTGGCGGTGGTGGTCTTGGTGCTGAGCGGCTTGCTGGGGGCTGGCGTCGGCTTCGTGGTGGGCGCCGAACAGCGCGAGATCCCCCGGAGCCACGACGCGAAGCACATCGATCCCGTTCCAATCGTGGCCGACGCGACCCGGCTCGCGCGCGAGGTCGAGCCAGGCGCCGAGCTGGTGAGCATCGAGGCCGATCCGGTGCGCGCCGGCTGGGTCGACGTGAGCGCTTCCGGCTTCGTGTACTTCGCGTTCCAGTACGGGCTGGACGGTGGGAAATCGGGGTGGGTCGAGGTGATGGTGGAAGAGCGCGGGCTCTCGACCTTCCGCCACTCGATCCCGCCCCATGGCACGCCGGTGCCGGCGCCGGCTTGTTCGCTGCGCGACGCCTGGAAGGCGGTGGTCCAGAGCGGCGTCCCGGAAGGCACCACGCTCTCGTTCGAGTACCGCGCTCGGCCGAACGGCGCCACCTGGCGCGCCGAGGCCGCGGGTCGGCCCGATTTGCTCCGCGAGGTGGACGGCGCGAGCTGCAAGGTCGTGGCCGTCCACCACTGAGGTTGATGGCGCTCGGGGATCGGGGTACGAAAGGGGCGAGGTCGGAGAAGCCCATGCCCAAGCCCGCGTTGGTCCGTGACATCATGACCCGAGAGGTCGTCACCCTTTTCGAAGAGGACAACCTCTTGGGCGTCGAGGAGGGCATGCGCCACTTCCGCTTCCGTCACCTGCCAGTGGTGGACGACGGAAAGCTGGTGGGCCTGATCACCCATCGGGACTTGTTGCGCGTTGCGGCAAGCATTGCCGAGCCCGGGGGTGAGCAGAAGACCCACAACATCCAAGAGCGGCTATTTGCCCGCGATGTCATGTCGCGCGATCTGGTGAGCGTCCGCGAAGACACGCCGATCGCGGACGCCGGCCTGCTGATGTGGAACAACAAGCTCGGCTGCCTGCCGGTGCTCAGCGACGACGGACGCCTGCTCGGCATCGTCACCGAGGCGGACTTCGTGAAGCTCGCCCTGCGGCTGCTCGAGCTCGCCCCCTGATTTACGTCCGGGCGTTCGGCCGGATTTTGGGTATCCTCCCCACCCATGCGCAGGCTTTCGGGGTTCCTTGGGCTGCTTCTCGTCGGGAGTGTCTTCGGCGCGGCGTGCTCCGCATCGGACAGCGCGGGCTCGGGAGGTGACGGGGGCAGTGGCAACAGCGGCGCCACCGGCGGTGGGGCCGGCGCCGACGCCGCGACCTGCGGGTTCTGCCAGCTCAAGACCTTCACGCCGTGCGTGGACGGAAAGCCTGGCAAGCCGGAGGCGTGCAAGACCGGCTGCACGCCGGGGGTCGGCTGCACGCTCTGCTCGCCCAACACCGAGGTGTGCGTCGGCAACGAGGTGAAGAAGTGCAGCGCCGACGGCACCAAGGCCGACGAGCTGATCAAGACCTGCGACGTCGCGAACGGGCAAGCCTGCAACGACGGCAAGTGCGGCAACGCCTGCGACCTGGCCAAGGACAAGCCCTCGAACGTGGGCTGCGAGTTCTGGGCGGTGGATCTGGACCAGCAAGACGGCGTGGGCGACCCGGCGAGCGAGCCCTGGGGCGTGGCGCTGTCGAACGCAGGTCAAGCGCAGGCCAACGTCACCATCGAGATCAACGAGGCCGCCCCCGGGCAGCCGCTGGCGCTGAAGGTGGTGAAGCAGGTTTCGGTCGTCGCCGGCGCGCTCGAGAAGGTGATCTTGCCCACGCGCGAGCTCGACTGCGGCGTGAAACCCAACGACTACGCCTCGCCCGGAACCTGTCTCTCGTCGCGGGCGTATCGCATCACGGCCAGCTACCCGATCGTCGTCTATCAGTTCAACGTGTTCGAGAACGCATTCTCGAACGACGCCTCGCTGCTCTTGCCGACCACGGCGCTCGGCAAGTGGCACCGGGTGATCGGCTGGAACGCGGGGCACCCGGTCTTGATCGACTTCCCCGGCCTGCCCAAGATCCTGGACCGCTCGTACGTGACCGTGGTGGGCACCAAGCCCAACACCACGGTCAAGGTCCGACCCAGCTGGCGCATCAAGGGCAACCCGCCCATCGCCGCCACCGCCCCGGGCGGCGAGATCGTGGCGAACCTGGGGCCGTTCGACGTGCTCAACCTCGAGACCGACGACGGCACCATGGGCGACGACCAGAAGACCATCGCGGATCTGTCCGGCACCGTGGTCGAGTCGAACCAGCCGGTCGCCGTCTTCAGCGGCGTCGAATCCACTGGCGCCCCCGGCTGGGTCGACGTGCCGAAGCCGCCGGGCTGGACGAGCGGGGACTCCTGCTGCCTCGATCACCTGGAAGAGCAGATCCTTCCGGTCGAGTCCATCGGCACGAAATACGTCATCGCCCGCAGCCCGGTCCGGTCCACCGGCGGGTTCAAGGAGCCGGACGTGATCCGCTTCCTGGGCGTGGCCGAGACCGCCAACGTGACGACCACCCTGCCCTCGCCCTACGACAAGTTCACGATCCAGCCCGGGCAGGTGATCACCACCTGGACCCAGAGCGACATCACGGTCAGCGCCGACAAGCCGGTGATGGTGGGCCAGATCCTGGTGAGCAATCAGTACTGTGATGGGGCCTACATCGGCGATCCGTCGCTGACCGTCTTCCCGCCGGTCGAGCAGTACCGCACCGAGTACGTGATCTTGACGCCGCCGTCGTGGACCAAGAACTACGTGGTGATCACCGCACCGGTGACCACCAAGACGATCATCGACGGCTCGGCCACCGACAGCTGCCCGAAAGAGGCCGCGGGGATCCTGGAGGGCGTGCCCTACGAGTCGCGGCGCTGCCCGCTGAAAGAGGGCGTGCACTATCTGACCGGCGACGGGCCCTTCGGGATCGTGGCCTATGGCTACGGTTCGGCGGGCTCGTATGCCTTCGCCGGTGGCGCCGACGTGAAGCCGATCTACAACCCGCCGCCCATCAAGTGAGTCGGGCGGCGCGCCAGGCTCGGCAGGCTGCGCGGGATCAGCCGGGGCTCGGACACCCGGATGGTGAACGCGAGGCCCAGCACCAGCATGAAGGTGTCGAACTGGTGCTGGCGACCGTCGAAAGAGTGACGGTCGCGCATGGCCGCGCCGGTGAAGTCTGCCACGATGCCCAGGGCGGTGCGTGAGCTGGTGGGCAGGTCGACCCCCAGCCACACGCTGCCCACCGGGCCCAGTTGCGTGAACGAGTCTCGGGCCGGATCGAGGGTGTAGAGCACCCCCGGCCCCACCGCGCCGCCCAGCCGCAGCACCTTCGCGGGCAGCCGGTGGTCGATGAACGCTGCGGCATAGTAGAGGCCCTGCGGCGTGTCGTTCCACTCGCCGTCGTAGTGATTGGCGGGCGCGTGCGCGATGCGACCGAGGCCACCCAGCGTGACGTCGCGCCCCAGCCGAGCGGCGATGGCCATCTGCAGGGTGATCGCCGTGCCCTCGGGCTCGAACTTCCCTTTCTCGGACTCGTCGGCCACGGGGAAGTACCGGGTGTTGGCCCGCAAGTAGGCCAGGCCCACGTCGAGCCGGATGAACCAGCTGTCGTTCGACAGCACGACGTCGGGATCTTCTTCTTCGGGCGGAGCTTCCGCCTCGGCGCCGTGCGCCAGGCTGGGCCAGGCCATGGCCGCGACCACCCCGAGGACGCCGAGCGTGCGCACGAGCCGCGAGGCTAGCACGGCCCGAGTGCGCTAGGCTCGGCGCCGTGACCACGAGGCGCCCTCTTTGGCTCGTCGCCGGCCTGCTCTTGGCCCCCACCGCGTTCGCCGACCTGGCCCCACCGCCGGGCTACGTGGAGCCCTGCACCGTCGACAAACAGCAGAAGTCGAACGAGACGTGCATCGCCTGCAGCACCTATCACGCCGAGCCCGACGCCTGCGTGAAGCAGCACGCCGGCCGCGGCTTCGCGCACCGCTGTCGTTCACGAGGCGCCAGCGTCTGGACCGAGGTGTGGTGCAAGCCCTCGTCGGGCGTGGACGTGGCCTCTACCCTCCCCGGCCCCGACGCCAGCGGGGTGGACGCGGCCTCACCGCCGATGCCCAGCGCCAGCGCGTCGTCCACCGCGCCCTCGCCACCCCCACCCGCCTCGCAGACGTCGAGCGGCACGTCGTCGGCGGCGCCGGCCGGCAGCGCCGCGGGCGTGGAGCAGCCCCCCACGCCCGAGAAGGGCGGAAGCTGCGGGGCGTGCGAGGTCGGGCGGAGTGCCGGCGACGAGCGCGGAATCGCGGCGTTGATGGTGCTGCTCGCGGCGGTGATGCGCAGAGCGCGAGTCAGGCGCCCGGTCAGGGCGCGCTCCACGCACGCTATCGACCTGGATTCGACGCGACCCAGTCTTCTACCCGCAGACCGTCGATCGCTCCGTCCTTCAAAGCTGCATCGTTGGTGACCAAGGTCGCACTGTGCTCGAGCGCGGTGCACGCGATCAGAAGGTCGAAATCCCCTTTCGGCCTACCTCGCTCCGTGATCGCAGCGCGGAGCAAGGCATATCGCTCCGCGATCGGCCGCGTGACCGGCAGAACCGGCAGGATCTCCGTCAGGCGCTCGACGCGCTCCACGTTCGAATCGACTCGCTTCGATCGTCGGGCACCGAACAGGAGCTCCGCAAGCACGATCACCGGAAGACCAACCTCGCGCGCGCTCAGCTGAGCGACCCTTCCTATGACCTGCGCACGCTGCTCCAGAAGCGCGACCGCGATGTTCGTATCGATGACGTATTTCATTCGTCGAAGCTCGGAACTGCCCGCACGCTTCGCTGGCGGACGCTATCGAAGATCGCGGCGAGTTCTTCGTGAGACTCGCCCTCCCAAGGACCGATCTCGCGCAATGCATCAGCCAGGGACTCATCCGCGCCGGATCCGGGCTCGACCGCGCGCAATTCAACCGTCATGCCCTGCACGGTGGTCCGCACGGGATGGGTGGGATCGCGACGGAGAGCCGCCATCGCTTCGTCCAGGGAAGTTGCTTCGTTCCTCACAGATCGAGCGTAGCAGACGCCATCGACTCCCGCACATCAACCCTGCGTCCCCCACAGCCTCTCCCCCAACCCCGACGCCCGCTGCACGCGGGCTCCGATCGCGTGCTCGAGCACGGTTCGCGATCCGAAGATCTTCACCGTGCGCTTCGCTCGGGTGATGCCGGTGTAGATCAGCTCGCGGGTCACGATCGGCGACACCTGCTCGGGCAGCACCAGGGCCACTTCGTCGAGCTCGGAGCCCTGGGCCTTGTGCACGCTCATCGCGAACACCGTGTCGTGCGGCGGAAGCTGCCCGGGGGGGAACCGCCGGGCCGGAGCGGCGCCGGCGCCGGGGAAGAAGGCCACCAGCGGCCGGCCGTCGACGCTCGCGGCCGAGGCTGCCAGGTCGGGAGCGATCACCCCGACGTCGCCGTTGAAGAGCTCCAGTGCGTAGTCGTTGCTCGTGATCAAGATCGGGCGCCCGTCGTACCAGTCGCCCTGGCCTTGGAGCAGACCGTGCCGCGTGAGGTGCTGGGCAACGAAGGCGTTGAGCGCGTGGACCCCGAGCGGCCCGCGCCGGTGAGCGCACAGGAACCGGAACGAGGAGAGGATCTTCAGCTTGTCTTCCACGGGGGCGCTGCCCAGCCGCGCGAAGCGGTCTTGCACCAGCGCACCGAACACCGCCTCGAGCGGGGCGCCGGGCTCGACGGCGCAGAGCTCGACGTCGGGGCCCCGCGCGTGCAGCACCTCGAGCGCCTCGTCGGCCCGCCCCGCCTTCACCGCGGTGGCCAGCTGGCCGATGGCGCCGCCGCCCTCGAAGCGGTGCACGTGCGACAGGTGCACCATGCAGTCGTGCAATCCGGGTCGCGGGAGGGTCGGCGACACGGGCAGCACGTCCCCCGTCAGGCGCGTGACGACATCTACCATCTCGCGCGAGTAACCGTCGTCGGGGCTTTCTCCGTAGATGTCGCCGAGGATGGCGCCCGCCTCGACCGAGGCCAGCTGGTCCTTGTCGCCCAGAAGCACCAGGCGCGCGCGGGGGTGGACGGCATCGACCAGCTTCGCCATCAGCGCCAGATCGACCATCGACGCCTCGTCGACCACCACCACGTCGGCCGGCAGGGGGTGCTCGCGGCGGTGCTTGAACTGCGTGGGCTGGTTCTTCTGGAAGCCGAGCGCCCGGTGCAGGGTCGAGGCCTCCGAGGGAATGTGCGGCCGCATCGCCTCGGGGATGTCGGCCAGATTCTGCTGGATCGCTTCGCCCAGCCGCTGCGCCGCCTTGCCCGTGGGCGCCAAGAGCAGAATGCGGTGCGGCGGTCGTCCGTGCGCCAGCTCTTGCTGCTGCAGCAAGAACAAGATCTTCGCGACGGTGTAGGTCTTGCCAGTGCCGGGCCCCCCCGAGAGCACCGAGAGGCCCCGCAAGAGGGAGAGAAGACTGGCGCGGCGCTGACCCGCCATGCCGGGCTTCGAGACCGGGAAGAGCGCATCCAGCCCCTGGCGGAGAAGCGCGCCGTCGAGCTCGGCATGCACGACCCGGCTCTGCTCGGTGAGCGCGTCGGCCAGGGCGCGCTCGTATTCGAAGTAGCGGGCAAGGTAGAGCCGGGCGCCAGAGAGCACCAGGGGCCGCGGCGCGCCTGCGGATGGGGCGTCGACCGCGACCAGCTTGCTCGCTGAAAGCGCCGCGAGCCACCGCCCGAGCTCGGGCAGGACGACGCCTTCGAGCGGTCGGTCCTCTGCATCCGTGAACACGCGCGCGCGAAGCTCTGCGAGGTCGGCGCACACGTGGCCGCGCTGAACGGCCCAGCTGGCGAAGGCCACGCCCAGGGCGACCTCGGGGGACGTTTCCCGGGCGAGCTCGAGCAGCGCCTCCCCGAGCTCGTAGTCCAGGTGCGACAGCACGCCGGCCTCGCGAAGCACGGCCGTGGCCGAGACGGCGCTCATCCGCGCCCCCCTGCTCCGTCGAGCACTGCGCCCAGGGCCCGCATGCGGGCGAGCGGCGGCTTCTCGAAGAAGACGCCGTTTCCGACCGGCGCGCTCGGGTGCATCCCTTTCACGAACAGATAGAGCACGCCGCCGAAGTGCTGGTCGTACGCGTAGCCCTTCTGCCAGTGGGCGAGGTAGCGATCGAGGGCCAGCGCGTACAGGTGATATTGCAGGAAATAGTGCGACTCTTCGAGCTCGCGGCGCATCGCGGAAGGCCCGTAGTCGTCCCGGTGATCACCCAGGTGGTTGGTCTTGTAGTCCACGACGTACCAGAGCCCGCCATGCTCGAAGACGAGATCGATGTAGCCCTTGAGGAACCCGCGAAGCTCGCGGAAGCCCAGTCGCTCGAGGCGGTCGGCGTAGGCCGGGGGCAGTGCGCCGCCGGGGCGATCGCTGGGGTGCGCGCGAAACACCTCGGCCAGGCGACACCGCGTGAGGCCCAGGTCCCCCTCGCCCACGGGCATGCGGAACTCGAGCTCGG
>Ga0073899_10004982_pt1 | contig 11613 bp, 11 predicted proteins | sample KloWWTmetaKNB5Ph_FD_88975 | JGI IMG/M metagenome (GOLD analysis project Ga0073899, IMG submission 88975) | Active sludge microbial communities from Klosterneuburg, Austria, studying microevolution and ecology of nitrifiers - Klosterneuburg... | ecosystem: Engineered > WWTP > Aerobic digester >...
CGCTGCCTCTATCCGCTGCAGAAGTTCGACTCGGACACCGAGCGGCGCTTCGCAGTCCTCCTCGAACGCGACGCGCTGAAGTGGTTCAAGCCGGCCAAGGGGCAGTTCCAGATCTACTACAAGCTGGGCAGCGAGCAGCCGGAGTACATCCCCGACTTCGTCGCGGAGACCGACGCCTGGATCCTGATGGTCGAAATCAAGGCCCGGACGGACATTCACACCCAGGAAGTGCAGGCCAAGGCCGCGGCAGCAGCGCGCTGGTGCCGGCATGCATCGGATCACGCGGCATCGGTCGGCAGCAAACCCTGGCGCTACCTGCTGACCCCGCACGATGAGGTGGTGGAGTCGAAGCGACTGCTCGACTTCCTGCGGTTCGAGGCCAAGGACCTGCCGCAGGCCGCACCGCGCTCAAGCTCCTGACCGACGCATCAGCCCCTGCGATCGATCAGGCCTTCAGGTACTCCATCTTCCCGCCCAGCCAGCGCGTCACATGGGCGCGGGCGGCGGCAGGGTGACGGTCCAGCAGCTCCGGTGCCGCCGCCCGAGCGCGTTGCAGCAGCGGCGCATCCTCGGCCAGGTCGGCAAAGCGCAGCAGCGCGTCGCCGCTCTGGCGCGAGCCCATGAACTCACCCGGGCCGCGGATCTCCAGGTCACGGCGGGCAATCTCGAAGCCGTCGGTCGTCTCGGCCATCGCCTTCAGCCGGGCCTTGCCGGTCTGCGACAGCGGGCCGGTGTAGAGCAGCACGCACACGCTCGCCACCGCGCCGCGGCCCACCCGGCCGCGCAACTGGTGCAGCTGGGACAAGCCGAAGCGTTCGGCGTGCTCGATCACCATCAGGCTGGCGTTGGGCACGTCCACGCCCACCTCGATCACCGTGGTGGCAACCAGCACCGCCATGTCGCCGCTGGAAAAGAGCGACATCACGGCGGCCTTCTCCGCCGCCGGCATGCGCCCATGGATCAGGCCGACCATTCGCCCGGGCAGCGCCGCGCTGAGGTGCTGGTGGGTCTCGGTGGCGTTCTGCAGGTCGAGGTTCTCGCTCTCCTCCACCAGCGGGCAGACCCAGTAGACCTGCCGGGCGTGGGACTCCACCTCGTCGCGGATGCGGGCGATCACGTCCTCTCGGCGGTTGTCGGCGAAGACCTTGGTGACCACCGGGCTGCGCCCGGGCGGCAGTTCATCGAGCGTGGAGACGTCCAGGTCGGCGAAGTAGGTCATCGCCAGCGTGCGCGGGATCGGCGTGGCGCTCATCATCAGCAGGTGGGGCTCCAGCGTGCCGGGACGCCCGTCGTTTCCTTCGGGTGAGCCGGCCAGCTTGCGGCGCAGCTCCAGCCGCTGCGCGACGCCAAAGCGGTGCTGCTCGTCGACGATGGCCAGGCCCAGCTTCGCGAAGTGCACGTCGTCCTGGATCACCGCGTGGGTGCCCACCACCAGCGCCGCCTCGCCGCTGGCCACACGCTCGACCATCTGCCGGCGCTCCTTGCCCTTGCGGCTGCCGGTCAGCCAGGCAATGCCCTGGCCGCGCTCGGCCAGCAGCGGGTCCAGCCACTGCACCAGCTTGCGGAAGTGCTGCTCGGCCAGGATCTCGGTGGGCGCCATCAGCGCGCACTGCCAGCCGGCCTCGATGGCCACCGCGGCGGCCAGCGCGGCCACCACCGTCTTGCCCGAGCCGACGTCGCCTTGCAGCAGGCGGTGCATCGGCTGCTCGCGGCCCAGGTCGGCGGCGATCTCCTCGGCCACGCGGTGCTGGGCCCCGGTGAGCTGGAAGGGCAGCAGCGCCAGCAACCGTTCAACCAGCCCAGGTGATTGCAGCCCGCCCACCGCCGCCCGCAGCGCCGGCGCGCGCAGCTTGCGGCGCTCGCGCTGCGCCTGCAGCTGCGCGATCTGCTGGGCCAGCAGCTCCTCGAACTTCAGCCGCTGCCAGGCCGGATGGCTGTGGTCCTCCAGCGCCGCCAGGCTGGCCGAGGGCGGGGGGTGGTGCAGGAAGTGCAGTGCCTCGCGCAGGCTGGGCAGCCCGTTGGGTGCGATGCGCGCCGGCAGCAGCTCATCCAGCGGCGCACGCGACAGGCCCGAAGCCACCGCCTTGCGCAGGTAGACCTGCGGCAGCTGCGCGCTGGTCGGGTAGACCGGCGTCAGCGACGCGGCCAGCGGCGTGGCGGCGTCCACCGACTTGAAGGTGGGGTGCACCATCTCCGGCCCGAAGAAGCCGCCGCGCAGCTCGCCGCGCACCCGCACCCGCGCGCCAGCCGCCAGCGTCTTCTGGTGCGAGGCGTAGAAGTGGACGAAGCGCAGCACCAGCTCGGCGCGGCGCCGGCTGGGAGCGCCGTTCGCCCCCACCTCCAGCGACTCGGCCAGGTGGACGATGAACTGCCGGCGCGGGCGCAGCTCCACCTTGGCCTCGCGCACGACGCCCTCGACCTGCAGGGTGTCGCCGGGGCGGGCCTCGGCGATCGGCGTGAGCTTCGTCTCGTCCTCGTAACGCAGCGGCAGGTGCAGCGCAAGGTCGATGTCGCGCAGGAGGCCAAGCTTTTCCATCGCCCGTTGGGGCAGGGATTTGGCCGGCGCCTTGTCGGCCGCCTTGGCCGCGGGGGCGACCGCCGTCGAACCGTCCGGAGCGGAACTGGGCATGTGGCGACGAGGGGGCTCAGCGCGAGCGCGGTGCGATGTGGTTGCGCAGCCAGGCGGCGAAGGCCGGCTCTTCCATGTCACCGGCCGCCACGCCCAGCATGGTGACAATGCAGTCGGCATCGCTGGCCAGCAGCTCCCACCCGTTGAGCGCCAGGAACAGCTCCACCGCAACGAAGGCGGTGCGCTTGTTGCCGTCAATGAAGGGATGGTTGCGTGCGATCCCGAAGCCATACGCTGCCGCCTGATCGGCCGCGTCCGGCTCCCCGTCGTGGGCGAGGTTTACGGGCCGCGCCAGCGCCGACTCGAACAGCCCGGCATCGCGCACACCGGCACCGCCACCGTGCTCCACGAGCTGCTCCTCATGCACGGCATACAGCACGTTCGGGTCGATCCAGACCCAGCTTTCGTTCGCTGCACTCATGACCGGCCGTCACTTGGCCAGTTCGTGGAGCACCGCGCGGCGGGCCTTCATGATGTCGCGCGCCTGCTTCATCTGTTCTTCGAAGGCCGGGTCCTGCCGCGTGACGCGAAAGCCGTCCGGGCTGTCGGTGAGGTACACCGCATCGCCCTTCTCCAGCTTCAGCCGCGCGAGCACCTCCTTGGGCAGGATGACGCCGACCGAGTTGCCGATCTGGGTGAGCTTGAGGGTGTGCATGGTGGGCTCCGCGAGAGATTCAGAAGGGACGTTATAACATTCGTTATATTCTGCCCCCACCCTCCCCTGCCCTGCAAGCCGTCTGCCGTGTCCGAACCGTTTTCTTCCCTCGCCTCCGCCCCGCGCACCTGGACCGTGGCCGACTTCGATTTCGAGCTGCCGCCCGAGCTGATCGCCCAGGCGCCGGCCGCCGAGCGCAGCGCTTCCCGGCTGCTCGATGCCGGGCCGGCGGGCAACGAGGCCGCGCCAGTGGACCGCGTCTTCCGCGAGCTGCCGGGCCTGCTCACACCCGGCGACCTGCTGGTGTTCAACGACACCCAGGTGATGCGCGCGCGCCTTTACGGCGCCAAGGACAGCGGCGGCGCAGTGGAGGCACTGGTCGAGCGGGTGCTGCCGGCGGCTGACAGTGCTGGGGCACAGGAAGTCTGGGCGCACCTGCGCGCCAGCAAGTCGCCCCGTGCCGGGCAGGCGGTGCACTTCCGCAACGACGCGGGAGAGTCCTTCCGCGCCGAGGTGCTGGGCCGCTGCGGGCCGGAGAACGGGCTGTTCCACCTGCGCTTCCCGAGCGACGCCTTCACGCTGCTGGAACGCTTCGGCCACGTGCCGCTGCCGCCCTACATCACCCACGCCGACACCGCCGAGGACGCGCGGCGCTACCAGACCGTGTTCGCCCGCCGCCCTGGCGCGGTGGCCGCACCGACCGCGGCGCTGCACTTCGACGAGGCGCTGCTGGCCGCGCTCGATGCCCGGGGCGTGCAACGCGCCGCCGTGACGCTGCACGTGGGGGCCGGCACCTTCCAGCCGGTGCGCGCCGAGCGGCTCGAAGACCACCACATGCACAGCGAGTGGTTCGAGGTGCCCCCCGCCACCGTCGCCGCCATCGAGGCCACCCGCGCGGCGGGCGGGCGCGTCGTCGCGGTGGGCACCACCAGCCTGCGCGCACTGGAGTCCGCCGGCCGGGCCGCGGCGCAGGCCGGCTTGGACGCCACCACCACCCCGCTGCTGGCCGGTGCGCGCGAGACCGACATCTTCATCACGCCCGGCTTCCCCTTCCGGGTAGTGGACCGGCTCATCACCAACTTCCACCTGCCCAGGAGCACGCTGATGATGCTGGTCAGCGCCTTCACGGGCTACGAGCGCATCCGCGCGCTGTACGACCATGCCATTGCGCAGCACTACCGCTTCTTCAGCTACGGGGATGCCATGCTGTTGACGCGCGCGCCCCACAGCGGACTGTTCCAGCCCGAAGCAGCACCGGGCCGAGGTGGCACAGGGGTTGCTCCAGCACGGCAAAACTCCCCATGGCCTTGACTTTGCTCAACGTCAACGGATGGCGCCGGCCTAACTTCGGGCCATCCAACCTTTCTGACGACTGCGGAGTAGCACGATGAAGACGACTGTGAAGATGACCGCGCTCGCGGGGATCGCCCTGCTGGCCCCCGCCCTGGCCCTGGCGGCCGGCAAGCCGAACGACGACGCGATGCTCAAGCTGGCCACCACCAGCGGCTGCATGACCTGCCACCACATCGAACCGGGTGGCAAGGGCCCCGAGGGCCTGCCGCCGATCGGCCCGGCCTGGAAGGACGTTGCCGCCAAGTACAAGGGCGACAAGACCGCCCTGTCCAAGCTCACCCAGACCGTGCTGAAGGGATCCAACCCCTACGAGAGCCACTGGAAGGGCAAGGCCTCCGGCTTGGCGATGCCGCCCAACGCGGTGGCGATCAAGGAAGCCGACGCCAAGCAGCTGGTCGGCTGGATCCTGCAGCTCGAAAGCAAGTGAGTCACCGCCGTGTGGTGCCGGGCTGACGCCCTGCGCCCCGCGGCGCGCGCGTTCAAGGCGCGCTCAGGACGGCAACGATGCTGGCGACGGCGGTGAAAGCGGCGCCGGCCGCGTTCCCAACGAAAGCGCGGTCGTCGATCGCGATCGCGCCGGTGGTGGTGTCGCTTGGCTCAGCCCGCGCATCGCCGCCCAGAGTGCGGCCTCGGTCCGGCTGCCCAGGCCCAGCTTCTGGTACAGACCCAGCACATGGGTCTTGACGGTCGACTCCGCCAAGCCCAGCGACTGGCTGATCGCCTTGTTGGACAGGCCGGCCGAGAGCAGGCGCAGCACATCCAGCTGCCGCCCCGACAGGCCCAGCTGGTCCCAATCGGCGTCGCTGGATGGCGGCCCGGCCTCGTCTGACAGGTCACCCGCGGATCGCGGCACGGTGATGGCCTGCCCCCCCACCCCGTCGAAGCCGGGAATCGCCCCAGCGGTCGGCAGCCCGTTACGCCGGGGGGCCTCGCCAAGCTGTTCCCGCAGCAAATGGACGATGGCGTCGGGCGCAGCCGTCTTGGCGATCAGGCCATCGACCCCCTCGGTGAGGAGCGCCGGCAGCAGGGCTGCCGTGCCACGGTCGATCATCACCACCAACGCGGCGCGCGGCCAGCGATCCCGGCAGCGCCGCAGCAGAGCGCCCATGGTCTCGGGAGCCTGAGGCGCCAGGCTGTGGGCCTCGGGGTCGACCAGGATGAGGTCTGCGGCCACCGCCTGCAGCACCGCGTCATCAACGTCGGGGGCCGCTCGCAGCTCGACCCCGGCAAAGTGCTCACGCAGCAGCAGGCCCAGCCCCACGCGCCACAGCGTGTGGGGGTCGATCAGCAGCACGGTCTGGGGACGCAAGGCGGGCTCGGCAGGCAACTCGTGAACGCCCCACTATAGGGACAAGCGCCTTCGAGACCCTTGCAACACCCAGGCAACACCCCCGAGCCCGGGAGGTCCGCCGCCCGCAATCGGCAGAAACGCCCTCCGCGCGCGGCACCCAGGGCCCCCAGCGGGTCTTCAGCGGGCCTCGGGCTGGCTGACAAAACCGACCTTGCTCAGACCGGCGCGCGAGGCATCGGCCAGCGTCTCGGCCACGTGCCGGTAGGTGGCGTCCTGGTCGGCGCGCAGGTGGATCTCGGGCTGCACCGGCTGGTGCCCCGCGTTCTGGAAGCGCTGGGCCGCCTCGTCTCGGCTGACCCGCTCGCCGTTCCAGTAGCGCAGGCCCCGGGCGTCGATGGCGAAGTCGATTTTCACCGGCACCGGCGGGTGCTCCTGCGAAGTGGCGCGCGGCAGTTCGAGCTTGACGGCGTGCGTGAGCAGCGGCGCGGTGACGATGAAGATCACCAGCAGCACCAGCATCACGTCGATCAGCGGCACCATGTTGATCTCGGCGAGCGGGGCGCCGGTGGTCTTGCGGTCGAAACTGGCGAAGGCCATGGGGACTCTCCTGGGCTCGCTTGATCAGGCCGCAGCTGGGCGCAGCGGCTGCACCGCGGGGGCGACCGGGGTCGCCGTACGGCCGTTCTCGGCCAGCGGGCTGCCCATCGACAGGAAGGTCAGCAGCTCGAACGCGAAGGCGTCCAGCTTGGCGCCCAGCACCCGGTTGCCGCGGGTGATGGCGTTGTAGGCCACCACGGCGGGGATCGCCACCGCCAGGCCGATGCCGGTCATGATCAGCGCCTCGCCCACCGGGCCGGCCACCTTGTCCAGCGTGCCCGCGCCACTCATGCCAATGGCCACCAGCGCGTGGTAAACGCCCCAGACGGTGCCGAACAGGCCGACGAAGGGCGCGGTGGCGCCGATGGTGGCCAGCGTGGTCAGGCCGTTTTCCAGCCGGGTGGTCTCCTCGTCGAGCACCTTCTTGATGGTGCGGGTGACGAAGTCCTGCGCGCTGCCGGCCTCTTCCAGCTTGGCCGCGCCGTACTTGGCATGGTGCTGGCGGGCGTGGATGGCATGCGCAGCCAGGTGGCCGAAGGGGTCACGCACGCCGTGCGTGCCAATTTCGGCGGCCACCTCGTCGAGCGAGCGGGCGTTCCAGAAGAAGCCGAGGAACTTCTCGCTGCGCTGGCGGCGCAGCCACTGCGTGAGGCCCTTGATCAGGATGAGCGCCCAGGACAGCACCGACATCGCCACCAGGATGGCGAGCAGCGACTTGCCGACCACGTCGGACTGGGCGATGAAGTGGCCGAAGCCCATCGCGGGCACGGCCTCGACGAGGGTGACGGCCGAAGCGGCCAGGTCAGGTGCAGCAGGGGTCATGATGAATGTCCAGAGAAGAAGCAACGGGGGCGGGCCACATCAGTCTTCAAGTTCGAACGCCAGCGGCATGACGATCCAGAACTCGAAGGGCACCCCGTTCTCGGTGCGGGGCTTGACGCGGGCGGTCACCGCCTTGCCCAGCGCCTCCTGGTCCAGGCGGGCAAAGCCGGAGGACTTGTGCAGCTGCACCTGGCGTGGCACGCCGCGCGTGTCGATCAGCGCGCGCACCAGCACCACGCCCTGCTCGCGCAGGCGCTTGGAGGCCAGCGGGTAGTCCAGCTGCGGCACGCGGATCCAGTCGGTGTCGGTCAGCACCACCTGGCGGGGCGCGGCTGGCGCCGGGGCGGGCGGCACGGGGGGTGCCGGGGGGGCCGGTGGCGCGGGCGGGGCGGTGGGTGCGGGCAGCGCCGGGGGCTCGGGCGGCGGTGGGGGCGCGGTGAAGGTCGGCGCCGGCTGCGGCACAGGCGGAGGCGCCGCAGCGATCACCGGCGCGGGCGGCGGCGCTGTCTTCGGCTGCACCGTCGGGGGTGGTGGCGGTGGCGGGGACGGTTTGGGCGCCTCGGGGGTCGGCGCGATCAGGTCTACCATCATCGGCGCCAGCTGCCCTGCAGCCTGACGCACTGCCGGCACCTGCAGCAGAGCCCATCCGGCCAGCAGGTGGGCACCGAGCATGCCAGCCACCATGACGCGCTTGGCAGCAGGGCCGAGCGGGTCGGCACTGTGCGGCGGAGTCGCCAACAGCGTCGTCGAAGCGGTCGGCGGCGCGGGTGGCATCGTCGACGTCAGGGTGGCAGCGGTCGTCATCCGTGGCTCGCCGTTCAGAACTTGTAGGTGCCCGTCACCAGCACCATGCGGCCCTTGCCGGGCACGTAGTGGCCACGGTAGAGGTAATCGGCGTGGTGCTGGTCGGCCACGTTGGTGACGTTGAGCTTGAAGGCCAGGTCGGCGTTGAACTGGTACTCGCTCATCAGGTCCACCGTGGCGAAGGCCGGGGCCTTGAGGGTGGAGCCCACCGGCGTGTCCGAGGCGCGCAGGTTCACGCCCCCGCCCACACGCAGCTTCGGATCGACCTGGTAGGTGGTCCAGATCGTGCCGGAGACCTTCGGCGTCAGCCCGGGGCGCGATCCCACCGCTTCGGTGCCAGTGGCCCCGGAGGATGAATCCACCTCGGCCACCGGGATCCAGGCCAGCGAGCCATAGACCTCCCAGGCCGGCGTGATGCGCCCGGTCAGGTCCAGCTCGACGCCGGCCGCGTGGCGCTCACCGGAGAGCACGTAGTTGCAGCCGCTGACGGTGTCGGCATCCCGGTTGCGCTCGTTGTACTTGGTCGATTGGAACAGCGCCACGCGCATCGTGGCCTGGCCGTCGGCCGCATCCAGCTTGGCACCCAGCTCGATGTTGCGGCTGGACTCGGGCGCCGTCTGGGACGTGCCCGGGTCGTACTGGTAGGCATCTCCCGAGGTGTTGAACGAGGTCGCGTAGGACAGGTGGTAGGAGCTGTACGGCGTGGGCTGGAACAGCAGGCCGGCGCGCTTGCTCCACAGCGAGTCGTCGCGCTTCAGGCTCGTGTTGGCCGGGACGTAGCAGGGGTTGGCCACGGTCTGGCCGTTGACGGTCTGAGTCGGGTTGCCCGACGCGACGGTGGCCAGGTAGTCGCCCTGGAACTTGTCCCAGCGCAGCCCGGCCAGCACCTTCCACATCGGCGCCACCTGCACCAGGTCCTGGGCGTACACGCCCAGGACCTTGGCGGTGAACGCCCGGCTCTTGGTGATGACGCGGGTGCTCTCGTCGACCACGGCGCCGTCGCTGGGCGTGCCGACGGTGGTGGTCTTCTTGGTCAGCGCGCTGGCACTGTAGTTGTTGAAGCTCTCGTGCGCCGCGTCCACGCCGGACTGCAGCTCGTGCTTCATGCCCAGCGCGTTGACCTTGCCGCTGTAGTCGCTCTGGACATACTTGGTGCGCATGTCCTGGATCTTGACGTTGTTGCCGCGCGTGAGCACCGTGGCGTCGCTGAAGGTGCTGTTGGTCACCGCGGCCGAGTCCGGCTGCGCGGCCGCCGCCGCAAAGCGGATCGCGCTGGCACGCAGGTCGCGCTCGTACTCGGAGATGCGCGCCTGGGTGCGCAGCTCGCCGCCGCCCTGAAAGCGGTGCACGTGCGACAGCGACAGGTAATCCACCCCGCCGTGGTTGCGGTCGCTCGCCGCGCCGTAGTAGTTCTTCGGGTCGGTGGTCCAGAGGTGGTTGGCGGTGGCGCTGCCCGACTCCAGCCAGGGCAGGCCGTAGTTGATGCCATTGCGGTTCTTCAAGTGGTACAGGCCCAACTGGAACTCATTGACCGTGCCGATGCCCCAGGCGTAGGTGGCGGCCAGGCCCTCCTTGTCGATCGTGTTGCCCGAGCCGTCGTTGTCGGCCATGTTCGACATGCTGACCACGCGCAGCGCGGCGTCCTCGCCGGTCACGACGTTGAAGTCCGCCACGCCGCGCAGGTAGCCGTGCGAGCCCATCGTCACGTCGACCTGGTTGCGGTTGACCAGTTGCGGCTGCTTGCTCACCTGGTTGGCCGCGCCGCCGGTGGAACCACGGCCGAACAGCATCGACGCCGAGCCGCGCAACAGCTCCAGGCGATCCCAGTTGAAGCTGTCACGCTCGTAGAAGGCCGGGTCGCGCATGCCATCGATGAACACGTCGCCGCTGGACTGCAGCGAAAAGCCGCGCAGGCGGATGTCCTCCTCGCCGCCCTCGGCGGCCTGGAAGGCCACGCCGCCCGTGTTCTTCAGCGTGTCCTTCATCGTGTCCAGGTGCCGGTCGAGGATCAGCTTCTCGGTCACCACCGTGACCGACTGCGGGACGTCGCGCAGTTCCTGCCTGCCCTTGCCGATGCGGGTGGTCTCGGCCTTCAGCGTGTCCTTGCCAGCCGCCTCGCCACGGCCCTTGACCGTGACCTTGCGCAGTGTGGTGTCCGCGGCGCCCCCTGCTGGGTCAGGTAACGGGCCCGGTGCCGGAGCCGTTTCAGTTGCCGCCGACGCGGCTGCCTCGAACGCGGGCGCCACCGCCTGAGCCGACACCGAACCGATCAGGCCGAAGCCTGCGGCCAGCGCTCCCAACGGGAGCCCGCGACTGTTCCAGCAACGTCGCGCGCGTGCCTGCTGCAGCGCAACGGGCGTGGCGAGAGGCAGTTCTGCAGCGACACGCTGCAAGTCGACCGGTTGATCGTTCGGCTTCAGTCCGCCGTGTAGGTGAGCATTCATTCAAATATTGTAATACGAATCATTCTTATTCAATACAAGATCAACATGAAGCCCCGCGCGTCGGCTTGCCCGGCCCGCGGCCAGGCTCACCAGCCAAGGAACTGAAGACGACGGCGATGCTGCGCCTTCACCACGGATTCAGGGTGACTCCAGCCATCGCCAGCAGCGCTGGCAGCAGGAGCAAAGAAGCACATTGATACACCGTCATTAATAGGTAGTCGCTATTGATGATGATCGCAATGCCAATTGGCGCAGGGATCGGCGACCCCCTAAGATTCATCCATCGCAACGCTCAACCGAGCACTTTTTCAACCCGTAGGAGCACTGATGAGCCTGATCAACACCCAAGTCCAGCCGTTCAAGACCACCGCCTTCGTCAACCGCGCCGGCAAGGGCGAGTTCATCGAAGTCACCGAAGAGAGCCTGAAGGGCAAGTGGTCCGTGCTGATCTTCATGCCGGCCGCCTTTACCTTCAACTGCCCGACCGAGATCGAGGACGCTGCCGACAACTACGCCGCCTTCCAGGCCGCCGGTGCCGAGGTGTACATCGTCACCACCGACACGCACTTCTCGCACAAGGTGTGGCACGAGACCTCCGCCGCCGTCGGCAAGGCCAAGTTCCCGCTGGTGGGCGACCCCACCCACGCCCTGACCAACGCCTTTGGCGTGCACATCGCCGAAGAAGGCCTGGCGCTGCGCGGCACCTTCATCGTCAACCCGGACGGCGTGATCAAGACGATGGAAGTGCACAGCAACGAAATCGCCCGCGACGTGTCGGAGACCCTGCGCAAGCTCAAGGCCGCCCAGTACACCGCCGCCCACCCCGGCCAGGTCTGCCCGGCCAAGTGGAAGGAAGGCGCCAAGACCCTGGCGCCCTCCATCGACCTCGTCGGCAAGATCTGAAGCACGCTTCAGACCCACCGTCTGACGATGATGTGCCTGCGGGTGGGCCTCCGGCCCGCCCCTTTCCCCCGGCCCGATCACCCGATCAGGCCTCGCTGAAAGTCCCCTGCGGCCC
>Ga0073899_10004984_pt1 | contig 11609 bp, 11 predicted proteins | sample KloWWTmetaKNB5Ph_FD_88975 | JGI IMG/M metagenome (GOLD analysis project Ga0073899, IMG submission 88975) | Active sludge microbial communities from Klosterneuburg, Austria, studying microevolution and ecology of nitrifiers - Klosterneuburg... | ecosystem: Engineered > WWTP > Aerobic digester >...
GGCTCGAGGGACTACCAAACACCGTGATGCGACACGCACGAAGTGCATAACGTCGGCTAATTCATGGAATCAACGGCACTTCTTACAGTTTCCAGTGCATCTCGACACCCGCCACGCCCGAGGTGCATAACGTCGGCTAATTCATGGAATCAACGGCACTTCTTACAGTTTCGAGTGCATCTCGACACTGTTTGTCGAGATGCAGGGAAGACTGCACCAACTCACTCGCCGTACATTGCACGACTCGGGTGCCCGGCCGAAGGATTGCAAGATCGGCTGCGGCCCATCCCGCTCTGGCCTGCAGACCTGAGTCAGCGCTGAGCCGGTCGCGTGCGATAGACCTGCGCCGGGAGACGTAGCTCGTCGACGGCGATCGTGAGCCTGGCGTAGACCGCCGCGGCGGCGGCGAGATTGAACGCCGACATCGGTTCACAGACGACATCCGACTCGCAGAGTGTTCCCGCCTCGAGGCGGTCCGCGAACGTGTCCGCCGCAGCCGCCGCGTCCGCGGCATGCTGCGTGGTGTCTGCGGGCACGGGTTTGCCGGTCCCGGACACAAACGCCTCCCACACCAGGAGGTCCGCCTCCCCGGACAACCACACCTCGGGCCGGGTGGTGCAAGCCAACCCCGGTACTTCGGAGCCAACGCGCTCCAGAACCCACGCCATCTGCACGAGCCCCGTCGCCAACGCACCACTGCCGGCCCCGGCCGACCAGGGTCGAGAGCGGCCACCCACGGTCTCGCCCAGCCGCGCCTGCCCCAAGGTCTTCCAGCCCTCGAACTGGTCGACGTGGCTAACCGGCAGCACGAGTGGCGCCTCGAAACCAAGCGCCACCCGGACGCCGCTGGTGAGCGCCGTGAGGACTGAGACAGCAGCCCCATCGGGGTCAGTGCCTCCTCCGCCCAATGACCGACGCCCTGGAAGATCAAGCCCTGCCCAGGCAAAGTTGGTCCGGACCGAGCCGACGTCAACGGCGACCACCCGTGTCTCCACCTACGACTCGCCGCTCTTCCCGCCACCGACCTGACGCACCGCGGCAACGCTGAGGAGGACACCAGCGCCGAGCATCGTTGCCTTTTGGCCGGCTTCCTTACCGGCGACCCGCCGTTGAGCCGAATCGCCCAAGGCTTCCCGCCAGGGGATGGCATCGACCGAGGATCGATTGGTCTCAATGCCGAGCGGAACGTGGAAGTCCTCGACGATCGCGGCCGTGTCGTTGAGCGAACCGACAACCGAACGCGCTGCGCGCGCGTGCAGGAGGATGTTCTCGTTGGCGATTGCGCCCGCGGAATCGAGGCGAGACATGAGGCGACCGGTCACGTCGAGCACGCTGGCCCGGCGCTTCTCCCGTGCGACCTCAACTCCGCGGCGATGGCCCGCGAGGTTTTCTGGAGCGGTCGCCAGCACGTGGTCGAGCTCGACCACTCCGAACTGGTCTTGGAGCTCGAAGCAGCGCGCGAGGATGGCAAGTTGCACCGCCACTTCGCCTTCGATCCCAGACACTGCCCGCTTCAACTCACCGGGCTTGCTCTTGCCTTCGACCTTGTCAGCCAAGGCATCCAGCGCGAGCAGTGCCTCCTCCTGCACGTTCAGGATCGCTCCGGACGATCCGCTCACCTTGTCCCACAGGGTTTGGGGGTCACCGCCATGCGCGCGGATGGTCATCGCCCCTTCGATCTCAGCGGCGGAACTCCTCAGCCGGGCCAGAACCGCGTCGCGCTGGGCTCTGCGGACGTCGTCGAGCTTTCCGTCGATCTTGACGAGCAGCGCCTTCAGCTCCTGCGCCTCGCTCTGTTGCGCGAACTGACTGAGTAGCCCGGCCACCCCGGAGAGTACGGCCGGGTTCGTCGCCAGAGACCTGGGTCCGTCCTCGACCTGGAGCCACTTGAGTGACTTCTTTCCGCTCTCTCCGAGCATTGCGTGGCTGATGCCCTTGGTCTTCGTCTTCATGAGACCACCGCCGCTCTTCAGCCGTGCGGTCGATTCGGGAGTGAGCTTCAGGTACATCGCCGACTGCTCGACGATCCCCGAGACGGTGGCAAGAGCTTCGGACCCGGTCTTGGCGATCGTGCTGATTCTGGCCAAGTCGACCTCGTGGGCCTGGTCGAGGAGTCCCACGTGACCGAGGAAGCGGGCGACTGCCGACCTGTCGCCCGTGACCAGCACACCGTCGCCGTCGCCGACCAGCTCGATTTCGTTTGCCATCACCGTTGCCTCTCAGCCACCGAAGGGTGGACCTCCTGCTCGTGGGATCTACCCCCCCTTGTTGGGTCAAGGTTGTCAGCCGGCTACGACGAGGGCAGAAACTTTGACGTTTCATGACTCACTACCTGAGCCTCGGGAGCAGCGCCTTGAGGTCGATCACCTCGATGTTCGTCGTCTTCGTGAACTCCGCGACGGTGGTGGACGCGTCCAGCCCCGCTGGTGTCCGGAGCTTGAGGGCCGCCTTGGACAAGGTCTTGGCGGCGTTGCGTTTGCTGTTTTTCAGGAAGCGGACGGGCAGGTCGCCGACGACGTAGACCTGCCGTCGCCTCCCGGTCGGGTCGAGGGACAGACCCACGACGTCGGCGAAGAGTCCGCGCTGGCGCATGCCGTCGCGTCCTTTCCAGGAAGACAGCTTGAACTCGGCGACGCGGTGGGAAGTCTCGAGATCGTAGTTCCGGTCAGGGTCGTTGCCTGCCCCGAGGGATGGCCGTTTGGTCAGTACCTCGCCGGGCTCGAGGATCAACGGCAGGACTTGGGTGATGACGGCCGCATGGATCAGGGTGTCGATCATCCCGATGCGTTCGCGAACCAACAAGGCGCCGTCGACGAGGTCCTCGTCGAGTCCAGATTCGGTCAGGATGCGCTGCACGTCGTCGTTGCCCGCTCCGTTCAGCGACGCCTCGAGTCTGGCGATGGTGTCGGTGAGGGATCCGTTCGACAGGTAGGCCTCGAGTGTCGCGAACGCGACCGTCGCGTCCTTCCGTGGCCCACCGACGTCGATGCGTGGGTCGACGGCGGTTCTCGACTCTGAGGGCTGTGGACGGGCCGATTGCGGGGCGCCGGGGATGGGGCTGGTCGTGAAGCCGAGACGCTGGAAGACGCGGAGCGCGAAGTGCGAGATGAAGGGTTCGTCGTTCAGACCGGTTGCGACCCGGAACGCCTGCTTGGGTGGCCATCGCCGTCCGTCGATCTCCACCCAGTGGGTACGGATGTCGTGCGGCGGTGCGCCGTGGACGCGCGCCCGGACGGTCTCGGCATCAAGGGTGTGCGTTCGTCCGTTGAGAACGAAGTCCATGGCTGCAAGGTAGTCGGCCGACTAGACAAATTGGCCTCATTCGAGGTCGGCGGCGCGTAGGTCCGCGGCGGCTTCGTCGGAAAGTCGCTGGAGGGGCCCGCGGTTGAGGCGGTACCTCTGTGCTGTCTCACCGCCTGATGCGAGGGCCGGGATCGAGGTCAGGGGACCCAACCGGAAACTGGTGTACGTGCGGAGCCCGGGCCCGGCGCGCACGATGGTCAAGCGCTAGGCATTCCTAATCAGGGTCGCGGTGAGCGACCCGTTGGTCGCCACGACGGCGGCGACGGTCGCTCCGTCGAGCTGATCGAGGACGTCGGCTCCTGCCTTGGCGGGGTTGGGGAACGAGCCGTCCACCTGGAAGACGTCGCCGTGGAGGTGCGTGATCTTCAAGTCCGGGAAGGCGCGCTCGAGGTCTCGGAGGACAGCGTCGGCGTGGTTGCCGCCCAGCACTGCGGCGAGGTGGTCCCAGACGGCGGCCGCGTCTGCTGGTGGCTCGAGGCCGACGCGGAGGCTCTGGGTGTTGGCCTCGACTCCCTCACGCTCGGCGTGCTGGAGCAGGTTCAGCCGTTCCTCGATGAGCTCTCGGAGCAGTTTGGATTCGGGGCTTCGTCGGTCGGGTGGAAGTGCGCGGTCCAGTCGGTAGATCGCTACCGCGGTGAGGGCTGCTGCCTGTTGTTCCAAGGCGACCGGCAGTTCCTCTGGGAGCGCGCGGACGGCGGCGGCCAGGAGGTGGAACCAGCCGTGGGATCCGAGCGGACTGTCCCAGATCTGCATTCGAGTGCCGAGGAGGACGAGCCCTGCGCGGGCGAGACGATCGATGGTTTCGACGTCTGGGGCTGTGTCCGTGAGGTCGTGGAGCCACCGGCGGTACCGGGCGCGTTCATGGGCGTGGAGGGCGCGGGCTCGATTTGCCTGATTGTCGGGAGCGGCGTCGGCGTCCTGCTCCTCCGCGGTGTGCTCGTCGTCGAACTGGTCGTCATCGTCGCCCAGACGATCGACCCAGATGGGCGTGGCCGGTCCCTCGGCATTGGGGGTGGCGAGCCGCGGCAGTCCGCCGAGGGCGAAATCGACCATCAGGGAGCCAAGGCGTGCGCGGGCGTCGTCGGTGTAGCGGAGCCAGGTGTCTGCGTCGTCGAGGGTTCGATGGTCGGGGGGCTCGGCCCCGCCGTCGATGGGTCGCTGGCTGCGCGGCGATGCCGGTGCAATTGGGGTTTTCGGAGCGGACGTGACCAGCTCGTTCATCTTGGCCGTCCACGCGTTAGCCAGCTGCGGGTCTTGGAACAGGTCGAGTGGGTCGGCGTCGGTGTTCGTACGGGTGCCGGTGGAAGGGCGGACCCGTTGGGTGACCTTGTGCGGATCCACCACTGGCAGGTCCGGGCTCCACATCGGGCCGTCACCAGTGGCCCAGCAGAGGCGGAGGCGGGAGCCGGCCTGCGCGTTGCTGACCGCGAGTTCGTGCGTCGTGCTCCCGGCGGGTACCTCGCCCACGGTCCGGTACTCCTCCGGGAGGGCGCCGTAGTCGCTGATCTGGACGGTGACCTCATGGGGGAGGGCGCGGGCGAACTCTAGGCGGAGGAGCTCGCCCAGGAGCAGGGTCGCGGAGATCAGGACCGGACCAGATCGTGAACTGGCTGTTCGTGCCGGGTCGTCGGGGCTGAGTCGGAGAACGGTGGGGATGGAGTCCGGGGGCATCGCGGCTTGCGTTCCGGGGAAGAGCGCGGGGGTCTTCGGCGAGACGACTCCAAGCTCACAGTTCCCGGTCTGCGGCAGGCGCCCGAGGAGCCCGGCGGTGGTGAGGTTGGGGCTGCCGGTCAGGCTCCAGGTCGATCCGTCCTCGCATTCGGCCTCGATGTGCTTGCCGTGTCGGTAGGGCGCGACCTCGCAGGGGTGGAAGGTGAGCCGAGCGCCGACGTCAGCTGCGACGCTGGCCAGGACGTCAGGCGTGATGACTGTGACGCCGGGCTGGACTGCCACGCGGACTAGCTCCGGCTCCCATCGCTGGCACATGGCGCGCAACGCACCACCGCTAGGGTCGTGGAAGGGTGCGTAGAGCCGAAGCGTGCGCACCCGCTGTGCGGGGAGTTGCTCGAGGATTGGGCCGCGGGTGCTGCTCACCAACGTGTGGCCGGTGTCGGCGAGCGTGCTCCGGGCGGCGAGGCGCCGGAGCTGGTTGGCGGTCCGGAGGATCCCATCGGCGACGGTGGATCCGATCGTGACCTGGGCTGGCAGCTCATCCAGCCAGTCGGCGAGGTCGGCTACGAGTTGAGGGCAGGACGTCGCGTCGGCGTCGATCACGAGGGAGATCTCGTCGCTGCGGTGCCAGCCGTTGACGGTGATGTTTCCCGACCCGATGCCGATCAGGGCCCGCTCCGGGCCGGCCAGAACGGTGAGTTTCGGATGGAATGCGCCGGGTGCGACCGCGAGTCCAAGGGTGTAGGTCTGGCCAGCGGCGCGGGCACTGCGCGGGTCGAGGGCGTAGACGTAGGCGTCGGCGACGACGGTGACGGCGGCGCCGGCCGCGCGGCACGCGCCGAGCAGGCGCGTCTCGAAGAACCCCACGTCGATGTTGAACGTGAGGAACAGCGCCTCCCGATACGGCCGTTCTGGTCGGGACGCGGCCTGGAGCAGGTGTCCGAGGATGCTGGGTGCCTGTCCGATCGGTGTCGGATCGGCTGGGGTCTCAGGCGACACGGTCGCTCCTGGGGCCGGGCTGCCACTGGCCGCTCGTTGGGTCGCGGGTGAACAGTCCGGTCTGCTCGCCCATGGACAGCAGCTGCGCCAGCCGGAGGGGCATGCGGTGGTCGCCGTTGCGGTAGAGCCGGAACACGAGGTCATCGCGCACGATGACGCGGGCCGGGAAGGTAAAGGTGCCCTTGTCGAAGTTGAAGCGCGACTTGCGCAGGGCGATGCGCTGGGATCGGTCGAGGAGCACGTTGACGAGTCGGACCGCGAAGTCGCTCATCGGCCGGTCGCCCCACGCGTCGATCTGGCCGGCGACCCAGTGCGGCGACAGTTCCTCGACCGCTTCGGGCTTGCCCCTGGGTCCGCGGAACCCGAGTCCTTCCTCGCCGGTCAAGTCGTGCTCGCGAGCGGCGGACAGGAGAAGCACGGCGATACATCGTTGAGCGGGGCGAAGCTGCTGGACGTGCGACCCGATCTCGGCGCCCAAGCAGTCGCCCCCCGGGGTTCGTGTTGGTGGAAGGGCGTCAACGAAGTGGCGGAGGGTCTCGGAAGGCATCTGTGACGCGAGCCAGTTCTCGAGGTCGTCTCGGGAGGCGGTCCCGCCGATGGAGATCTGGTCGCAGAGGAGACCCCAGAGCTCGCGCCACGCTTCCACGGCCTTCGATCGCAGGACGATCCCTCGCCAGCGGCGGTAGATGGGGTAGTCCCGTTCCTCAGCCTCGGCGAGCAGCGTCGGTGAGTAGCTGATGTAGTTGCGCAGGTCGCTCTCGGATCTCATGTTCGTGTTGACCATGGCGGACTTGATCAGGGCTGTCGTCTGTCCCAGCACGGCGCCTTGCGTGCCGTGCCTGGTCACGTCGCCGGTGAACTGGCCGGCCAACCAGTCGGCGTCAGCCGCGACGGATGTCCGACACAGGCAGACTTCACCGATCGCCGTGGCTGATGCGAGATCGATTGCGTCGGCACGAGCCAGTTCCAAGATGGGTTCGAGGGCTTTGCGGACGGTCGTCGAGTCGAAGCTCGGCCCGGGTTGGGTCGCATCCTGCAGGATTCCCAGGACCAGCTCTGAGCCCCGATAGGCGCCTGCGAAGCCCCATCCGGCCTGTGCATACGTGCCGGCCCCCGGCTCACTCATCGCGCGAAGGTCGATCGAACCGGCCGTCAGCATCGGTCTCAGGACGTCGGCTCCGTGGGGGTCGAGCGACCAGTCGTTGGGATGGTCCGGGCTTCTCTCGTGAGCGAGGCACGCCGCCGCGTACGCCACTTCGCTCCGGCGCAGGAGGGTGCGTGTATCTGCCATCGACAGACTGAGGCGGGCGGCTTCGTCCGCGATCAACCCGTGTAGGGCGTAGTACTGGGCAGCGCGGGTGACAGTCGTGACCCCAAAGGCATGGTCAGCGACGGCACTGTTGACGTGACGTTCAACGGAGAGCGGAAACAGGCCCATGATCGGAGTCGTGCGCTGGTCGACCCATCCAGGACCGAAGACGGCCGAGGGCTTGGCCGTGGTCATGGCTTGGTGTCGAGGTCAGTGATCAGGATCCGACGCTCAGCGGCCACGTGATCACCGTAAACGGTCGCGCGCTGAGAGGGCCGGGTTCGGACCCCCTCTATGCACGCTTGTGGAGTGCGTAGCCGAGCTCGAACTGCTGCTTCTCGTCGAGGGAGTCCTCGAACTGGCGGTAGTGGGCGCGTTCTTTGGCGGTCGGTCGCTTGCCGCGCCAGGTGGGTGAGAGGTCGAGATGGGCGTGGGCGACGTGGACCCACTGCCAGGTCAGCCCGTACTTCACGCTGCTGTAGCGGGTGCCGGGGCGGAACTGACGGGCCCATTCCTCGAACCACCGAGTCATGTAGAGCCGGTGCTCGATCTTGGCCTCGGTCGCCCGGTAGTCGCGGCGACGGGTGTCTTCGACGGCGCGGATGATCCGGGCTTCCCATTCGTCGGCGGTGACGAGCATGGTGGCCGAGCAGGCGCGGGCGCAGCGAACGCCCATCGGGCCGGGCATGTGCAGGGCTTCGGCGGCGGCCTTCCACGAGTTCACGTCCGGGTGCATCCGCGCCAGCGACAGGGACGCGAACAGCCGGACGGTGTCTTCGCCGGAGTCGAAGGCGCCGTCGAGGTGCTCGAGGTACTGGGCGTGTGGGATGACTTGTGGGATAACGGCCAGGTTGATCGGAATACGGGCTCCTCGATGGGGGTGGGTGTCGAGGTGGTGGGACAGGCGCCGGTGCGGGGCGCGGGCCGCCATGACGAGCCGGGTCAGGGTGGGGGTCATGACGGTGCGGTCGGCGAGCCACCCGATCGGCCCGTCGCTCGAGGTTGGCGTGAGCTCGGTCCACGGCGTCAGCGCGCTGGCCGCGGCCTCGAGGTCGGGCGCCTGGAGGATTCCGTCTGCGATCGCGAGGACGGCTGCACGGACGGCGGGCTGGTCGGGTGGTCGCATCCCCCAGCGTGGTCCACGCTCCCCGGTCCGCTCATCGGCTTCGGCGACGAGGTCGACCACCCAGCCGGCGATCTGCTCGGCGCCAGACTGACAGGCGAGGTGGAGCAGGAGGGTGGTCAGGTGCCGCAGGTCGGTCAGGTATGCCGCGGCGTCGGTCGGTTGCCCGAGGACGGTGGCCGGGTGGCCGGTGAGGGCTGTGTCGACGCGGGTCTGCAGGCCGACGACCTCGTCGGTCGCGTCCGTGGACGTGATCGTGGTGAGGTCGTGCTGGCACTGCTGGACCGGGCCGGCGCCGAGCGGGTTGCCGCAGAGCGTGGCGGCGCCGACCCGGCGTAGGTGGGAGTGGTGCTGGTCGCGGAACGGTTGCCGGCAGGATGGGCATTTGGCGACGAGGAGGCTCTGGTGCCGGGTGCAGGTGGTGACGATGAGGAGCCGCCACGCGGTCTGCCAGGCGCCCGTGTCGGCGAGGCAGGCGGGGCAGATCTGGGTGCCGTGGGCGGGTGCCTAGCCGCGCGCGGCGACCTGCCGGTAGGAGTGCCGGTCGCCCGGGTCCAGGCCGGTCAAGTCGAGGGCGGTCCCGTCGAAGGAGGCGAGGGTGGCGGCATACACGTCCTGTTCGTCGACGCGGGCGAGAGCAGCGAGCCGGGCGATCGTCGCCGGTGACGGCGCGAGCGTGAGGTAGCGGGTCCCGGCTCGTCCACGACCGGCGGCGTTGAGGAGCTGGGCTGTGGTGAGGCCGTTGGCGTCGGCGAGGTGCTCGAGCCACGACTCGATCGACTCCCCAGGGCGCGGCGCCACCGACACCGGCAGTGCCGCAGTCATGGCGCGTCTGGGAGGACGGCGTGGTCGCCGTCGGCGAGCCACACGAGGTTGGGATACAAATGCCAGTCGCTCATGCCAACTTCCTTTTCCGAGGATGTCTCTGACGGGCGTCTTCCGGCCGGCCGTTGCGGTAGCCGCGTCCGGCGGCGATGCCCGTGTAGCCGGAGAGTTCGGCGAGGTCGGCGCACTCGGCTTGAACGGGGCATTCGTCACACAGCGTCGCGGCGTCGGTCAGGGCCGCGGCGCGTGCTGCCGTGGTGGGTGCTGCGGCATACGTGTTCTCCCACGCGGTCCACTGGCTGGTGAGGTCTTTGCAGGCCCCGTCGGCCAGGGTCCAGGCGGCGTCGCGGGACAAGACGTCGCGGCTGATGCCCCTCATTGGTGGCCCCATTGCGGGCCGAGGCAGTTGGTCGGGATATCCGCCGTGGTGATCGTGATGCTCGCGAGGAGCGCGGTGTCAGGGCCGTGCTGGTTCAGGAGGTGGCGTTGGAGGGTGGCGCATGCCTCGACGGCGGCATGTTCGGTGGAGTAGGAGCCGGCGATGTCGTGGCAGTTCCAGAGCAGCCACACGCGCGTCACGGAGGCGTTGACCGGGTGAGGCTGCGCGAGGAGCTCTTCGACGATCATTCGCAGTTCCTCGGCGTAGTGGGCGTAGTAGGTGGCGTCCATGGCCGGGATGGGGGTGTCGGCCATCGCGTGCAGGATCCGGGCTGCTCGGGTGCGGAGGTCTTGATGGTCTGGCTCGAGCTGGTTCATCCGTACTTCCGAGTGACTGCGGCCCTGGTGGCTTGGGCGGTAGGGATGGTGAGCAGGTCGGTGTCGGCGAGCAGCTGTTGGCCGGTCTCGTGCAGTAGCAGGCGAGTCTCGGGGTCGATGCGCGTGTCGTAGGCATGGATGTCCCGGTCTGGGATGTGCGGCCAAGGGCTGGAACGCATCGGACCGTGGGTGAACCTCGTCCAGATCCACCCCAACACCAGGACCTGGATGTCAGTGCGGTCGGCGCTCGGCGGGAGGCGCCGGGTGGTGCTGGAGGGGAGCCGCGTGACGGCGCGCAGGGTGTCGCGGCGGCGCTGGTAGTCGACGAGCCCGCCGGCGAGTAGCGCGTCGAGGGCTCGGCTGAGCAGGTCGGTGTCCTGGTCGCGCAGGCCGGCGCCGGTGTGGATGCCGTCGATGAGCAGGCTGGTCGGTATGCCAGTCACGCCGAGCGCGGCGGTCGCATCCTCTGGGGTGGCGTGGCCGTCGAGGGCTTGGGCGATCAGCAGGTGCAGGGCGACAGCGGCGCGCGTCAGCGAGAGCCACTGCCCGGGCCGGCGCGCCGGTGCGTCGTCGTTGGCGGGTAGCGGCAGCAGGGCGGGGACGTGTCGCGGGTGCAGCCCATCGGAGGTGGCATGGTGGCGGAGGCGGGTGAGGAACCAGTCGAGCCGGGCCTGGTCTGCGGGGGTGAACCCGGGCCCTTGGTGTCGTCGGGAGTGCGCCGGTCGTTGACGCTGCTCGCGGACGAGGCGCCGACCGCACAGGACGAGCAGGGCCGCGACCGTGCCCGGGTCGGGCGACGGGTAGGCGCCCCACTGGCGGGCGGCGGTGACGTCGACTACCGGAAGTCCCAGCTCCGCGCCGTGAGGGTCGTCTTGGACTGTCGCGGCGGTGGCCTGGCAGCGACGGCGCAGGCGGTAGAGGATGCCGCGGGCTCGAGGCTGGTCGATGGCCGCCTCGGCCAGGTCGCGCAGGATGGCCGCGAGTTCGATGACCCGGGGGTGAGCCGGCCGCACGATGTGAGGAGTTCCAGCCGGGACGAGGTAGCAGCCACAGCGCAGGCAGACGGGCATCAGCGCGGTCTGCCAAAGCAAGTCGGTGTGTCCAGTCCGCATGGTGCAGGCCGGGCAGATCCACACCACCGCGTGGTGCAACCGCCACCCGTGCCGACGTTGCTGACCGTGACCGCGGATGGCCATCGGGTACCGGTTCATCGTCAACCGCCGCGCGGCATCGGCGTCGAGCCCGCCCAGCGCCGCGACGGAGTCGAGCTCGACTTTGGGGACGTCGATGTCGTGCCGCCACGGCACCAAGATCCGGGAGCGGCTCAGGCCGTTGGCGTCGGCGAGGCGAGCGGCATACGAGCTAAGCGGCTCGGACGGTCGCGGGTTGGGACGCACCGGCAGTGGCACCGTCATTGCCGGCGCTTCTTTGCCGCGGTCGCCGCGTCGATCTGCGAATCGACCGAGCGTTCGCTGAGCTTGACCGCGTCAAGGTCGTCGTGCGTGATGACGCTGCGGCGGTCGTGGACGGCGTCCAGGACGGATCCGGTGACGAGTTTGGCAACCTCGCCGACGAAACCTTGGGTCCGCCGCCAGATGTGTTGGGCCAGCGTGGTGACGAACA
>Ga0073899_10004985_pt1 | contig 11609 bp, 4 predicted proteins | sample KloWWTmetaKNB5Ph_FD_88975 | JGI IMG/M metagenome (GOLD analysis project Ga0073899, IMG submission 88975) | Active sludge microbial communities from Klosterneuburg, Austria, studying microevolution and ecology of nitrifiers - Klosterneuburg... | ecosystem: Engineered > WWTP > Aerobic digester >...
AAGCGAAAACTTTTCCAGACGGAAGGGTACTGCAAAAGGTCTGCCCGTCGTGCTCCGCCATGGTCCAGGCCCGCCGGTAGGTGACATCGGGAGTATGATCGAGACGATCCATCAGTTGCCACTGGTCCCCTCCTTCATACGAGTAGACCCGGGCAAGCGGAAGCGATCCTGCGATCAAACGCCCGTTGTGAACGAGCATGCCCATGACTTCCAGTTCTTCACCCAGGCGACCGGCGTCTGTCCAGCGGTTGATATCTTCAAATCGATAGACCCGGCCACTGCGCCAGGTACCCGAGTAAAGTCGCCCGTCGTACTGAACAAACGAATAAGTCTGGGTGTTATCTCCCAACTGCCCGCAATCGGTCCAGGTTTCGCCGTCATAGCGATAGACATGGCCCCCATCGTAACTGCTGGCGTAGAGAAACCCGTCATGAACCGTCATGGCCTCGACCCGTTTAGGGGAGGCCTCGCCGGAGATGGCGTTGGAACCAAACGGCACAGGAAGACTCGTCCAGAGACTGTTGCCCTCATAGCGGAAAAATCCGGCCGGTTTATAGAGGGATGAGGCGTAAAGTTTTCCGCGAAAAACGACGAGCCCGCCCACCGCCTCAGTCGCCGGTAGCTGACCGCAATCCGTCCAGAGTCCTCCATCTTCATAACGGAACAGACGTCCGCCCGGCGTCAGGTTTTCGGATTCCGCCAGGGCGGAACCGGCGACCCGGTATTTGCCGGTCCCGGCGTAAAGGCTCCCTTCATGAACAGCCAGCGCCGTGACGCTATTGGATCCATCGGGCGAGCCGCAGTCTATCCATTGGTCAGGTCCGGCGTAACGATAGACTTTACCTCTTTCTCCCTTCCCGGGTTCACAGGTGCCCGCGTAAAGTGCGCCATCGTGGACGGCGAGGGAAAAGGCAAGAAGGGCGTTCCCGGGTCGACCACAATCAGCCCATGTAGACGCATGATTGTCGTCAATCCCGAACTGAAGGTGACGCCAGTTTGCCTGATTCGTCGTCACGCCGGGATTGCTCTTCAAGGTGAGATGAAATCCCCTTCGCAGCGACGGATCATACTGGCTCATGAGATCTCCGGCAAGACGGTCAGCCGACATGCCAGACTTTATCCACATGGCCACCAAGAAGTCACCCGTGCCGGGATGGGGTGCCTGTTGCGCCGGAATTTCTATAGGCGCATTTACCGAAGGCCAATGTCCCGCGAGACCCCGGTCAAGATGCGCGGCCGAACCCTCCTCTTTCCTGAGATGTCGGTCCAGAAACGCATATGCCGCCTGGCGCACTTCCCGGGGAAAACGGTGACCGGTATCCGGGTGCCGTGCCACGAGCCGGTCTCCGGCGCCAAAGACTTCGCGGTAGACAGGGGTCGCCGCCGCGAGGCAGTCACGGACCCCTGATACCTCGAAGTCGGGCGTATCATGCAGCGGGGCGTTCACAAAGACCGCTCTCGGCGCAAGGGCGGCAAGAACTTCCGTGAAATCGAACGGAATCCGCTTCGGATCATCTCCATAGATTGATTTGATACGCGGCATGTAATAGCGGCTGCTCCAGGCACTCACATTACCACCGTTATGCTTCGCGAAGACATTGAAACCGCAGCTCGAAACCACCGCTTTGATCCGTTCGTCGAACACCGCAAGGAAAAGCGCATTGTGCCCGCCAAGCGAGTGCCCGATGACACCGATGGACTCCGCATCGACATACGGCAGCGACTGCAACAGATCCACACCGCGCCGGTGATTGACAATTCCTTTCATTGTCGCGCTCTCATATCCCAACTCGTAGGGGTCGACCCGATACTCTTTCGTGTGCAGTAGCGGGTAATCAAGAACGAGGCAAACGTAACCCCGCTGCGCAAGTTCATGCGCATACGCCATCTCTGCGCTGTTGGTGAGTCCGGCAGGGCGATCCTTTCCGGACGCCGAACTACCGGGCAAACAGATCATCGCAGGACAGCGGTTCGTCGGGGAAGCCCCCTTGGGCACAAGTAACCAGGCGGGAAGAGAATCACCCTTTTCCACAGAAAAGCTGACATGGTGCCGGATATACTGAAACAGCGACGTCTCCCCGCCGGGCTTCAGGTCGAGCGGTAACACCGATGGTTCGGGAAGTTGACCCATGACCAATTCCATGTTCGCGCGGATGTGGGCTGCCCGTTGCGCCCAATCGTCTGCGGATTTGACCTCCTGGATCTTCCCCGCAGTGTTCTGGTAAAAGAGAAGATTGGCTCTGTCCGCATACCAGGGTGCCTCCGGAATCTGCGCCGAAGCGAGTGAAACACCGGCCAGTATGAACATGAAAACAGAAATACTAAAACGTCTCATGGGCCATGGTCTAACATGCTCTCGACCGCCCCGGCAAGAAAAACACCCGCCGCACTTCCGCCTTGCCCGCCTTCACATCCGTTCCACATCGACCTGAACGACGAGGTCCTGCGTCCCCGTCCCAAGGAAGATTCCTTTCAGCGGCTGGACATCAAAGTAGTCGCGTCCATGGCAGATCTTGATGTGCTGTCCGGCGGGGATTTTATTATTGGTGGGATCAAACCCGACCCACCCGCAGGAGGGCGCGTAGGCCTCGATCCAGGCATGAGTGGCGTCGGCACCCTGGAGCTTTTTCTGTCCGGGCGGAGGCAGGGTTTCCAGGTAGCCGCTCACATACCGAATGGGAATACCGAGGGGACGGAGCGTCGAGATCATGACATGGGCGAAGTCCTGACACACACCCTGCCGCTGCTTCATGACCTTCTCGAGCAGGGTTGTTGTATCAGTGGCACCGGGAACGTACTGGAATTCGCGAAAGACCCTTCCCATCACCTCATTAACCAGTTCCATGACGTCCCGCCCGGGAGTGAGCGAGGGACGCAAAAAGTCGGCTGCGACAGGAAGATTCGGACAGGCAAGGGTCGGGAGAAGATAGTTACCGATGCGAACCCCGGAAAGGTCTTTTGCGTTCAAAGGCACTCTCAATTTGTCCCAGGCAACGCCGGCAACGGGGAGGACGGGTTTAAGGTCGGGTTTGATCACCGTGGTCGTGGCGATTACTTCAAGAGCTTCGTGCGATTGCTGAATCGCGAAGTAGTTGGTGCGATTTCCGAAGTAGTCGGTACGCTCCCTCTGAAACCGCGGTTCGGGAGTCACCACGATCTGGTGAGAGGAGAGCTCCAGACCTTCATCTTCGCGGGGACGAAGATGCGCAAGGCTGTGACAAAGGTCAATACGACCGGAATAGCTGTAGGCCGTGCGATGTCGAATGAAATAGCGGACAGTGCTCATCCCTGATTACCGGCGTGGCTGAAGTAGGAGGTGGTGATGTAGTCGCTGAGCTCCTTCAACTGCTTCCGACAGGAGGAGAGATAGGTCAAGGCCGCCTTTTGCGAGGCCACGGTGGTACCGGTTTCCTGATTGATCGTCGCAATGAAGCGGAAAAGTTCCTCTTTCATCGGTGCAATACTATCTCTGGGATGCGGACGCTTGCCGGGCGGCTTCAACTTGTTGAGGACGTTTTCAATTCTCTCCAGGAGGTAGCGAAGCGAGCGCGGGTAATCCTCTTCACCGAGTAGAAGCAGAAGCGTCAGTCCTGTCGTGGGAACGGTAAGAAACTTGCTCTGGTAGGTCCCAAGGCTGTCCGAAACGAACAAAACCGACTCATTGAGCAGCGTCGCCATGGGTTCCGGCTCATTGACCTCGAGGATATAGGTGAGCAGTCCCGTCAGAATCGCCATCCGCTCGATACGGCGACCGGCATCGAGGAGCCCCCAGGCTTCGTCACGGGTCATGCTGTCGAGATTCAGGCCATGAAAGGCAGCTAGATTCAGTTCGAGATTCTCCAGTTCCTCCACGTAACGGTAGGGAGATTCGAGCCCCTTCGTGCCGCTGAACCACTTCTCCCGCGCCGACTCAATCGCCAGGATAGAAGTCACCGACCATTCCTCGCGCGCGGCCATACAGGCGCGATGAAAACTGTTGAGATTAGGCCCGACGCCGACCGGACAGGTCGGATCACTGAGGATCAACTTCAGCCTCGCATCGGGATCTTTCACTTTCTCCATCCAGCTATCGAGATCAAAAATGCGGAACAGCGCCTCGACGAGAGTCTTTTCGTGCTTCGCCTCCAGATCGCGTCCGTAGGAGAACCCGGAAGCGCGCCCCACGACGAGACGGTTGGCGAAGCGCGAAATGGAGTCCGTTCTTTCACCATATCGACCCGCCCAATAAAGATTCTCTCCCCGCCGGCTCGGAACCACCTCCGGACTGATCGCCCTCGACTGCTCCAGCTTTCTGGCAATGCTGATGGGTGCATCGGGGCTATGAGAACGGACCCAGATGTCCTTGGACTCTCCGGACTCGCGAGTGGAAATGATAATACCCTCAGCCGAACTGACACGCCCGAGACCGCCCTGCATGACGTGTGGTTGCCCCGTGGAATCCAGAAACGAAAAACTCCGGACCACGGCGCTCCGGGGAACCAGTCCGGTGACCGTCGAAGTGGGAATGGTCGAAATGTTCAATTCCTCCTGTCCCACATATCGCTCCGGCTCCGCCTCGATCATCGCCCGCAATTCGGCCAGTTCCTCGCGGGAAAGACGCTGCCCATACCGAGTCCGGAAGTCGCTGTGATGTCCCACGGATTTCACGACCATGCGGGGAAGATGATCGAGCACATACTGTTTCGCCCGCAGATCGCCGCACCACCACGTCGCCGCCGGCGGAAGAATCAACTCCTCACCGAGAACGTCCCGGCAAATCGCGGCAAGAAAAGGAAAGAGCCCCGGGCTCTGTAAGACCTCTGCTCCGGGATGACTGGCGACCGCCACATTCGACTCCCGCAAGGCCTGAAATATACCGGTAACGCCCTCGGCACTGTAGCGCCGGTTCGCCTCGAGCGGATCGAGGTCACGCCCGTAGGTGGCCTTCCAGATGACATCGACGGGTCTTAATCCGCTCAGCGTCTTGAGCCAGACTTTGGCATTTCTCACTGTCAGATCAGAAGGAACGACGCGGGTGATGCCGCAGTAATTGGCAAGAAAACTGATCTCCGACCCCTCACTTCCGTCGCTGGCATCGAGAATCACGATCCGGGGGCTGGTCTCGTGCGCCGGAGCCTGCTCGGCGAGATAGTCGAACCAGTCACTGAAGAAATAGCCGATACGACGTACCTGACAACGCCGGAACAGGTTCGGGAGAACCCGGTTCACGACGGTCCGATTTTCAAGTGCAACGCCGAGACCGTAGGGACAGTCAAAGCGGTCATTCAGAATGTAAATTCGTCCCCCGGCGTCCTTGGCGAGGTCAAAAGCGGTCATGCCCAGACCAATCGCTTTTCCTCCGGGCGGGTAGTCGTGCAACGAGCGCAAGAAACCGCGGTGGTTGAGAATGATAGAGGCCGGAATGAGCCCTTTGTCGATCAGTTTCTGTTCGCCGTAAAGGTCGGCGAGGATTTTTGCCGAAAGCCGCAGCTTTTGAGAAACACCGGTCTCAATGTGCTGCCATTCCTCCGGCGAAAACACCCAGGGAATGGGATCAAGCGTCCATTGCGCACCGTCACCCCGATCCGGGCGATAGGCGAGGCCACGATCCCGTGAAATGCGCAGCGCCGCTTCCCGCCATTCCTTGAGCACGCCAACGCCATGCCGCCGATATGACTCGAAGATCTCCGCCCACGCCGGAACCACCTTGCCGCCGGCACTGGTTGCCTCGTCACGGATCTTAGGCCCGGCGCGATAGAACTCCGGAGGAATCATCACATCACTGACACCCGGGGGTGTCTCTGAGATACCATTCATCCGCTAACCTAGTCCATTTCATGGGCTTGCAAACTGGAAGGAGTCCGTAAATCCAGCGTTTTTGGAAATTCATAACTGATCGTGATCGGAGGCACAACAAGCACTTCTCCGAGTCCTTTATACGCCTCAAAGAACGTCTTAGGCACCCCGCCCACGGCAGCCGTCTCAATGACGCCAGCGGTGTGGCCCTCATTCCAGAAACGCGCGACGCGCCGGGATTCCGCCTCGCGGGCATTAACCGGGAAGGTCTCGTAACTCCGCCCCCCGGGATGACTCACGTGATAGACACAACCTCCCAGTGAACGGCGGTTTCTGACATCGACAATGTCAAAGACGAGCGGTGACTGCGCTGAAATGGAGGGGTGGAGGGCCGAAGGCGGGTCCCACGCTTTGAAGCGAACCCCTCCGACCCATTCACTATTGACGCCGGTCGGGTAGAGCGGGATGCGCCGACCATTACAGAGAATGATGTGGCGTCCCTCGGTGATGCCGAAAACCCGAACTTGAAGCCGCTCCAACGACGAGTCGACATAACGAGCCGTCCCCTGGCTCGTAGATTCCTCTCCGAGAACATGCCATGGCTCCAGGGCCGTGCGGAGTTCGAGATCAATGCCACTGTGGTGCACTGCGCCGAACTTCGGAAAACGGAATTCCAGAAAAGGCCGCAACCACTCACTCTGGAAGCCCATGCCTCCGTCCTGCAGGTCACGGCAGACCTCCTCAATATCAGTCCAGACATAGTGAGGGAGCATAAAATGGTCATGCAAAGACGTCCCCCAGCGAACAGAGTTATGTTTGAACGGCTTTTCCCAGAAGAGCAGCACGAGGGAACGCACGAGGAGACTCTGCACCAATGACATCCGCAGATGAGGCGGCATTTCAAAGGCACGCAATTCGAGTAAGCCGAGTTGCCCGGTGGCTGAATCCGGGGAGGCAAGCTTGTCGATACAGAACTCCGCGCGGTGCGTGTTCCCGGTTAAATCAGTCAAGAGATGCCGCATCGTCCGGTCAATCATCCAAGGTCCGTCCACGCCCCGGCGAAGAACATCGAGAGCGATATCGAGTTCGAAAAGACGGTCATCCCGTGCCTCATCAACGCGGGGGGCCTGGCTCGTTGGCCCGATAAAAAGCCCCGAGAAAAGATAGGAAAGGCCGGGGTGATTCTGCCAATAGGCAACGAGACTCGCAAGAAGATCAGGCCGACGAATAAAAGGACTGTCAGCCGGCGTTTTGCCGCCAATTACAACGTGATTTCCTCCGCCTGTGCCCGAATGCCTGCCATCCAGCATGAACTTCTCGGTGCCGAGGCGGGAGAGCCGCGCCTCTCCATAAAGAATCGTCATTCTATCGACCAGTTCTTCCCAACTCGCAGAGGGATGAATATTCACCTCAATGACACCGGGGTCGGGCGTCACTTTGAGACGCTCAATGCGAGGATCAAAGGGAGCCTCGTAGCCTTCGACCACGACCTTTAGATTCGTCTTTGTCGCGGCGAGTTCAACGGCGGCGAGCAATTCGAGATAGGCCTCGAGGCGGCCTGTCGGCGGGAAAAAAACATGAATCCGGCCTTCCCGCGTCTCAATCGTCAGAGCAGTACGGGGCACCCAGTCGTCATCACTCCCTGCCTCGACCGCCGGGGCATCATAGGGACTGAGGGGATCGGGGCTCAGCGGCGGAAACTCTGCCTCGATCGGTGACAACTCATCGAGAAGATCTTCTTTGGTCGCCTTGCGAATCGAATCGAGCGGCAGGCGGAAGCCCATCGCCGAAGCTCCCGGGATGAGAAACAGACTCCCCCGCTTCATCTTCCAGCTGGAGCCCTTCCAACGCTTCAAGTCCTTGTCGTGATACATCGGAAGGACAAAACCACTCGCGACATCGAGCCCCCGCTTCATGAGCATCGCGAGAGTCCGCCTCTCGAGCGAGTCATCCTCCTTGGCCTCTTCCTCCGTCTCAAAATGGGGGAGAGAACCGGCTCTCCATCGGTAATAATCGACATCCTCAAGCGCGGGCATGAGACAATGATCGGGAATCTTGAGAATCTCGGCAATCGCCTTCGCGAGTGTCTCAGGTTCCTTAAATCCATAACTACCCGGCTTCGACGGATCCGCCAGAGTGGCCGGAGAACGCCACATCGGATAGCCATCCTTTCTCCAGAAAATGCCGTAAGCCCAGCGGGGAACAGGCTCCCCCGGATACCACTTCCCTTCCCCGAACCAGATCAATCCCCCGGACGCAAACGAATCCCGTAGCCGCCACGTGAGATCGATCGCCCTTCCCCGCTTCGCAGTACCGTCGGCCGTTGTGTTCCACTCGTCACCGTCCATGTCGTCGATCGAGACAAAAGTCGGTTCTCCCCCCATCGTCAGGCGGACATCCCCCGATTTCAGCCGTTGATCCACAATATGTCCGAGCGAGTCTATCGCGCTCCACTCCTCCTCCAGATAAGGCTTGGTCACCCGCGGCTCTTCGTGAAGACGCGTCACCACGTTTTCAAAACTGAATGCTGTCTCGCAGGGCTCGATCGCTCCGGAGACAGGGGCCGCGCTCGATGGCTCGGGAGTGCAGGCAAGAGGGATATGCCCCTCGCTTGCAAAGAGCCCGGAAGTCGGGTCAAGGCCAACCCAGCCGGCTCCCGGAAGATAAACCTCGGTCCACGCATGGAGATCGGTAAAGTCCTCGGTCGGTCCCGCAGGCCCTTCGATTGGCTTTTCGTCAGGGACCACTTGCACGAGATAGCCGGAGACAAAGCGCGAGGCCACGCCCATCGCCCGGAATAATTGCATGAGAAGAAAAGCGGAATCCCTGCAGGAACCTGAGCGTAATGCCAGGGTCTCATTGCAGGTTTGCACTCCGACTTCAAGACGCAGTTTGTATTCAACAAGCTGTTGAATCCGCTGGTTAACCGAAACAAGAAAATCAATCGTCCGGATCGGTTTCTCCGGCATCAAATCACGGACCAGATCATCGAGACCATCGGCTCTGTCACTCCTGACGAAGTAAGCGGCCAGTTCATTCCTGAGCGCCTCGTCATAGGTGAAAGGGTAGTGCTCGGCATCCTCCTCAAGAAAAAAATCAAAAGGATTGATCGCCGTAAGGTCGGCGACAAGATCAACAACGATCTCCAGTTTGTCCGCTTTCTCCGGGAAGACGAGTCGGGCCAGATAATTCCCGAACGGATCCTGCTGCCAATTGATGAAATGCCCTTCCGGTTCGATCCTCAGAGTATAGGAAAGAATCGGCGTTCGCGAATGAGGCGCCGGTCGCAAACGAACAATATGGGGGTGTATCGTAACCGCCTTATCAAATGAATAAGTCGTGCGATGGTAGAGAGCCGCGTGAATGGACATGAATGGTAGTTTCTCCGACCTCTGAAAACGGCTTACTGCTGCTGTTGATGCTGCATGCTTGCCTGCGCCTGCATCCGGCTGTTGACGTAATCCTCCGCACTGGCAGGCGGAGCATCTTTACGAAGCAGAAAATAGCGTTGCATGATCTCGAATCCGATGCGATTCAAGTCGATCTGAATGGAATCGACGAAGTCGTGCAGACCGAGCGCCCCTATCTCCTCGACTCCCGAAAAATTTAAGCGGGCGAGCAGTGCCCCGGTGGCGCGTTCGGCCTCATTGAGATAATCCCCGGCACTCGTTCCGGAGATCTGGTGAAGTAATTCGTCTAACATCCGGACACAAAAACGGACTGATCGCGGGAAGGTCGCGGAAAAAAGGAGCAGTGTGGAAGCGCTCGCCGCATCCACCTCGCCCCCATGGCGATGGCGATGCTCAGCCGTGGCACTGCAAGCCCGGAGCATCGTGTTCCAGGCCGCAGCCACCTCGTGAGAAGGCAGAAAATGCGGTAAATCAACGATGCGACTTGTCTTATCGGCACGCTCGAGGTACTCACCCAGTTGCACAAAGGCCCAGACATCGGTCCGTGGCAGAGACGAGTTTTCAATTCCACGGAACTGAAGCGCTGATCGCATCGTCATCTCGCAGATTTTACTGTGCCGGTATGGATCTGTGTCCCGAATTTGTTTCAAGTCAAGCCATAGCGCGTTGAGTTCGAGCCACATCTCTTCCGAGATCTGGTCGCGCACCGCCCGCGCATTCTCCCTCGCGAGAGTGACACAATTGATGATGCTGTCAGGATTCTCCCTCGAACTGACCATATAGGTCACGACATCCTCATCCGAGTCCTCATCCCCCATCGAAGTCACTTCGAGGAGCGGATGCCAGGCATGCTCACCTCTCAGCGCTGAGGTGGCGTCGAGCAATTCATTTTGATGCGCCGTAACAAGGCGAGCGAGATTGTCCGCCCGCTCAATGGAGCGACTCATCCAGTAAAGGTTTTCAGCAACACGGGAAAGCATGGTCTCTTGCGGTCGTATAATTAAGCGTCAGCGGGAACGGGTGTTTCTCGGAGGACCCACGTGTCTTTGCTTCCCCCGCCCTGTGAGGAATTAACCACGAGCGAGCCTTTGCGCAGGGCGACTCTCGTCAGACCACCCGGAATCACCACGGTCTCCGCACCCGTGAGGACAAACGGCCTCAAGTCAATGTGCCGCCCCTCTAAAACCCCGTCACAAAAAGTGGGGTGTCGGGAAAGAGAAATCACCGGCTGGCCAATGTAACCTCGAGGGTTGGCTTTAACCTTGTCCCGAAAATCGGCGACCTCCTCTTTTGTCCCGGCCGGACCAATGAGCATGCCATACCCTCCCGCCTCATCGACGGCCTTGATGACAAGCTTCTCCATGTTCTCCAACATGTAGGTCAGTTCGTCAGGACGGCTTCCAAGAAAAGTCTCAATGTTAGGGAGAATGGGCTCCTCCGAAAGATAAAATCGGATCATATCCGGCACATAGGCGTACGTCGCCTTGTCATCGGCGACTCCCGTCCCGATCGCGTTTACAAGCGTCACATTACCGGCGCGGTAGGCCTTCATCAAATCCGGGACGCCAAGGGTCGAGTCTCTGCGGAAAAATCGAGGGTCGAGAAAATCGTCGTCAATTCGGCGGTAAATCACATCGACTTGAACTAGGCCACGCGTCGTGTGCATGTAGACACGCTCATTTTCGACAATGAGGTCACGACCCTCGACAATCTCGATACCCATTTGCTGGGCAAGGAAGGTGTGCTCGAAATAAGCGCTGTTGAACTGCCCCGGGGTGAGGAGGACACAGACAGGGTTATCGTGCTGGCGCGGCGAAACCGCCTTCAGGGTTTTCAACAACTCCCTCGGGTAATCCGCGACACGCTCGACATTGAGCTGACGATAGAGATCCGGGAACGTCCGCTTCATCGCGAGACGGTTTTCGAGCATATAGGATACTCCGGACGGGCAGCGCCCGTTGTCCTCGAGCACGCAGTAGCGACCGTCATTATCGCGAATCAGATCGGTGCCGCAGATATGGATGTAGGTGTCGTGCGGCAGCTTTACGCCCGCAAATTCGGCGCGATTATGCTTGGAAGTTTTTATCAACTCGTCAGGCATGATGCCTTCTTTGATAATGCGGCGATCCGAATAGATGTCCTTCAGAAACAAGTTGAGTGCCTTAATTCGCTGCCTCAGACCGAGATCAATGACGCTCCACTCATCCGCCGGAATGATCCGCGGAAACGGATCGAAGGGAAAAATACGCTCCGTCCCCTGGCCGTCCGAGTAGACGGTAAAAGTAACACCCTGCTTGAGAAAAGTCCGCTCAAGGGAACGCAGGCTGGACTTCATCCGGTCATCCGAGAGATTGGAGAAATAATCCACTGCCTCGGAGTACATTGACCGGCACTTTCCGTCCTCCCGCGAGAAAGCTTCATCAA
>Ga0073899_10004986_pt1 | contig 11608 bp, 9 predicted proteins | sample KloWWTmetaKNB5Ph_FD_88975 | JGI IMG/M metagenome (GOLD analysis project Ga0073899, IMG submission 88975) | Active sludge microbial communities from Klosterneuburg, Austria, studying microevolution and ecology of nitrifiers - Klosterneuburg... | ecosystem: Engineered > WWTP > Aerobic digester >...
CACCAGCGATGGCCTCAACCGCTACGACGGAAAGCATGTGAAGGTGTACCGGGCAGGAGGGATCGGCTCCATTCCAAGCGACCTTGTTCTGTGCATGACATCCGCCGAAGACGGCTTGATCCATCTTGGAACCAGCGCCCCCTACCTCACCATCCTCGATCCGCTGGCCGACACGCTGGTCAATATCCCCTTGCCCGTGCCCGATTTCTCGAAGCACGGCGAACAACGCGCAAACCGCATACACATCGATCGGAAGAAGCGCATCTGGGTGGCGCACGGTGCACGGTGCCTCAGCCGCTTTGATCCCATAACGCGCTCGTTCACTACCGTGGAGATAGCACCACCGATGCCTACACCGCGTTCGCGCGAAGTCATCATTGGGATCCATGAGGACGAACAGGGCATCCTCTGGCTGGCCACGTTCAAAGGCATGGTGCGCTTCGACCCTGAGCGCATGAGCGTAGAACCGGTGGACCTGCACGCACCGTCCGGCGCACCAGGAGATGGCTACTCCTTCCAGATCCGAGGTGCGGTGGATGATGACAGTTGCCTGGTCATCGGCACATGGAGCGAAGGCATTTTCCGAATGCGAAAGCGCGATGGTGAGGTCCGGTTGTTATGGCCATCACCTGATCACAAGCCCACATTCGTGGACCACATGGTGCAGGACATGCTGCGTGTGGATGGCATCGCCTACGTGGCCACCATCGATCAGGGACTGCTCCGGATCGACCTGTCGACCGGCGTGGTGGAACACTTCGATCGAACATTGTCCGAGGAGGGATGCCGCAGCAGCAAGCCCCTTCTCCCCGGTGCCGCGCGGCTCATGCACCGGGGCGATGCACTCCACATCGGTTCCTATTCGCAGGGCCTGGCTGTATGGTCGGGCCGGAACAATGCAGTGAGCGCCATCCAGCTTCCGGCGCACGACCCGAAGGAAGAGACCGACGAAGTATTCGCCGTGCATCGCGACCCAGGGTCACGAAACCTGTTCGCACATTCGCACCACCGCGGTGTGCTGGTGTACGACAGCACAGGAACAAAACTGCTGCGCCAGTTGCACCGGCCAGACCCCGCACGGCGCTACTACCAGCACCTGCGCCTCGATGCGGACCGATTGCTCTTGGGCAGTGCCCCGCACGCATGGATCGGTACCATAGGCACAGGTGCAATGGAAAGACCACGCTTCTTCATGGAAGGCACACCGTGCGGAGGTATGATCTGGTGGGCGCGTGGCGATGGCAAGAACGGTCTCTGGTGCTTCACCGGAACGAATGGCATCCACCATGTGGACACGATCAACGGGCGTTGCATCGCTATCGCGGACACACTTCCCGACTTGGCCCGGTCCCTGGGCACATGGCCGTGGGACATCTTCACCGACCGCACCGGCAGGCAGTGGTTCCTCAGCGCAACATCGCCACCCGTGATGCTCCATCGGGATGGTCGCACCGAACGCGTGACGGGTCCGGAATTGCTGGCACCCTTCGAGGTGAGCGACATGGCACAAGCACCCGATGGCCGTCTCTGGTTCGCAGTGAAGCACACTGGCCTTGCCATGCTGGAAGCGGATGCAACGGATGTGCGTTCGATCAAAGACATGAGCGCACAGCTCACATCGCGCAACGTCACGGACATCGTGGCCATGCAGGATGGCTCGCTTTGGCTCACGCTTCCGAACGCTTTGCAGCGCTTCGATCCTGCGACGGGCCGTTGCCGGGTGATCACCGTGGTGGACGGGTTGCCTTCCGGTCCGCTGAACTTCAGCACGTCGCATGCACCGCTGATGCCGCCGCTGGTCGTAGGAACGTGGGAAGGGTTCTTCACCGTGCGCGATGAAGCGCTCGCACCGGTTCCGCCACCTACCGTGCAGATCCCACGCATGCTCGCACACGATAGTCTTATCGCTACCCTCCTGGACCGATCAACGGGGAGGGACATCGCTCTTACGCATGATCTGAACCGCATCACGTTCTTCCTGCGTAGTACCAACCTGATCGATCACCAACGGGACGAATTCGCCTACCGTTTGATCGGGACCGACACCACTTGGATCAACGCGGGCAACGAGGACCGCATCACCTTCAACAACCTGCCGCCGGGCGACCACCGTTTCGAAGCAAGGGCACGCACGGCGCAAGGACCGTGGGGGGCGGTGACCACGGCGGGCTTCACCATCTTGCCGCCCTTCTGGGCCACATGGTGGTTCCGGGGCGTGATGGTACTAGCAATGATGGTGAGCGCGTGGCTCGCGTTCCGCGCGTTGCTGCGTGTGCGGTTGCGCGAACAACGCATCCAGTTGGAGCGCGAGCGTGCGTTGCTCGAGGAGCGGATCCGCATCGCCCACGATCTGCATGACGACCTTGGCAGCAGCCTGGCCTTGATCGCCATGGAAGGGGAGCTTGCGCGGATGGACGGGGGCAGCAATGCACGCGATGCACTCAAGCGCGTGAGCGAGGGCGCACGTGAAGTGACGGACAACATGCGACGCATCGTTTGGGCCCTCGGCTCCGGGCAGGAAACGTTGGGGGACCTGGCAGCATACATCCGGTCGTCCGCCGCCGAGTTGATGGAACGCGCCGAGCTGGAGCTGGATGCCACGGTCCGGATCGCCACACCGGAACTGAAGCTCACTGCCGACCAGCGTCGACACTTGCTGCTGATCACAAAGGAGTTGTTGCTCAATGTGGTGAAGCACGCCGGGGCACACAGCACCACGTTACGAATGGCCCAGCAGAACGGACACCTCGCGCTGATCGTTTCAGATGACGGCCGTGGGTTCGACACGGCGGCACGCATGGGCGCTGGCACCGGCACCACCAGCGTACAACAGCGGGTGAGGGCTTTGGGCGGAACATTGGACATTCGAAGCACGCAAGGCGAAGGCACCACGGTGGAAGTCACGGTTCCATTGAACGCGCAAGAGGTCTAGTACACGAATACTGCGTCCGAGGACGGCTCTACATTTCACCAGTGAACACCCCCCTGCGCCTCGCTATCGTGGAAGACCTGCCGCAGATGCGCCAGTACCTCCGGAACGTGATAGCACGAGCGGAGGACATGGAACTGGTGGCCGAATACAAGAGCGCTGAGGAAGCCTTCCCTGCCATCACGGAAATGAAGGCCGATGTGGTGATCAGCGATATCGGTCTACCAGGTGCGAACGGGATCGAACTGTTGCGCAAGTTGAGACCCTTCATGCCACGCGCGCAGTTCATGGTCTTCACGGTCCATGATGACGACCTGCGCGTCTTCGAAGCCCTGAAAGCCGGCGCCAACAGCTACATGCTCAAATCAAGCGCACCGATCGCCATACTCGAAGGTGTGCGCGAACTGATGCAGGGCGGGGCACCCATGAGCGCCAGCGTGGCCCGCAGGCTGGTGGAGCACCTACGCCCGACGTCCTCCACCACCGCCAATGACCACGAGGCTCTCACGCCCCGCGAAAAAAAGGTGTTGGATCAACTTGCCCAAGGACTGCTCTATAAGGAGATCGCACAGCAGGAAGGTCTGTCCATAAGCACGGTGAAGAGCCATATCCACAGCATCTACAAGAAGCTGCACGTGGGGAGCAAGGAGGAGGCCTTGGAAAAATACAAGGGGGGCTGAACCGCTCACCCCCCTATGCTCACCATCGGGCGTTCGCTCAGATCGTGCAGCACTTCTTCCTCCTTCTCCGGCTTGAACTGGGGTAATCCGCCGAGCATGGCGTGCTTGGCCAGCACGTTCTTTTCGATCAACGGTGCGATGTCCTCTCCCCTTCTCAACGCTGAGAGCAGATCCGTTTCCTCGCGGCTGAACAGGCAGTTCCGCATCTTCCCTTCCGCCGTGAGGCGCATGCGGTCGCAATCCCCACAGAAGGGTTCGGTGACCGTGCTGATGACCGCGAATGTGCCGGGCCATTCGGGCACTCGGTAGGCTTTGGCAGTGCTGTGCGGATCGTCGTTGAGCTTCTCGAACGAATGGACGCTACCGATGTGACCAAGCATCTCGGCATACGTGTACACGCGCTCTCTTCCCCAGTGATTGCCAGCGAACGGCATGAACTCGATGAAGCGAACATGCACATCATGCTGGCGCGTGAACTCCACGAAACGCAGGATCTCGTCGTCGTTCACACCGCGCATCACCACCATGTTGATCTTCACCCGCAGCCCGCGCTCGAGCGCAAGCAGGATGTTGGAATGCACCTTGTCGAAACCGTCCCGCCGGGTGATCCTCTTGAAGCGCTCCGCATCGAAGGTGTCCAAACTGATGTTGATGCTTCGCAGACCGGCGGCGATCAATCCATCGAGGTGCTTGTCCAGGGACATCGCATTGGTCGTGAGCCCGAGGGACACGCCGAGTTGCGCCATGTCCCGCACGATGTCCACAGCATCCGGCCGCACCAATGGCTCCCCGCCGGTCAAGCGGATCTTGCTGATGCCATAGCGTTGGACGAACAACCGGGCGATGGTGGCGATCTCCTCGCGCGTCATCAATTCCTCCCGCTTCAGGAAATGCTGGTCCTCCGGCATGCAGTAGGTGCAGCGCAGATCGCACTTGTCCACAATGCTGATGCGCAAGCTGCGGTGGGTGCGACCATGCTGGTCGACAAGCGGTGACAAGGACATGCGGGACCGGCAAAGTACGCGCGACCAGAGGCGATGCGGTGGAAAAGATGAGGTGAAGCCGGCAGCCGTAACGTTCATTGGCCGCTTAGATTTGAGATGGAAAGCAACTTCCGCGGTCGCCTTCCCTGACCGCGAAGAACCCGCTCACCAAGCCACCATGGAACACATCCGAACCACCTTCCTGACGGTCAGCGCACTGTTCGCGTTAAGTGGACGCGCACAGGGCACCATCGACAACACCTTCACGGTCGGCACCGGTGCGAGCGCTCGTGTGATCACCTCGGTGATGCAGAACGACGGCAAGATGGTGATCGGTGGTGCGTTCGTGACCTACAACGGAACGGCGCGCAACCGGGTGGCCCGGGTGCTGCGCGATGGCTCGTTGGACGCCACGTTCGCTCCGGGTTCGGGGGCCAACAACAACGTGAGCTGCGTTGCGCTTGCCACAGGAGGTGACATCTACATCGCCGGGACCTTCACCAGTTACAACGGAACCGGAAGGAACCGGATAGCGCGTCTCAATAGCGATGGTTCCCTGGATGCCGGCTTCGCACCGGGAACGGGCTTCAACGCTTCGGTCATCAGGGTCCTCGTTCAACCCGATGGCAAGGTGATCGCTGTCGGGGATTTCACCAGTTACAACGGTACCGGGCGCAACCGGGTGGCGCGCCTCAATGCGGATGGTACACTGGATACTTCGTTCGATCCCGGAAGCGGTGCGAACTTCCTCGTCACCAGTGCGGCCCTGCAGAGCGATGGTAAGATCCTCATCGGTGGTTATTTCAATGACTACAACGGTACGCTCGTTGTGGCGCTGGCCAGGTTGAACGATGATGGTACGCTGGACATGGGCTACAATAGCGGCGGTGCAGGCCTGAACAATTCGGTGGAGGTGATCGAGCTCCAGCCGGATGGCAAAGCCCTCGTGGGCGGCAACTTCACGTCGTACAACGGTACCGGCCGCAACCGCATCCTTCGAACCAATACCGACGGCAGTCTGGACGCTGGCTTCAACCCCGGCTCCGGTGCCAACGCATTCGTGCTGGCCTTCGCACAACAATCCGATGGTGCGGTCATCGTGGGCGGCAACTTCACCACCTTCAACGGGGCCGCGCACAACCGCATTTGTCGTATCGGCTCCAACGGGGCCTTGGACGCCACATGGACGTCCGTTGCGAACGGCGATGTGAACACCTTGTGCTGGATCCCCGAGGGAAAGGTCTTCGTCGGTGGGTTCTTCACGACGATCGCCACTACCGCGCGTGCCCGCCTGGCCCGATTGAACGCTTTGTGCAAGGACAACGTGAACATGGTGGTCGCCACCGACGGGGCCGGATCGGAGACCACCTGGGAGCTACGACCCTACGGTTACCAATATGCCGCGTACAGCGGAAGTGGTCTTCCGGATAACGCCACCACCAGCGCAAGCGGCTGTCTCGCCGATGGTTGTTATGAGCTGATCGTGAACGATGCCGGCAGCAACGGCATCACCGATGGCGGTTACGTGCTGAGGTCCCAGAACGGCGATCGCATCATCGACGACTCCCTCAACTTCACTTCGGGAGCATTGAGCCAGATCAGCGGTGGTCAGGGTGGTCCGGTGAACTTCTGCATCCCCATCAGCACTCAAAAGCCCATTTATGTCAGCCGGGACAAGGTCGATTGGTTGAACGGCCAGTACATCGTGTCCTCGGCGAACGCTACCGTTTCCCAGGTATGGAGCGACTTCGGCAGCGGCTCGCCGGAGCGCGCAACGAGCGGCTATGATTTCTGGTTCTATGACCCCAATGGGAATTACAGCTTCAAGCGCAGCCGACGTCACAGCAGCAGCGATGGCTTCGCACCGGCGAACGCCACACGGGCCTGCCACATGAAGATCAACAACTGGCCAGCGGCCAACCACATTCCGGCGAACACCTTGATGAACGTTCGGATCCGCACCGTGGTCCTCGGCGCAGCAAGCGCGTGGGGGCCGGCCTACCGCTTCAAGATCGATGCGGTACGCGCATCCTGTCCGCTCACCAAGTTGATGGACGTTCCCACCAACCCCTACCTCAGTTGTGGGCAGACGCGTGTGTTCGGACCCGGCAACTACGTGCATGCTCGACCCGTGCAGGGGGCGAACAAGTACCAATTCCGCTTCCAGATCCCGGATGAGTTCTTCACGGTGACGCGCACCAGCAGCACCTATTTTCTGCAGTTGAACTGGGGAGTGAACCCCTTGCAAGCAGGCAAGACCTACGAGGTGGACGTACGCACGAGCTTCGATGGTGGTGCCACTTGGTGCAGCGATTTCGTTCCACCCGCCCTGGACCCATGGGGTGATGTGTGCCTCCTCACCATAACCAGCAGCTTGCAAGGCGGTGGACAACGCATGGACGTGCAAGCCGAAGAAACCATGGAAGAGGAAGCCGCTTCCCTGAGCGCATGGCCCAACCCGAACGAGGGCGATGCGCTGAACATGAGGATCGCCGGTATCGATCCATCCACCGACCAGTTGAGCATCAGCGTATTGGATGCGATGGGCCGTATCGTGCACCAACAACAAGTAATGGTTTTGGCACCCGTGTGGAACGGCGTTATTGCGTTCGAAACAGCGTTGCCTGCTGGAGCATATGTAGTGCAGGTGGGCGCGGGAGCGCAGCAGTGGGTGGAGCGATGGGTGGTGCGCGAGTGAGCAAGGACGTGATGAAAGTGCGTTGCGGCTGGTGCCTCAAGGACCAGGCGTACATGGACTACCATGACAACGTGTGGGGCCATCCGGAGCACAACGACAAGGCGCTCTTCGCCAAGTTGGTGCTCGATGGTGCGCAGGCGGGCTTGAGTTGGCATACCATACTGATCCGCACTGAAGGCTACCGCAAAGCCTTCGACAACTGGAACACGGAGAAGATCGCGCGGTACGGAAAGAAGGACGTCGAACGCCTGCTCAACGACCCCGGTATTATTCGCAACCGTTCCAAGGTTGAAAGCGCGATCAAGAACGCGCAGGCCTACCTGAAGATCATGGAGAACGGGAAAGGCTCCTTCGATGGTTTCCTCTGGAAGCATGTGGACCATACCCCCATCGTGAACCAGTGGAAGGAATTGAAACAGATACCAGCGAGCACACCGAAGAGCGATGCTATGAGCAAGGACCTGAAGAACCACGGCTTCAGTTTCGTGGGTACCACCATTGTCTACGCGTTCATGCAAGCATGCGGCATGGTGGACGATCACCTGGTGACATGCTGGCGACTTACAGAGCGACCTGCCAAGTGATGGAGGTGCCCAAGCGCATACTCCGGCAATGCCTGCGCGCGATATTGCCGCATTGGCGTTTTCCGGGGAAATTCTGGCTGGCCGATGTTTTGGGTTCGCGGTTGGCTCCGATCCCGCCGGAAGAACTGCTGGTGATCGGAGGTATACAGATCCGCATCGACCACCGCTTGGTCCCGTGTCGTCACATATACTACGGCATCTACGAACAGGATTTCGTCCGCTTTCTGCAACGCACGCTCCACCGCGGGGATGTATTCATCGACCTGGGAGCCAACATCGGTTACATGATGGCGGTAGGTCATCAGTTGGTAGGCGAGGAAGGTGTAGTGCTCGCGTTCGAACCATCGCATACGTGCCAGGACCAGCTGCGCGCCGACAATCCCAAATTCCCAGAAGGCGTGCATCTCGACGCTACGGCGATCATGGATCGTAGCGGTCGCTTTCCATTCCTCGATACACCCAAGGTGATATCACATGGTTTCTCATGCCTCTTCCATGACCGTCAGCCTGCGGCAGGAGATCGCGTTTACGAAGTGGAAGCGGTGACCCTCGATGAAGTGGCCGAACATCATGGACTAAAGCGCATCGCATGCGTGAAGGTCGACATCGAAGGTGCCGAGCACATCGCTCTGCTCGGCGCGGAAAAACTCCTGCGTGCCGGAGCAGTGGACCACTGGCTCGTGGAAACCACCAACCTGCGCCCGATGTCTCGCGCCAACAACGAAAAGGTCGTTGCGCTGCTCACGGGCCATGGCTACCGGTCCTTTCTTCCTGATCGGAACGGAGTGCTCCTGCCCTACCACATCGACCTCTCCAGCGTGTTCCGCCACGACATCATCTGGCGTAAGGAGTGGCGAGGTCGCTAACTACCTTTCGTCCATGTCCTATCCGGTGGGAGCAGTGCGCGTGCTGCGCGTTGACAGCGGTTCATCCGCTTCTTTGGACGACCTCTTGGTGACCGAGGAGCCCCTCGAGATCCGGCTGGGCCATGGACCCGATCACGATCGCGGCGAAATGCGCTTGAGCGTGACCATGCGCACACCGGGCCATGACGAAGAACTGGCGCTCGGCTTCCTCTATAGCGAAGGCATCATCACGGAACCCGGTCAGGTGGTGCGCATTGCCTATTGCCAGAACGTCAAGGTCGAGGAGCGCGGGAACGTCGTTCGCGCGGAACTGCATCCTTCGGTGGAACTGGATGCCGCACGGTGGCAACGCAACTTCTACACGTCGAGCAGCTGTGGTGTCTGCGGCAAGAGCAGCATCGAAGCGGTACACGCCACCTGCCTGCGTCCCATCGTTCCCTTCGGGCCGATCGATCCGCCGATGATCACCGCCCTGCCCGATCGCATGCGCGCCGCCCAAACCGTGTTCAAACACACCGGTGGCATCCACGCCGCTGCGCTCTTCAGCAGAACAGGAGAATTGCTTCTGCTGCGCGAGGATGTGGGTCGGCACAACGCGGTGGACAAGGTCATCGGTGCGGCGCTCAATGATCGATCGGATGTTGGCTCGTGCATCCTGCTCGTTAGCGGCCGGGCCGGTTTTGAACTCGTGCAAAAGTGCGTGGTCGCCGGGATCCCGCTCATGGCTGCCGTTGGCGCGCCCTCCTCGCTCGCTGTGGAACTCGCCCGAAAAAGCGGGCTCACGCTCATCGGATTCCTCCGGGATGAGCGCTTCAACGTGTACGCACCAAAAGGAAAAGACTAACATCGCGTCATGGCAGGGACGACAAAGGATCGCATTTCGGCATTGGATCGCGAGCGGATCGCGATCGCACCTTATGATGCCAACTGGCCGCTGCTTTACACCGAGATCGAAAAGCAGATCAAGCAGATGGTGCCGCGCCAACTGATGCAGCGGATCTCGCACATCGGCAGCACGGCCGTGCCCGGGCTCAGCGGCAAACCCATCGTGGATGTGCAGGTGGAGGTGAACGATCTGGAGCGGGTGCGCGAAACGATCGCTCCGCTCATGGAAGAAGCGGGCTACGAGTTCTTCTGGCGACCAACCATGGGCGATGCAGCGCCCTTCTATGCCTGGTTCATCCTGCGCAACGAAGCCAAGGAACGGATCGCGCATGTGCACATGGTGGAATCCGGCCAGGCCAGTGCCGACCGTATCGTCTTCCGCGACTACCTGCGCAGCCACCCCGAGGAAAGCGCGCGCTATGAAGCGCTCAAGCAGGACCTGGCGAAACGATTCCCCAAGGACCGCGCTTCCTATACGGCGAACAAAGGCAGCTATGTGAGCGAAGTGCTGCGCAAAGCGCGCGGCGAAAAAATGCGTAAATAAGGTCCTATGCAGGCTCGATACATCCTGGCGCTTCTTCCACTGCTGCTGTGCACGTCGCTCTTCGCGCAGCGCACCTTCGATGTCACCGTCGCCGATAGCACCTACCACATGAAGCAGTACTGGTTCGTGCTGTACACCACCGGACCGGATACCACCAAACTCGACAGCACCGCATCAGCGGAACTGTTGAAGGCGCACCTGGCACACCAGGACGAGCAAGGCAAGCGCGGCCTCATCGTGATGGCCGGCCCCTTCGGGGACAAGAGCGATTGGCGCGGCCTGCTCCTGTACGATTGCGAAACACGCGATGAAGTAGAAGGCTACCTGCGCCAGGACCCGTTCGTGAAGCGCGGCAAGCTCGCGTACGCGATCCACCCGTGGTACGGGGCGGTGGGCACCAAATTGAAGTAGGGACTATGGCGAACTCAGCAGCCAGGCATGGCGCTGGCCACCGTCGCGGGAACGCCAGAAATAACAGAACCGCTGGCGCTTGCTGGTGAGCAAACGTTCCACTTCCGGACGCTCACGCTGCGGATAGAACAAACGAAGCAGGCCGGTAACGGGATCGAATCCGGGTGCTGGTGCCTCACCTTCGACGAAGGAAACCTCCAATCCACGCACACTGCTGCTCGATGAAGTGGGCACGCCCGTGAAGCTCAACATGTCGGAAGCCTTCCGAACGAGCCGCGTTACACGTAACACTTCGATCATACCGGCGGAACGCAAAGCCAACGCATGATGCAATCCTGAATCGGAGGTTTGCTGGAGATGATCGGTGGTCGGGGTGGCCATGGGCGTGCTTGCGAGCACCAAGGTCACTCGATCGCATGACCCGTCCAAGGATCCATTGCGGTTGGAGCAAAACTTAACGTTGACTTTACATGGCGGGGCGGCACGCCGGTCGTCAACCGCGCACCAACCTGCCCGGGCCCTACTCGATCCGTTGCACTTCGATCACCTTTCCGTTGAAGGTCACCTGCTCTCCGATCCGCCTGTCCTTGAGCACCTGGCCCATGGGCGAGGCGAGTGAAATGGCAAAACAGGTCCCGCCGTCGAGATCGATACGCCCGAGCCCGATGGCAACGAAGTAGGTGCCTTGGTCCGTTCCCACCAGACTTCCGAATGCCACACGATCGAAGGTGCGCTCAAGTGGAACGCGCGTGAGTTCCTGCCGAAGGGCGATGAGTTTGGCGAGCTGTTCCTCCAGTTTGTCCGACTCCTGCTGCACCATGGCGCGGCCAACCTCGTGCTTGTCGCCGGCACTGCTTTTCGTATCGCTGGTGAAGGAGCCACGTAAAGAAGCGATCTCCAGTTGTGCGGAGTTCACCTTCTCATCCAGAAGGGCTTGCAGACGATCCAGGAGGTCGGCCTTGTTCACGGGCTTGTCCACGGACCACCGCGCATCACATTCACGAACGAGCTTCCATTGAATCGGAAGA
>Ga0073899_10004988_pt1 | contig 11606 bp, 13 predicted proteins | sample KloWWTmetaKNB5Ph_FD_88975 | JGI IMG/M metagenome (GOLD analysis project Ga0073899, IMG submission 88975) | Active sludge microbial communities from Klosterneuburg, Austria, studying microevolution and ecology of nitrifiers - Klosterneuburg... | ecosystem: Engineered > WWTP > Aerobic digester >...
AAACCCGCAGAAACCCTCAGAAAAATCCCGCGCCAGAGACCTGGAATCCGGCATACATTGAGCCCAATGTGGCGGGTTTCCGCGGCTCTTTGGCAGCGTTTAAGTTATTGTTTTTCCAAGGTAATGTGTCTGGAGGCCCGAGCCGGAATCGAACCGGCGTGCAAGGATTTGCAGTCCTCTGCGTCACCACTCCGCCATCGGGCCTCGCGCTGCGACAGAAAAGCGTCACATGTGGTGCAGGAGCGCGTCCCTAGCGGCTCGATTTGCGCATTGCAATCCGATTCGCGACCATTTGGCAACAGGCGGGATAGAAAGCGATGCCGCTTGCATGGCAAAATCGCCCGTTTGTCCGAAAGCGGCTTGGACTTTGCGATTGCGCTGACTAGAAGGGAAATCAAAAGCTGTATTGTAACAGCAATACAGTTGTGCCAAAATCAATTCAGCAAGAATATATCGGTAGCGGAAAGTCTTATGCAGTCAGCGCAATCGGAAACCACCCGTCGGCATATGGTCGACAGCCAGCTTCGGACCAACGGCATCACCGAAGCATGGATCGTAAAAGCAATGGGCGAACTGCCGCGCGAAAAATTCCTGCCTGCGGGTAAGGAGGCTTTTGCCTATCTCGACCGCTCGGTTTCGCTCGGCAATGGCCGCATGCTTAACCCGCCGCTTGCGACGGCTGAGATGCTGCAGATTGCAGAGGTATCGGAAGGCGACAATGTGCTGCTGATCGGTGCAGGCACCGGCTATTTGGCGGCTTTGCTGTCAGATCGGGTCAAGAAGCTGGTCGCCGTTGAATCGGACGCTGAGCTCGCCAAGGCGGCCCGCGCCAATGTTGCCGGGCTGGACGTCATCGAAGGCGTACTCAGCCAGGGCTCCAAAAAGGCCGCGCCTTACAGCCTGATCATAATCGACGGCGCAATCGAGCAGCTGCCTGCCGACATCGAAGGCCAACTCGCCAATCGCGGACGAATCGTTGCGGGGCTGGCCGAAGGGCCGGTTCGGCGCCTGGCCAGCGGCACCAAGCATGGTGACCATGTTTCGCTGCGCGCCTTTGCCGACATAGAGGTCGCTGCGCTGCCAGGCTTTGAGCGCGCCAAGGAATTCGTGTTTTGAGCGGTACAGCGGTGACAGTGCGGGCAATATTGCTGGCGGCGACTGCTGCTGTAACGCTGGCCCCACCAGCTTCGGCCGACACGCTGCGTGGTGCGCTGGCGGATGCCTATCAGACCAACCCGGTACTGACGGGTGCGCGTGAGGGACAGAAGGCTACGAACGAGGCGGTGCCGATTGCCAAGGCCAATGGTCGCCCCGATGTGCTGGGCAGTGCGACTTACACAGAATTGTTCCCGCGGTCGGATGGCACCAACTTCACACCCGACCGAACGCTGAATGGGCGTGCTGATGTAACGGTACCGCTCTATTTGGGCGGTGCTGTCAAAAATGCGGTGCGTGCAGCCGAGAATAGGGTCGAGGCCGGGATCGCAGGATTGCGCGCGACCGAGAGCGCGATCTTCTCGGCTGTGGTTGGCGCCTATATGGACGTGATCCGCGACGAGGCGATTGTCGAGCTCAACAGAGCGCAGGTCGGTGTGTTGCAGGTCAATCTGGAAGCGACACGCGACCGGTTCGAAATTGGTGATCTGACCCGCACCGATGTGGCACAATCCGAAGCAAGGCTTGCGCTTGCGACCAGCAGCATGGAAGCGGCGCGCGCGAACCTGATCCGCTCGAAAGAGATCTATATCCAGCTGGTCGGCAAGGTGCCCGAGGCTCTCGAGGCACCTCCACCGCTTCCCAACCTGCCCGATTCGCCCGATGCGGCGGTGAACGTAGCGCTGGAAAACAATCCCGACCTGATCGCTGCCAAGGAATTGCGCGACGCCGCGCGCTTCGACCGCAGGGGCGCAGAGGCGAGCCGTCTGCCACAGGTTACCGGCTTTGGCTCGGGCAGCTATTCGAATAATTTCGGTACCATTGATTCGGGGACCTTGGCGCCGTTCGACAAGACATCGACCTCGGCGCAGGTCGGTGTGCGCGCAACCTTGCCGCTGTATCAGGGTGGACAACCGGCGGCCCAGATCCGTCAGGCGCAGGCGCGGATGGGTCAGGCGATCGAGCAGGAAATCGCCGCCGAGCGTGAGGCGATCGCGCAAACCCGCGCCGCTTATGCCAGCTGGAAGGCTTCACAGGATGTGATCGCCGCGTCCGAACGCGCGGTGTCGGCAAACGAACTCTCGCTCGAAGGCACCCGCGCCGAGAACAGCGTTGGAAACCGCACCATTCTCGACATTTTGAATGCCGAGCAGGAACTGCTCAACAGCAAGGTCCAGCTCGTCACCGCACGGCGCAACGCCTATGTCGCTGGTTTCTCCTTGCTCGCTGCGATGGGCCGGGCCGAGGCCCGCGATCTGGGACTTGAAGGCGGCCCGCTTTACGATCCGGTTGCCGAATATGATGCGGTCAAGGGCAGCTGGTTCGATTGGGACTCAATACCCGACCCTACCGCCAAAGCCACCCGCACGGTTGACACACAAGCCCAAAAGGCAGAAATAGAACCACTTCCCAAATATTAAGGGAATCAGTGGGGCATTTAGGGGCGTTGGCACATGGCGACTGATCGGAACGAACCATCGATGGAAGCGATCCTGTCTTCGATCAAGAAGATCATCGCCGATGAAGACCGTTCGCGCGCTATCAGCTCGCGACGCTCTCCCCGTGAAACGCTCCAGGATGAAAGCGAAGACGAGGACGTTCTCGAACTAACCGAAGCCGCCGCCACCGAAAACACAGAAGAATTGCTCGACGACAGCAAGGCGCAAAGCCTGCGTCAGAGCTTCTCGGTCTTGCAGACACTTTCCGAGCCGGGCGTGGCTCCGCAAATTGTCCGCTCTGGCGAAACCTCGCTTGAAGGGCTCACCCGCGAATTGATGAAGCCGATGCTCAAGGAATGGCTCGACACCAACCTGCCCGACATTGTCGAAGCGATGGTCGCGCGCGAAATCGAACGCATTACCAAGAAAGGTTGATGCGCCTTCCTGTTTTGCTGGCGCTGGTCGCCACAGTCACAATTCCCGCATTGCCCGTTAGCGCGCAGGATGCGCCCGCCGTTGATCGATATGTGATCGCAGGCCGCATCGTCGATGTTACCAGCGGCAAACTGCTGTCCGGGCATTGCATCGCAATTGTGGGCGAGAAGATTGCCGCCGTCGAGCCGTGCAAGACGCAACCTGAGAGCATCCGGACGATCGACTGGTCAGCCTATACCGTCCTTCCCGGCCTGATGGATTTGCACACCCACCTTGCCGATGCCGGGCAGAGTGCAGATCTGGCGCTGCCGATCAAAACTTCACCCGCCGCCACTGCGCTGATCGGTGCCAAGAACGCGCGCGACACGCTGATGGCGGGATACACCACGGTGCGTGATGTCGGCACCTATCGCGGTCTGACCGATATTGCGTTGAAGGACGCGATCAATGCGGACCGGGTGCCGGGGCCGCGCATGTTTGTCGCAGGTGGCTATATCACCAAGCCGGGTGGTGGCGGTGAATTGAACGGTGTGGTCGACAATGAAAAGCTACCCGAGGATATGCGCTATGGCGTTTCAGTCGGTCCCGAGCAGGCGGCGACCAATGCCGAATATTTCATTGAAGAAGGCGCCGATTTCCTGAAGCTCATAGCGACTGGCGCGGTCCTCGCCATCGGTACCGAGCCCGGTGAACCCGAGCTGAGCGTCGAGGAAATGAAAGCAGTCGTCGATACCGCTGCCAAACGAGGCGTCTATGTGACCGCCCATGCGCATGGCGCGCAAGGTATTAAAAATGCGATTGCCGCAGGCGTGCGTTCAATCGAGCATGCCAGCCTGATTGACGACGAAGCGCTGAAGCTCGCCAAGGCCAAGGGCACCTGGCTGGTGATGGACATCTATAATGGTGACTATATCGACGATATCGGCACCAAAGAGGGCTGGCCCGAGGAATATCTGCGCAAGAATCGCGAAACCACCGATGTCCAGAGGGCGGGCTTTGCCAAGGCGGTGAAGATGGGGGTCAAAATCGCCTATGGCACCGACAGCGGGGTCTATCCGCATGGCGTCAATGGGCGGCAGTTTCGTTATATGGTCCGTTATGGGATGACGCCGATGCAAGCGATCCAGTCCGCCACTATTCGTGCGGCGGAATTACTGGGCAAGGAGCATGAGCTTGGCAGCGTATCGCCGGGACGCTTTGCCGATCTGGTTGCAGTCAAGGCTGATCCGCTTGCCGACATTACCGCGCTGGAGGCAATCGACCATGTGATGAAGGGCGGCGAGCTTATCCGCTAACCGCGCTTGAACGGCCCCAACTCGCCGAGAAATTCCTGCTCACGTTCAACCGCACGCCGTTCGCGTTGCAGGAAATCTTCGATAGCCGAGCGGAAGCCCGGATCGGCAATGAAATGCGCCGACCATGTTGTCACCGGCAAATAGCCGCGCGCCAGCTTGTGCTCACCCTGCGCGCCCGCCTCGACCCGAGCCAAGCCATGGGCAATCGCGAAGTCGATCGCCTGATAATAGCACAGCTCGAAATGCAGGAAGGGGACGTCTTCGACACAACCCCAATAGCGGCCGTAAAGGCAATCGGGCCCGAGTAGGTTGAGCGCGCCCGCCACTGGCTGGCCACCCCGATATGCCAGGAACAGGACGATGCTGTCGCTCATGCTTCCAGAGATCAAATCGAAAAAGGCCCGTGTCAGATAGGGCCGCCCCCATTTGCGCGCGCCAGTGTCCTGATAAAAGACCCAGAACATATCCCAATGCTCGGGCAGGATCTGGTCGCCGCGCAGTATCTGAATGTCGACCGCTGATTGCGCCGCTGCCCGTTCCTTGCGGATCGCGCGCCGCTTGCGCGACGCGAGGGTGGCCATGAAGTCATCAAAGCTCGAATAGCCGCCATTCGCCCAATGGAATTGCGTGCCCGAACGGATCAGCCATCCGGCCTTGCGAAACAGATCGAGCTGGGCTTCCTCGACAAAAGTTGCATGCGCCGAGGAAAGCCCGTTTTGCAACACCACGCTTTCGGCGGCGCGCAACAGCCGGAGCGCGGTTTCATCATCGCGCACCAGCACGCGCGGGCCCGGCACCGGTGAAAAGGGCGCGGCTATTTGTAGCTTCGGATAATAGCGCCCGGCTGCCCTTTCATAGGCATCGGCCCAAGAATGATCGAAAACATACTCGCCTTGGCTGTGCGATTTGAGATAGGCGGGCAGCGCGCCGCAAATGTCCCCGACCTCATCGCGAAGTATAATCGGAGCTGGCGACCAGCCGGTCCCGGGGCCAACGCTTCCTGATTCCTCAAGGGCCGAGAGGAAGGAATGGCTGACAAAGGGGTTGGCGGAGATATTCAGTGTATCCCATTGCGCGAGATCGAGCGCCGAAACGCCTTCCGCAACCTGGGCTGTAATCCGGTCGTCAGGCGTGTCGCCTTCCGCCATATTCGCTACCTCAAGCAGGCTTCACAGCGACAACGGCATCAATCTCAACCGTCGAATCGAGCGGTAAAACGGGAACGCCAACCGCGCTGCGCGCATGTTTGCCGGCATCGCCGAAGACTGCCTCCATCAGATCGGAAGCGCCATTGGCAACTTTGGGCTGGCCGGCATAGTCAGGGGTGGAGGCAACAAAGGCACCGAGTTTGACAATGCGTTCGACGCGGTCGAGTGAACCCAGTGCTTTCTTCATCTGCGCGATCAGCATCAGGCCGCACCCTTGCGCGGCAAGGATACCTTCTTCTTCGCTGCGGCTATCGCCGACCTTGCCGGTCATCAGCTTGCCGTCGACAAAAGACACCTGCCCCGAAATATAGAGTAACCCGCCGACCTCTGCCGTCGGCACATAGGATGCGACCGGCGCGGCTGGTTCGGGAAGGGTGATGCCGAGTTCGGCCAATCGTTCTTCAATTATGCGGATTCTTTCTGAATGATGGGAGCGGCACTCCCCGCGAGCAGTTTCTCGGTAATCCATTGCTCGGCCTCGTGCCACAAATCGATGCGGGCATGCGCCGAGGTAGAAGCTTGCACCCGCTGCCACAATATCGGTTCGCCGACCAATTGCAGACGCCAGACGTCGGGGAGATGCTCGCCCACCGATTCATGCTGATGGCCCAGATCGTCGACGAATACGGCAACACTGGGGTTATAGCGTTCGATGATGCGGGCGAGCGCCTCGCCCTTGCCGCCTTGATTGGTGTAGACCGGTGCATCGATGCCCACCGCGCGCAATTGTTCGCCGCGCGCTTCATTATGGTGATCCATCAAATTGGTAAGGATCACGACATCGGCATGCTCCGATATCCGGTTTATCGCCTCGACCGCGCCGTCGATCGGCTGTTGCCGGTGCATTTCGGTAAAGAAAAAGCCGTTCAAAAGGTTCCAGACATGGCCGCGCTCGACCTGGGTGCCGTCATGTTTGTGGCGCAACGCTTCTCCCCAATCGCCGTGCACCAGATCGAAATGGATATGGTGCGCCTCGTCCAGCCAATCTCGGAAAGGCACGACCATGTGCAGCAGCACCTCGTCGCAATCGGAAATCAGCAAGGGGCGGCTCATGCTTCAAGCTCCATTCGGGCGCGGACAAGCGCTTGCGGGGTCACGCCAATATGTTCGGCGGCGGCAATCAGGTCGGGCTCGTGCGCTTCAAGAAACGCCAGTATCGCCGCGAGAGTGGCCTTTTCGGAAATGCCGTGGCGCAAAATGTCCGGGGTCAAGCCGGTGAGCGCGAGCATCCGCGAGGCGCGGCCGGTGTCGGTCAGGATCCAGCCCAAAGCCCCCAAAGCGAGCATCGCCGGGTCGGCTTGAATTTGGCCACCGCTTTTCGCATTTGTTTCGAACATGGCTTTCGCTTAAGCGAAAGCGGCGGCGCTGCCTAGGCAGCAAAATAGCCCATGCTGAAGGAAATGCGGTGAGCAAGAAGGTTCTGATCGTCGAGGATAATGAGCTGAACCTCAAACTGTTCACCGACCTGCTGCGCGCGAGCCAGTATGAGGTTGAAGGGCTGCGCGACGGGCGTGAGGCCTTTGCCCGGATGCGCGGCTTTGCACCCGACCTTGTGATCATGGACATCCAGATGCCCCATGTCAGTGGGCTCGACCTGATCGAAGCGATGCAAAGCGAGGCCGACCTGAAGCCCATCCCCGTGCTGGCGGTAACCGCCTATGCCGGTAAGGGTGATGAGGAGCGGATATTGGGCGCGGGAGCACGCGCTTATCTGTCGAAGCCGGTGGGGATGGTGCAGTTCCTCGGTGCAGTGAAAGCGATTACCGGCTGATGCAACGCTTGCTTCAGTGGTTACTGCTAAGCTTTGCGCTGCTGACGGCGCAGGCATCTGTTGCGCAGGAACTGAATGTTCCGGGCAGACTGGTTGCCGAAACCGAAAGTCCAGCGCCCGGTGCCAGCGTCACCCTTGCCTTTGTTTTTGAACCTAAGCCCGGCTGGCACGGCTATTGGGAAAATCCGGGCGATGCAGGGCTCGGGCTGCAGCTCGAATGGAAACTCCCCGCAGGGGTCAGCGCTGGCAAACCCCGTTTCCCGGTGCCCCAGCCGCTGCTGATCGGCGGGCTGATGAACCATGTCTATGAAGAACCCCATGCGGTACTGATCGACCTGCGCATCCCCGATACGGTGCAAATAGGTGAGACCATACCACTCGATGTTGCCGCAAACTGGCTTGCCTGCACCGACACGATCTGCGTGCCACAGCAAGGCCGGTTCACAGCGCGGCTGAAAATCGGTGACGGGAAGATCGACCGGGCAAAGCGCTCGCAGTTCGATCTGTGGCGCGCAGCCATTCCAGTGCCGCTTGACCAAGCAGCGCGCTATACCGTCGATGGCAAGCGCTATCAAATTGCCATACCTTATCCCGAAAATGCGCCGCTCGACCGGCCCTATTTCTTTGCCCTGACCACCGACCGTATACGTTATGCCGCCCCGCAAGCTGCACGACGCGTCGGCGACTGGCTGGTCATCGAAACCGAAATGCAGGAACAAGCCGGGCCGGTCGAAGGCTTGTTGCGGATTGGCAATGGTCAGGGTTTGCTGGTTCGTTCGGTGGCAGGAAACATTCCCGAAGGCGGCGCGGAAGTCGCCACGCTGGGCGCAAATGACAAGCTGGCGGCTTCCAGCCCCGAACTTCCGGCCCTACCTTGGCTGATGTTCGGGGCGTTGCTGGGCGGGCTGTTGCTGAACCTCATGCCTTGCGTATTCCCGATACTTGGCCTGAAAGCGCTCACGCTGGCAAAGGCAGGCGGCGATGAGCGCGAGGCGCGCCGTGATGCGCTCGCTTACACGGCTGGCGTGGTCATCAGCTGTCTGGCGTTGGGCGCGATCATGTTGTCGTTGCGCACAGCGGGAGAGGAAATCGGTTGGGCTTTCCAGTTACAGGAGCCCGTTGTTGTCCTTGGCCTGCTGCTACTGATGGTGCTGATTACGGCCAATCTTGCCGGACTCTTCGAATTGAATGGTTTTACCATGAGCGACCGGCTTGCCCGCAGCCCAGGCCTGTCGGGATCGTTTTGGACTGGCGTTTTGGCGGCGGTAGTTGCGACGCCGTGTACGGGTCCGTTCATGGCGGCAGCGATGGGTGCGGCCATCTTGTTGCCGACTGCTGAGGCGATGCTATTGTTCGCCAGCTTGGGGCTCGGCATAGCGCTGCCCTTCCTGCTCATTGCCTATGTTCCACGCCTTCGGGCGATGCTTCCCAAACCGGGGCCGTGGCTGGAGCGCTTCCGAAGGCTGATGGCGATCCCGATGGGGCTGACCGCGCTGGCCCTGCTCTGGCTGCTGTGGCGCTTGGCCGGCCCGGACAGCCTTTTGACCGGCAGCATTGCCATCGGGATAATGCTGATGCTGATCCTTATCTATCGTGCACTGCAGCGGCGGTCCCGGCACGCGCTGTGGCTGTTGCTAGTGGGGAGCATCTTGCTGATTACGGGCGGGGCACTTTTCCTACCGCAGAGCCCGGAATCGATCGGCAAGAGCGAGGCTGCGTTCCCCGGTGCGCTGCCCTTCAATGCCAAGAAGCTTGCCGCATTGCAGGCAAAAGGCTCGCCGGTCTTTCTCTACTTCACTGCTGACTGGTGCGTGACGTGCAAGGTCAATGAAGCCGCTGCTATCAACCGCGAAGAAACTGTCCGGTTGTTCAAGGATAGAGGGATTGAAGTGATGGTAGGGGATTTCACTCGCCGAGATCCTGAAATTGCCCGCTTTCTGGCCGAGCGCGAGCGGTCCGGCGTACCGCTTTATCTGTTCTATCCGGCAACAGGGGAGCCGCGCGAGCTGCCGCAACTGCTAACGCCTGCGGCGATTGCGGACGCAATAGCGAACTAATGGGTTTGGGGGCAGGCCGTTGTTGAGGTGTTGCCTTGCATGCAAGGCAAGCCGGCCTGCCCCCGCCCCATATCCGACGGTTTTGCGACCCTAAACGGACTCGTCGGAAATTTCGATTTGCTTGATCTGGTTGGCACCGATCACGGCGATGCCCAGGATTCCGGTTATGCCTGCCAATGGGACCGAGCGTTCAAATTCGAGCGTCGTATCAGTATCCGCCACGTCATTGGCCGGCGTAGGGATGGTGACAGCTGCCACTTCGATGTCCCAATAGTCCGGGCGCCCGTAATAATAGCGCGGGGCCAGCTTCACATCGAAGCCGGGGCCGGGGAGCTTTCCACTAACCCACAGATACAGCGAATCCTGAAAGGGCACGCGCCGCAACTCGGCGCGTTCAAAATCGATGATCTGTCCGTTGGGCGCGCCCAAAAGCGAGCTGCCAGCGATGCCGCTCATAAATCACTCCAAAGCAAGTGAAAATTGTTTGCGCCACAGTGAAATAATTCAACTATTCGGCGTTACTTAATTACGTATATGGCATATATTGTACCTTTTAACCACCGAAAGATGCCGAAAAGGCGGCTATTCCCACTTAACGCGCTGTGTGAAGGGTGAAAAAACTTGCAACGGGCATTGCGCAGCGCGCACTTGCCATGCAGTCACCACGCCATCATATCGCGGCCATGCAAGTAGCCGCCTCTCTTGCTGCTCAAACATCAGCAGCACCCCAAAAACTGGCCAACTGGTTGATGTCCGTCGCCTTTCTGGTTTTCCTAATGGTCATCGTCGGCGGCATTACACGCCTGACCGAATCGGGTCTGTCGATTACAGAATGGAAACCGGTGACCGGGGCACTGCCACCGCTGAACGAGGCACAATGGATTTCGGAGTTCGAGAAGTACAAAAAGATTCCCGAATATCTGGAGATCAACGGCCCCGCCGGAATGACGCTGGCCGAATTCAAATTCATCTATTTCTGGGAATGGGTGCACCGGCTTTTGGGGCGCGTGATCGGCCTTGCTTTTGCGCTGCCACTGGCATGGTATTGGTTCAAGCGCCAGATTCCGGTCGGGTACCATCCACGCCTGTTGGCGCTGCTCGCGCTGGGCGGGCTGCAGGGCACAATCGGCTGGTGGATGGTGTCGTCGGGCCTGAGCGCGCGGACTGATGTCAGCCATTTCCGCCTTGCCGTGCACCTGCTGACCGCATTGTTCATCATGGGCGGCCTGATCTGGACAGCACTTGATCTGAAAACAAAGGCTGCGCGCCCGGTTGCGCAGAATGCGCGACTCACTGGCTTCTCGCTGACCGTCTTGGTCGTCCTGTTTATCCAGTTGCTGTTCGGTGCCTGGGTCGCGGGGTTGAATGCAGGCCATGTTTTGAACAGCTGGCCGCTGATGAATGGGAAGTTCTATCCCGAGGGGGTCGACTGGTCGAATGGCCTTTGGTTCGCACTCACGCATGATCCGTTCCTGACCCATTTCATCCACCGCTGGTGGGCCTGGATCACCGTCGGGGCGCTTATCCTAATGGCGCGACGACTGAAACATATCGGCGCGCGACCGGCATCTATTGCCATCCATTCAGCATTTGGAACACAGATTTTGTTAGGGATCGCAACGGTAATGACCGGAATGAACATCATATTGGCGGTGTTGCATCAAGCGGTCGGCGCAATTGTTGTGGCGACCACCGTCTGGGGCGCGCACCGCCTTTCGGTTCAACAGGGTGGTATGAATGAGTGAAATTGTCATGGTCTATTCGCTGTTCCCGAGCGCTGGCGAAGCACATGATGCCTGTCGCAAGCTGCTCGAAGAACGGCTGATTGCTTGCGCAAACCGCCTGTCTCCTGCAATTTCGCATTATAACTGGGATGGCGACATCGAAACCAGCGAAGAGCATCCGGTAATTTTCAAGACGACCGCAGACAGGGTCGAGCGCACGATCGAGCGGATCGCCCAACTGCACAGCTATAAGACACCAGCCATATTGGCTTGGCCGGTCGACGAGGCGAGCACGCCTTTCGTGCAGTGGGTGCAGACACAATGTATCGGATAGGGTATTATTTTACCTTCCCCAAAACACCCGCATTTGCTTGACTATTCATAGCTGCCGCGCCAATAGCGCCCGTCCGCTGATGAGGAATTGATTCTCTTCAGCACCCCATCCCAATCGGAGGTTCGAACAGCAGCCATGAAAACGCTGTCCAAAGTCACGAAGTCGATCCGCCCGCAGGACGTCCAGAA
>Ga0073899_10004989_pt1 | contig 11604 bp, 11 predicted proteins | sample KloWWTmetaKNB5Ph_FD_88975 | JGI IMG/M metagenome (GOLD analysis project Ga0073899, IMG submission 88975) | Active sludge microbial communities from Klosterneuburg, Austria, studying microevolution and ecology of nitrifiers - Klosterneuburg... | ecosystem: Engineered > WWTP > Aerobic digester >...
CAAGCGGCTCGGCGCCCACACCGCCGAGGTGCCCAAGACGCTCGTGCCGGTCGGCGCCCGGACGATGCTCGGCTGGCAGATGCGCGCGTTCGCCGCCGCCGGCGTCGACGAGCTGGTGCTGATCCGCGGCTACCGCGGCGACGTCCTCGAGGCCGGCGCCCGGGCCGAGGCGCCCCCGGGCGTGCGGCTCACCTTCGTCGACAACCCCGAGTGGGAGACCAACAACATCCTCCTGTCGCTGGCGTGCGCGCGCGCCGCGCTCGACGGGCCGACGCTGATCACCTACAGCGACATCATCTTCACGCCCAGCGTGGTGCGCGCGCTGATGGCCGGCCGCGGGCCGATCGACCTGGTGATCGACGCCGACTTCCGCGACATCTACGAGGGCCGGACCGAGCACCCGCTCGACGAGGGCGAGGTGTCGGATCTCGACCTCGCGGGCCGGGTGCGCCGGGTCGGCAAGCGCGCGCTGCCCCCGGCCGAGGCCCACGGCGAGTTCATCGGCCTGGCCCGGCTCGACGCCGCCGGCGCGGCGATCGTCGGCGCCGCCCTCGACGACCTCGCCGCCCGCTACCGCGGCCGCGACCACGAGCCGTTCCAGCGCGCCGCCCGCTACCGCAACGCCTACCTCACCGATCTGTGGCAAGAGCTGATCGACGGCGGCACCCCGATCCACCCGGTGACCATCCACGGCCAGTGGCGCGAGATCGACACCGGGCAAGACCTCGCGCGCGCGATCGCGCTGGTAGAGTCCACCTCCGAGGAATGGTCATGAAGCTCCCTGTCTCGTGGTGCCTGTCGCTGGTCCTGGGCGTGTCGATGGTCGCCGGTTGCGACAAGCCGTCGGAGTCCGACTGCAAGCAGGCGATCACCAACATCCGCACGCTGATGGGCACGTCGAAGATGAGCGTCGAGTCGGCCACCGACGCGGCGTGGATCCGCTCGTGCCGCGGCGCCGCCAAGAAGGCGTCGGTCAAGTGCGCCATGGAGGCGCGCTCGCTCGATCAGCTCAAGACCTGCGGCCTGCTCAAGGGCAAGCAGCTCGAGGAGATCGAGGCGATCGAGCAGGAGCTGAAGGCCATGCAGACGCCGCCACCGCCCCCGGTCGACGCGGCGCTGCCGGTCGACGCCGCGGCGCTGGCCGACGACGGCGGCGTGGCCGGTGACGGCGGCGCGGCCGCGACCCCGCCCACCGTCGACGCCAGCGCGGCCACCGCCCCCGGCGGCGGCAAGGGCGACGGCACCGGCAAGGGCGATGGCACCGGCGGCGGCAAGGGCGATGGCACCGGCAAGGGCGACGGCACCGGCAAGGGCACGGGCGGCGGCAAGGCCACCGCGCCGACCGCACCCGCCGCGCCCGCGCCAAAGCCCGCCGCACCCACTCCCGCCCCGCCCGCGCCGAAGCCCGCCGCGCCGGCCCCCGCCGCGCCCACTCCGGCGCCCGTCGCGCCCGCGCCCGCGACGCCGTGAAGCGCCTCCTCGCCGCCCTGGTGCTGGCGAGCGCTGGCGCGGCGACCGCCGAGCCGCTGGCCGCGGTCGCGCTGGCGCCCGATCCGCTGGCCTCGACGCTGGTCGGCCCCTCGGGGCAGGTGTGGCAGCCTGACGGCCACGGCGCCTGGACCCGCGACGCGGGTGGCGGCGTCGCCGCCGACGTCGGCGGCGCGGTGGTCGCGGCGCAGCTGGTGGTGGTCGGCAAGGCCACGCCGGCCTACCGCCTCGATCCCGACGGATGGCAGGCGCTGCGGCTCGGCGAGCGCGGCAAGACCGTGATGGGCGGTGGCCCGCACCCGGCGTTCGCGATCGGCCGCAACGTGTTCGTATGGAAGGCCAAGGCGTGGGTCCGCGTCGGCGCGGCGCCGGCCGGGATCGTCGCGCTGTGGGCCGGCAGCGACAGCAAGGTCTACGTCGCCGGCGCCGATCGCCTCTGGCGCCTGGCCGGCAAGCGCCTCGTCGATCACGCCACCGCCAGCGTCACCCGGTTCGCCAGCGGGGCCGCGCCGCTGGCGATCGCCGCCGACGGCGCGCTGTTCGACGTCGCGGCCAAGGCCGCCGCGCCGGTGGTGCTGGGCGGCGAGCGCCTGACCCCGCTGGCCGCCACCACCGCGCCCGACGGCGCCGCGTGGGTGTTCGCGCGGCGCGCCGCCGGGCCGATCCTGGCGCGCCGGGTCCGGGGCGCGTGGCAGGAGGTCGCCGCGCCGGCGGTCGCCGACGACGATCGCCCGCTGGCGCTGGCCGTCCACGCCGACGGCACGGTGTTCCTGCCGCTGGCCAGCGGCGCGGTGTGGCTGCAGCGCGGCGGCGCCTGGAGCCAGGCCACGCTGACCGCGCCCGCGCCCCCCCCCCGCCCCGGCCCCGGGCCGGCGCGGATGCCGTGATCGCGGCTGACGCGGCGGATTGACCGCCACCGCGCCCCGCCACTATCCTGGTGAGGTGCCACCGGTCGTGCTCGTCGCTGACGACGACGCCTGGATCCTCCGCATGGTCGCGACCGTGCTCGAGAAGCGAGGCTACGCCGTCATCACCGCGACCGATGGTGAGGAGGCGCTGACCAAGGCGCTGGCCAACCCGCCCGATCTGCTCATCAGCGACGTGATGATGCCCAAGATGGACGGCTGGGCGCTGGTCAAGGCGCTGCGCGCGCGGCCGGAGTTCGCGACGCTGCCGGTGATCTTCCTGACCGCGCTGTCGTCCGACGAGGATCGCATCCGCGGCTTCCGGCTCGGCGCCGACGACTACGTGCCCAAGCCGTTCCGCTTCGAGGAGCTCGATCTGCGGGTCGCCAAGACCATGCGCCGCACCCAGGCCATGGCCCAGGAGGCGCGCGAGACCATCCTCGGCCCGTCGCTCAAGGGCGACCTCGCGCAGATCGGCCTGGCTGCGCTGCTGACCATGGTCGAGATGGAGCGCAAGACCGGCGTGCTGACGCTCAAGAACGGCGGCGGCAGCACCGCGCAGATCCTCGTGCGCAACGGCCGCGTCGTCCACGCCCGCCTCGACGATCGCCCCGATCCCGTCGACGCCGAGTGCGTCTACTACCTGCTCGCGTGGTCGACCGGCAGCTTCGAGCTCGTCACCTGCGAGGTCGAGGGCGTCGATCGCGTCCAGACCTCGACGATGAACCTGCTGCTCGAGGGCGCCCGCCGCCTCGACGAGTCCAGCCAGCACGACCTGTCGATCTGACGTCCCGGCCGCCCGCGCCGGCTCACTCGGTCCAGATCACGAAGCCCGCGCCGGTCGCGCCGGTCGGCAGGTCGAGCCGGCGGCCGCCGAGCGCGATCGTGGCCGCGAAGGCGCCGGCCAGCACGACGCGATCGTCGGGGCCCACGGCGACGTCGCCGATGCGCAGCGGCGCGTCGCGCGGGTCGACCGGCGTCTGATCCTCGCGCGCCAGCTCGACGCCCGCGGACGAGTAGCAGACGTGGGCGACGGTCGACGCCCACGCCACGTCGCCGTTCGACGCGACCGCGACCTGACCCGCGCGGAGACCGGCGGCGCTCAGGTCCGACAGATCGATCGACCGGGCGACGGTCAGATCCGGCGCGAGCCAGGTGAGGTGCGCGCCGCCGAGGATGACGCGGCCGTCGGGCGCGACCGCCATCGGCCGATCGCCGCTGGCGGTCTCGACCGGGGTGTACGGGTGCACGGCGGCGATCGCGCCGTCGGCCGCGTCGCGCACCATCGCGTACGTCGCGACCGTGTCGGCGACCGGGCCCGCGCCGAGGTCGGTGCCGCCGTCCACCCAGCCGCTCAGCAAGACGTCGTCGCCGTGCGCCGCGAGCCCCGACACGTTGTACCGGGGCTCGCCGTCGGAGGCCGGGTCACGCACCGGGCGCGCCCACTGCACCGCGCCATCCGCCGACACCTTCACGAGCACCTTCTCCAGCCCGAACGTGAGCGCGACCGGCGCGATCGTCGCGCCGCCGTTGAAGTGCCCGATCAGATAGATCGAGCCGTCGTCGGACACCACCGGCAGCTCGGCCGACGAGCTGCCGTTCACGCTGCGCCAGCGCTTCGACCACAGGTGGGTGCCGTCCGCCGCGTAGCGCGCGACGAACAGCATGCCGGGGTCCGGCGCACCGTCGTCGTCGCCGCCCAGCGGTCCGCCGCCGAGGTCGACCACACCCTCGACGTAGCCGGTCACGATCACCGAATCGTCGGGCATGACCGCGAGGCCGGTGACCTGATCGTCGCGACCGACGTCGTTGACCTGGACGCCGCCATACGTGCGCCACCACAGGACCTCGCCCGCCGGCGTCACCTTGGCCGTGAAGCCATCGACCTGCGCGACCGCCGTGATCGGCGGCCCATCGCCCAGATCGATCGTGCCGCCGAACCGGCCCCCCACGATCGCGGCGCCCGTCGAGTCGATCACGACGTGGTCGATCGCGACCCCGGGCAAGGCCACCGCCCCGGCCCGGCGGTCGTCGTCCCCCTCCGTCCCGCCGCACGCGAGCGCCAGCACCGAGCACAGGACCGCGGGGAGGACCGGGGAGATCGAAGCGCGCATCGCGCCATCGAAGAGCAAGCCACGTGCCGCGTCCACCCTCGCCTAACCACGCGAGCACGCGCGCCCGCCCCACGCCGCCGGGCCGGTGAGTCGCCACCCGTTCACATGCCTGGCGAGAACCACAAGACCCGCCGCAGCCGGCGCCGGCCCGGCCGCCTACTTCCCCGCCGCGGCCGCCGCCGCCGTCACGCTGGCCATGTACGCCGTCACCGCCGCCCGGATCTCCTCCGCCGTCGGCAGCGACACCACCCGCGCCACCAGCGCCTGCAGCTCGCTCATCGTGCTCGCGCGCACCAGCCCCTTGACCTCGGGGATCGACACCGCGCTCATCGACAGCTCGGTGATCCCCAGGCCGAGCAGCACCGGCGCCACCAGCGGGTCGGCCGCCATCTCGCCGCACAGGCTGACCGGGATCCCCGCCGCGTGGGCGGCGATCGCCGTGTCGCGCACCAGCCGCAACAGCGCCGGGTGCAGCGGCTCGTACAGGTACGACACCAGCTCGTTCACGCGATCGACCGCCATCGTGTACTGGATGAGGTCGTTGGTGCCGATCGAGAAGAACGCGGTCTCCTTGGCCAGCAGGTCGGCGATCACCGCCGCCGCCGGCATCTCGATCATGATGCCGATCTTGATGTGCTCGTCGAAGGGCACCTTCGACGCCCGCAGCTCGCGCTTGACGTCGTCGAGCACCGCCATCGCCGCGCGCAGCTCGGCGACCCCCGAGATCATCGGGAACATGATCCGCAGCGGCCCGTGGGCGCTGGCGCGCAACAGGCCGCGCAGCTGGGTGCGGAACAGCCCCTGCCCCAGGTCGGCCAGGCACAGCCGGATCGAGCGCAGCCCCAGCGCCGGGTTGGCCTCGTCGAGGGCGGCCTCCTCGAGGAACTTGGCCAGCTTGTCGGCGCCCAGATCGAAGGTGCGCATCGTCACCGGCCGGCCGGCCATCCGCTCGAGCACCTCGACCGCGGTCTTGTAGTGGGTCTCCTCGTCGGGGACGTGGTCGCCCACCATGAACAGGTACTCGGTGCGGTACAGGCCGATGCCGACCGCGCCGTGCTCGAGCGCGCCGTCGATCTCGTCGGGGCCGTCGATGTTGGCGTAGAGCTGCACCGCCACGCCATCCTTGGTCGTGGCCGGCAGGTCCTTGTTGCCGAGCAGCTGCTCCTCGAGCGCCACCTGCTTGCGCTGCTGATCGCGGTACTGCCCGACCGTCGTCGGCGTCGGGTTGACGATCACCACGCCGGCGCCGCCGTCGACGATCAGCAGGTCGTCGTCGAGCACCAGCTCGGTGATGTCCTCGAGGCCGACCACCGCCGGCAGCTCGTGGGCGCGGGCGATGATCGCGGTGTGCGAGGTCTTGCCGCCGGCGTCGGTGATCAGGCCCGCCACCGCGTGCTTGTGCAGCTGCGCGGTGTCGGCCGGCGACAGGTCGTAGGCGACGACGATCGCGTCGGGCGGCGGCTTGAGCGGCCCGGTCTCCTTGCCCAGCAGGTTGCGCAGCACGCGCTCGCCGACGAAGTCGACGTCGCTGCGGCGCTCGCGGAAGTAGTCGTCCTCGATCGCGTCGAACACGCCGCGGATGTCGCCGACCGCCTTGGTCAGCGCCCACTCGGCGTTGATCAGCTCGTCCTTGATGTACCCGATCGTCGCGTCGACCAGGTGCTCGTCGTGGAGCATCAGCTGGTGGGCGGTGATGATGTGGAAGTCGCTCGACGCCTCCTCCTCGGCCAGCTTGCTCTTGATCTTGGCCAGCTGCTTGTCGGACGACGCGATCGCCTTGCGCAGGCGCGCGACCTCGCTGTCGACGTCGTCGGCCTCGACGTGATAGCGCGGCTCCTTGATCAGATCGCGGCCGACCAGGAACGCGCGCCCGATCGCGATGCCGGCCGAGACCGCGACGCCGTCCCGGCGGATCTCGCCGGTGGGGCGCTCGCCGGCGTGCTCGCGGTCGCGCTCGGACACCGGCTAGCGCTCCTCGCCGAACTTGTCCTGGACCAGCTTGACCAGCGCCGCGACCGCGTCGGCGGCCTACGGCCCCTTGGCGCTGATCACGATCGTCGTCCCCTTCGACGCCACCAGCATGAGCACGCCCATGATGCTCTTGCCGTTGACGTCGTGGCCGTCCTTGCCGACGACGACGTCGCACGGGTACTTGCCCGCCAGCTGCACGAACTTGGTGGCGGCGCGCGCGTGCAGCCCCAGCTCGTTGCTGATCACGATCGCCTGCTGTGCAATCTCGGACATCGTCACTCCCCTCGATCAACGTCGCGATGCCGGACCAGGATGTCCCAGTCGCCGCCGAGCCGCCGGCGCAGCTCTTCGACGATGGCGACCGAGCGATGCCGGCCACCCGTGCAGCCCACCGCCACGGTCACGTACAGCTTGCCCTCTTGCTGGAACTGCGGCAGCGAGAACCGCAGCAGGCTCTCGACCCGCTCGACCAGCTCGAGGCCGTCGGCCGAGGCGCACACGAACCGCGCGACGTCGGGGTCGCGGCCGTCCTTGTGGGTCAAGGTCGGCTCGAAGTACGGGTTGGGCAGGAACCGGACGTCGAACACCAGGTTGAACTCGACCGGCGCGCCGTGCTTCCACCCGAACGAGACCAGCGTCACCGCCAGCTTGCCGGTGCCGCCGTAGCGGTCCTGGATGATCGCCTTGAACTGGTGGGTCGTCAGGTTCGACGTGTCGACCACCGCGGCGCCGATCCGCAGCTCGGCGAGCAGCTCGCGATCGCGGCGGATGCCCTCGGACACCTCGTCGCCCGACAGCGGGTGGCGGCGCCGGGTCTCGGAGAACCGGCGCAAGAGCACGTCGTCCTTGGCGTCGAGGAACATCACCTCGAGGCGGTGGCCGGCGCCGCGCAGCTTGGCCAGCTCGGCGCCCCACGTCGGCAGGTAGCGGCGCTGCCGCGAGTCGATCGCCACCGCCAGCTTGTCGGCCTGGCCGTCGCGGGCCAGCGCCTCGACCAGCTCGGTCATGAACGGCAGCGGCAGGTTGTCGACGCAGTAATACTCGATGTCCTCGAGCGCGCGCAGCGCGCTGGACTTGCCCGCCCCCGACAGCCCGGTGACGACGACGATCTGCATGGCCTACTCGATCACGTCGACGTCGAAGCCACGCGCGGGGCGGGCCTCGGCGATCGCCTGGTTGAGGCGCTCCTGGAACTCCCGGGCCGAGTGGTGGCCCTGGAACTTGAGCAGCTGGTTGCGCGCCGCCACCTCGATGATCGTCGACAGGTTGCGGCCGGGGCGCACCGGCAGCCGCACCATCGGCACCTGCACGTCGAGCACCGTGTAGCGGGTGTCGTCGAGGCCGAGCCGGTCGTACTCCTCGTTGGCGTCCCACTCGACCAGCTCGACCACCAGCTCGACCTTCTTGGCCTCGCGGATCGCCGCGACGCCGAACAGGTCCTTGATGTTGATGATGCCCAGCCCGCGGATCTCCATGTGGTGGCGGATGATCCCGGAGCCCGAGCCGAACACGAACCCGGCCTTCTTGCGGATGATGACGATGTCGTCGGCGACCAGCCGGTGGCCGCGCACCACCAGGTCGAGCGCGGTCTCGCTCTTGCCGATGCCGCTGGGCCCGAGCAACAGGATGCCGATGCCCAGCACGTCGAGCAGCACGCCGTGGATCGACGTCTGCGGCGCCATCCGCTCGGCCAGCCAGCCGGTGACGCGGACGATCAGGTCGGAGGTGATCAGCGCCGAGGCCACGACCGGCACGCCGACCGCGTCGCACGCGGCGATCAGCTCGGGCGGCGCGGCCAGGCCGCGCGCGATCATCACCGCCGCCGGCACCGACTTGAGCATCGTCGCGACCGCCAGCGCCCGGGCCGGCGCGTCGCAGCCGCTCAGGTAGGCGACCTCGGTGCCGCCGAGGATCAGCAGGCGGCCGTCGTGCAGCTGCTCGTCCCAGCCGGTCAGCGCCAGGCCCGGCTTCTGGATCCGCGGCGCGCTGATGACCCGGCCGCTGCCAGCCCCGGCGGTGACGACCGTGGCCTCGAGGCCGAGGTCGGCCGCCAGCAGCTCGCCCACGGTGACCGCGGCGGCCACCATCAGTACTTGGCGTCTTCCTCGGCGATCACCGCGAACATGCCGTCGGCGTCGGGCGCCTCGAGCAGACGCTTGCGGAAGCTGCCGTCCTTGAACACGCGGCTGATCCGGGCCAGGGCCTTCAGGTGGGCGCCGGTCGACGACTCGGGCGCCACCAGGACGAAGAACAGGTAGGTGGACTGCTTGTCCATCGCGTCGAAGTCGACGCCGGCGCGGGCCCGGCCCAGGCAGGCGACGATCTCCGTCACCGCGCTGAGCTTGCCGTGGGGGATCGCGACGCCCTCGCCGATCGCCGTCGAGGCCAGGGCCTCGCGATCGACCAGCACACGGGTGAGGGTGGCGCGATCGATGCGGGGGTGCTGGCGCGCGACGTGGGCGGCCAGCTCTTCGAGAATGGACCGCTTGTCCGTCCCGGCCAGCGCCGGCACGATCATGTCGCGCCCGATCAGATCGACGATCTTCATGGCTCGGTGGCGGCCACCCTATCACGGTCACCCAGCAACCCCAACGGTCCGCTACCCCCGTGATCGGGCGCCGGGGGCCCTCCCCGGCGGGCCTACCGATCCCGTCACGCCATCGCGGGCGTCTCGATCAGGCCGTACTTGCCGTCGTCGCGGCGGTAGACCACGGCGATCCGGCCCTCGGCCTCGGTCGACCGGAACACCAGCACGGTCTGGTGGGCCAGGTTCAGCTGCGCGATCGCGTCGGCGACGCTCATCGGGTTGGCGTGGAACGACTCGGTGCGCTCGACGCTGTACTCGGCGTGCTCGGCCGACGTCGACTCGGGGGTCGCCTTGGCGAAGGCCTCCTCGACGACCGAGTGCGACCACGGCAGCGGCTCGACGTGGTGCGGGCGGACCCGCTGCTCCTCGACCTTGCCCTTGTAGCGGCGGACCTGGCGCTCGATCTTGGCGATCACCAGGTCGATGGACGAGTACATGTTCTCGGTGGTCTCGTGACCAGCGACCGTCAGCCCGTTGTGCAGCTGGAAGTTGACGTCGACGCGGTGGTTGTGGCGCTCCGTCGAGAACACGACGTGGCACCCGATGGGATCCGGCATGTACTTGCGGACGCGATCCATGCGCTCGCGCGCGTAGCTCTTGAGGGCGTCCGAGGGTTCCATGTGCCGGAACACGACCGAGAATTGCATTTGGCCTCCGAAGCCGTTGTTACACGACAAGTGTAACGCTGCGACAGCATCGCGGAAGTGCGACAACACGTTCTTCGTCGACTCTTCGACGCCACGCGCGCCGCCCGACGGTTGCCTCCCGCCGCCCTTCCCTCACGCGCGCGCCGGAGCTACGATCTCGCCGCCGGCCGCGCCACGGCGCGCCGCGATCTGGTACACGCGCGCATGCTCGACCCGCGCTGGGGCCCGCTGACCGAGGACCGGCTCACCCGCGACCTGACGATCGTCCAGCGCGCCCGCGGCCACCGGTTCTCGAGCGACGACATGGCCACCGCGTACGTGGCGTGCCGGCGCGCGCCCGACGCGCGGCGGATCCTCGACCTCGGCTGCGGCATCGGCTCGGTGCTGCTGCACCTGGCGTGGAGCCTGCCGGCGGCGACGCTGGTCGGCATCGAGGCCCAGGCGGTGTCGTTCGCGCTCCTGACCGAGAACGTCCGGCGCAACCAGCTCGGCGCGCGGGTCGCGATCCACCACGGCGATCTGCGCGAGCTGCGGGTCGGCCTGTTCGATCTGGTCACCGGCACGCCGCCGTACTTCCCCCCGGACGCCGCGGTCGACGCCCAGGACGAGCAGCGGGCCTACGCGCGCATCGAGTACCGCGGCGGCATCGACGCCTACGTCGTGGCCGGCGCGGCGGCGCTGGCGCCCGGCGGCGCGCTGGTCTTGTGCGGCGACGCGCGCACCGAGGGCCGGCTGCAGGCCGCCGCCGCCGAGGTCGGCCTGCACGTCGTCGCCCGCACCGCGATCGTGGCCCACGCCCCCAAGCCGCCGCTGTTCGCCGTCTGGACCCTGGCCCACGCCGCCGCGCCGCTCGCCACCGACGAGCTCGTGCTGCGCGACGCCGCCGGCCGCACCACCCCCGACGCCGCCCGCCTCCGCGCCTTCTCCGGCTTCTGACCCGCGACCGGACCGGCGGCATCCCGACGGCCTCGCACACCAGCGACGGCGAATGGCGGGCGGCTGTCAGAACACCTGCTTGCGCTGGCTCGACGACAGGATGCCCATCTGCTCGCGGTACTTGGCGACGGTGCGGCGGGCGATGTTGATGCCGCCCTTCTTGAGCAGCTCGACGATCTTCTGGTCGCTGTGCGGGCGCTTGGCGTCCTCGGCGTCGACCAGCTCCTTGATCTTGGACTTGACCGCCTGCGAGGCGAGGTCGTCGCCCGACGACGACGAGATGCCCGAGTTGAAGAAGAACTTCAGCTCGTAGATGCCCTGCGGCGTGTGGACGTACTTGTTGGTCGTCACGCGCGAGACCGTCGACTCGTGCATGCCGATGTCCTCGGCGATGTCGCGCAGGATCAGCGGCTTCAGGTGGGCGATGCCCTTGTCGAAGAACTCGCGCTGGAACTTCAGGATCGACTCGGCGACCTTGATGATCGTGCGCTGGCGCTGCTGGATCGAGCGGATCAGCCACTGCGCCGACCGCATCTTGTCCTGGACGTACTCCTTGGACTTCTCCCCCGAGCCCATCGCCGCCTTGTAGAAGTTGGCGATCTTCAGCTTGGGCAGGCCGTCGTCGTTGGGCACGACGAAGAACTTGTCGCCGACCTTGTGGATGTAGACGTCGGGGGTGATGTAGTGCGGATCGTCGGAGGCGTACTGCCGACCCGGGCGCGGGTCGAACTCCATGATGACCTTGGCCGCCTCGTAGATCTCCTCGATGTCCATCTGCGGCGCCGGCGGCGGCTTCTTCAGATCGCGCACGATCGCCGCGTAGTTCTTCTTCACCAGGTTGTTGAGGTGGCTCTTGATCATCTTGACGACGAGGTCGTCGTCCTGGCCGCACGCGATGGCCTGGATCAGCATGCACTCGGCGAGGTTGCGCGCGCCGATGCCGACCGGATCGAAGG
>Ga0073899_10004994_pt1 | contig 11600 bp, 6 predicted proteins | sample KloWWTmetaKNB5Ph_FD_88975 | JGI IMG/M metagenome (GOLD analysis project Ga0073899, IMG submission 88975) | Active sludge microbial communities from Klosterneuburg, Austria, studying microevolution and ecology of nitrifiers - Klosterneuburg... | ecosystem: Engineered > WWTP > Aerobic digester >...
CGTCATCATTCGCGAGGTGCCGCCCGCGCATTTCGCGGCCGCCGATGTCACTCTCGCCGAGCGCGCCGGCGAGCCCGACCCGCGAACCTGACCCACGGCATACGAAAACCCTTCGTATGCCGGGGCTCACCCCATGCGCGTAAGGCGAGCGCGTTCCGCACCGGGAAACATTCCTCGCGACCCGGCCCACGCAGGCGTTGAGTTGGTCCATGAGTGAGAAGCAGTTCTTCGGGCACATCATCGACAACGTCGAGGTCGAGTCGGTCGACCGCCAGCGCTTCGACGTCTGGAACCCGTGGACCCAGGAGATCTGGGCGCAGGCCGCCGAGGGTGGCGAAGCCGACGCCGACGCCGCAATCACCAGCGCCCGCAAGGCTTTTGATGAGGGCCCCTGGCCGCGGATGGGCCGCGTCGAGCGCGCCAAGGCGATCCACAAGCTCGCCGACCTCATGGAGGAGCGCTCCGACGAGCTCGCCACCCTCGACTCGACGAACATGGCCAAGCCCTTCGCGCAGGCCAAGCACGACGTGGGTCGCTCGATCTGGAACTTCCGCTTCTTCGCCGACCACCAGCGCGACAGTTGCGGCGAGGTCTACCCGATGGACTCGGGGCACCACTCCTACAGCGAGTTCGGCCCGGCCGGGGTCGTCGCCGCCATCTCGCCGTGGAACTTCCCGCTCATGATGGCTTCGTGGAAGATCGCCCCCGCGATCGCCTGGGGCAACACCTGCATCATCAAGCCCTCCGAGGACACCCCCGCGTCGGTCACGATGCTGGGCCGGCTCGCCGTCGAGGCCGGCTTCCCTCCGGGCGTCCTGAACGTCTTGAACGGACACGGTATGCCGGCCGGCTCGGCCATCACCGGAGACGACCGGGTCGATCGGGTCACCTTCACCGGCTCGTCGACGACCGGCAAGCACGTGATGGCCTCTGCCGCAACGCATCTCGCCCCGGTGTCCCTGGAGCTCGGCGGCAAGGGCGCCAACATCGTCTTCGAGGATGCCGACCTCGACAACGCCGTCTATTGGGCGGTCGAGGCAATCTTCCGCAACGCCGGACAGATCTGCCTGGCTGGCTCGCGCCTCTTCGTGCAGAAGGGCATCTACGAGGAGTTCATGGCGCGCTTCACGGCCGCCGCGGAAGCGCTGACCATTGGTGACCCGTTCGACCCGGCGACGAAGTTCTCGGCGCTCGCGAGCAAGCGGCACTTCGACAAGGTCGCCTCCTATGTCGAGTCGGCCCAGTCCCTCGGCGGCAACTTCCACACCGGAGGCGTGGCCACCGACGGCTCGTGGGTGGTGCGGCCGACGATCATCGACGGGCTCGCGCTCGACGCCGCGCCCTACTGCGAGGAGATCTTCGGACCGGTCTGCGTCGTCAACTCCTTCGAGACCGAGGAGGAGGCCGTGCATCTGGCCAACGACACCCGCTACGGCCTCAACGCGATGCTCTTCACCGAGAACCTCTCACGCGCGCACCGAGTGGCATCCAATCTCAAGGCCGGCACGGTCTGGGTGAACTGCTTCTTCATCCGCGATTTGCGCACACCGTTCGGTGGCGTGGGCGACTCGGGTGTGGGCCGTGAGGGTGGCAACTTCAGCCGTGAGTTCTTCACCGAGCCCAAGGCCGTGGTGATGCAGATCGCCCGCTGACGAGCGGCTCCTCCTGGGACGGGAGAGACGACGGATTCCGTCGTTTTAGCCAATCAGGACTTCGGATTTCCTCAAACGCTGGTCAAGTCATCGCGTTTCCCTTACCATCGTCAACCGGGCAGCACGGGGTTGCCCAGTTCGTTTGGATCCTGGGGTCTCCATGCACGCTGTCCGTCCTTCCCACCGCGCCCACGTCGTGCCGCTCCTGCGCTCGTTCTTCGCCATGGCGCTGCTCTTTGGCCTCGTCGTCACCGCGACTCCGGCCGCGCAGGCGGCTGACGCCAGCCTGTTGGTGAGCATGAAGCCCAATGCGACGCCCGTGAAGTCCGGTGACGACATGGTGTGGACCATTGACTGGTCCTGCTCGTCGTCGACCACGGCGTGCACCAATGCCAAGATCGTCGTGCCCATGCCGGTCAGCTCAAGCGGGGTGGCGAGACCTGTCGTTCCCAAGTCCGCCACCAAGGACTCGAACGCCGTCTATGTCGCAGACGCCACGATCAATGACACCGAAGCGGTGTGGACCTTCAAGGACCCCTTGCCCGGGGGTGCCACCGGCCAGGTGTCGATGATCCTCGGGTCGCACAACTACATCACGCCCGATGGCACTACCTACACGCCCGTCGCGACCATGACCGCAGACAACGCGGCGACAGTGCGCTCGGATGCCCCGGGCAAACCCAGCTCCACGATCACTGTCGCGTCGACCGTGGGGATAGACGTCGTCAAGGAACGCTTTCCGCTCAAGACGGAGGAGCCCTACCCAGGAGATGAGGTGACCTATCGCATCAAGGTGAGCAACACCGTGTCACTTGCACCGGGTCCCAATGGCACGAGTGCCCTTCAGGATGTGGTCATCACGGACACCTTGCCACCCACCGCGATCTTCCAACGCGCGTGGCAGCTCGACATGGAGCCCAACGACACCGATGGCGAGCGACCCGCGGTGCAGTGCAAGGTCGGAGGCTCCACGGGCCCCGCCACTGTGCCCGGGGGCGAGGTCGTGTGCCCATCGTGGGACGATGACCTCGAGTCCGCCGGTGTGAACCATCGTGGCGTGGTGGTCTACGTGACGGTGAAGTACCCCGTCGATCAGCCAGCGGCCAACACACCGGGCACCGATGGAGACGACGGCGTCACCGACACCGCGCGTGCGCTGGCGCACCCGATCGGCCATCCCGAGTTGGACGTGACCGACGAGGCATCCGTCACGCACGGCTTCCAACCGAGGTCTCAGGGTGCCCGGGGTGTCAACGTTGCCAAGTCCAACAACGGTGTCGTCACGACGTCCCCGGGAACGAGGGATGCCGTCTGGGCGACGCAGGCCTACAACACCGGAGCCGGCGCCGAAACCATCAGATTCACCGATCGGATGCCGTGTTCCTACACCTCGCCCACCTCGGCGCCCACCCCCTGTGACCCGGTGAACCTGAGCAACACCGTGACGCAAATCGGCGTCGACTTCGGCTTCCGCAACGGCCCGATCACACTGCAGGCCACCTTTGCGGATGGCACGACGCAAGCCCACGAATGGACCTTCCCGGGCTCGGCCGAGACGCGGACGTGGATCCCGCCGAAGCCGATCACCGACCTGACTTGGGAATGAGTCTGCTGCCGGGCGAGTCGGTGGTGATCTACTACAACTCGATCGTCCCCTCGTCACTTGCAGTCCCCGCTCCGAACCCGGCCAAGATCCCCTACAAGAAGTCGGTCGACCGCACCAGCGGGAAGACCTGGTTGGAGAACTGTCTCTCCGATGTCGCGGTGAAGGAAGCGGACGGGAGATACACCCTGCTGCCCGAGGACGTCGACCTTCGGTGTGCACAGAAGGAAGTGCTGCCCGCGCACCCTGTCTGCGACATCAACTGCGTCAAATACATCACCAATGGCACACAGGCTCCTGGCGGAGACATCACGGTCACCTTGGGCATCCAGAACCTGGGTACGGCGCCGATGTATCCGCAGTTCCTCGACCTGCTGCCACCTCAGCTCGACTATGTCGACAGATCGATGGTCTTCCGGACAACGTTGCCCGATTATGGGCCGCCGACCTATCCCGATTCAGGAGACGCCGACGTCGAGGCGATTCGGGACTACGCGGGCACTGGCCGCACGCTGGTCCGGGTCACCTGGCCTGATTCGAGCGTCCTGGCGCCGGACGGACTTCCCGTCTCCTCCGGTGTCTACGTGATCGAGTTCAAGGCCCGGGTTCAGGGCGGCCATCCATCGGGGTCCTACGAGAACCAGGTGGTCTTCGGGGATGGCAAGGACGCCGGCCCTTTGTGCACGCCGAACCGTCAGGTGAAGGACGTCCACGACCTTGATGGGGACGGCAGGACTGATGACTACCAGTGCGCGGCCACGGCCAACTTCACCATCGCGCCCCTCGGTGGCGCCGAGATCATCAAGAAGGTGAAGGGCCAGGACGACGCGACCTTCCAGGCGCCGCCGTCTGTGGGTCACACCTCACCCTCCGGCGCCGCCCAGTGGCAGATCACCCTGCGTAACTCCGGCTCGACAGACCTCGACCAGGCGGTCGCCTACGAGATCCTCCCCTACGTCGGAGACACGGCGGTGGGACCGACCATTGAACCGCGACTCTCGGAGTGGCAGACCCTCCTCACCGGAGTGCAACTGCCCGCTGACGTCTCCGTCGAGTACTCCACGTCCGTCAACCCGTGTCGTGGTGAGGTCATGAGTCAAGGCGGAGCTCTGACCGACGGCCCGGCTGGGTGCATCAACGACTGGACCGCCACCGCGCCCACTGACCTGAAGACCGTGCGCGCACTTCGCTTCGTCGTCAACGACACGACGTTCGGCGCAGGCGAGACCAAGGTCGTCACCCTCGATGTGGTGGCCCCGGCCAACGCGACGGGCATCACCTGGAACACCGCCTCCATAGCCGCCCGGACCGCACTGTCGGGCTGGTTGCAACCGGCAGCGGCCCCGAAGGTCGGACTCGTGGTCCCGATCGACCTCGAGCTCGGCAAGACCATCATCTCCGCGGATCCGCACGCGATCGGTGGCAAGGTCCACTACCGCCTCAACCTGACCAACAAGGGTCCCGGCCTGGCCACCGAGGTTCAGGTCACTGACCAGCTTCCTGCGGGCCTCACCTTGGTCTCGGCGACGCCGAGCAAGGGCACGTATGCCGTGGCCACCGGTTTGTGGGACATCGGCACGGTGGCCAAGGACGAGGCACTCACCCTCGACATCGTGGCGACGATCAACAACACAGCCGTCACTGGCCTGACGAACTTCGCGCAGGTCACGCGAGCCCACCAGCTCGACATCGACTCCATCCCGAACAACGGGGTCATCGACACCCGCCATGAGGACGACGAGGCCCAGGTGCCCCTGACCCTGGTCGCGAACACGCCGTCGGTGCTGATCGTCAAGTCCACCAACGGTTTTGACGCCAACACCACTCCCGGCCCGATGATCGCCACGGGTGCGGCGGTCAACTGGACCTACGTCGTGACCAACACGGGCACCGTCCCGCTGATCAACCTCGCCGTGACCGACGACAAGGGCGTCACGGTGACCTGTCCCAAGACACGCCTCGAGGCCAATGACGGCGCAGCGGGTGGTCTCGACGAGATGACCTGCACCGCCAGTGGCACAGCCACGGCCGGTCAGTACGCCAACATCGGCACGGTCGTCGGCACGGCAGCAGACGGTGACGGCAATGTGCTCGGCGCTGCAGGTGCAGTCACCGATGATGACCCGTCGCACTACTTCGGCGCGTCGCCCAGCATCGGCATCGTCAAGAAGATCAACGGTGACGACGCCGAGAGCGCTCCTGGTGTCACGACGACCTACCCGGGCACGATGACGACGACCTTCGTGGTCACGAACACCGGCAACGTGCCGCTGAGCACCGTGACCGTCTCGGATGACGTTCTTGGGGCGATCTCCTGCCCCAAGTCGGACCTCATCGCCGCCGAGAGCATGACCTGCACCCTCGTCACGGCGACCCCGGCCCCCGGAGTGCAGCACCACGACGTGGCGACCGCCTCCGGTCAGCCGCCGACGTTGGCCAATGGCACCGTGCCCGCACGGGTCACCGCGACCAATGGTGCCTACGCGCACTCGACGGCGGCCCCCTCGGTGACCATCCTCAAGAAGGTCAACGACGACGACGCCGAGACCTCACCGGGTCCGGAGGTGCTCACCGGGACGACGATGAACTTCACCTTCTTCGTCCACAACACCGGGAACACCACGCTCTCGCCAGTGGTCGTCAGCGATGACGTCATCCCGGCCAGCGCGATCACCTGTCCGGAATCGTCCTTGGCCCGCGGGGAGAGCATGACCTGCACGGCCACGCTCGCCGCCCCGGCTCCCGGCGTCACGCACCATGACGTCGCGACCGTGACGGGGACTCCGGCCACGCCTGACGGCACGGCCATCCCCGGCCAGGGCAACGTGACGGACACCGACCAGGCCTATGCCCACGCGGTCCAGCCCGGCCTGCACATCGTCAAGATGATCAACGGTGCCGACGCCGACGTGCCTCGCGGCGTCGCCGTCCCGAAGGACTCGACGATGAACGTCACCTTCTTCGTGGCGAACACCGGATCCATGCGGCTCGACCCGGTCACCGTCACCGATGACACGATTGCTGCGGCGGCCATCACGTGTCCCGCAATGAGTCTCGCGGCCAACGACGATGCCCCCGGCGGGCTCGATGAGATGACGTGCACGGCGACGCTGGCCGCGCCGGCGGCAGGCGTTCAGCACAAGAACACCGCCACCGTCGAGGGCCAACCGCTCCTCAACGGCGTCCCCTCGGGCGAGAAGCTCGTCGACACCAACCCGGCGCACGCTTGGGTGGCCCAGCCGGGGGTGAGCATCGTCAAGAAGATCAACACCGACGACGCCAACACCAGCCCCGGTGTCTCGCTCCCGCGTCTGTCGAGCATGGCGATCACCTTCGAGGTCGCCAACGAGGGCAACACCCTCCTCACCGGCGTGACGGTCACCGACGACAAGATCGCGACCAGCGCCATCACGTGCCCGCGGAACACGTTGGCGCCCAAGGGAACTCTTGGCGACACGATGACCTGCACGGCGACCCTCCCCGCGCCTGAGCCCGGGGTCCAGCACCAGGACACCGGCGCGGTCACGGGCACGCCGGCCCAGGACAACGGGACACCAATCGCGGGTGTGGGTACGGTCAGCGATGACGACACGGCATACGCCCACGTCGTGGCCACACCGAAGGTCTCCATCATCAAGAAGATCAACGGAGACGACGCCGAGAAAGCCCCCGGCGTGCAGGTCGACCCGGTCGCACCGATGTCGGTGACCTTCGAGGTCAGCAACGACGGCAACACGCCGCTCAACCCGGTCGTCGTCACCGATGACACGATCTCGGCGGATGCCATCACCTGTCCCTTCACCAGTCTCGGGGTCGGCGGCAGCATGACCTGCACCGCGAGCCTCGCGGCGCCGACCATGGCCACCAAGGGTCTGCACCACAACATCGCGACCGTCACCGGCACGCCAGCGACTTTGGCAGGGACCTCGATCGGTCTGGCCAATGTCACCGGCACCAACGGCGCCCACGCCTGGGCGGCGCTGCCTGCGGTGAGCATCGTCAAGTCGATCAACGGCGACGACGCCGACACCGCACCCGGTGTCGAGGTCAAGGCCAAGGAGTCGATGGCGATCACCTTCAAGGTCACCAACACCGGCAACCTGACGCTCGACCCGATCGTCGTCACCGACACCGACGTGCCGGCCGACGCGATCACCTGCCCCAAGACGGCCCTGAAGCCGGGTGAGGACACCACCTGCACCGCGACCCTCACCGGCCCGGCTGCCGGCGTCGTCCACCACGACCTGGCCACGGTCAAGGGCACACCGATCGACCCGGCGACGGGCGAGCCGGCGGTCGACGCCGTCACCGGGGCTCCGTTGCCCCCGGCAACGGCCACCAACCCGGCCTACGCCTACGCGCCGGCGCACGCGTCGGTCACGGTGATCAAGCGGATCAACGGTGACGACGCCAACACCGCTCCCGGTGTCGAGGTCAAGCCCGGCTCGACCATGCAGATCACCTTCGAGGTGACCAACCACGGCAACGTGCGGCTGGACGGAGTCAAGGTCACCGACACCGATCTGCCGGACTCGGCGATCGACTGCCCGGCCACCACGCTGGGGGTTGGCGAGTCGATGACCTGCACCGCCGAGTTGGCTGCGCCCGCGGCCGGGTCACTCCACACCGACACGGCCACGGTCACCGGCAACCCCGTGACCGAGGACGGAGGCCCGGCGGTCGGCCCGAGCGGAGCACCGCTCGAGCCGGTCACGGCCAGCGACGACGCCAACGCTCATGCCGTGGCGGCGCCCTCCGGCTCCACCGATGACGGAGGCCTGGCCTACACCGGCGCCAACATCCTCGGCACCGTGTTGCTCGGTCTGTTCCTCATCTTCGTCGGAGGCGGGCTGGCCCGCCGAGGCCGCCGAGCCGCCTGATGAACTGACCAACGACAGAGGCCCCACCCGACGGTATGCCGGCTGGGGCCTCGGTCGTTGATCACCCCGGGCAGTTGGTGGACGGGCCGATGTCGACAGTCTTGGCATCACCGGGTGTTCCGATGACGACTTCGCAGGCCGGGGATGCCGTGGAAGGGGTCACCCACTGGTAATTGATGGTTGACCAGAAGGCGCTCGCCGAGCCCAAACTGTTGGACTCGATCCAGTAGGTGGCACCTGTTGTGCCATTCGGGACGACGATGCTTCCCTTGACCGTGCCGCCCCCGCAGGTCGAGTAGACCGGTGTGCCGCAGGCGTTCGTTGGCGAGAACTGTCCGGGCACAGCTGTCGTCCAGATGCCTCGAGTTCCCTCGACCACACCGGCCCCCGGCCCAGTGGGAGCCTCCTCACAAGTGTTGTTCTTGTTCAGACAGGTGTACATGGAGGTCACCTGGAATACCAGATCGGCCCCGGTGAGGTTGGTGAGGGTGAGAGGGACCTGGATGGTCTTGGCACCGCCGCATCCCTTGCCGTCCGAGCCCGTGTTTCCGCAGGCTCCTCCAAAACGGATGACGGTCGTGGGTGGGACCTTGGTTGCGGCAGCCATGGGGGCCGTGGCGGCAATGGCCACAACGGGCGCTGTCCAGGCCACCCCCTTGGCGACGGTGCGTCGCGACAGTGGAGATGAGGAAAGAGCCATGGCAGAAGCCACCTTTGTGAGAGGAGTGCCCGACGCCCCTGCGGCACCCAGTCACTCTCGACGCGTCGCCAGACACGTCCTGACCCACACGTTAACCCATGGAGAGGAGCCGGTGGGAGGCGGTTGGGGAAAACCAGACGAACGGACGAGGCAACAGATTGGGTCCGGACATGTCAGTGGGGGCGACACGATCGAGATCGTGTCGCCCCCACCACCCCTGCCAGGGTGACCGACGGTCGGTTGGGCAACCGCCGATGAGAGCGTTCCAGCTGCAGTCCGGAATCACCCAAGGCCATCAAAACACACACCGGCCCTCATTGAGGATGTGTGACATCACAGAGTCATTATCCGAATACTGAAAGTACTCAGGTGCTGACACAACCCTTGGGGCGAGGGACTGGGTTGGCGCAGGTGCAGTCCGGTCCTGTTTCCGGGACGTGGATGGGGACCGTGGTCACGTGGTCCATGGTGTCGTCGGCGTGCCGGTACAGCACCGTCATGACGGTGTCGAAGGTCAAGTTCCCACTGTCCTCACTGAGGACGGTGAACTGGACCGGAATGTCCGTTGCACCACTGCCGCCCGCAATCGTGAGCGGCAAAGTCCCGCTGTAGACGAGTGGGTCCAACTTCGTGCCCGTGTCAGAGAAGGTGATGGACGTGATCGTCACGTCCTCACCTGGGTTTTGTGCGTCAAAGAAGAAGGTGTAGGCCTTCTTGCCGACTACGGCGCAACTACCTCCCGAGAATTTGCACGCGCAGGCAAACTTGAGGGAGAGGCTCGGCGAGGCGGCCATGGAGGGCGCGGCGCCAGCGATGGCGACGACGGGGGCGGTCCAGGCGACGCCCTTGGCGATCGTCCGGCGTGTCACGGAACGACTCGGCGACCCCCCGGCCGCAGGCGTCGTAATCTGGTCGAAGGAGTTGTTGTCCTTGAGCATGGCAGTCCCCAAACATTGGGCTCGGTGGCAGCCGAGCACTCATGGCACCGTCGATGCCACGTCCTGACCATAGAGCAGAACTCGGCTGAGGTCGATTTTCTCCAGATGTCATTTCAGTTACTGACCGGTTTTGACCAAAAGGACTAGTTCCCCGCGCAATGGGCGCCGCTGTCGACATGCGGTTGTCGGTGGGTCGCGACACAGTGGTCCGTATGCCGTCCGCCTCGCTCCCAGCCCCGTCCCACCCATGGTGCGCGATCGTCCCCCCATACGTGCTCGAGTCCTTGGCCACGAGCGGTGACGAGGAGCTCGAACGCCGAGCCCGGGCGACGCTTGCCCATGACGAGGCGATGCGTTCCGAACGCCGCGGTCTGGTGTCCGCCCGGCCCTCCGCCACCCCAAAACCCTTGACAGGAAAGGCAAAACCAGCGCCGGGCACCCTCGAGGGCGGACCGGTGCGGCGGATCCACGACTGCCAGGGCGGCCAGTCCCTCCCCGGTGATCTGGTCCGCGACGAGGGCGACGCGGGTGATCAGAGAGACGTGCCCACAGCGGACGAGGCAGTGACCCAGGCCTTCGACGGCCTGGGTGCGACCTGGGAACTCTGGGCCACGGCATACGAACGCAACAGCCTCGACGACAAGGGTCTCCCCCTCATCGCGAGCGTCCACTACGGCAAGGGCTACGACAACGCCTTCTGGAATGGCACCCAGATGGTCTTCGGTGATGGTGATGGCGAGGTCTTCCTCCCCTTCACCCGCAGCCTCGACGTCATCGGGCACGAACTCGCCCACGGCGTCACGCAATACACCTCCGGCCTCAACTACGAGGGCCAATCGGGTGCCCTCAACGAGTCCGTGTCCGATGTCTTCGGCGTGCTGGTGAAGCAACGACTCCTCGACCAGAGCGCCGACCAAGCCGACTGGCTCATCGGCGCCGACCTGCTCGCTCCCGGCGTCAAGGGGCGGGCGTTGCGCGACATGGCCAGTCCGGGCACGGCATACGACGACCCTCGCCTCGGCAAGGATCCGCAGCCGGCCCACATGGACGACTACCTCGAAACCACCGCCGACAACGGGGGCGTCCACCTCAACTCGGGCATCCCCAACCGCGCCTTCGTCCTCACCGCCCGCTCCATCGGCGGCCGGGCGTGGGAGGACGCCGGGACGATTTGGTATGCCGCGATCACCGGCGACATCAAGGCGGACTGTGATTTCGCGACCTTTGCCCGGTTGACGCACGAGGCTGCCGTCGAGGAGTTCGGTGCTGAGTCAGCGCAGGCAACGGCGGTCGCCGAGGCCTGGACCACGGTCGGGGTGACCGCGGCAGCCAAGCCGGTCAAGAAGAAGCGCAAGTCCCGCGCCGCTGCCGCTGGCCCGGACACCAAGGTCTCGGTCAGCCGCACGGGTGGTCTGGCCGGCCTGACCAAGGAGCGTTCGGTGACGCTGGATGAGTTGCCGGCCAAGGACACCAAGGCCTGGCAGGGATTGCTCGCCGAGCCCAAGAGCCTCAAGGCGCTCGCGCAGGCCGATCCGCAGCCGGACGCCTTCAGTTATGGCATCGCGTGTGCGGCGCCCCGGATCGACGTGTCGATCAGCGAGCCAGCGCTGCCCGAACACGTCCGCGCACTCCTGGAGCGCACCCTCGATCGGTGATTTCCGCGCGGGCCCGGACGCCGCACTGATCCCGGCGCGTGGAGGCTCTAACGCCCCGTCCGGCGTATCGGGGACCATCGCGAGGCCCGATCGGGCGAGAAATGTGGGTTCACGGGCCCTGTGAGGGCACCTGCTGTCAGTCCTGACCGTTAGAATTGACGGTAGTTCGTAC
>Ga0073899_10004996_pt1 | contig 11598 bp, 8 predicted proteins | sample KloWWTmetaKNB5Ph_FD_88975 | JGI IMG/M metagenome (GOLD analysis project Ga0073899, IMG submission 88975) | Active sludge microbial communities from Klosterneuburg, Austria, studying microevolution and ecology of nitrifiers - Klosterneuburg... | ecosystem: Engineered > WWTP > Aerobic digester >...
GACGTAGATGAACCGTCCCTCGCTCAGGACCACCTTCAGGTCGGGACGGATCGTCGCCCCTGCGGAGGTGTGCGTTGTCTCCTGCAGCACGAAGTCGCAGTGCTCGACCATGCCCGCCAGTTCCACCACTCGACGGAGCTGCAGTTCTCCCCACGTGCCGCGCACCTGGGGCTTCCGCATTGCGGTCACCAGGGCCGCGGTCTCGCGCCGCAAGTCGTCCCCGGTGCGCCGAACCTCGAGCACCTGGTCGGCGAGCTGGGCGGCCATCACGACCCGCTCCTTCTCGATCTGGGTGATCCGCTCGCTGAACCGCTGCAGGCTGTCGCGCACCGGGGCCAGCAACTGCTCGGTCGCCTTCAGCCGGACCTCGGCCGAGGCGTCGAGCTGGCGGCCCTGCCGTTCGACCGTCTCGGCCGACAGCGCGCGGAACTGGTCGACCACCTTCGCCCGGTCGGCGGCGATCTCCTGCGCCCTGGCGACGGCTGCGTTCCGCTCGGCGATCGCGCCGCGGGCGGCGGCGAGGGCCTCGGCCAGGTCGGCCTGGGCGTCGGAGCGCTCGCTGCGGGCTTCGGCTGCCTCCCGTTGGGCCTGCGCCACCTCGGTCGCCACCTGGCTCGCCTCAGCCCGGGCCCTTGCCGCGTCGGTCCGGGCGCGCTCGGCCTCGGCCCGGGCCCGCTCAACCTCGGCTGTGGCCTCGGCCGACTGCTCACCCTGGCGCGAGCGCAGCACGACCCAACCGGCCGCGCTGCCGACCACGATTCCGACCACCAACCATGCGAGGAACTCCATGCCACTGATCCTGCCCGTCCTCACTGACAATCCCGCTGACCGACGCTCGGGCCGCCAGGATCAGCAACCAAAGTGCCGCCAGCCCTGCCAGCCCGCCCGCACCGCCGCCCGGGACATTCCTGCCGCGCGCGGTCCGAACCGGCCCCCGGACCGACCTCTCAGCCCTTCGGTGGCGGCTTTGTCCCGCTCGGGCCGTGGCCAGAACCCTGGCCGCACGCAGTGGCGCCCGGCCGATCCCTGAGCTGCCCCGGCCGCCTCAACCACACCGGGACGTTCCTGCCCCGCGGGGTCCGAACCCGCGCTCAGGCCGACCCCTCGGCCCTGGCACGGCGACTTCTTCCCGCTCGGGCTCAGCCGGGTACCGGGACCGCGGCTGGAGCTCGCGCCAGCCACGGGCGCCGCCGGCCACCTCCGCAATGCGATGGGACATGACAGCCGCGAGTGGCGTGCTTCGGCCCTGGAAGTGGCTCCTGGAGTGTCGGGTGGCGGGTTTGTCCCGCTCGGCGTACCGGCCGCCCAGGCATGACGGCGAGCCGTTCTGCACGACCTTCCCGCAACCTCGTCTGCATCGGTGAGGGTGGCCGCGCCGAGGTCTCTGTCACCCCATCGTCGGGCACCACCCTTGTCGAAGCGTGGCGCCGCGTCCGGGACATTCCTGCCCCCAGCAGCCCGAGTCGGCCACGGAAGGCCCCTCCGAGTGATTGCGCGTCGGTTTCGTCCCATTCGGGTGCCGGGCCACCCCAGCGCGCAGGGCCCGCCCTGCTCGGGCGCTGTCGGGGCCGGGTGCGAGACTGGAACCATGGAGTCCCATCTCGACGACCTCGCGGCGTTCATCACCGCCTCGCCATCCTCCTACCACGCCGCCGCCGAGGTGGCTCGGCGGCTGGAGTTGGCCGGCTTCACCCGGCAGGACGAACTGGCGCCGTTCGAGCCGGGCGGCTCGCGCTACCTCGTCCGCGACGGCGCGGTGGTGGCCTGGCGGATTCCTGCTTCGACCACCGGTCCGACCGGTTTCCGGATCGTCGGGGCGCACACCGATTCACCCGGGTTCAAGCTCAAGCCGGAGCCGTCCGCCTACGCGTTCGGTTGGTCGCAGGCCGGCATGGAGGTCTACGGCGGGCCGCTGCTGAACTCCTGGCTCGACCGCGAGTTCGGCCTGGCCGGGCGGGTGGTGACCCGCGACGGCGAGGTCCACCTCGTCTCCACGCCGGCCTGGCTGCGGATCCCCCAGGTGGCGCCGCACCTGGATCGCAGCGTGAACGACGCACTGCACCTCGACCGCCAGGCGCACCTCAAACCGGTCGCCGCCACCGGCTCGGTCGACCTGCTCGCCGCAGTCGCGGGCACTCTCGGACTGCACCGCGACGAAGTGGACGGCCACGACCTCTTCGCCGCGGTGACCGAGCCGCCGGCGGTGATCGGCGTCACCCGGGAGTTCCTCGCGGCACCCCGGCTCGACAACCTCTCCAGCGTGCACGCCGGCCTGGTCGCGCTGCTCGAAGCCGAACCGGCCGATGCGATCGCCGTGCTCGCCTGCTTCGACCACGAGGAGATCGGCAGCGCCAGCCGCAGCGGCGCCCAGGGTCCGCTGCTGGAGAGCGTTCTGACGCGCATCTCCGCCTCGCTGGGCTGGGACGTTGACGCCCACGAGCGAGCGCTCGCGGCATCGTTCCTGGTCTCTGCGGACGCCGGCCACGCACTGCACCCCAACTACCCCCAGCTCCACGATCCCGACCACCGCCCGATCCTGAACGCCGGGCCGCTGCTGAAGGTGAACGCGAACCAGCGCTACACCACCGAGGGTCCCTCGGCGGCGCGCTGGCTGCGCTGCTGCCGGGCGGCGGGGGTCCCTACCCAGCCGTTCGTGTCGAGCAACTCCGTCCCGTGCGGCTCCACCATCGGGCCGTTGACCGCGACCCGGCTCGGCGTCCCGGCCGTGGACGTGGGCATCCCGCTGCTGAGCATGCACTCGGCGCGGGAACTGTGCGGCGCCGCCGACCCGAGCTGGCTGGCCCGGGCGCTGGTCGCCTGCTACTGCGAGGCCTGAGCGGGGGAGTCGACCGACTGCGCCAGCCCCACCGGCAGCGGCGCGAAGAGGTGCGGGTACTCCTTGCCGTCCCCGCCGTCCTCGAGCACGATCGGCAACCCGGCCGGGTCGAGTTCCAGCAGCACGAGGTTCTCCCGCGGCAGGTCCCCGAGAAGGGCGTCGCGGATCCCGTCCACCTGCGACGCCAGGCTGCAGTGGACGAAACCGGCCCGCTCGTACTCCACGCCGCGGGTCGACCAGGGGTAGCCGTCGAGGGCGGCCCGCTCCCAGTCTTCGCGCAGCGCCCAGTGGTAGACGGGTCCGGGCACCGGCTCGGGTTCGCCGAGCAGCCCGAGCCGCACCAGGTCCGCGCGGAGCGTGGCAGCCCCGGTGAACTGCAGCCCCACGAGGCCCACGTCGGAGGCGGCCACTGCGTTCGCGAGGGTGTCGTCGACGAAGACGGCCCGCGAGGGGTCGATGCCGAGCCGCCGGCAGGCGAGCCGGTAGATTTCCGGGTCGGGCTTGACGATGCCCTCCACACCGGAGACCACGATGTCGCGGAACCGTCCCAGCACCTGGAACCGCTCCCGGGCGATGGCGAACATGTCCGCCGACCAGTTCGTCAGAGCCGAGACGGTGTGCCCCGCGCGCGCCAGTTCGGCGATGATCGCGCCCGTCCCCGGCACCGAGTGCTGGATGGTGAGGGGGAAGTTGGCCCGGTAGGCGCGGATCCCGACCTCCTCGGACGGGTGGCGCGCGACGAGGTCGTCCTCGGAGCCGACGATGCTGGCGCGGCCGTCGTTGGCACGGTTGAACTCGGCGAAGCCGATCCGGGCCATGAACGCCGGCACGTCGGAGGCGGGCATCACGGCCTCGAACGCCCGCTCGGGCTCCCAGGTGACAACCACCTGGCCGATGTCGAAGATCACGGTGTCGAGCTGCATCCCGCAAGCATGGCGCATTCCGTCCCGGGGACGGAGGCCGGCCGCGAACTCGACGTCCGCGCCGACCACTAGGCTAGGCAGACGTGGCTCTCACCATCGGCATCGTCGGACTGCCCAACGCGGGCAAGTCCACCCTGTTCAATGCGCTCACCCGCAACAACGTCCTGGCGGCGAACTACCCGTTCGCGACCATCGAACCCAATGTGGGGGTGGTGGGGGTGCCCGACGAACGGCTGGGCGTGCTCGCGAAGCTGTTCGACTCCGAGCGGATCGTGCCGGCGACGGTGAGCTTCGTCGACATCGCCGGCATCGTGAAGGGCGCCTCCCAGGGCGAGGGGATGGGGAACGCGTTCCTGGCCAACATCCGCGAGGCCGACGCGATCTGCCAGGTCACCCGCGTCTTCCGCGACCCTGACGTGACGCACGTGGACGGGGCCGTCGACCCGGGCAACGACATCGAGACGATCCGCACCGAGCTGATCCTCGCCGACCTGCAGACCATCGAGAAGGCGCTGCCCCGGCTGGAGAAGGAGGTCCGGCTGCGCAAGGACCGCCAGCCCGTGCTGCAGGCGATCCTCGAGGCGCAGGCGACCCTCGACGGCGGGGTCGGCGTGCACGCAGCCGGGCTCGACCTCGAACCGCTCCAGGAGCTGTTCCTGCTCACCGCCAAGCCGTACCTGTACGTCTTCAACTGCGACTCCGACGAACTCACCGACACCGCGCTGGTCGCCCGGATGCGGGAGCTCGTGGCGCCTGCGGAGGCGATCTTCCTCGACGCCAAGATCGAGTCCGAACTGGTCGAGATGGAGCCGGAGGAGGCCAGGGAGTTCCTGGTCGAGATGGGCGTCGCAGAGCCCGGCCTGGACGTCCTCGCGCGGGTCGGTTACGACACCCTCGGCCTGCAGAGCTACCTCACCGCCGGGCCCAAGGAGTCGCGCGGCTGGACCATCCGCAAGGGCTGGACGGCCCCGCAGGCGGCCGGTGTGATCCACACCGACTTCCAGAAGGGCTTCATCAAGGCCGAGATCGTGAGCTTTAGCGACCTCGTCGCGGCGGGCTCGATGCTCGCCGCCCGCGCCGCCGGCAAGGTGCGGATGGAGGGCAAGGAGTACGTGATGGCTGACGGGGACGTGGTCGAGTTCCGGTTCAACACCTGAGGCGTCCGGAAGGCACCGCGGGCCGGGGCGTCGAGCACCGAATGGGACATTCCGGCCGCTGGGGGTCCGGTTCGCGCCTTCAGGGGGCGCCGGGAACCGCTGGCGGCACTCTTGTCCCGAACCGGCAGGGAGGGAAGCGGGCGAGAGCGACTGCGACTCCCGCTCGGCCTCGGGCCCGGTGACTGCGCCCGGGCTCGCCGGGTCACACCGATTGGGACATTCCGGCCTCTGGGGGCCGGGGATGCGCGCTCAGACCGCACCTGCGACTACTGGTGGCGGCTTTGTCCCACACCGCGGTCGATGTCGGTGATCGGCACGCCGACCCTCCGCTCGAGACGCGGCGAATGTCGGAGGCCGCGCCTACCGTCCTCGCCATGAACAGTGCATCGAACGCTCGGACAGCCGCCTGGAACGACCAGGAGGATCGCAGGGTCGCCGAACTCATTCGCCGCTACGGCTGCTTCATCCAGGCCGTCGCGGGCGGGCACGGCCACCCGCCGTTCGCCTACACGGTCGGGTTGTTCGGCCTCGGGCACCCCGAGCTGATCATCTTCGGGCTCGATCACGAATCAGCCGGGCACTGCCTCAACTGGTTCTTCGATCGCATTCGGTCCGGCGCCGACCTCACACCGGGCGAGATCGTCGAGCCGGCCGGAGCCGGCACACGGTTCCTGGTGGAGGAGTTCCCGGACCCCGGAGCTGCGCTCTACGCGGCGAACCGGCACTACCAGCGCCCTCGCGAGGCGTCGGTGCCGGCCTACCAGCTCACCTGGGATGTCCGCGGCGCGTTTCCCTGGGAGCCGGGCTATCCCTACTCGGCAGGACTGCAGCCCAGGCGGGGTGAGTACCGGGAATGAGCCGCGTCGCCGTCGAACGCCGGAGGGCGTCCTGCCCGCGCGACGTCGCGGGTGGTGCTCCTCGGGGATCCGGATCAGTAGGTCAGCAGCCCCCGGCTGCGGAAGATCTCCCGGGTGGCCTCGGTGAGCTCGACCGACGGCTCCGGGGTGGCAGCGAGCTCGTACTCCAGGCCGAGGTCGGCCCACTTGCTGCGGCCGAGCTGGTGGAAGGGGAGCACCTCGACCCGGGTGACGTTGCCGAGCGAGGCGGCGTAGTCGGCGATGGGGCCGATCGTGGCCGGGGAGTCCGTCAGCCCGGGGACCACCACGAACCGGAGCCAGGTCTCGATTCCGAGCTCGGCCAGCCGCCGGCCGAACTCCAGCGTGGGCGCGAGCCGGCGACCGGTCACCCGGCGGTAAGTGGTCTCGTCGCCGGCTTTGACGTCTAGCAGCACCAGGTCGACGTCGGCGAGCAGGGCGTCGTCGGCGTTGCGGCCGAGGAAGCCGGAGGTGTCGATGGCGGTGTGGACGCCCAGCTCCTTCGCGCCGGCCAGCACCCGCCGGGCGAAGGCCGGCTGCGCCAGCACCTCCCCGCCCGAGAGCGTGATCCCGCCGGAGGTGGCGGTGAACACGCCGCGGTAGCGCCGGATCCGCGCGAGCAGGTCGTCGGCCAGCACCGGCACCCCGTTGCGGGCGTTCATGGTGTCGGGGTTGTGGCAGTACAGGCAGCGCAGCGGGCAGCCCGCCAGGAAGGTGGTCATCCGGGTGCCCGGGCCGTCGACGGCCGTGACCAGCTCCCACGAGTGCACCGAGCCGACCTCCCCGGTGCGCTGGCCGAGCAGCAGGTCGCCGCGGGAGAGGTGCTCGGCGGTGGGGATCCCGCCGAGCATCGCCGCCCGCAGCGGCGGGACGGGCCGCGCGGGGGCCCCCGCGCCGCCGGACGCCACCGCCGCAGCCGTCATGTCAGATGGCCTCGTGGAAGGTGCGCGACAGCACGTCGAGCTGCTGCTCGCGGGTGAGCTTGGTGAAGTTCACCGCGTAGCCCGACACCCGGATGGTGAGCTGGGGGTAGGCCTCCGGGTGCTCCATCGCGTCGAGCAGGGTCTCCCGGTTCAGCACGTTGATGTTGGCGTGGTAGAGCCCCTCGCCCATGCCGGCGTCCAGGATGCCGACCAGGTTCGCGACCCGCTCGGGCTGCGTGCGTCCCAGCGCCGCCGGGGTGATCGTGTTGGTGAGCGAGATGCCGTCGAGGGCATCGTCGTAGGAGAGCTTGCCGACGCTCATCATCGAGGCGATCATGCCGTGGGTGTCGCGGCCGTTCTCGGGGTTGGCGCCCGGCGCGAACAGCGTGCCGGCCCGGTGCCCGCAGGGGAACGAGCCGGTCGCCTTTCCGTACACGACGTTGGACGTGATCGTCAGCACCGACTGGGTCGGGACGGCGTCGCGGTACAGCCGGATCGAACGGATCTTGTCCATCACGGTCGAGACCACCAGCGTGGCGAGGTCGTCGGCGCGGTCGTCGTCGTTGCCGTACATCGGGAACTCGCCCTCGGTGTGGTAGTCGACGACCAGCCCGGTGGCGTCCCGCACCGGCGTCACCGAGGCGTACCGGATCGCTGACAGGGAGTCCGCGACGATCGACAGGCCGGCGATGCCGCAGCCCATCGTGCGGATGATCTCGTCGTCGTGCAACGCCATCTCGATCGCCTCGTAGGCGTACTTGTCGTGGCTGTAGTGGATGATGTTGAGCGCCTCGACGTAGGTCTCCACCGCCCAGGTCAGCATCTGGTCGTAGGCCGCCCAGACGGTGTCGAAGTCCAGCGGGCCGTCGCCGTCGATCGCGGCGAAGCCCGGCGCGATCAGCTTGCCGCTGACCTCGTCCCGGCCGCCGTTGACGGCGTACAGCAGCGCCTTGGCCGCGTTCAACCGGGCCCCGAAGAACTGCATCTGCTTGCCGATCGCCATCGGCGAGACGCAGCACGCGATCGCCGTGTCGTCGCCCCAGTGGCGCCGGATCTCGCCGTCGGACTCGTACTGGATCGCGGAGGTCTCGATGGAGATCAGCGAGCAGAAGTCCTTGTAGCCGGCGGGCAGCGCGGCGTCCCAGTAGATCGTGATGTTCGGCTCCGGGGCCGGGCCGAGGTTCCGCAGCGTCTGCAGCAGCCGGAAGGACGTCTTCGTCACCAGCGTGCGGCCGTCGTCGGCGAAGCCGCCGTCGGACCAGGTCGCCCAGTACGGGTCGCCGGAGAAGATCTGGTCGTAGTCGATCGTGCGCAGGAACCGGACGATCCGCAGCTTGGTCACCAGCGTGTCGATGACCTCCTGGGCGCCCGACTCGGTGATCATCCCGGCGGCCAGGTCGCGCTCGGCGTAGACGTCGAAGAAGCCCGACAGCCGGCCGATGCTCATCGCCGCGCCGTCCTGGCTCTTCACCGAGGCGAGGTAGGCGAAGTACGTCCACTGCACGGCCTCGACGAAGGTCGTGGCCGGACGGGAGAGGTCGAAGCCGTACTCCTCGCCGAGGTTCTTCAGCTTCTTCAGCGCCTTGATCTGCTCGGCGTGCTCCTCGCGGTAGCGGGCCCAGTTCTCGCTGAACGGGGTGTCGACGACCGAGTCCATGTCGATCCGCTTGGCCTCGATCAGCCGGTCCACGCCGTAGAGGGCGACCCGCCGGTAGTCGCCGATGATTCGGCCACGGCCGTACGCGTCCGGCAGGCCGGTGACCAGGTGCGCGCTGCGGGCGGCTCGGATCCGCGGCGTGTAGATGTCGAAGACGGCCTCGTTGTGGGTCTTGCGGTACTTGGTGAAGATCTCCTTCACGGCCAGGTCGGGCTCCAGCCCGGCCTCGCGGATCGCGGTCTCGACCATCCGCCAGCCGCCGGCCGGCATCATCGGACGCTTCAGCGGGGTGTCGGTCTGCAGGCCGACGATGACGTTGTCGTCGTCGCAGATGAAGCCGGCGGGGAAGGCGTCCACGTCGCCGGGGATGTGGGTCTCGACGTCGTACACCCGCCGCGCCCGCTCGACGGCGAGGAAGTCGCGCTGCAGCGTCTCCCACACGGTCAGGGTCTTCGCGGTCGGTCCGGCGAGGAAGCCGGCGTCGCCCAGGTAGGGGGTGAAGTTGGCCAGGATGAAGTCGCGGACGTCGACGCGCGTGGTCCACGCACCGGGGGCGAATCCCTCCCAGGCGTCGTCGCGGTACAGCGGGGCGGGGGCCTCTACAGCGGTCACTGCTCTCCTCGGATCGGGCCAGCCGCCGGTGTCGTGACACGGCTGCCCAGGTGATTCCGCCACGGGCGATCAGCCCCGGAGGTGACTCCGCGCGGGCGGGGAATTGGCTACGCCTCGATGCTACGGGAGCCCGGTCTTTTGGTCTGACCAAATAGGCGGCAATGAAACGGCCCGGATTTTGTGCGGTTCCGACTTGCCGCTCAGCGCACCTCGTCCCCGGACGCTGTCCACGTGTTGCACGCCCCGGCCGTGGTCGCGCCGAGCCCCCGGCGTCCCCACCGGGTCTTCGCCCGGGCGCTGCCGTGCCCCTCGACGTCCCCGGGCCACGCGAACTGGTACTCCAGGTCGCTGACGTCGGACGCCGAGAGGCCGATGTCAGAGCTCGCCAACTCGTACATGGCAAGGCAGTGCGCCTGGAGTTCGACGCGCCGCTGCAGCCCCCGGACGGTGTCGGACGCGGCGAGCAGCACGTCGTAGATGCCCGCCAGGCGCTGCACGTGGTGGGCGTACTCGTGCAGGGCGAGTTCCGCCGTCGCGAGCCGGTAGTAGGAGGACTCCCGCCATGCCTCCGCCGAGAAGTACAGGGTGGAGTCGAGCGGGCAGTACAGGGCGGGGAACTCGACGCCCAGCAGCCCGCAGACGGTGAGCTGGACCCCCGAACCGAGACGGTGTAGACGGGGTTGCGTTCGAGCACGTCCGCAGGGCGACGGGTGGCCGTCGGAGTCGGGGTCGGGGTGGGATTCCAGCGCGCCGGCAGCCCGGTCGGGAAGCCGGTGGCGGACATGGGGCCGGCGGAGACGACGGGGGAGGGCCTCGCGGAGGGAGCGCCACCCGTGCGGACGCTGGCGGGCGGGGCCGTCGGAGCTGCGAGGGTGGTCGCGGCGAGGGCCACCAGCAGCGCGGCGGCGGGGAGGGCCGCGCGCCGGGTCGTCGCTCCGGACCTGCTCATCGGGATGGCTCCGTGCTCACCGGGCGACCCTTCGACAGGCTCAGGGGTCGCGTTGGGCCGAGGGTACCCCGGTGGGCCCACGGCAGCGCGGGCGGGCGGCGTGGTCGGGGCCGGCGAGCCCGGGTGGGCTCAGGGACCCTTCGGCAGGCTCAGGGTTCGTTCGTCGGGCGTCGGGAGTCCTTCTGCCGGCTGAGCGACCCTTCGACTCAGGGATCGCTGTTGCGCGCTCAGTCGGTCTCCAGCAGGTCCAGCAGCCGCTCGCCGGCGGCCTCGATCGCCACCCGCGCCGGGCCGTCCAGCCCGGGGTCGAGGCGGTACTCCAGCACCGGCCGTCCCCGCACCCGGCGGCGCTTCCAGCCGCCCACGTCGGTCAGGTCGTGCAGCACCGGCCCGCCAGCGGCTTCGGCGAATCGGCTCGTGCTGGCGGCCTCGGGGTTGCCGGGGGAGGCGGGGAAGCCGGCGACCCGGTAGGAGAGGAAGGCCTCGTCGAAGGTCGAGAGCAGCAGCGCCCGCGTCGGCCTGGTCTCGGGCAGGACCGCTGCCGGGGCGTGCCAGAGCTCGGTCCCGTCCGTCCCCGGGCCCGGGCGTTCGAGGCGGCGCAGCTGGTCCCCGGCCGCGGCGAGCGCGGGACGGAGCTCGGCCAGGGGTAACGGCGTCCAGCGCTGCAGGTCGACCAGGGCGACCGGTCCGTGGCCGGTGACGAACCGCAGCACGAGCTCCCGCACCGCCTCAGTCCGGGTGCGGACGTGAGCCTTCGGCACCACCTCCTCCACCAGGGCGTAGCGGTGGACGCCCGGCAGGGGCGCCGAGCAGAGCAATGCCCGCAGTTCGCCGACGAGCAGCAGGTGACCCACCTGCTGGCCCAGCAGCGGGCCGGGCCGCAGCACGCCGGCGGCGACCAGGGCCTCGCCCAGGTCGGGACGGGTGGCGAACGCCCGTCCCGACAGCCGCTGCACCAGAACGGCGAGCGCGGACTCCTCCAGCCCGACCAGGCCGAGTTGCCGGTGCCGTCCGGCCAGGGAGCTGAGCACCCGGCCGGAGGTGAGGTCGAGCAGCCAGCGCAGGTCGGTCGCGGCGAGGTAGTGCCAGGTGGGCCGCAGCACGTGGGTCCGCACCAGGTCGCCCGCCGCCACGGCCGCCGTCACCGCTGCGGCCGAGGTGCCCGCCCGCCAGGCGATCATCGCCCGGGCCAGGGGCGCGTCCTGGGCCTGGACGCAGAGCAGTTCCCGCACCGCGGCCAGCGGGGTGGCCGCCGGGGGGCCGGTCAGCCGCTGGGTTGCGAGTCGGAGCGCGAGCACGTCCGGGGAACCGGCGGTCGGGGTCTGCACCCGCCGAGGGTGGCACCCGGGGACCGGCGCCCGCAAGCGGTTAGGCTGGGCGGGCCGCCGGCGCCGGCGGCGGCACATGGGGTCGAGGAGGCAGCGTGACCCAGGGCGGTGGCGAGTGGATGGCCCGCACCGCGCGCGTCGATCCCGCCGACCGGGCACAGCTCACCGAATCGCCGGTCGAGCTGCGACGGGTGCTGGGGCTGTTCGGCGGCCACGCGGCCGCGACGTTCGGCGTGGTGCTGATCATCGTGGTGGCCTCCCTGGTCGCGCTCGCGCAGCCGTTCCTGCTGCGGGCGGTGATCGACGATGCGCTGCCGCACGGCAACACGACCCTGCTC
>Ga0073899_10005000_pt1 | contig 11595 bp, 5 predicted proteins | sample KloWWTmetaKNB5Ph_FD_88975 | JGI IMG/M metagenome (GOLD analysis project Ga0073899, IMG submission 88975) | Active sludge microbial communities from Klosterneuburg, Austria, studying microevolution and ecology of nitrifiers - Klosterneuburg... | ecosystem: Engineered > WWTP > Aerobic digester >...
GTCCTTTGCTACCAAGTGATTTGTCCGGAGTTCGTATGGCCTTGACCATCCGTGCAGGTGACCCTCACCCACGTGTTGGGATAGCCGTAGTAGTTGGGCGAGACCTTGGACTCATTCGCGCCTTGCGACCACGTCACGAACCCCTGACTCCCATGCTGGCTGTCCGGCGAACAGGTCACATTGCTCGTGAAGCCACTCGTGGTCACGGCGATGAAGGTACAAGCGCTGCTCGAGCAGCCCACTTGGCCAGTGGCACTGTTGCCCTTGGACACTGTTACCGACGTTGGCGGTGGCGGTGGGGGGTCGGCTTGGACGGTGCCCGAGGTGACTTGTCCCGGAACGCCGCGGCCAACGGTGTCCGTGATCGTCACGTAGGCGGTTTGGGTCTGATTCCAGTCCACGTCGTAATTGCCCGAGTTCCAGCCCTGAGCCCCGACGGTGGTGAAGTCCCAGACCCTTTGGCCACCAGTGCCGCCGGTCCACACATGGACATTGATCTGTCGGCCATTGCCATTGGCCGAGACGGAGACCGACATGGTCTTCGCGCCCACTTTGTTCATGATGACCGATGGAGCAGGTATTGGTCCGTAGGGGATCACGCTCGCTGAGGGCGCGGAGGAGGCGCTGCCCTGCGAGGTCGTCGCCGTGAGCACGATGTTGTATGCCGTGCCGTTCGCCAGCCCGGTGACCGTGCCCACCAGCCCGCTCCCGCCACCCGCAGGTGCACTCATCGAGAGGTTGCCCGGCGAGGCCGTGATGGTCGACGCACTGCCGTCACGCGAACTGCTCGCGTTGAAGGTGACGCGGGCCTCGCCATCGCGCCCCGTGGGTTGGATGTCGGTGATGACGGGAGGGCTCGGCTTGGCCTTCGGGGTGTAGGCCTGCGTGGACGCCGGACCGGTCCGCGTGACACCCATGAAGGTCGAGACCGGAGCCACCGCATAGGTGTAGGGCGTCCCGTTGACCCCGTCGGCGTTGGTGCACGTACCGGAGAAGGTGTAACTCCCGCCGTCGATGGTGGCCGAGCAGGCCATGTTGCCCGGCGCCGTGCGGGTGCCGTTGATGGCCAAGGTGCTTGCCGCCGGCCCATTGAGGTTGCCCGTGAAGGTCGCGACGACAACAACGGCATCCTGAGGGGTGTCGGGCGAGGCAATGGTCATCGAGGTGATGCTCGGCGTGCCCGCGGCATACACCGTGGTGGTGGAGGGGGGACCTTGGGTGGAGTTGTTCTTCGCCAGGATGGTGACGGGGATGGGCGGACCGTTCTGGAGGCCGCTGATCGTGGTCGTCAGGACGTTGCCCAAGGAGGTCGTGATGCCGTTGTAGGCGATCACGTAGTCGATGATCACCGATCCCTCACCCTGGGCCGAGGGCCAGGTGAGGGTGGCGGTGCCGTCACCGGCCGCCGTCTGGGTCGCAACGACCGTCAGCGGGATGGCATTGGGCCGGTTGTCCTTCGTGGTCGCCACCGTCGGAGACCACTCGGACCAGCCCGCCTTGTTTTCGGCACGAACGCGGAAGGTGTAGTCGTCGCCATTGGTCAGGTTGGGGATGACGCACGGGGAGGCTGCGCAGGGCAGGCTCCCGCCACCCCACGACACCTCATAACCCAGGATCGGCGCGCCATTGCTGGCCGGCGTCGGCCAGGACAACGTGACCGAGCGGGACATCATCGTGGCCTGGAGCTGCGGCTGACCCGGGGCATCAGGCTTGGTGAAGACGTCGAAGCCGATCGTGCCGGTGACGCGGCGGGCTTGGTCGGTCGCATTCTTCTCCGTCACGTCGGAGAGCACGACCGAGAACTCCATCCGACCGTGGCTGTTCGCGGCCGGGGTGATGGTGGCGGCCATACCCGTCACCGACTCCTGGGCGTCCATCCCGGCCGTCTGGGTGATTGAGATCGCGTGCGGCTTGGGATCCTTCAGAGGCGAGTTGAAGTAGGCCGCGAGGTCCACCGGACGCGCTTCGCCAGCCTTCATCTCGGGCAGATTGATCGGCGACATCGTCGCCAACGGCGCCTCTTGGACGACGACATTGAGGGTCGATGGGGTGGCCTTGGTCCCGACCGCGGTGACCGACATGACCCCGGTGGCGCCGGGTGTGGAGTCACTCGAGGCGTCGATGGTCAGAGCGCGCCCACCGGTGATCGACACCCCGTCCAGAGCCGTCGTCCAGGTGCCCTCGAAGGTGAGGTTCTTCGCCATCTCCTCCGTCGGCGACCACACCGAGCAGAAACTGGTGACATCACGCACGACTGGCCGGCCGCCACGCATGACGGCGATGACCTCACCGGGGCAGCGAATGACCGGCGTCTCGGGCCCGACCTGCACCGGGATCGACACGAAGGTCTTGATCCCCTCGGGATCATCGAGGGTCTTGCCGTTGGTGAACTCGGCCACGATGGCGCCTGGGCCGATGTAGCCGGCCGCGCCGGTCACCGTGAGTTCGCTGTCGCTGGGGGCGGTGGCCGTGACCTTGCCCGAGGGACCGGCCTTGATGGCGTCGAGGAAGGTGAGCTTGACCGGCTTGCCCTGCGGATCCTCGACAAAGTCGTCAACCTTGACGGTGACCGACGAGCCCTCCGCCACGGTGATCGTCTTCCCGGTGCGCCAGTACGGGCCACCGGCTCCTTCGCGAGGCACGTAGATCATGGCCGCCGACGTGGCACCGGACTCGTCGGTCACCTCGAAGGGGATCGCTCCGATGTTCTTGCCCACGGGCACGGTGATCTTGCCGCCGTTGATCGTGGCTGCCGAATTGCCCACCCCGGACACGATGAGCTTGCCCGCGTCCCCATCGGGGTCGAAAGCGGTCTCCAACACGTCCACGGTGGCCTTGCCCGATCCGTCGGGTTTGACGGTCTTGTCCTGAAGGCGAGGTGGATTCTTGAAGCCCTCCACGGCATACACGGTCACGGTCGAGGGGGCGGACTCGCCCCCGTTGCCGGTGAGGCCATAGGAGAACTGGACCGGGCGATCCGAGGCCGAGCCGGCGACGGCCCGGATCGACTGGGTCGGCACATCCAGCGCGGCCCCCTCGGGCAGATCGCTGCCGAACCGGTCGAGCGGCAGGACCGTGACCGGGTCGGCCTTGCCGAAGGACGCGGACGGAAGGGGATACAGCGTGACCCTGGAGGCCGGTGCCGCGGTGATGGACAGGGGGGCCGGGACGGCGACCTGTGGGAGGGCCGGCGGCGTGACGCCAACCCGCACTGTCGACGTGGCCTCCCCGCCGAAGCGGTCCATGACGACATACGTGAAGGTGTCGGTGCCCTGGGCACTCTCGTCGGGGAAGGCCTGGTACGTGATCCCGGTCGGTGACGTGCCCAGGACCCGGCCGAGGGTCGGCGCCGAGGCGATGCCCACGACCGAGGTGGAGTCGCCATCAGGATCCGCGTTGTTGGGGTCGATCGGGATGACCACGGTCTCCCCGGAGACGGCCCGCACCTCGACAGGGTGCGGCGTCGGGGCCTGGTTGGTCACCTTGTCGGTCGGCTCCGGCGTGACCATGACCTCGATGCGCCCGGTCTCCCGAGCCCCTGCCTCGGTCTGCGCGATGTAGTCGACCATCAGCCGGGCCTGCTCCTTGAGGCCCTGCGGAGCCACGAAGCGCACCACGTCCCCGGCGACATAGGCGTGGCCGAACTCGCCCGCCGTGGGGTCGGCGGCTCCCGGGTTGTAAACCTTGAGTTGTCCCGCAGTCTTGGCTCCGGGCACATTGCCGAGCAGGGACAGGGTGGCCCCCGACAGGGCCGCGTCGTTCTCCAGCACGCGGATCGTGGTCGCATCGCCCGTGCGGACCGTCGCATAGTCCTGACGGGTGAGGATCTTGTCGGGGCTGGCGGTCGGCAACTGGGTCACCGACACCGTGCCCTGCACCGGCGCCGTGACACCGTTGGAGATCGTGTAGGTGATGAAGGGGTTCTCGCCCAGGGTCATGGTCGAGGGGGTCACCTTCAGCCAGCGGCCGTTGACGACGGCCACCTTGAGTTGTGAGGGGTTGTCCGCCGCCGCACTCTGCACCGTCAGGATCGAGCCCAACGGATCCGAATCGTTGGACAGGACATCGACGAGCACCGAGCCGGTGCCGCGCACGGTGGCCTTGTCCGGCACTGCGACGGGCGAACGGTTGTCCTCCGTGGCCGGGTCTATGTCGACCCGGAGCCCGCCCGGCGACACCGCTGCGGAACCGAAGGCCGCGGCATACTCGAGGAAGAAGTGGCCCGGTTGGGCACCCACGACCGAGACCTGACCCGACACCAGGTCGGTCTGGATCTGCAGGCCTTCCTTGACCGCCACCGGCGCTGCCAACTTCATGACGGCCTTCGGGTTGAGCGGGTCCGCGCCGGGGACGTCGTTCATGAGCGGCGTGAGCAGGATCGGCCGCCCGACCTCGCCGCGACCCACGTCGGGTTGGGTGACCACGGGCGAGGACTGGGTCTCGGCGGAGCCGAGGATCTTGACCTCGAGTGGGTGCTCGACGGGGTCACTGCGACCATCGGAGACCGAATAGGTGATCGCTGCTTGACTGGCCGCCGTCGTCACGGCGGCCGTGAGTTCGATCCGGCCATCCGAGGTCAGGTTGGTCGTCCCCTCCGACACCTTGGCATCGGCCAGAGCCACGGGGTCGCCGTCCTTGTCACGCCAGACGTCGAGGACCTGGATGGGCAGCACGCCACCGGAGGCGACCGTCAAGGACGGATCGGCCGCACTCTCCTTGAGGTAGGGCGGCTCGTTGTTGGTGAGGCCACGGTCCTCGACGTGGACCTCGCCCTTCTCCTCCGCGACGCCGTTGCTCAACTGGTAGGTGAAGTCGGAGTCCCCACCCTGGTCGCTCAGGGTGTAGATGAGCGCCTGCCCGTCGGGCGCGATCGTCACCTTGGCGCTCTCATTGCCGGGCTGGGTCACCGAGGCGATCGACAGGATCCGGCCACCCTTGTCGGTGTCGTTGTCCAAGACGTGCAGGATCGTCGTGCGCCCGGGCCGAGCGCCCAGCAGGTCGGGATTGGCCTTGGGCTTCTCCTTCTCCTGCTCGACGAGCTGCTGGTCGACGACCGTCTCATCGGTCGCCGCCTCCTTGATCTGCTCCCAGTTGTCCACCCGTTGCAGGGTGTCGAGGTCGTAGATCTGCCCGTCCGCGGCGTCGTTGACGACCACGGACGAACGGTTGACCCGAAACACCGGACGCGTCAGCACGGCACCCGCATTGGCCACCTGCAGGGGGCTCGCCTTCTCCGAGCCACAGCCCTTGACGACGGTGCCGGGAGCTCCCGACCACGCGGCATACACACAACCCCGCACGTTGACGGGAGCCGCCGGATTGCCGGCCCCGGCGTCACTGATCAGCCTCGGGGACGCCTCAGGCGTGGTGAGGGAGAAGCCATAGAGCGCCTTGGGGGCAGCCACGAGCACCTCCGACGCGCTCGGACCCGGCACCTGGACACGTGTGCCGGCGACGACCTCGGAGCGCTTGGTCGGCTTCTGGTCATCCACGGTCACCGTGCCTGCGATGACGTCAAGGGCCACGACGTGGCCACCCACTGCGGTCAGGTCGATCGACTCACGCTCGGGCACCGTGCTGACCACGGGCTTGCCGAAGGCTGAACCGCCACGGACGACTGGGATCGTGATCGCCTTGCCCGTGATGTCGGCGGCATGCACCGCACCATCGGACCCGACCGCGAGCGCTGAGAACCGAGCCCCCTCCTTCACCCCGCTCGTGGGCTGTGGGCTCACCTCGGCCAAGGGCTCGGACGTGCCCGTGATCGCGGTCAGGTTCGGTGGAGTCGGTGACCCCACCTCATAGCGCGTGGCCCAGACCTTGCCCGTCGCCGGCTCGAGGACCGCGACCGTGCCAGCGCGCATGTCCATCACCATCGTGCTCGGCAGCGGCACGGAGGCGTCCTTGAGGATCTTGGCCGAGGCCACGTCGACGGGTGCGATCTTGCCGCCGGCCTTGTCCCACGCCAGGACTGTGCCCTGGTCCTGATCGATGTCGAGCGTGTAGGCGGTCTGCACCCCACCCTCGGGGTTGAAGTAGGCGTCCAAGGATGCCGCCGACTTGTTCAGCCGACCGAACAGGCCACCACCGTCATTGGTCACCCAGATGCCGGCATCGTTGAGGTCGACACGGTTCGCCGGATAGCCCCGGCTGAACCACGCGAAATAGCCCAGCGAGGTCACGGCCAACACGGCCACGAGGGCCGAGGCGACCATCTTCATCCGCCCCGGACGCAACCGCACGACACGGCTCGGGCGAGCGCTCGGCATACGAATCCTCCGGCAGGCGACAGGTCATGGCGGGAGGGCAGCACCCACCTCACCGTGAGCGACCCTAGGCACCGATCCCCGCGCGGGGAACTCCCTGCGAGCGTTTGTCACCCGAAGTAGGGACAGGGCGACAGCGACGGGCCGCGCACTCGGGCCGAATCAGCCACACGTGGCCTGCGACCACTCCTTCGACGCGAACGAACCGTCGCGTCGGACGACGATCACCTGGAGGCACACCTTGTCCGCCGAGGGTGCTGGGACCACGGTCGTCGGCTCCGTCGCCGTGCCCTCGGCCCCGTCCACGACCTTCCAGCGGTAGTCGTCGTCCTCCTTCTTGGCGCTGTAGTCCCAGGTGAAGGTCACCGCTCCATCGGCGCGGGTGGTCTTGATCTTCACCGGACCCGGCGGGAGCTCGTCCTCGACCGTGCCCGCATCGGACGTCGACAGTGCCGAGGGCGTCGGTCGGGGCTCGGCGCTGTCGCCACCGCGAGAGAGCAGGACGAAGGCCAGGATCCCGGCGATCACGAGCAGCGCCACGCCCCCGCCGATGAGGATCCCCTTGGTGCGGCCCGTCGCGACCGGATCCGGTCCCATGGGCACATCGACCGTCGTGACCCGCGGTCTGAGCACCGTGCCCGACTCTGTGGTCGGGCTGTCCATCGGAGCGCCCTGGACCGGGACACCCGACGTCGTTGCCGGCCGTCGCTGGGTCCGAGCGGAGCCGAGTTGGTCATCCCGTATGCCGGGGCTCACCGTGGGTGGTAGGGCCGGTGCCGTCCCGCTCACTCTCGGTCGGATGACCGTCCCGCCGTCCATGGCTGGCGCCCCACCGGGCTCTGCGCGGAGGTGTCGTGGGACCTCGTCGACGTGGTCATGGTGCGCCGAGAAGTCGACGACCACCGACTCGGTCACCTGGAGGCGTTGCTCGGCCTCGATGCTCTGCAGGTTGCGGATGAATTCGGCCATCGACTGGGGCCGTTGCTCAGGACGCTTGGCCATCGCCTGCCGCAGCACCCGCTCGAGCGACTCAGGGACGTCCGGTCGTCGGGTGGGCGGCGGAGTCAGGTCGCGGATCCGGCTCATCGTGGCGAGCGTGCTGTTGTCCCCACCCGGCACCTCGAAGGGCGGGCGACCGACGAGCAACTGCCACAGGCTCGCGGCCAAGGAGTAGACGTCGGACGACGGGGTCCCGTTGGTCGACGTGTAGAGCATCTCCGGAGGAGACCATGGCACCGAGACGCCGACATCCTGGCTGACGTCCTCGGACGCGATCTGGTGGGCGACACCGAAGTCGGTGAGGCCGGGGGCACCCCACGGCGTCTTGAGGATGTTGGCGGGCTTGATGTCCCGGTGGAGCAGGCCGGCCCGATGGGCGGTCTCCACGGCGGAGCCGATGCCGACGCCGGTGCGGAGCACCTCCGCGACGGAGAGCCGCTCGCGCAGGACGCGCTCCTCAAGGGTGTCGCCCGCGCAGTACTGCATGGAGATGTAGGGCCGACCATCGGCGGTCACACCCGAGCCGTAGACCCGCACGATGTTGGGGTGCTCCAGGGCCGCCATCGTGTTGGCCTCGGCGAGGAACTGCTGTGAGGACGCCGCGTCCAGATCGTGCTCGCGAATGACCTTGATGGCCACCTTGCGATTGCCCAGCGCGGTCTCCTCGTAGAGGTGCACATCGCCATAACCGCCGGCGTCACTCAGCAGTCGGACGTGCCGGTGACCCGCGATCTGTGGCGCGGACAAGGTCATCCGGTCGCCTCGAAGGTCAACTCGAGGACCTCGGCCAGGACGATCTTGGTCCCCGGCTGGATCGTCACCGGCGTGTGCTGCGCCAGCCGTTGGCGGCGGCCGTCCGGCATGACGATCTCGGTGCCATTGGTGGAGCCGAGGTCGGTGAGGCAGACGTCCCAGAAGTTCAGGGTGATCGACGCATGGAGGGAGGAAACCTCCATCCGCGGGTCATTGAGCACCACGAGCCGGGGGGCAGGACCGTTGCCGCCGGAGGTCGGGTGGGGGTCACGCCCCATCACCAGGTCACTGTCGATGGTGATCGGTGGCACTCCGTCGATCACGAGCCGACCGAGGACGGGCCGAGGAATCTCCTGCGGCTCCTGCGCCGGGATCGGCTGTCCGCACACACGGCAGGTGGCGGCAAAGGCCTGACTCGGGTGACCGACCGGACAGCGTGCGGCCCAGACGGTCGGGCCCTCGCGCACGGCGGACGGCAGGTGGGCGCGGTTGACCGTGCGACCCTGGCTTGCCACGGGAGCTGGCGTTGCGGGCGCAGGGGCAATCGGCGCCTCGCCGATGTCGGTCGGTGTGATGGGGGCCGATGTGATCGGTGGCGATGTGTGGGGGGTCGACGGGGCGGGCGATGCGGCCTCGGTGGTGACGGGGGCGCCGACCAGCGGGCCGAAGAAGTCGGGGAGCGCCTCGATGAAGCCACCTTCGGCCGGTGCCGGCGGTGCCGGGACGACAGCCGGAGACGACACCTCGACGGGCACGGCGTAGGCCGGACTCACGGAGGCCGACTCCGACTCCTGGCTCGCGGTCTCCTCGGGCGTCTCGGGCAGGGTTTCGTCGGTGGTCCCGATCGTGGCGTCGGCTGGCTCAGCCGACTCAGCAGGATCGGCCGACTCGGGCGCATCGGGCGCGCCGAAGAGTCGCTCGTACTCGCGGATGGAGGCGAGGACCTCGGGGTCCTCGGCGTCGGCCTGAGCCGTCTCCTCGGACAGGGCCACCGCCGGCTCCTCGGCCGGCTCGCCAGCGTGGTCCTCGGCAGCCGGGTCCTCGGCAGCCGGGTCCTCGGCAGCCCCGACATCGGGCACCACCGCGGGCACGGGTGTGGTGGCCGCCGGTGCCACCAGCTGCTCGGGTTGGGCCGCGTCACCCTCCGACGCAGCGACCGCAGCCGGGGCGCCGACGACGACCTTGAGCGTGTCGACCGGAAGGATGCCGGCCACCACGGGGAGGGTCGCCTCGACCGACTCCGCGCCGGTCACCTGGAGGGTGAACCACTCCACGCCTTCGACGGTGACATCGCTCAGGATCCCGTAGGCCATCCGAGCGAATTCCTGACCGGAGGCCACCCCCTGGACTCCGGTGGATCCGCGGACGACGAAGCGCACGCTGCCCTCGGCATCGCGCGAGGACGAGGCGAGGACGAAATCGGGCGCTGACGACATGCCGTGCGACAGGATCGCGCCGACCACCTCGTCGGCCGATCCCCCACCGTCGATGGCGGCCCACGCCTCGAGCACCATCGGGTGCGTCAGGGCGCAATCGACGAAGAGCCACATGCGGCCCTTGACGCAGGCAGCCCGCCCTCCCGGGGCAAAGGTCACTGTCGGCATGGAGCTCATTGCGCCACCTCACGCAGGATCAGGTCACGAGGCACGGTGGTCGAGGCCGTGCGCCCGTCCGAATGGGAATCACTCTGGTCATCGACGACGATGACCGTCACATTGTCGTTGCCTCCGGCCTCCTCCGCAGCATGCACCAAGGCGCTGGCGAGCTCTGCGGCTCCGGGGGTCCCTGCGCAGATCTCGGCGATCCGGGCGTCGTCGATCTCCGAATGCAGCCCGTCAGAGGCGAGGACGAAGCGGACGCCGGGGCCGGCCGGGACAGCGAAGAAGTCCACGAGCGGTGGGGGTGTCTGCCCGACCGCGCGCGTGATGACATTGCGGTCGGGGTGGGACCGGGCCTGTTCGCGCGTGATCAACCCGCGGTCGATCAGTTCCTGCACCTCGGAGTGGTCGACGGTGACCTGCCGCAGGGTGCCGCGTTCGATGACATAGCACCGGGAGTCCCCGGCGTTGAAGGCCAGCCATCCGTCGGCGGTCCGCGCCAGCCCACAGACCGTCGAGCCCAGACCTGCCGTCTCGGGGTGGGCCTGTGCATGTTCGAGGACGGCCTCGTTCGAGGCGAGGACGGCCGCCTCGAGGTCGTCGCGACCGACCCCTTGTCTGTCGACGGGAGTCAACCCCGCGATGGCCAACGCGCTCGCGACATCTCCTGCAGCGTGCCCACCCATGCCGTCGGCGACGATGAAGAGCCGCTCCCCGGCATACCACGCGTCCTCGTTGAGAGTGCGGACGCGGCCCACACTCGTGAGACCAACGGCGGCGATGTCACTCATCGATGGCTCTCATGGGCGGCGGCCCCGCATCGCCGCCCAGACGTCCTTCACCGACCGGCCGAAGGGGATCGGCGGGACCGAGACGACGACCGTCCGGGCCATCGTGTCGTGCCAGCCGCGATGCCAACCCGAGGTGTCCGTGAACACGGTGATGAAGCCCAGCCCAAACGGGATGCCCATGAGGGTTTGATAGAAGTAGCGGCCCAGAGCGCGGCCGGGGCCGATGATCTGGTGGGTCGTCACGTCGACCACGCGCACGCCCATGACCCGCTTGCCGACGGTCTGGCCGAGGATGCCCGTGCTGCGCACGTAATAGAGCCCGCTCCCTCCGATCACCACGGCGTAGAGCGCGAGGCTGACGAGCGAGGCGACGGTGACCATGCCCGAACTCCCCGACATCACCGAGGCGAAGAAGATCACCATCAGGACGACATACAGAGCCATGATCAAGGCGGTGGCCAGCGCGCCATCGATGAGCGAGGCGACGACGCGGCGTCCGATGTCGACGGGCGCAAGCCCGTCAGCCGCCAGCGACGGCGGCGGCTCGACCGGGACTGGGGCTGGGGCTGGGGTTGGGGCTGGGGCGGAGACTGACTCGCTCACCTGACCCAAACTCGAGCGGCGAACCGTTTGGCCGGGATTGGGCACGGGGGTCGGCGGGAGCGTGGGAGGCGGCGGAGGCACCGAGGGGGCGGAGGCCGTGGCAGCCGTCGTGGCCAGTGCCGCGTCGGGGAGTTGGGCAGTCGTGCGAACCAACGGACTGCCGCATCGGGGACAGTTCGCGACGCGAAGGGTCGGCTCGTGGCCGCACGTCCGGCACGCCGCAGGTCCCCCGGTGGCTGCGCCGCTCTGCGTCACGTTGCCCCTCCCTGCCCACGACTCATCGGGACCCGAGGATCGAGCCCATCCGAAGGCTAGGCATCTCGAGCCGACACATCGAGAGCAGGCCGCCCCTTGTCCCCCGAAATGATGACGACCAGCCGCCGGGCTCCACCCGCGCCCGGAGCCGATCAGGTCACGGGCGGGTGAGGTAGACCGTGGCTCCGGAGTCGGCCCGGCACACGGTCGGCAGGGCGCCGGTGCAGGTGAGTGCGTAGTCCTGACCGGTCACCGGGGAGTTGGCGGTGACGCTCGCCTCGCCGCCCTCCGGGGCCGCCGACCGGTATGCCGTGGCGACGGCGAGCGCGA
>Ga0073899_10005001_pt1 | contig 11594 bp, 13 predicted proteins | sample KloWWTmetaKNB5Ph_FD_88975 | JGI IMG/M metagenome (GOLD analysis project Ga0073899, IMG submission 88975) | Active sludge microbial communities from Klosterneuburg, Austria, studying microevolution and ecology of nitrifiers - Klosterneuburg... | ecosystem: Engineered > WWTP > Aerobic digester >...
CAGGTGGACGGTGAAGCCGCCGGCGGCGGCCGGCTCGGCGAGCAGGCTCACGGCTCGGTCAGCGTCCGCACCAGGGCCGATGCGGCCCCGTTGGCCTCGAAGTCGGCCATCAGCAGGCTCACCGCGGTGCGGACGATGCGGCCCCGGTCGACCGCGACCCCGTGCTCGGCCCGCAGCTCCAGCCGGGCCCGTTCCAGCGCGAGCAGTTCGGTGCTGGAGACGTAGACGGTGATCTTCTCCTCGTGCCGCACCCTGCCAGTTCCGGTCGGGCCAGTTCCGGTCGGGCCAGTTCCGGTCGTCGGGGCCTCGGTGGACGGGGACGCCTCCCTCGCCTGGGGGACGGCGGGGCCGGTGCTCCGGAACAGCTCCGAGGCCCCGGGCAGGCTCACGCGCCGGGGCATCGTGCGAGCACCTCCCGGGCGAGCTGACGGTAGGCCTCGGCGCCAGGGGAGGAGGACGCGTAGCTGGTGATCGGCTCACCCGCGGCCGTCGTCTCGGGGAACTTGATGGTGCGTCGGATCACGGTGTGGAACACCGTCTCGCCGAAGCCCTGCACCACCCGCTCGAGCACCTCGCGGCTGTGCAGCGTCCGGGAGTCGTACATGGTGCCGAGGATGCCGACAATCTCCAGGTCGGGGTTGAGCCGCTCCTGCACCTTGTCGATGGTGTCCTTCAGCAGCGCGACCCCGCGCAGCGCGAAGAACTCGCACTCCAGCGGGATCAGCACCCGGTCGGCCGCGGTGAGGGCGTTGACCGTGAGCAGGCCGAGGGAGGGCGCGCAGTCGATCAGGATCACGTCGTAGTCGGCCCGCACCCGGCGCAGCACCCGGCTGAGGGTCTGCTCCCGGGCGACCTCGCTGACGAGTTGCACCTCGGCGGCGGAGAGGTCGATGTTGGAGGGCAGCAGGTCGAGGCCGGGCACCGAGGTCGGGGTGATGATGTCGCCCACCGGGGTGCCGCGCCGCACCAGCAGGTCGTACACCGAGGTCTCCAGCACGTGGGGGTTCACGCCGAGGCCCACCGTCAGGGAGCCCTGGGGGTCGAGGTCCACCAGCAGCACCGACCGTCCGGTCTCGGCCAGGGCGGCGCCCAGGTTGATCGTGGTGGTCGTCTTCCCGACCCCGCCCTTCTGGTTGCACATCGCGATCACCAGCGCGTCCCGGGTGCGGTCGGGGTGGGGCACGGCCGGCTGGGGCAGCTCGGGCAGCGGCCGTCCGGTCGGGCCCAGGCTGGCCTCAGGGGCAGGGGCGGTGTCGAACAGGGCGTCGGGAGCGTCGGTCACCCTCGCAGCCTAGGCCATGATGTCGACAAGTCCACACGGCGCGCCGAACAGCCGCCCCGGCTCAGCGGGCGCGGGGGTGGCTGGCGAGGTACACCTCGCGCAGGTGGTCGACGGTGACCAGCGTGTAGAGCTGGGTGGTGGTGACCGAGGCGTGCCCGAGCAGTTCCTGCACCACCCGGACGTCCGCGCCGCCCTCGAGCAGGTGGGTGGCGAAGGAGTGCCGCAGCGTGTGCGGGCCGATCCCGGTGGTGATACCGGTGGCCTCGGCGTGCCGGCGAAGCGCCGCCCAGGCGCTCTGCCGGCTGAGCCGGTCGCCGCGGGAGTTCAGCAGCAGCGCCGGCGTGGCGCGACCCGCCCGGGCCGCCCACACCGGCCGGCCGCGCACCAGCCAGGCCTCGGTCGCGGCTCGCGCGTAGCTCCCGAGGGGGACGATGCGCTCCTTGCGTCCCTTCCCGAACAGCCGCAGCCCGGCGTCGGGGTCGGCCAGCGCCGCGCTGAGGTCGTCGACGTCGAGGGCGAGCACCTCCGAGATCCGGGCCCCGGTGCCGTAGAGGAGCTCCAGCAGGGCGGCGTCCCGCAGCCCCGTGGGCGTGTCGGCGTCGGGGTGCTCCAGCAGGGCACGGACGGCATCGCGGTCCAGCGCCTTGGGCAGCCGCCGCTCCTGCCGGGGCGGACGGACAGCCCCGGCCGGGTCGGCCCCGGGGTCCTCGGCGGCGCCAGCCGCACCGGCGTCCTCGGCACGCGCGAACCGGTGCAGCCCGCGGACGGCGGAGAGCGTGCGGGCCACGCTCGCCGGCGCCAGCGGCGGGTGGCCGTCGGAGCCCTCGGCGAGGTCGGCGGCGAACTCGGTGACGTCGGCCTCAGTGACCTCGGCGGGGTCGGTCAGGCCACGGCCGGCGAGGTGGACCAGATAGCGGGCCAGGTCGCGGCGGTACCCGGCGATGGTGTGCGGCGAGGCGCCGCGTTCCACCGCCAGGTGGTCCAGGTAGGCCCGGACCAGCCGCTCAAGCCCGGTCGCCACCGGCCAGGGCCGCCAGCGTGTGGTTCCGTCCGGCCCGGACGGCGCGCGCGGGCCAGGGGGCGTCGGCCGGGCGCAGGTCCTCCAGCCGTCCCGACAGCCGGGCCGTCTCCAGGGCGAGCACCCCGGCGACCATCGTGGGGTTCTGCAGCCGGCCGGCCAGGATGGCGTCCACGAGGTCGGCGCGGCGGGCCCAGGTCAGTTCCATGTGCGCCTCCTCGCCGTGCGCGACGAAACCGTCCGGCAGCGGCGCGGCGGTGAGGTCGCGGGCGAGGAAGATGCGCAGGCCCTCCTGGCAGGCGCCGGGGGTGGTGAAGATGTCCACCAGCACCTGCCAGCGACCGGCGGCGAGCTGGGCCTCCTCCGCCAGTTCGCGGCGGGCGGCCTCGAGGGCGACCTCGTCGTCGTGGTCGAGCAGCCCCGCCGGCGGTTCGACAAGCCGGAAACCGACCGGGTGGCGGTACTGTCGTACGACCGCGATCCGGTCCGCCTCGTCCCAGGCGATCACCCCGACCGCCCCCGGGTGCAGCACGTACTGGCGTCCCATCAGCTCCTCGCTGGGTGTCCGCACCTCGTCGTGGACGAAATCGCTGACGTACCCCCGCGCGCGGACCTCGTGGGAGACGATCGGCCAGGTGACCGGCTCGTCGGCGAGCTCCGTGGCCCCGATGGTCGCCCCCTCCGCCTCAGGCATCGACGGCCTCCACGGCCGCGACGTCGAGCGCCGCCTCGTCGCCGTCCTCCACCGGCAGCCGGGCCGAGAGCTTTCGTCGCAGCGCGGCCTTCACCAGCCCTGCGAACAGCGGGTGCGGCACGGTCGGGCGCGACTTCAGCTCGGGGTGGGCCTGGGTGCCGATGTAGTACGGGTGCAGGTCGGGACGCAGTTCGACGAACTCGACCAGCCGGGTGTCGGGCGACGTGCCGGAGACGAGCAGTCCGGCGGTCTCGAGCTGCTCGCGGTAGGCGTTGTTCACCTCGTAGCGGTGGCGGTGGCGTTCGGAGACGTGCGTACCGCCGTAGAGCCGGGCCGCGAGCGAGCCGGGGACGAGTTCGGCCGGGTAGGCGCCCAGCCGCATGGTCGCCCCCATGTCGCCCAGGCCCTGGACGATGTCGACCTGCTCGGCCATGGTGGCGATCACCGGGGAGTGGGTGTCGGGGTCGAACTCGGTGGAGGCGGCGTCGGCGAGGCCGGCGAGGTTGCGGGCCGCCTCGATCACCATGCACTGCAGGCCCAGGCACAGCCCGAGGGTCGGCAGCTGGTTCTCGCGGGCGTACTTCAGGGCGCCGAGCTTGCCCTCCACGCCGCGGATGCCGAACCCGCCGGGCACCACGATGCCGTCCACGTCGCCGAGGCGCTCCAGGGCGCCGTCGTGGGTCTCGCAGTCGTCGGAGGCGACCCAGCGGATGTTCACCTTCGCCCAGTTGGCGAACCCGCCGGCGCGCAGCGCCTCCGAAACGCTCAGGTAGGCGTCGGGGAGGTCGATGTACTTGCCGACCAGCGCGATGGTGACCTCCTCCTTCGGGTGGTGGACGCGGTCGAGCAGGTCGCTCCAGCGCTTCCAGTCGACGTCGCGGAAGTGGACGCCGAGCCGGCGCACCACGTAGGCGTCCAGGCCTTCGGAGTGCAGCACCCGGGGGATGTCGTAGATCGAGGGCGCGTCGGGGCAGGAGATCACCGCCTCCTCGTCCACGTCGCACATCAGGGCGATCTTGCGCTTGACGCCGGCAGGGACGTCCATGCTGGCGCGGCAGACGATCGCGTCGGGCTGGATGCCGACCTGGCGCAGCGCCGCCACTGAGTGCTGGGTGGGCTTGGTCTTGAGTTCACCGGACGGCCCGATGTAGGGCACGAGCGAGACGTGCAGGAAGAAGGCCCGGTCGCGGCCGACCTCACGGCGCACCTGGCGGGCGGCCTCCAGGAACGGGAGCGACTCGATGTCGCCGACCGTGCCGCCGATCTCGTGGATCACCACGTCGATGTCGGGGCCGGCCATGGCCAGCATCTCGTCCTTGATCTCGTTGGTGATGTGCGGGATCACCTGGACGGTGTCGCCGAGGAAGTCGCCGCGGCGCTCCTTGGCGATGACGGTCGAGTACACCTTGCCGGTGGTGACGTTCGCGTCGCCGCTGAGCGGCACGTTGAGGAAGCGCTCGTAGTGGCCGATGTCGAGGTCGGTCTCGGCGCCGTCCTCGGTCACGAACACCTCACCGTGCTGGAAGGGGTTCATGGTGCCCGGATCCACGTTGAGGTACGGGTCGAGCTTCTGCATGGTCACCCGCAGTCCCCGGGCCACCAACAGGCTTCCGAGTGAGGATGCGGTGAGGCCCTTGCCGAGTGAGGAGACGACGCCTCCGGTGACAAAGATGTGCTTGGTGTTCCTGGAGGTTCCCACGGGTCTCCAGCCTATCCGTCTCCGGCCCCCGTCGGCCAACCCGACGCTCCGCGGACGTCCCCGCGCTCAGGGACGGGCCGTGTCCAGCAGTTCCCGGGCGTGGGCGAGGGCGGAGTCGCTGGATTCCAGGCCGCCCATCATGCGGGCGAGCACCTCGACGCGCTCCTCGCCGTCGACGCGGCGCACGCCGCTGGTGGTGACGCGGCCGTCGTCGGCCTTGGCGACCACATAGTGCCGGTCGGCCCAGGCGGCGACCTGCGCCAGGTGCGTCACCACGATCACTTGCGCGTGGCTGGCCAGCCGGGCGAGCCGCGCCCCGATCTCGAGCGCGACGCTGCCGCCCACCCCGGCGTCCACCTCGTCGAAGACGAACGTGTGGCCGGCCGTGCCGCGGGCGAGCACCACCTCCAGTGCGAGTCGGACGCGGGAGAGCTCGCCGCCGGAGGCCACCCGTCCCAGCGGCCCGGCGACCGCGCCGGGGTTGGCCGAGAACAGCAGCGCGATCTGGTCGGCCCCGTGCGGGCCGGGTTCGGTCAGCGGGCTGAGGTCGAAGAACAGCCGCGCCCGCGGCAGCGCCAGCGCGGCCAGTTCTCCGGCCACCTCCGCCTCCAGCCGCGCCGCGGCCTCCCGGCGCAGCCCGGTGATCACCGCCGCGTCGGCGACCAGATCGGCGGCGAGGCCGTCCAGTTCCGCCTGCAGCAACCCGATCCGCTCGTCCGCGGTGCCGAGCTCGGTGACCCGTGCGGCGGCCCGCTGCGCGTAGTCGAGGACCTCGGCGACGCTGTCGCCGTACTTCCGGGTGAGGCCCTGCAGTTCCGAGCGGCGGCCGGCGATCCACTCCAGCCGGACGGGGTCGGCGTCGAGCCCGGCGGCGTAGCCCGCGACCGCGGACGCGACATCGGCCAGTTCGGCAGCCGCCTCGGCCAGCTGCCGGGCCAGCGGGGCCAGGCTGTCGTCGGCCCGGACGGCGCCGTCGAGCGCCTTCCGGGCGGCGGCCACCAGGCCGAGGGCGTCAGGCGCGTCGTAGCTGGCCTCGTCGCCGGCGAGCGCTGCCAGTGCAGCCTGGGCGGCAAGCCGCAGGTCGTCCACCGACTGCAGCCGGCGCGCTTTGGCGGCCAGTGCCACGTCCTCTCCCGGCCGGGGGTCGACGCGGGCGATCTCGGCGAGCCCGAAGCCGAGCAGGTCGAGTTCCCGGAGCCGTTCCTGGGCGCTGCGGGTGAGGTCGGCCAGTTCCGCGGCCAGCCGCCGCCGCCGCTCGAACCGGTCGGCGTAGCGCGCGAGCACGGCGGCGAGCTCGGGCCCGGCGGAGGAGTCGAGCACCTCGCGCTGCCGTTCGGGGGTGCCGAGCCGGAGCTGCTCGGACTGGCCGTGGACGGTGACCCACTCCCCGACCACCTGCGCCCCGGTGCCCGCCGGCACCTGGGCGCCGCCGATGGTCATCCGCGAGCGGGCGGCGCTCAGCGCCCGGGCGGCGAGCACCTCGCCCTCGTCGGTCTCGGCCCCCAACTCCTCCACCGCCGCCAGTCGGTCGGCGTCGAGCTGCCAGCGGCCCTCCACCAGGGCCCGCGGGGCGCCGGCGCGCACCAGCCGCGGGTCGGCCTTGGCGCCGGCCAGCAGGCCCAGCCCGGTGACGATCATGGTCTTGCCGGCGCCGGTCTCGCCGGTGACCGCGGTGAAGCCCGGGCTGGGTTCCAGGCTCGCCTCGGCGATCACGCCGAGGTCGAGGATCCTCAACTCGGCCAGCATCGCGGCCCCCTCTCCGACCCCGGCCTCATCGCGAGTGGGTGGCGTCGCGTTCGGCCGCGCCCCGCCACCCGTCCACCGGGAGCCCGAACTTGCGCACAAGCCTGGTCACGAAGGGCTGCTCCGAGGTACGCGCCAGCAGCAGCCGGTGCCGGCCCGCGCACACCTCGATCACCTGTCCCTCGTCGACCTCGAACGACCGCCGCCCGTCGCACCACACCACGCCGGGCGAGGTGGCCGGCAGCACCTCGACGGTCACCACCGAGCGGTCGCTCAGCACCATCGGCCGGGCGAACAGGGCGTGCGCCGACAGCGGCACCAGCAGCAGGGCGGAAAGTTCGGGCCAGATCACGGGCCCGTGCGCCGAGAACGCGTACGCCGTCGACCCCGTGGGCGTCGACACGAGCACGCCGTCGGTGGCCCAGCGCGACAGCGGACGGTCGTCGATGCGGACGAGCACCTCGAGCATGCGCTGCCGGGCGAGCTTCTCCAGCGAGCACTCGTTCACGGCGAACGAATTCCACAGCACCTCCCCCGCCTCGGAGCGGACGGTGACGTCGACGGTCATCCGCTCCTCCACGTGGTAGTCGTGGCGGATCACGCGTTCGATCAGGCTGCCGACCTCGGAGGACTCGAGCTCGGCGAGGAAGCCGACGTGCCCCAGGTTCACGCCGAGCACCGGCACCTCCCGCGGGACCGCCCATTCGGCGGCCCGCAGGATGTTGCCGTCACCGCCGAACACGACCGCTAGTTCGCTGGCCCGTCCGGCCTCCTCGGTGAGTTCGGCCACGGCCGCCGCCGGGACCCGTCCGTCCAGGCGCGCGAGGTCGTCGGACGAGAGCAGGCAGCCGATGCCGTGGGCGTGCATCCCGTCGACGAACTCCGCGGCCGACTCGATCGCAGCCGGACGGAGTGGGTGGAGGGTGACGGTCACGCACCGCCGCTGGTCGTTCACGCCCTCACCCTAACCGTCCCCTGAGACAACGCGAGGAAGTACTCGCGGTTGCCGTGCTCCCCGGGCAGCCGGCTGTCGCCTCGCCAGGACACGGGCCAGCCGAGCGCTGCTGCGTCCGCCGCGACCTGCCCGACCGCCGCCTCCCGCTGGACGGGGTCGCGCACCACCCCGTGCCCGTCCAGCCCTCCCCTGCCCACCTCGAACTGGGGTTTCACCAGCAGCAATGCCGTACCGGACGGCTCCAGCACCCCGAGCAGGGCCGGCAGCAGCAGTCGCAGCGAGATGAAGGAGACGTCGGCGACCACCAGCCCGACGGGCAGGCCGCCGGTGTGTTCCAGGCTCAGATCGCGCAGGTTGGTGCGCTCGTGGACGACCACCCGCGGGTCGGCGCGCAGCGTCGGGTCGAGCTGGCCGTGGCCCACGTCGACCGCGTAGACCGTGGCCGCGCCCGCCTCGAGGCAGACCTGCGTGAAGCCGCCGGTGGACGCGCCCGCGTCGAGCACGCGGGAGGGCACCGCGACCCCGGTGTCGGTCAGGGCACCGAGCAGCTTGTGCGCCGCGCGCGACACGTAGTGGTCGCCGCCGCTGAGCGCCAGGTCGTCGCCCCCGGAGACCGGCTGGGACGGCCGGTGCGCCGGCTCGCCGTTGACGCTGACGCGTCCGTCGGCGATCGCCGCCTGCGCGGCCGTCCGGGAGCGGGCCAGGCCGCGCGCGGTGAGGGCGAGGTCGAGCCTCACTGCCGGGCGGGCCCGGCCGGGGTGTTGAGGGCGCGGGCGAGCACGTCCAGGGCCGCGGCGAGCTGCCGGTGGTGGCCGCTGACGTCGCCGTCCAGGTCGAGGGCGGCGAGTGCCTCGTCGATCTCGGGAAGGCCCGTCTGCGGCGGCTGCGGCGGAAGGCCCGGATCGGTGGTCACCCGCCACATCCTAGATCAGGGGCCGGGCTCCGGCCGGGGCGCTGGTCGCCGTACTACGGCGACTCGTCGCCCAGGCCTCGAGCGGCCAGCGCCGCCCCCATCGCCTGGGCGTGCCCGACCGCCCGCACGACCACGGGCGCGACCAGCGCGAACAGGTTGCGCTCCCGGCCGCGGGCCTGGGCCGCCTGGCGCACCTGGCCGAACGAGTCCAGGATCACCGGCACCGACCGCAGCATGACGGCGATCGCGAGCCCCACCCGGTCGGGGTTGACGCCGAACCGGCGCAGCGGTCGCAGCGCCCTGACCAGGGCGTCGACCAGTTCGGCGCCGGGCGTGGTGAGCGTGATCAGCCGGCTGGCGTAGACGGCGACCAGCAGGTTGGCGCAGGTGAGGGCGCCGAGCGTCCAGTTCCCCGAGATCGCGTGGTACCCGAACAGCAGCGCGACGAGCAGCCAGAGCCCGCGCGGCAGCGTCCAGGCGTACCGCAGGCCGACCCGGCAGGTCGACAGCAGCACGAGGCTGAGCCCGAGCAGGGCGAGGCTCAGCGGGAGCCGTCCGGCCAGGAACGCGGGCAGGGTGAGGCCGAGCATGACCAGGTACTTCCAGCCGGTACCGATCCGGTGGAAGAAGGAGGTGCCGGGGATGTGCAGGCTGAGCACCCTCATGCGCTCATCAGCCCCCGGTACGCGTCGATGGCGACCGACGGGGACGCGTCGGCGACGACCCGGCCGGCGTCGATCACGAGCACCCGGTCGGCGTCCGCGGCGAGCTCAAGGTCGTGGGTGGCGACCACCACCTGCTGCTCCAGCGCCCACAGCGCGTCCCGGACGGAGTCGCGGTTGCGCAGGTCGAGCAGCGTGGTGGGTTCGTCGGCCACGACGATGGACGGCCCGGCCGCGAGTACCGAGGTGAGCGCGACGAGCTGCCGCTCTCCCCCGGAGAGGTCGTAGACGCTCTGGTCGGCGAGCGACGCCAGACCGCGTCCCGCCAGCAGCGCCAGCGCCTGCCGGCGGCGTTCGTGCTTGTCGCGGACGCTTCGGCGCAGGCTGAGCTCGACGTCGTCGGCCGGGGTAGCCAGCACGAGCTGGGCCAGCGGATCGGTGAACACGAACCCGACGAGGCTGCGCACCCGGCGGCCGTGGGTCCGGGTGTCGAGCCCGTCCACCAGCACACGGCCGCGTCCGGGCAGGACGAGACCGTTGAGCAGCCGCAGCAGCGTCGACTTGCCCGAACCGTTGGCGCCGATCACGGCGATCCGCGGCTCGGCCAGCGAGAGCGTGGTGGCCGCCAGCAGGGTGCGGACGATCGGCGCTCCACCGGCCCGGGGCACGGTGACGCTGACCTCCGCACCCTCCAGCTCGATCACCTCAGGCGAGGCGGGGATCAGGCGCAGCGAGCAGCACCGGGAAGGCCTTGTGCACGGCCACGGCTATCCCGGAGGCGGCGAACACCTTGACCACGTCACCGGGCAGGTACAGCAGGGCCGCGGCGAACGCCTTCGGCAACGGCCAGGGGATGGTGAGCATCATGCCGACGATGCCGAGCGAGGTCACCACGACCGTGCAGGCCAGCCCGGCCACGACGAGCCACAGGTAGCGGGCGCGGAAGCCGCGGCGCAGGCAGTAGCCGGCGACGGCGCCCGCCACCGCGGCGCCGAGGGGGAAGCTCAGCAGGTAGCCGGCGGTGGGGCCGGCGAGCACGCCGAGCCCGGCCGCTCCTCCGGCGAACACCGGGAGACCGGCCAACCCGACGACCACGTACAGCAGGGTCGCGAGGAAGCCGCGCCAGGCCCCGAGCACGAGGCCGGTGAGTACGACGGCGAGGGTCTGCAGCGTCAGCGGCACGGCGGCGGCGCCGATCGGGATCGCCGGGGTCAGCGCGAACGCGGCGATCAGGGCCGCGAACACCGCGATCAGCGCGATGTCAGCCGCCGGGCTGCTGGTTCGGGTGGTGGCCATGGGTACTCCAGTCTGTCGGGCCGGATCAGGATAGCCGAGCCGACGTGGTGCGCCGGGGCGTGCTCACCTCACCAGGTCGAGCTGCTCCAGCGCATCGTCGCAAGCCAGCGCAGGGTTCAGCCACGCGAGCGCGGCGAGCGCCCAGAGCGCATCGAACTGCTCTGCCAGGGCGGCCGGGTCGGTCTCGATCCGGGCCACCCCGTCGCTGATCCCGACCCGCTGGCCGCCGCAGTCGGCGGTCGTCGCGTCCGTGACGGTGACGTGCCGGGGCGGCCGCAGCAGTGCGCGGACGTCGGCCCCGATGTGGGTGGGGCGTTCGCCGGGGCCGGCGGCCAGCAGCTCCGCCTTGCCGTGGGCGCCGCTGAACACCATCAGCGAATCCATCGAGGCGTTGTTCGCCCCGACGATGTCGGTGTCGATCCGGTCCCCGACGAACAGCGGACGGCGCGCCCCCACCCGACGGACGGCCTGGGCCAGCATCGGACGGAACGGCTTGCCGAAGGTGGTCGGGGCACCGCCGAGGGCGGTCGCGATCACCGCGATCATGCCGCCGGCCCCGGGCACGGTGCCGCGGTCGGTCGGCCGCGAGGCGTCGTCGTTGGTCGCGTACCAGGTGGCGCCGCGCTGGATCGCCAGGCACGCCTCGTCCAGCAGCGACCACGGCAGCGCCGGGTCGTAGCCCTGCACAACGGCGACCGGCTCCTCCTCCGCGCTCCGGACCGGGGTCAACCCCGCCTCGGCGAGCAGGTCGGCCAGATTCCGGCTGCCGGCGACGAGCACCTTCGCGCCCGGCGGCAGTGCCTCCGCGATCCCGACGGCCGCCACCTGGGCGCTAGTGAGCACATCCTGGGGTCCCGTCTCGAAACCGAGTCGGGCGAGGTGGTCGACGACCGTGTCGGCACTGCGGGCCGCGTTGTTGGTGACGTACATCACCCGCGTCCCCCGGCGGGCGAGGGCGGCGATGGTCGCCACCGCCCCCTCCACCGCTACCGGGCCGAGGTAGATCACCCCGTCCAGATCGAACAGGGCTGCGTCGTAGGCGTCCACCAGCGCGGTGGTCATGACTCCTCCTCCGGTCGCTCCGTCCCGGCGTCCACGGACGGCGCGGACTCATCCTCGGTCGCACTGACGTCGGCGTCGGCGTCCACCGACGACCCGGACTCCTCCTCGTCCAACTGGAGGTCGGTCTCCTGGTCGTCTGCGCTGGGTGCGGACGACGCCTCAACGGGTTCGACCGGCGCTCCCCCGCCGTCCCGGTCGGACGCCTCCGGGTCCGTCCCGCCGGTGTCCAGACCGTCCTCGTCGTCCTCGTCGTCCTCGTCGTCCTCGTCG
>Ga0073899_10005008_pt1 | contig 11585 bp, 11 predicted proteins | sample KloWWTmetaKNB5Ph_FD_88975 | JGI IMG/M metagenome (GOLD analysis project Ga0073899, IMG submission 88975) | Active sludge microbial communities from Klosterneuburg, Austria, studying microevolution and ecology of nitrifiers - Klosterneuburg... | ecosystem: Engineered > WWTP > Aerobic digester >...
CTCGCCATGCACGGCGTGGTGGCGGTCTTCACCGCCCGCGACATCCCGGGCGAAAACAACTGCGGCCCCATCGTCCACGACGATCCGTTTCTGGCCGACGGCACGGTGCAGTTTCTCGGCCAGCCGGTGGCGGTGGTGGTGGCGCGCGAGATGCTCTATGCGCGCGAGGCGGCAGCCAGGGCCAAGGTGAACGTGGTCGAGAAGCCGGCGATCGTCACCATCGAGCAGGCGCTGCAAGCCGGCAGCTTCGTCATCCCGACCAAGAGCCTGGCACAGGGTGACGCGGCCGGCGCCATCGCTGCCGCCCCACACCGGCTGAAGGGCAGCACGCGTTGCGGCCAGCAGGAGCAGTTCTACCTGGAAGGACAGATCACCTATGCCGTGCCGCGCGAGGACGGGCAGCTCACGCTCTACGTCAGCACCCAGCACCCCGACGGCAACCAGCGCGAGGCCGCCGCGGCGCTGAACCTGGGCACGCACGACGTCGAGGTGATCTGCCGTCGCATGGGCGGCGGCTTTGGCGGCAAGGAAGGCAATGCCAGCATCTTCAGCCAGAGTGCGGCACTCGCTGCCTTCAAGCTGAAGAAGCCGGTCAAGCTGCGCGCCAACCGTGACGACGACATCATGATCACGGGCAAGCGGCACGACTTCCGCATCGACTACGACGTCGGCTTCGACGACGACGGCCGGATCCTCGGCCTGGACGTGATGCTGGCCAGCCGCTGCGGCTACAGCGTCGACTACAGCGGCCCGGTCAACGACCGCGCGGTGCTGCACATCGACAACTGCTACCACCTGCCCAACCTGCATGTGGTCAGCCACCGCTGCAGGACGAATACGCAGTCGAGCACGGCGTTCCGCGGCTTCGGCGGGCCGCAGGGCATGTTCGGCATCGAGACGGTGATCGAGGCCATCGCCAGGCAGCTGGGCCGCGACCCGCTGGACGTGCGCCGCATCAACCTCTACCGCGACCCGTCAGCCAGCGGTGATGCGAAGTCGATGACCACGCCCTATGGCCAGGTGATCGAGGACTGGGTCGCCGACCGCATCCTGGCCGAACTCGAGGGCGAGTCGGGCTACCGCGCGCGCCGCGCCGCCATCGACGCCTTCAACGCCGACCCGAAGAAGAGCCGCACGCGCAAGAAGGGCCTGGCGATCACGCCGCTCAAATTCGGCATCAGCTTCACCGCCACCATGCTCAACCAGGGCGGCGCGCTGGTGATGGTCTACCAGGACGGCACCGTGGCCGTGAACCACGGCGGCACCGAGATGGGCCAGGGGCTGAACACCAAGATGGCGCAGGTGGCCGCCGACGGCCTGGGCATCCCGGTCGCCCTGGTGCGCGTGACCGGCACCGATACGCAGAAGGTGCCCAATGCCAGCGCCACCGCGGCCAGCAGCGGCGCCGACATCAACGGCGCCGCCATCAACGATGCCTGCGACCAGCTGCGCGCGCGGCTGTCGCCGGTTGCGGCGGCGCGGCTCGGCTGCAGCGCCGACGAGGTGGTGTTTGCCGATGGCCAGGCCTCTGTCAAAGGGTCAGGCGGCGGCGGGTCCATCGCCTGGCCAGACCTCATCAAGCAGGCCTGGCTGGACCGCGTGGGCCTGTCGGTGACGGGTTTCTACAAGACGCCCGAGATCGGCTACGACTTCGCCACGCTGACCGGCCGCGCCTTCTACTACTACTGCTACGGCGCGGCGGTGACCGAGGTCGAGATCGACACGCTGACCGGCGAATGGTGGTGCCGGCGCGTGGACATCGTCCACGACGTGGGCCGCAGCATCAACCCGGCCATCGACCGCGGCCAGGTCGAGGGCGCCTATATCCAGGGCATGGGCTGGCTGACGATGGAAGAGTGCATCTGGGATGCGAAGGGGCGGCTGCTCACGCATGGCCCCAGCACCTACAAGATCCCGGTGGCCGGCGACGTGCCAGAAGCCTTCCACGTGCGCTTCTTCGACGGCGCCAATGTCAAGGCCACGCCGTACCGCAGCAAGGCGGTGGGCGAGCCGCCGCTGATGCTGGCGCTGTCGGCCTTCTTCGCCATTAAGGACGCCGTCAGCGCCGCCGGCAACCACCAGGTGGCGGTGGAACTGGACGCACCGGCGACGCCGGAGCGTATCCTGCTCGCCTGCGAGCACGTCCGGCGCATCCTGCGGTCGTTCTAGCGCGGTCTTGCCGCGCCGTGCCGCGGCAAGACCCCGCGGCCTGGCTGCACCGGCCGGGGCCGGCTGCAGGCGAGCGACGGTTCAGCCGCTGCCCGCGGCCGGCCTGTCGACGACGTAGCGCACGCATTCGTCGATGCCGGCGGCCGACAGTGTCTGGCCGGCGGGCGGTGTCAGGCGCAGCACGACCGCGTCGCCATCCTGCTGCACGTCGCAGCCTTCGATGCGCACGCACTCGCCGCTGGGGCACGACCACACCCCCGTGCGGCGGCAGGCCTTCACCGCGTCGTAGAAGCCCTGCGGGTTGCGCACCGGGCCGGCGATGCGCACGACGAGGGCGCTGCCGTCGCGTTCGATCTTCAGGCTGTCCATGGCAAGTCTCCCGGGCCGGCGCGCCACGGCGGCGGCGCGGCCCGATGCCGACTCTAGGGCGGGCCCGCAGCCTGTCAAGCCATCGATGGCGGGCGCGCCGGCGGCCACCACCCGGCGGCCGGGGGCCCGCCGCCCGCCGGACCGATCAGCGGAACCGCGTGCCGGCGCCCGGCCTGCCGGCTGGCGCATCCGCCGCGTCGCGCACATGCGCCGGCAGCCGGCCGAGCATCCAGCGGATCGCCGCCGGCACCAGCACCAGGTCGTCGACGACGCCGATCAGCGGCAGCGCCTCGGGGATGAGGTCGACGGGCGACACCAGGTACAGCAGCACCAGCGCCGTGCCCGCCTTCAGCCAGCCCGGAGCGTCCGGGTGCCGCAGCGCAAACCACAGCCGGCGCGCGTCGCCCTTGACGAGCACCCACAGCATCGACAGCCGCTTCCACATCGATCGGTCCTCCGCGGGCCGGAACGCCCGCCGCCTTCAACGTGGGGGTGCGCCGACGGATGACAAGCCGGCCGGCCCGGCCGGCGGTTTGCCGTCAGGGCACGATCGTGTGGCCGCTGATCGCGAAGGCGCACCGCGCCGTTTCGACGCCGCTATCGCGGGTGGCCCAGCCCCTGACCGTGGTGCCGGCGTCGGCATACAGCCGGGTCATCATCGAGCCGACGAAGATCCGGCCGTCGAACAGGTCCTCGCCCTGGTAGCGCACAGGAATGTCGAAATTGATCGAGGTCGACAAGGTGCCGTTGACATGCGTGACCACGATGCGCGTGGTGATGATGTTGCCGGCCTCCTGCCAGCAGCGCACCGATGCCTGGTCGATGACCAGCCGCTTGCCCGCAGGCACGCTCGCAATGTCGCCGGTGGCCCCGGCCATACCTGGGGTCAGGACCACGGACCCGCTGTCCATGAAGCGCGTGCGCGCCGGGTTCTCGACATCCCGGATCGGCGTGCTGTACTGGCCGCTGGCCGCCGTGGCAAGCAGGCCGAGGGTGGCAGCGGCCGCGATGCGGGCCAGGGTCGATCGGCAGGTGTGCGACATCGTCATCTCCTCCACGGGGGTCGTCGAACAACGAAGGGGATCGCCGCGGCGCGCGCGGCGACCAGGGGCGTCAGCGTCGCCGGCTCCTGCGCGACACCAGCCCCACGAACAGCAGGCTGGACAGCAGCCAGAGCGTCGGCGGCTCGGGCACGGGCTGGTCGCCGTCGGGCAGCAGCACCAGCGAGGCATTGAGGAAGCCCTGCCCGAAGCTCGACCCGATCTGCGTCACGCTGACGAGGCCAGCCAAGGTGAACGAGTACAAGCTCGAGTTGGCGAGGCTGTCGCTGCCGATGACGAAGAACCGGTCTGCGGCGGCGTCATAGGCCAGGCCACCGTTGAAGCCGATCGAGCCGTCGCCGAGAGCGAACAGCGGCGTGGCGGCGCCGGCGTCGGCATCGGCATCGATGGCCACCAACCACGGCACGCCCAAGCTGTCCCCGGCAATCGCGTACAGCTGGCCCTTGTCGGCGTTCCAGGTCAGGCCGCCGTAGAAGCCATCGCCCAGCCCCGAGCCGACGGCTGTCGCGCTGCCCCCGGTGACGTCATACAGCGTCGATTTTCCAGACGAGTCGGATGCGATGGCGTAAAGGCCACCGCCGCTTTGGTATGCGAGGCCGCCGTAGAAGCCCGAACCGAGCAAACCGGGCAAACCGACAGCCGTCAGGCTGCCGCCGGCCGTCGTCATGCTGTACAGCGTCGACGCTCCGGACGAATCGTTGCCGATCGCAAAGAGGCCGCTGCCATCGTGGGCCAGCCCGCCGTTGAAGCCGACCGACCCGTCGCCCAGCGTCGCCAGCGCGGTGCCCGCAACCGGCGCGCTGGTCGGAAGCTGCGTCAGCACGCGCGGGACGAACGATGAATCGGGCCCGATCGTCAGCAGCGCCGCCGATCCCCATGCGGGTGCCAGCACCAGGGCTGCCAGAGCGACCCATTTCGTCAGGCGGTGCGAGCCGAGCATGTTGCCTCCGTCCCATACAGGCTCGACAGGGGCCTCCCGGCGGTCCGCGATCGAACCCGCGAAGACCAGGAGGAGAGCGCCATGGAGCGGCGCCAGACCGAACCTCGCATGCATGCTGTCACGAAGGCTGCACGTCCAACACCCCCTGTTCAAGTGGGGATAAATTCATCGCCGTTTGACAAAGGGCATTTCGACGGCTTTCGAAACGCCCGTCAGGTGCCGCAGGACGAAGAGCCGCCGATCGAGGTCAGGCCGTCTGCGCGTGCACCAGCATCGCCGCCGCCAGGTCTTCGAGCGCGGTGCCGACCGATTTGAAGACCGTCCGCTCGGCCGCATCGTGGCGGCCCGCCACCTGGCCGCGGCACAGGTCGGCCAGCGTGCCGCGCACGCTGTCGCGGGTGAAGACGCCGCGGGACATCGGCCCCAGCAGATCGCCGCTCTTGGCCAGCGCCTCGGCGGTGTCGATATAGAGGCCGGCGTCGCGCAAGCAGGCATCGTCGGCCTCGCGCATGGCCGGGGTGAAGCTGCCGATGAGGTCGAGATGGCTGCCCGCGCGCAGCCACGCACCCTGCATCAGCGGCGCGGTCGACAAGGTGGCGCAGCTGACGATATCGGCCTCGGCCGCAGCCGCTTCGAGCGACGGCGCTGCCCGCGCGGGCAGGCCCTGCCGGCGCCAGCGGGCGGCCAGCGCCCTGGCCGCCTCGGGCCGACGCGCCCACACGCTCACGCGGTCGATGCGGCGCACGGCGGCATAGGCGGCCGGCAGCAGCTCGGCCACGCGGCCGGCGCCCACCACCAGCAGGTGGCGGGCGTCCTGCCGCGCCAGGTGGTCGGCGGCCAATGCCGAAGCGGCCGCGGTGCGGCGCGCGGTGATGGTGTCGCCGTCGATCAGCGCCAGCGGCCGGCCCGTCGCGCCATCGTGCAGCAACACCGTCGAGTGCAGCCCGGGCAGGCCGCGCGCCGCATTGCCGGGCGCGATATTGACGATCTTGACCGCATAGGCGCCGCCCGCCACCCAGGCCGGCATGATCAGCGAGGTCATGCCCTCGGCCGGCTGCAGCACCTGCCGCGGCGGCACCTCGCAGCCGCCGGCAAAGCGCGCGCGCAGCGCCGCGATCAGGCGGTCGAAGGGCAAGGCCGCCGCGGCGGCGCGTGCGCCGATGATCTTCACCGGAAGGTGGCCAGCAGGATGCTGGTCTCGGTATGGGCGATGCCCTTGGTCAGGCGCACGCGCTCGAGCACCTGCGACAGCGCGGTCATATTCTCGGCGCGCAACTCGGCCAGCAGGTCCCAGCGGCCGTTGGTGTCGTGCAGACTTTCCACGCCCGGTTCACCCAGCAGGCTGGCCACCACCGCGCGCGTCTGGTTGCCGTCGATGCGCACGCCCATCCAGGCGCGGATGCCGGCGGGCTGCGCGTCGGGCCGCAGCTTCAGGCTGTAGCCGACGATGACCTGGTTGTCCTCGAGCTTGCGCAGCCGGTTGCTGACCGTGCCGCGCGAGACGCCGAGCTTGGCCGCCAGCGTGGCGATCGGCAGCCGCGCATCCTGGCGCAGCAGCGCGATGAGCTGTCGATCGATATCGTCCATGGCGGCGAGCTTAAGTCAACGCGGTGCCAGCCGGTCCAGCGCCGAGAAGCCGGCGGCGGCTTCCAGCAACTCACCCACCGCCAGGCAGCGGTCTTCGCGGAAGCGCGCGGCCACGATCTGCACGCCGGCGGGCAGACCGCCGGCCATGCCGGTGGGCACCGCCAGCCCCGGCAGCCCCATCATCGCCGTGCCCAGCAGCGGGCTTTGGGCGGCCAGCAGGCGGTGCACGCGCTCGGGCGCGCCGATATCGGCGTCGATCGGAAACTGGCGCTGCCAGCTCACCGGCATCAGCAGCACATCGTGGCCGCCGGCGTCGGGCTCCAGCAGCAAGGCCCAGTCGCGGCAGATGCCGAAGCGCCGCTGCTGCGCGTCCATCAGCGCATCGGCATCCAGCGGCGCCAGCCCGCTCAGGTAGCCGCGCAGTGCCGAGCGCACGCCGGCGTCACCCAGGGCCTCGACCGCGGGCAGGCCGCCGCGGCGCATGTCGTCCATCACCAGCTGCCGCCACAGCTGCGCGCCCTCCTCGAAATGCGGCGGCTCGACCGCCGTCACCTCGCAGCCCGCGGCCGCCAGCCATTGCGCGGCCTGCTCGACGGCGGCGACCACGCTGGCGTCGATGTCGTAGGCCGCGTGGCGGCTGAAGACGGCCACGCGCAGCGGTCGGTTCGGCGCCGCATGATCCAGCGGCGCCGGCGTCCATTGCGGGTCGAGCGGGCTGCCCTGCGACATCACCTGCAGCGCCAGCCGGGCATCGCGCACGTTGCGCGTGAGCGGGCCCTGCACCGACATCATCTGGTTGGTGATGACGCGGTTGGGCGCACTGGCCTTGTACGACGGCACGCGCCCGGGCGTGGTGCGCAGGCCCACCACGCCGCAGGCCCAGGCCGGGTGGCGGATGGAGCCGCCATAGTCGTTGCCGTGCGCGATCGGCCCCATGCCGGTGGCCACCGCCGCCGCGGCGCCGCCGCTGGAGCCACCGGGTGTCACCGACGGATCGAAGGGGTTGAGCGTGCGCCCGTGCAGGTCGTTGTCGGTAAACCAGCGCAGGCTGAAGGCCGGCGCATTGCTGCGCCCGACGATCACCGCGCCGGCGCCGCGCAGATGGGCCACCAGCGGCGAGTCGGTGTGGGCGATGTGGTTGCTGGCGGCGACGACGCCGTCGGTGGTGGCGTGGCCGGCCACGTCCACGTTGACCTTGATCGTCACCGGCACGCCATGCAGCGCACCCGGCACCAGGCCGGCGGCCAGCGCGCGGTCGGCGGCGTCGGCGGCGGCCAGGGCCTCGTCGGCCATCACCTCGGGCAGGGCATTGATGCGCGGATTGACCGCCGCGATGCGCGCCAGCACGCTGGCGGCTGCCTCGCGGGCGCTCAGCTGCCGCGTGCGGATGCGCGCGGCCAGTTCGACGGCGCCCAGGCGCCAGGGATCTTCGGACATCGCGGGTCTCCGGCGACAGGGTGCGGTTTGCCGGCATCGGCCGGCCCGGTTTACTGCTGCGGCTGCAGGTTGATCGACCTGGCGATCGCCTGGTAGCGCGCGATCTCGCTCTGGTAGATGCGGTCCAGCTCGGCCAGCGACATCGGGGCGACGACCAGATTGCCGGTGCTCTCGAACGCCTGGCGCGTCTGCGGGTTGGCCATGGCGTCGTAGAGCGCCTTGTTCAGGCGCTGCGCCACGTCGTCCGGCGTCTGCCGCGGCACCTGCACGCCGGCCCAGGAGTCGAATTCGAAGCCGGCCAGCCTGGGATGCGCCGCCAGCGCACCGATCTGCGGAAACTTCGCCAGCGGCTGCGCGGTGGCCAGCCCGATGGCCTTGAGCTTGCCGTCGGCGATGGTGGCCGGCACCGGCCCGGCGAAGATGGTGAACATCAGGTCGACCTGGCCGCCCATCAGGTCGCCCATCGCCGGCGCCGAACCGCGGTAGGGCACGTGGATGAGTTCGATGCCGCCGGCCTGCGCGAATTTCTCGGCCACCAGGTGGAACATGCTGCCCGCCCCGGTATTGGCCATCGTCAGCGGCCTGCCCTTGCGCTGCGCGGCCAGCGCGAGCAGTTCCTCGACGTTGCCGGCCGGCAGGTCCTTGCGCGCGATCAGCACCAGCGGCGCCTTGACGAGCTGGGCCACCATGCGCAGGTCGGTGGGCTTGTATTTCACCGTGGCCAGCGTCAGCGGCGGGATGATGAGCTCCAGCGGGCTGCCCAGCAGCAGCGTGTGGCCGTCGGTGCCGGCCAGCATCTTCTGCACGCCCAGCGCACCGCCGACGCCGCCGATGTTTTCCACCACCAGCGGCTGGCCCAGGGCCTTCTGGGTGTCGTTCTGGATCTGGCGTGCGACGAAGTCCGACGGACCGCCGGCCGGCCACGGCACGACCAGGTTGACCGCCTTGCCGGGCCAGGCCTGCGCCAGCGCCGCCGAGGCGGCCACGGCCAGGCCGGCGACCAGGGCCGCGCTGCGCACGAAGAGCTTGTTCATCGGAGAAGTCCTCTCGGGTGGTGTTGCCGGCACAGGGCGGGCATTCGGTCAGGGGGCGACCGGCAGGCGGTGCCGACGAACCCGCATGCTAGAAATCCGCGCGACAATCGAACAGCCGACTTGTTGTGTGCATGAACACTTCGAGCTGTCGTCGACGACGGGTCGCTCCTCGGTTTGCCACGATGAAACTGCATCAATTCGAGGCCCTGGTGGCCGTCGTCGACCATGGCGGCATCCGCGCCGCAGCGCGGGCGCTGCATGTGTCGCAGGCGGCGGTGACCAAATCGATGCGCCTGCTGGAGGAGGAAGCGGGAACGCCGCTGCTCATCCGCCGCACGCGCGGCGTGGCCCTCACCGAGGCCGGCCAGCGCCTGCTGGCCCGTGCCCGCGTCATCACGCGCCAGGTGGACCTGGCGCGCGAGGACCTGCGACAGGCCGGGGGTGACGACGCCGGCACGCTGCGCGTGGGCCTGACGCCCTATCTCAACTTCACCGCGCTCGGCGAAACCTTCGGCTGGTTCCGCCAGCGCTACCGCCACGTGGCGCTGCAGTTCATCGAGGGACTGACAAAGAGGGTGCTGCCGCGCCTGCGCGACGGCACCCTGGACATCGCGGCCGTGGCCGCCGACGTGGGCGAGATCGAAGGCGACGAATTCATCGCCCGGCGCTTGTCGTGCGTGCCGCAATGCATCGTCGTGCGGGCAGGCCACCCGGTGCTGGCCGATCCGACGGCGCGCGCGCTGACGGCGCTCGAATGGGTGCTCACGCAACCGATCGTCAGCGCCGGTTCATCGCGCATCGGCGCCATGTTTGCGCTGGCGGGTGCCGCACCGCCGACGCGCGTGGTGGTCTGCGAGACGCTGGCGGCGATGTCCATCCTGCGCCACTCCGACGCGGTGAGCATCTTTCCGCAGCCACTGCTCGGCCATCCCGAGACGCGCGGCATCGTGGCCATCGACGACGCGCCGCTTCGTCCTTGCGACATCGAGCTGCTGCTGCTGACGCAGCCCGATGTGCCGCTGACGCCGGCGGCCGACTATTTCGCCCATTGCCTGGCGCGCGTGTGCGGCGCGGCGCAGGCGGCACCGGCCTGACGGCACCCCTGGGCATCATCCGGCAGCGGCCGCCGCCCGGCGCCTCGGCGCGGGCTGCGGTGCGGTCGGCATCGGTTCTTCGCGCAGCACGCCGAAGAGGTCTTTCGGATTCGCCGCCTCGGGCACGAGATCGACGCTGTCGCCGATGCCCAGCTCGGCCGCCGCATCGCGCAGGAAGCTCAGCGCCGAATAGTCCTCGAGCGCGAAGCCGACCGAATCGAAGACGGTCACCTGGGCGGCGCTGCGGCGGCCCGGCGCCTGGCCGGCCAGCACCTGCCAGAACTCGGTGACCGCAAAGTCGGCCGGCATCTGCTGGATGTCGCCTTCGATGCGCGTCTGCGGTTCGAATTCCACGAAGACGTCTGCCGCCTCCAGCACGCCCCGGTGCAGTTCGGTCTTGCCGGGGCAGTCGCCGCCGACCGCATTGACGTGCATGCCGGGCTCGATCATCTCGGGCGTGAGGATCGTGGCATGGGCCTTGTCGGCGGTGACCGTGGTCACGATATCGGCGCCCCGCACGGCTTCGGCCGTGCCGGCGCAGAGGATCACCCGCAGGCCCTGGCCCACCAGGTTGGCCGCCAGCTTGGCGCTGGCCGCGGCGTCGGTGTCGAACAGCCGCACTCCGCGGATGCCCACGAGGTCGCGGAAGGCCAGCGCCTGGAATTCGCTCTGCGCGCCGTTGCCGATCAGCGCCATGCGCGTGCTGCCCGGGCGCGCCAGCACGCGGGCAGCCAGCGCCGACATGGCGGCGGTGCGGATGGCGGTGGTCAGCGTCAGCTCGGACAGCAGGCGCGGCGCGCCGGTGTCCACATCGGCCAGCACGCCGAAGGCCATCACCGTGGGCAGGCCGTGGCGGTGGTTCGAGGGATGGCCGTTGACATATTTGAAGGCAAACTGGGTGGCATCGGCGATCGGCATCAGCTCGATCACACCCCGCTCGGAATGGCTGGCCACGCGTGCGGTCTTGTCGAAGTCGTGCCAGCGCCGGTAGTCGGCCTCGATGCGCGCGGCCATGCCGGCGATGCAGGCCGACAGGCCTTTGCGCCGCACGAGGTCGATCAGGTGGCGGGCACCGAGATAGACGGTGCGGGGATGGCGGTGCTGGTGCATGGCGGGCCTCTTCGGTGTCGATGGCTGCCAGTGTCGCGAGACCCTGCGTCAGGAAGAAGCGCCAAGCCTGTCGCCTTTGGCAGCGCCGGCTGGCGTTCCGGCAGCGCTGGCTGGCGATCTGCACAAGGCGGGTGGGGTGGGCGGTCCGCACGCCGGGCCTGCCAGCGCCGTGCAGCTTGTCACGCCCGCATCGTCGAGGCGGCCGGGCCGTGGCTCAAGTGCCGGGGCTGGCTGCCGACATGGCAGGAGAGGTGGGGCCCGATTTCCGGGCCCGCGACTGCTGCCGGGGATGCCATGAAGAACTGCCTGTCGATCCTGAGCCTTGTCGGCTGCGCCGTGCTGGCCGCGCCGGCCGTTGCGCAAACGGCGCCGGCGTCCTCCGCTGCGGCGGCGCCGGCCCGCGAGCCGGCGCCCACGCGCACCGCGGGCGTCGACCTCAAGGGGACTGCGCCGGCAGCGGCGCGCGATCTCCAGCGCGTGACCGCCGCCGGCAGCGTCATCGTGCTGGCCGACGGCATCGTCGCCAATGCCCGCATGGCGCAGGTCCAGCCGCCTGCGCCCGGCTTCGTCTACGAGCGCTGAGCGCACGCGCTCAGCGCGACGTTCAGGGCTTGAACGACTGCACCGTCTCCCAGGCCACGGTCTGCAGGTGCAAGGCCACGTCGGGCGCCAACCCGGCGGTATAGGTATTGCCCACCGGGGACTTCTTGAACAGGCTGGCCATCACCACTGCGGCGCCCAGGTAGGTGCCGGCCAGGCTGGGGTGGCGCTTGTCGGGCGCGTA
>Ga0073899_10005009_pt1 | contig 11584 bp, 9 predicted proteins | sample KloWWTmetaKNB5Ph_FD_88975 | JGI IMG/M metagenome (GOLD analysis project Ga0073899, IMG submission 88975) | Active sludge microbial communities from Klosterneuburg, Austria, studying microevolution and ecology of nitrifiers - Klosterneuburg... | ecosystem: Engineered > WWTP > Aerobic digester >...
CGGATCGCGTCCTGCCCGTAGACCGGGCCGAAGACCTGGTCATTCAGGATGCCGATCGTCAGGGGGCCGAGTCCAAGGCCGATCATGTTGACGAGGAACAGAAGGATCGCTGCGGCCGTCGCGCGCATGCGCAGTTCGACGAGCCCCTGCACCATGCTGAAGAGCGGCCCGACGTACATCGCGCCCAGCGCGTAGAAAGGGATGAAGCACGCGAGCGACTGCGCCGGCAACGGCAGCAGCGTGAAGCCGACGAGAAACGGCAGGGCGATGAGTGCCTGCAGTGCCGGCAACCTCATGTACCAGCGCACATCGCGTGCGCCCATGCGATCGGCCAGGCGCCCACCAAACAAGGCGCCGACGCAGCCTGCAAGCCCGATGATCCAGCCCAGGCTGATCCCGATCTCCGTCATCGACATGCCGTGCACGCGTGCGAGAAAAGTGGGACCCCAGGTGATCACGCCGTAACCGGAGAGCGACTGGAGCGATGAACCAAATGCGATGAGCAGGAAGGCACGCCGGCCGATCAGGAATCGCAGCACCTCCTTCAGCGGCACGTTCGCCGTGTCGGCCGTGCGCTGCTCGGAGGCGCCGCGCGGCAGTTCACGCACCGTGAGCGCCACAACGGCCGCCAGCACGACGCCCGGAAGACCCACGATGTAGAAGGCCGTGCGCCAGTCATAGCGGGTCACGAGCCAGCCGCCCGCGAGGAAGGCGAGTGCCGAGCCGAGATACACGCCGCAGGCGTACACGGAAAGCGCGGTCGCGCGCTTTTTCGGCGGGAAGTAGTCGGAAATCAGGGAATGGGCCGGCGGATTGCCGCCCGCTTCGCCGACGCCCACCATCACCCGGATGAGCGCGAGCTCCACAAAGCTGCGCGCCAGGCCCGAGGCGGCCGTCATGGCGCTCCAGAGCGTCAGCGACACGGCAATGATCACCTTGCGCGAAGCACGATCGGCCAGGCGTGCGATGGGAATGCCGGCGAGCGTGTAGAAGAGCACGAAGGCGAAGCCGGTGAGGAAGCCCATCGCGGTGTCGGAGACGCCGAACTCCTTCTTGATGGGCTCGATGAGCATCGCCAGCAACTGGCGGTCGATAAAACTCACGACGTATACGAGCGACAGTATCGTCAGCACGTAGTGCGAATAGCGCGCCGAAACGAATGGGGAGGGGCGCGTTGCCACGCCCCTCCCCTCATTGTTGCCCGTTTCCGGCAAGACGAGCTTTAGAACTCGTAGATCATGTCAACGCCCACCGAACGCGGCGGCCCGAACTGCGCGCTGATCACGCCAAGGTTGGTCGTCGAGTAGCGGTAGACCTCGTCCGTCAGGTTCCTTGCCCAGACCGCCACGCGGAACGAGCCCTGTGGCGCCGGAATCTCGGCGAGCTGCAGGCGGGCGTTCCAGACGTCGTAGCCCGGCGAGAGCGTGTTGGCAATCGGACCCGCGTAGAACTCTGCCTGCTTGCGGTAATCGACGTTCAGCAGAAGCTCGCCGATGGGCAGGTGTGGGAACGCGTACTCGAGACCCGCGCCGACTTGGTAGCGCGGCGCATTCTGCATGTGCCGCACCGCTTCGAGCTCGACCCCGTTGTCGATGTAGGACTGATAGTCCCCATCGAGCCAGGAGTAGAAGAGATTGGCGGTGAGACCGCGGGCGAGCACGGCTGCGCTCTCGAGTTCCACACCCTTCACCGTCGCGCTGCCTGCGTTGAGCGTATCCGTGAAGATGGGCGGCGTGCGGGCCTGGTCCACCTGCAGATCGGAGTACTTGCTGCGAAAGGCCGCCAGGTTCACGCGCAGGCGCTTCTCGAGCAGATCGGACTTGAGACCGATCTCATAGGCCTTGACGTCCTCCTGGTTGAAACCGGCGCCGAAGAAGGCCGGGGTGCTCTGGGTGTTGAAACCACCCGCCCGGTAACCGGTCGTGTACTTCGCGTACGCGTTCACGTTATCGGTGAAGGCGAAGTCGACCGTGAATGCGGGGTTGAGCGAATCGAAGTCCCGATCACCCACGACCACCGTTCCGGGAAGCACCGCCGGACTGAGGCCGGTGCGCAGATAGGTCTTGGTGGCCTTGCGCGAGTCCTCGGTGTAGCGCAATCCGGCCGTGAGGCCGAGGCGGTCGTCGAGCACCGGGGGTGTCCAGGTGACCTGGCTGTAGATGGCCTTCGAGGTGCTCTCGGCCTTGACCAGAAACTCGTCGACCACCGCGCCACCCGCGAAGCGGGAGGCGAGCTGCTCATGCGCGGCTTCGTCGAAATAGAAGAGGCCGACGGCGTACTTGATGCGATCGTTCAGCGTATCGCCGACCAGCTGCAGTTCCTCGGAGAACTGGTGCTGTGCCTGCGCGTTGTCCTGCGTGAAGATGTCGACGAAGTTCATGTTCGTCCGGCTGTCGAGATCGCGATAGGCGCTGATCGACTTCAGCGTCGCACTACCGAGTTCCCAGGTGACCGTCAGGTTGTGGCCCGCGACTTCCGTATCGCTCGGGTTCAAGCCGCGAATGCGGTTGACCGACTCCTGACGGCCCGGGACCGCGTTGGGGCCGGCAATGATCTGGTAGAAATGGTTGCCATAGATCATCTTCGAGCTGTCGAACGCGTAGTCGAACGTGAGGGCTTCAGTCGCCTCGAAGCGCAGCGCCGCGCGCACCGCTTCCTTCTTGCGGTCCTCGTTGAAGTTGATCTGGTTCGGGAGCGCGGTATTGAGGTTCTCCACCCAACCCTCGTTCTCCGTGCGCATGTAGGCGAGGCGCGCGAACAGCTTGTCGGTGATCGGCGCATTGATGCGGGCGCGGCCCGAGCGCAGATCCCAGCTGCCCGCCGTCAGCTGTGCGGCGACGGAAAACTGGTCGTCAGGCTTGCGGGTGATGAAATTGATCGCCCCGGCGGTCGTATTGCGACCCCACAAGGTGCCCTGCGGGCCACGCAGCACTTCCACGCGCTCGAGATCCGCGATGTCGGTGGCAAGACCAATGCTGCGCCCTACGGGCACGCCATCGATGTAAATGCCGGTGGCGTTGTCCTTCGTGGACTGGGAGTTGAGGTTGCCCATGCCGCGAATGAAGAGATTGGGTGCAACCCGCGTGCCGGCGAAGGGCGCGAGATTGAGCGAGGGCACCTTGTTGAGGAGGTCCATGACGTTGTTCACGCGCTGGGTCTCGAGCGTCTGCGCCGAGAAGGCCGTGATCGCGATCGGGGTTTCCTGCAGCGACTCTTCGCGCTTCTGCGCGGTGACGATGACTTCCTGGAGGACGTCGGTGGCAGCCTCATCGGCGGCAGCTTGCTGGGCGTTGTCCTGCGCGAACGCGGACGCACCGGCCAGGGCGAATGCACCGGCAGTGACAGCCACGGCGCGGCGCGCTGCGTGACTGCGGGAACGGAAACTGGAACGCATCTACGAAATCCTTTGCAACTTGTATCGTAACGACGGGGTACATGGCGCCCTTGGGCCGGGCACCCACGGGGCCATTGTGGGCATTCCCCGACCACAGAGTCCTTGATCCGGGTCAAGTGTTCGCCACGCGGCCGGCTAGGCTATCATTATGGGTTCCACTCAAGCCGATGGTTAGTAAAGGAAGTTGATGATGGCAATGCGCGTCGAAGCGACTCTTTTCGGGCCCGACACCCAGCAGTACGCCGCACAGGGACAGGCGCGGATCACGCTGGAACAGATCGCCGAGCGCGCAGCGCTGCTCGAAAAGATCGGCTTCGACGGAGTTACCACGGCCGAGGCCGGTCACGATGCCTTCCTGCCGATCATGACGGCGGCCGCGAGCACGAAGAAGCTCCAAATGGGCACGAACGTGGCGGTGTCCTTTCCCCGCAGCCCCATGGTGACCGCCCAGATGGCCTGGGATCTGCAGCACTTCTCGGGCGGGCGCTTCAACCTCGGGCTCGGCACGCAGGTGAAAGGCCATAACGAACGGCGCTACTCGACGCCCTGGCCGAGCGCGCCGGGACCGCGCATGCGCGAATACTTCCTGTGCCTGCAGGCGATCTTCAAGACTTTCCAGAACCCCGACAAGCCCACTTACTTCGAGGGCGAGCACTACCGGTTCACGCTGATGTCGCCCTTCTTCAATCCAGGGCCCATCGAGCATCCGCACGTGCCGCTCTACGTCGCCGCCGTGAACCCTTACATGGCGCGCCTCTCGGGCGAAGTCTGCGACGGCCTGCGGCTGCACCCGATCGCCACATTCCGCTATACACGCGACGTGATCCTGCCGGCCATCGCCGAAGGTGCCGCCAAGTCGGGCCGCTCGCTCAAGAGTTTCAATTTCGTGGGCGCGCCTTTCATGGCGCTCGGCCGCGATGAGGCGGAAGTCGCGCAGGCGAAAGAGAAGCTTCGCCGCCAGATCTCCTTCTATGGTTCGACGCGCTCCTACCACAGCGTGTTCGCCCACCACGGCTGGGACGACGTCGGTGCGAAGCTGCACCAGCTCTCGGTTGGCGGCAAGTGGGCCGAGCTCCCCGCCCTTATCAGTGACGAAATGCTCGAGGAATGGGCGATCATCTCCACTTACGAGGGTCTCGCCGATGCGATCCGCGCCAAGGCTGGCGGGTTGTACCAGACCGTCACGCTGGTGCTGGTCGATGAGGCGCGCCGTGACCCGGATCGCATGCGCGAAGTCGTGCAGCGGCTGCAGAAGGACTGACCCAATGAGCGACGTACTGTACGAACGCACTGGCGCCATCGCGACCGTGACGCTGAACCGGCCGGAGCGCATGAACACGATTTCGCATCCGATGCTGCTGGCGCTCTCCGATGCGCTGATCACTGCAAGTCGCGATCGCGAGGTACGCGCGATCATCGTCACCGGTGCCGGTCGCGCCTTCTGCGCGGGGCTTGATCTGCAGGATGCCGCGAGCGAGGAAGGAGTCGCCAAGGGCGGTTTCGAGCTCGCGCCTGCACTCGATCTGCGCGATTTCCCGCCGGTCGTGCTGCATGAACTCGACAAGCCGGTGATCGGGGCGATAAACGGCGGAGCGGCCGGCTTTGGGCTCGATCTCGCCCTGGGCTGTGACATCCGCCTCTGCGCGAGCCATGCGAAGCTCGCGGCGGCCTTCACCCGCCGTGGTGTCATGCCGGAGACCGGGGGCACCTGGATTCTGCCGCGCCTGATCGGCTGGTCGCGAACCGCCGAGCTCGTCTTTCTCGGGCGCACGCTGAGCGCTGCCGAAGCGCTTGACCTCGGGCTCGTGAGCCGCGTCGTCGAAAGCAGCGAGTTGTTGCCGGCAGCACGAGCGCTCGCAGAAGAAATTGCAGCCTGCGCTCCGCTTGCCGTGCAGGCCGCCAAGCGCATGATGCGCGCCGCACTGACCGAGGGCTTCAGCCCGCATGTGCAGCGCGCCTATCTGCAGACGTTGCCGCTGATCCAGTCGCAGGATTTCCGCGAGGGATTCAGTGCCTTCCTGGAAAAGCGCGCTCCGAAGTTCGAGGGGCGCTGAGCGACCGGCATTTTCCCGCCGCACGTCGCATGCGCCGCCGGGTCGTACCCGGCGATTGGGACGGACATGCACAAGGCACCGGATCTTGACAGGGGCGAGCTTGCAGCGCTCGCCGCGCTCGCCCGGAACCGGGCTCCCGGCGATGACTGCGCATCCGGTCACGACATCCGCCAGCAACTGCGGGACGAAGGCTTCACGAAGCTCGCCGCCGTGCTGGCGTTGCAATCTCTCGTCGCCCGGGGCCTCGTGGAACGCCGGCGAGTGGATGGTGCCGACGGCTTCTTCCATACAGGATACCGGTTCACGCGCGCCGGCCTCGCGCTCATCAGGAGTTCTGATCGATGAAGCTTCCCGATTTCTTCGCGCTCGCGCCTCGCCTCATCGTTCGCGACAGGCTGGCCGAACTGCTGGGCGCCGCCGAAGAGGGTGTACTCGAATATGGTTACGCGGATGCCGTCAAGCTCGCCGGCCATTCCTGTCCCACCGTCGCAGCGGCCTACATGCTGACCTTGCATGCGCTGCGGGCACTGTATCCGGATGCCTTGCCAGAGCGGGGCGGCGTGCGGGTCGAGTTCGCGGCACCCTTCGATGAAGGCGTGACGGGCGTGATCGCGAGTGTCGTCACGCTGCTGACGGGCGCCGCGCAGGACGGCGGATTCAAGGGCATTGCGGGTCGTCATGCGCGCCGCAACCTGCAGCACTTCGGTTGCGACGTGCCGCTGCAGATCCGCTTCATGCGTCTCGACAATGGCGCGACGATCGATGCGGCGGTCGATCTGTCTGGCGCGCCGGCCGATTCTGCGATGATGCCGCTGCTGCAGGCTTGAATCGCCGGCCGCGCGGACTCGGCGCAGCGCCGCCGGTTTGCCGACCTCTGGCAACGGCGCGTGCAGAGCATTGTGGTCGATCACGCCGAAGACAGGCAGATGTTTCGCATCGTTGCGGCTGCGCAGGGGAACTGAAACGGGGTTCGCACACTCCGAGTACAGTGAAGTGCCATGAGAGCGATCGCCATCACACCGGGCCAGCGCGATTTGCGCGCCATCGAGCGGCCCGAGCCTGTCATCAGTTCCGGGCAGGATGTGAAGTTGCGCATCGTGCGTGTCGGCATCTGCGGAACCGACCGCGAAGAGGCGGCCGGCGGGCGCGCACTTGCGCCTGACGGATACGAAAATCTTGTCATCGGGCATGAAATGCTCGGGCAGGTAGTGGCGACGGGTTCGAAGGTGACGCGCGTGAAACCGGGCGATCTCGCGGTGTTCACCGTTCGCCGCGGCTGTGGCGAATGCCGGCCGTGCGGCCGCAATCGCCCCGACCTGTGCCTCACCGGCAAGTATCGCGAACGCGGCATCTGGGGCCTCGACGGCTACCAGGCCGAGTTTGCCGTGGATCACGAGCAGCATGCGGTGCGGGTGCCCCCCCGAACTGGAAGCCGTTGGCGTGCTGTGCGAACCGCTGTCGGTCGCAGAGAAAGCGCTCAATGAAGCAATGCTGGTGCAGGCGGCCCGCATGCCTGACATCACACCGGGGCGCGACTGGTTCAAGGGTCGGCGCTGCCTCGTGGCCGGCCTTGGTCCGATCGGGCTGCTCGGCGCGCTCGCGCTCAGGATGCGCGGCGCGGAAGTCTTCGGGCTCGATGTGGTCGATGCCGGCAGCGCGCGCCCCCGGTGGCTCGAGCAGATCGGCGGGCAATATCTCGACGGGCGCAGCATCGCAACCGAGGTCGTCGAACGCACGCTGGGCGACATGGATCTCATCTTCGAAGCGACCGGCGTGCCATCGCTTGTCTTCAACCTGCTGGATGTACTTGGGCAAAGCGGGGTATATGTCCTCACCGGCATACCCGGCGGCACGCGTCCGATCCAGATTCCCGGCGCGGAACTGGTACGCCGGCTGGTACTCGACAATCAGGTGATGATCGGCAGCGTCAATGCCGCACCCGCGCACTGGGAAATGGCGGTGAGTGATCTGGCGCAGGCCTGTGCCCAATGGGGCGATCACGTTGCGCAACTCATCACGCATCGACACCCGGCGGACGCCTTTGCGGACGCACTCGAACATCACGGCACCGACGAGATCAAGACCGTGCTCGAGTGGAGCCGGCAGCAATGACGGGTACTTTCGCCCCCGGCTGGCCGGGCTCGGAGCCGCGCTGGACTTCGAGCGCCAAGACCGGCGTCGGCACTTCGCTCTCGAGCGCGAGCCACGTCTGGTTCACGCTGAGCCACGGCATTCTCAATGAAGTCTATTACCCGCGCCTCGACACGCCGTGCACGCGCGATCTCGGCCTGATCGTGACCGACGGGCACGACTACTTCTCGGAAGAGAAGAGGCACGCACGCTCCCGCGTGAGCTACCCGGTTGCGGGCGTGCCGCTCTACCGGCTCACGAACCTCTGCGGCGCCGGGCGCTACCGCATCGAGAAAGACATCCTCGCGGACCCGGTGCGCGACACGGTTCTGCAGCGCACACGCTTCACGCCACTCACCGGAGTCGTGAGCGATTACCACCTCTACGTGCTGGCCGCGCCGCATCTCGGCAACCGTGGCCGCAACAACACGGCCTGGCTCGGTGATTACAAGGGCGTGCCGATGCTGTTCGCGCAACGGGACGGCTTTGCGCTCGCGATCGCCTGCTCCGCGCCGTGGCGCAAGCGCTCCGCAGGATTCGTCGGCACGAGCGATGGCTGGCAGGACCTGTCGCGACACCGGCTCATGACCTGGGAGCACGCCCGCGCCGAGAACGGCAACGTCGCGCTCGCCGGCGAAGTCGATCTCGACGCCTGTGCCGGAAGCTTCGAGCTGGCGCTCGGATTCGGAAGCACGCCATCGGAGGCGGGTCACCGTGCGCTCGCGAGCCTCACCGACGGCTTCGAGGCCGCGCAGGCCGCTTACGTGCGCGAGTGGCAGGACTGGAACCAGGTCTGCCTGCGCATCGCCGACGATCAAGGCGCGGACTACGACGCCTATCGCACCAGCCTGATGGTACTGCGTGTGCACGAGTCCAAACGCCTGCCCGGCGGGTTGATCGCGAGCCTGTCGTTTCCGTGGGGCTTCGCCAAGAGTGACGATGACATGGGCGGCTATCATCTTGCGTGGCCGCGCGATCTGGTCGAGTCCGCGGGCGCCCTGCTCGCCGCGGGCGCGCACGAGGACGTGCGGCGCGTGCTGCATTACCTGCAGACCACGCAGGAGTCCGACGGCCACTGGCCGCAGAACATGTGGCTCGATGGCACGCCCTACTGGAACGGCATCCAGATGGACGAGGCCGCGTTCCCGATCCTGCTGACCGACCTCGCGCGGCGCGAAGGCGCGCTCTCGGAAGATGACTTCAGGCGACTGTGGTCCATGACCCGACGTGCCGCGGGTTTTCTCGTGCGCAATGGGCCGGTGACCCAGCAGGACCGGTGGGAAGAGGATGCGGGGTATTCGCCCTTCACCCTCGCAGCAGTGATCGCGGCGCTGCTCGCTGCCGCTGAACTCGCCGATGCGAATGACGAGTGCGCGGTGGCGGCCTACCTGCGCGAAACCGCGGACCACTGGAACGCCGGAATCGAGCGCTGGATCTACGTCACCGACACGGAACTGGCGCGCAAGGTGGGCGTGAAGGGCTATTACGTGCGCATTGCCCCGCCCGAAATCTGCGAGGCCGCCTCGCCTGCGCAAGGCTTCGTGCCGATCAAGAATCGTCCGCCGGACCAGAGTGCCGCGCCGGCCGCACAGATCGTGAGCCCCGACGCCCTGGCGCTGGTGCGTTTCGGGCTGCGCGCGCCGGACGATCCGCGCATCCTTGACACTGTCCGGGTGATCGACGCGCTGCTCAAGGTGGAGATGCCCGGTGGGCCGGCCTGGCATCGCTACAACGGCGATGGCTATGGCGAGCACGCGGACGGCGCGCCGTTCGATGGTACGGGCTGCGGCCGCGCCTGGCCGCTGCTCACCGGCGAGCGCGCGCATTTCGAACTCGCCGCAGGCCGGCCCGAAATTGCGCGCCAACTCGCAGGCACCCTGATGGCGCTCGCCAATGACGGCGGCATGCTGCCCGAGCAGGTCTGGGACGCACCCGATCTGCCGAAGCGGGAGCTCTTCTTCGGTCGCCCTTCGGGCTCGGCGATGCCGCTCGTGTGGGCGCACGCCGAATACATCAAGCTGCTGCGTTCGCTGCGCGAGAAGCGCGTGTTCGACATGCCGCCGCAGACGGTCGCGCGCTACATTACGAAGAAAACCGGCTCGCCCTATGCGACCTGGCGCTTCAATCACAAGCGCCGCTCGCTCCCCTGCGGCCACGTGCTGCGCATCGAGACCCTGGCACAGGCCACGGTGCACTGGAGCGATGACGGCTGGCGCACCCTGCACGACACCTCGACGCAGGATACGGGCCTGGGCGTGTACCTGGCCGATCTGCCAACCTCGCAACTCGCGCCTGGAACGGTGCTGACCTTCACGTTCTTCTGGAGCGATGCGGCGCGCTGGGAGGGCGTGGATTTCGGGATCGTGGTGGCCTGAGCCCCATGGATGCCGACGTCATCATCATCGGTACCGGAGCGGGTGGCGGGACGCTCGCCCGGGCGCTGGCCCCAAGCGGTCTGAAGCTGCTGTTGATCGAGCGCGGCGACTTCCTGCCTCGCGAAAAGGACAACTGGCGAGCGGTCGCCGTCTTCGGGCAGCATCGCTATCACAACGCCGAGCCCTGGATCGATCGCGAGGGCACGCCGTTTCGCCCCGTCACCGGCTATCACGTCGGTGGCAACACCAAGCTCTACGGCGCCGCCGTCCTGCGCCGACGCGAGAGCGACTTCGGCAGCGTGCAGCACGCTGCGGGTCGCACGATCGCCTGGCCAATCAGCTACACCGATCTCGCGCCGTTCTACGACACGGCCGAAAAATGGTACTTCGCCCATGGCTTGCGGGGCGAGGATCCGACTGAGCCACCGGGAGGAGCCTTTCCGAACCCTCCCGTGAGCCACGAACCCGCAATCGAGGGCGTGTTCTCGCGGCTGCAGCGTATCGGCCTGCACCCCTTCCACCTGCCGCTCGCGCTGCATCTCAATGAAGCCGACATGAACGCAAGTCCGTGCATCCGCTGCGAGACCTGCGACGGCTTCCCGTGCCTCGTCCACGCCAAGGGCGATGCGGAAATATGCGGAGTGCGGCCTGCGCTCGCCCACCCGAACGTCACGCTCAATACAAATCTGAAGGTCGAACGGCTCGCGACGTCGAACGATGGCCACCGCGTCACGACCGTGCACTGCACGCGCGACGGTGGCAAGGAAAGCTTCGCGGCGCGCGCCGTGGTGCTTGCCGCAGGGGCCGTCAACTCCGCCGCCGTGCTGCTCTCTTCCGCGTCGGATGCGCACCCGCGCGGACTCGCCAACGGCTCCGGACAGGTCGGGCGAAACTACATGTGTCACATCAATTCAGTGATGCTGGGGCTCGCGCCGTGGCGCGCCAACCCGACCGTGTTCCAGAAGACCATCGGGGTGAACGACTTTTATCGCGAGTCCGGCGACGCCGGGTTTCCGTGGCCTCTGGGGCATGTGCAGCTGCTCGGCAAGGTCACAGGGAAAGTCCTCGCAGCACAGCGCCCGCGACTGCCGCGCAGGCTTGCCCAGTGGTCTGGACGGCACTCGGTGGACTGGTGGCTCACCACCGAAGATCTCGCAAGCCCCGACAATCGCGTCACCCTGAGTGAAGAAGGCCGCATCCGCTTGAGCTACACACCGAACAACCTCGAAGCCCACGCGCGGCTTCTCACGCGCTGGCGCGCCATCCTGCGCCGCATTGGCTACCCGCTGCTCTTCACGCAAACCCTGGGCATCGACGCCGTCGCGCACCAGGTGGGCACGGCGCGCTTCGGCTCCGATCCAGCGACGAGCGTGCTCGACCCCTACTGCCGCGCGCACCAGCTCGACAATCTGTATGTCGTGGACGGCAGCTTCATGCCCTCGATCGCGGCGGTGAATCCCTCGCTCACGATCATGGCTCAGGCATTGCGTGTCGCCGGGCACATCGAGACGCGTTTCGCGCACGGGGACTGGGCGCAGTCGTCCTGACATCCATGAGACTGCTCGCCGGATTCCGGGTCCGCGTCGGCATCGTCTATGCCGCGGGCCTGCTGCAGGGTTTCGCGTTTGTCC
>Ga0073899_10005010_pt1 | contig 11583 bp, 12 predicted proteins | sample KloWWTmetaKNB5Ph_FD_88975 | JGI IMG/M metagenome (GOLD analysis project Ga0073899, IMG submission 88975) | Active sludge microbial communities from Klosterneuburg, Austria, studying microevolution and ecology of nitrifiers - Klosterneuburg... | ecosystem: Engineered > WWTP > Aerobic digester >...
GCCGCCGGTGACAAGCACGACCATGCCCACGAGCACAAGCCGCTGCATGGCGGCGTCGTGGTCGAGGTCAAGGACATGGACTACGAACTGGTGGCCAAGCCGACGGTGATCCAGCTTCACCTGCGCGACCACGGCAAAGCCGCCGACCTGTCCAACGCCAGCGCCAAGGTGACGCTGCTTAGTGGCAGCGAGAAGCAGGAGGTGGAACTCCGACCCGCGGGGGACAGGCTGGAAGCAGCAGGTACCTTCAAGGTGGCCGCGGGCACCAAAGCCGTCGCCATTGTCACCATCGGTGGCAAGGCTGCCGCCACCGTTCGCTTTGTTGTGAAGTAGCGGTACCGGGAGTGCTGGGCCCCGCTGGTGCTGCGGGTTTCCTCCGGTGAAACACCGGGGTTGGTATCAGTTCCGTGTCAGCCGACGCGCAAAAGATCTGTGTGGAAGTTGGCAGCCTGCCGGCAGTGGGCCGCCGGGCTGCAGCACAGCGGGATGCCCCGCATTGGAGGAGACCGGACATGAGCAAACGCATCGCCTTTGTGGATTCCGAGGTGGCCGATCTGGCCGATCTGGTCGACCGGGAGTGCTGTGAGGTGCATGTCCTGGACGCCGGCCGGCCGGTGGCCGAGCAGATGGCCGATGTGCTGTCGGACCTGCTGGCCGCCGAAGGGCCGGTGGAGGCGGTGGACCTGCTTTCGCATGGCGACCCGGGGCGGCTGCAGGTGGGGGGGCGCGATCTGGGCCGCAACGATCTGCAGCACGAAGCCGACCACTGGCGCAGCATCGGCCAGGCCATCGAGCCCGGCGGTGCGTTGTTCGTCTACGGCTGCCGGGTGGCGGCTGGCGAAAGCGGGCACGATTTTGTCGATTCGCTCTTCGAGGTCAGCCAGGTGCCGGTGCGTGCGGCCAGTGGGCCGATCGGCTCGTCGCTGTGGGGCGGCAGCTGGGAGCTGGATGTGCAGCGTGGCGCCAGCAGCACCCGGCCGATGGTGCTGGAGGCCTACGGCGGGCTGTTGGCCCGCTGAGGGGCGCGTTCTGCCTCCTCCTTCTGTCACCCGGGTGTCGGCGCTGAGGGGAGCGGCTCGTTATGCTGCGCTTTGTGCGGCCTGCACCGGCGGTCGCACCACCTGGAGTGACCCGCATGCCCAGCCCGCATCCCGACCACCCGATGCCCGCCGCCGCCTACCGCGCGGTGGATGCCCGTGTCCACCTGGCCAGTGAACTGACCCGCGGCCCCTGGGACATGGGCCACCAGCATGCCGGTCCGCCGGTGGCGCTGGTGTGCCGGGCCATCGAGGCAGCGGCGCATGAACACGGGCTGACGCACATCGCCCGGCTCACCGCCAACATCCTGCGGCCGGTGCCCATCGGCGAGCTGATCGTGGAGGTGATGAGCGACTACGTGGGCCGCAACGCCGGCCACTTCTCCGCCCACCTGCTGCAGCCTGGCGGCAAGGAAATCGGCCGCTTCACCGCACTGGCGCAGCGCGAGACGCCGCTGGAGCTGCCCACCAACCTGGCCGGCCACCCGCTGCCCCAGGCGCCGCGGTCACCTGCAGACAGCGATGCGGCCCAGTTTCCCTTCGGGCACGACCACATCGGCTATGGCGACCTGGTCGAGACCCGCAATGCGGCCGGTCACTTCTGGCACGGACCCTGCGCGGTGTGGTTCCGCATGCGCCACCCGCTGGTGGAAGGGGAGGTGCCCAGCCCCTACCAGTGCGTGGCGGTGGCGGCCGATTCGGGCAATGGCGTCAGTGGTGTGCTGGACTTCCGCCAGTGGCTGTTCGTCAACGCCGACCTGACGATCAATTTCCTGCGCCGCCCGGTGGGGGAGTGGATCTGCCTGGAGGCGCGCACCTGCCTGGGCCCGGCCGGCACCGGGCTGGCGGAGTCGGCGCTGTACGACGAAGAGGGGCTGGTGGGCCGCGCCACGCAGAGCCTGGCGGTGCGATCGCGCTGAGTGTGCGCTGAAGGCGGCGGCTGCGGGTTCGTTCACAGGTTCTCACCGCCGCTGAAATGCCTTCAACTCCTCCAGCGCCTGTCGGGTTGGGGTCATTTGCCGAGCCACCGCCTCGCAGGCAGCGGCCACCTCCTGCACGTCGGCTTCGGTCAGGCGGTCGGTGGGGGCGGGCTCGACATCGCCCTGCCGCAGCGCCTGCAGCAGGTGCTGCACCGTTTCCCCGACGAAGCGGCGGGAGGCCTCCAGGGTGTTGAACAGGTCGATGGCGTTGTCGATCATCGCCTCCGCGTAGGCGCGGCCCTGCTCGCGGCGGGCGGCGTCGAAGTAGGGGCTGCCCTGGGTGATGTGGCGCTGCAGCAGCTTCTCGGCGATGGCCTCCTGGCTCTGGCCGAAGCGGATGCGGTCGTACAGGTCGGCGGCCACATCGGTCTGCGCGGACAGGATGTCGCGCCGCCAGCGCGGGTCGAGCAGGTGGTAGGGGTCGTCGTAGAGGCGGCGCTGGAAGAACGTCAGGCGCCGCCAGGCGGTGTTGAAGCGCACCTCGATCACCGGATCCTCGCTGCCGGCGGGGCAGACCGGTTTGACCACCGCATGTACGAACTCGTGCAGCAGCGTGTAAGTGGGGGCGTTGTCGCGGATCAGGATCAGGTCCAGCCGCTGCGGCTGGTGTTCGTCCCGGCAGACCAGCCGGCCCTCGTAGCCGTCCTGGAACTCGGCGCGGCGCAGCAGGTCTGCCGACGCCACCGGCAGCCGCTCCAGCAGGGGGTTGGCTGGGGCCGATGGCGCCGGGCTGGGCACCCGCATCACCTCCAGGCCCCAGCGGCGCAGCGTGGCCAGCAGGGCGGCCGGCGGGGCGGAAGTCACCTCCCGCACCGCGACCAGGTTGACCACCTGGCCGAAGGGCATGGGCTCGTCGGCGACCTGTTCCGCCCATGCTGTGGGGACGGCACAGAAGAGCCAGAACCACCACACGACCCGCCACGCCCGGTGCATCGTGCCGCTTCGCTTGCGGGTGGGGCGTGGGGGTTCCAACTCGGTGGGCATGCAGCATCCTGGGATGTCATCGTCGGTTGCCACCGTCGGCGTCGTCTTGACTCCAGTCAAGAGTCGGCGGTGATTTCGACCCCGCCGCTGACTGGACCAACCTGCGGGCATACTGCGCTGACCTGATGTGAGAGCGGCGGGCCTGGCCTGCCTGGAGGTGATGACATGGAAGCCCTGCGTGGCCTGGCCCTGTTGCTGCTGTGTCAGGCCGCGGGTGAGGCGTTGGTGCATGCCACCGGCTGGCCGCTGCCGGGGCCGGTGGTCGGGCTGATCCTGCTGCTGGGTTTGCTGCCGTTCGAGCCGCTGCGCCGGCCGGTGTCCGCCGCCGCGGACCTTCTGCTGGCACACCTGTCGCTCCTGTTCGTGCCGGTGGGAGTGGGCGTGATCACCTACCTGGACCTGGTGGGCCGCTACGGTTGGCAGCTGCTGGTGACGCTGCTGCTGTCCACCTGGATCGGGCTGGCGGTGACGGCCCTGCTGCTGCGCGCGCTGCTGCCAACCGAGCCGGCGGGCGGCGCCGGGCCGGAGGAGGGTGGCCGTGGCTGAATTCGTGCAGCTCTGGGTCTACCTCTCCGCCACGCCGCTGTTCGGCCTGACCGCCACGCTGGTGGCTTACACCGGGGTACATGCACTGTATGAGCGCAGCGGCCGCGCCGCCTGGGCCAACCCGGTGCTGTGGTCCGGGGTGCTGATCGGCAGCCTGCTGCTGGCCACCGGCACGCCTTACCCCCGCTACTTCGCCGGTGCCCAGTTCGTGCATGTGCTGCTGGGCCCGGCGGTGGTGGCGTTGGCCTGGCCGCTTTGGCAGCGTCGGGCCCAGTTGCGCCGCCGGGCGGTGGCGTTGCTGATCGCCGCCCTGGTCGGCGGGACGGCGGCGGCGCTCAGTGCGGTGCTGATCGGGGAGGTGCTGGGCCTGCCCTCGCAGGTGCTGCGTTCGCTGGCGCCCAAGTCGGTGACCGCTCCGGTGGCCATGGGCATCGCCCAGCGCATCGGCGGCCTGCCGGAGCTGGCGGCGGTGTTTGCGGTGCTCACCGGCATGGTGGGGGCGCTGTCGGCGCGATGGATCTTTGATGCCCTGCGGCTGCGCGACTGGTCGGTGCGAGGCTTTGCCATCGGTACCGCCTCCCATGGCATCGGCGCGGCGCGGGCGCTGCAGGTGCACCCGGAGGCGGGGGCCTACGCCGGCATCGCTCTGGGGTTGCAGGTGCTGCTGTCGGCACTGCTGCTGCCGCTGGCGGCCCATTTCTGGAACGGGAGGTGAACCCTGTATGGACCCTTTGACCCCCCTGCGCACAGAGCGCTTCCTGCCCCACCCGCCACAGGCGATCTTCCAGGCCTTCGCCCATCCCGAGCAGCTGGCGCTCTGGTGGGGGCCGGCGGGCTTTCGCAACACCTTTGAACGGTTCGAGTTCCACCCCGGCGGCCGCTGGGAGTTCGTGATGCACGGGCCGGACGGCCAGGACTACCCCAACCGGGCGAGGTTCGAGGTGCTGGAGGCCGATCGCATCGTCATCCGCCATGTCAATGCGCCCCACTTCACCCTGACGGTGCAACTGCAGCCTGCCGATGGCGGCACGCAACTGGAGTGGCTGCAGGCTTTTGACGATCCGCAGGTGGCCGCGGCGGTGCGCGCCATCTGCGAGCCGGCCAACGAGCAGAACCTGGACCGGCTGGCGGCGCTGCTCAGCGCGGGCGCGGCGGCCTGACCGCTGCGGTCTGTGTCGCGCAGCCGCAGAACGGGCCGGACCCGAGTTTGGTCCATGTCAGCTTGGCTTGCAGCTGGCGCCCGTCTCTGCCAGCTTCGGTTCAACCTGGATCCCTCAGGTCCAGGGCGAAATGGCAAATCCTGGTCCTTTCAATCCCTGATCCCGGGGGATGGGTGCACAAATCGGCCGTTGGCGTGAATACGATGGTGTCGCGCACACAACAAAGGTTGCAGTGTGTGTGCCGGCAAGTCGGCCCCGCCAGTGCCCCTCAAGACAGGATGTCTCCCATGCCCCAGTTTCAAAGTCAAAGCACCGTCGCCGCTGTAGCGGCAGCCCTGGTGATGTCGGTTGCCTCGACGGGAGCCGCAGCCGCGACCGATACCTACAGCGAGAACTTCAGCGGGCTGAGCGGCAACGTCATCGGCACGACGAACTACGGCTCATCCAACGTGCTGCCAGCAGGCAGTTCCGGCAACCTGTCATGGAGCTGGACCGAGGCAGGCACTGTGACGGTGATCAGCGTGCCGGATGATGCGCTGGTTTTCGGCAGCGGGGACGGGATGACGTTCAGCTTCACGCTGGCCTCCGATCCGGGAATTGCCGGCTACGACGTGTCTTTCGGCTATCAGCTCGTCAGCCTGCTGCCGGCGTCATCGACGCTGTCGACGGACCTGGGGCCGGTGACCTCTCCGGTGAGCGTGACAGCGCTGGGCAGCCCGGTGTCCTACAGTTTCAACAATGTGACGGCAGGCACGTACAACGTGGTCGTCGGGCGTTCTTCCGGCACGTTCGCGATGGACGACTTCTCGCTGTCGGCCACGTCGATCGCAGCGGTTCCGGAGCCCGAGACCTATGCCCTGATGCTGGCCGGCCTGGGTGTGCTCGGCTGGACAGCGCGCCGTCGTCAGGCCGGCCGCGGCTGAGCCGGACCGGGCGGCCTTCCGCCTGTGACCGAAGACGAAGCGACCGCAAGGTCGCTTCACTTTTACCGGTCGCAGCCCACCATGACGCAGACACCGCGGGACGCGTCACCGCGCCCGCCGCCTGAACCGGTACAGCCCCACATCCACCCGGCCGCAGCGGAAGCCCGCTTCGCAGTAGCAGAGGTAGTACTCCCACAGCCGGCGGAAGGCGGGGTCGAAACCCAGCGGTTCGATCTGTGGCCAGGCGGCCTGGAAGCGCTTCCGCCATTCCACCAGCGTGCGTGCGTACCCCAGGCCGAAGGTCTCGCTGTGGTCGATCTCCAGCCCGGCCGCCTCGGCCTGCTGCTGCAGAACGCGCGGTGAAGGCAGCATGCCGCCGGGGAAGATGAAGTGCTGGATGAAGTCGGCCTCGCGCCGGTAGGTTTCGAAGGCCGCGTCGTCGATGGTGATGGCCTGCACCACCGCCACGCCGCCGGGGGCCAGGCGGTCGTGCAGGGTGGCGAAGTAGGTGGGCCAGAAGCGCTCGCCCACCGCCTCGATCATCTCGATGGAGACGATGCGGTCGAACTGGCCCTGCACGTCGCGGTAGTCCTGCAGGCGCAGGTCGGCCAGGTGGGCGCGGCCGGCGTGGGCCAGGCGCTCGCGGGCATGGGCCAGCTGTTCGGTGGACAGCGTCAGCCCGGTCACGTGCACGCCGCGACGACTGATGGCGTCGGCCAGTGCACCCCAGCCGCAGCCGATCTCCAGCACCCGCGGGTCCTCGCCCCGGCGGGGCAGAGGCAGGTTCAGCAGCTCCAGGATGCGATCGATCTTCTCGGCCTGCGCCTGCTCCAGCGTGGCGTTCGGTTGGCGGTACAGGGCGCTGGAGTAGATCAGGTCCGCGTCCAGCCACTGGCGGTAGAAGTTGTTGCCCAGGTCGTAGTGGGCCGAGATGTTGCGCCGGCTGCCGCGGCGGGTGTTGTCGTGCCGCCGGTGCGCCAGGCGGAACAGCAGGCGCTGCAGCGGCCCGGGCGCAGAGGCGCCCTGCCAGGCCGCCTCGTTGCGTGCACCCAGCTCCAGCAGGGCGGTCAGGTCCGGGGTGGACCAGTCGCCGTCCCGGTAGGACTCGGCCCAGCCGATGTCGCCGCGCAGCGCCAGCCGCCACACCGGCCGCCAGCGGTGCAGGGTGAGCTGGGCGTGGGGGCCGGGTTGGTTGCCCGCGGCGCTGAGCAGTTGCCCGCCGGGCAGGCGCAGATCCAGCCGGCCGCATTGGAGGCGCTCGAGCAGCCGCTCCAGCGTCTTTGTGAGCGTCCGAACGAGGGATCCGACCAGTGGCCGGGCCAGGCGCCGCTGCAGCTGCTGCGGGCGACCGACGGCCGTGGCGGCTTCCTGGGTCAGGGTGTCGGCCAGGGCGTGCAGGGACGACGTTGCGGAGGTCGAGCTCAAGGCAGTGGGCACGGTGTCAGCTCCCGGTCTTGACGGTGGGTTCGCAGAGGGTGGGGGTCACCTGGGCGGTGGTGGTGAAATTGGCGGTGAAACTGGCGGTGACCTTGGCGGTCGATCCGGCCCCGGCCCCGGCCGCCGCGGCCCGGGCCGGGTGGGTGTGCAGCCGCAGGCCCTTGAGCAGCAGCTTCACCGCCTCCCAGTGGATGCCGCCGATCACCTTGAGGGTGAGCAGCGGGTGGGTGGCAAACAGGCGCAGCAGGTGGCGGTCGGTCAGCGGCTGACGCTGTGCAGCGTAGTGGGCTACCAGCACGCGCGGGTCGGCGGCGCTCACCGCGGCACTCTCTGCGACGTTTTCCGGTGTGGCCGGGTGGGGGCGCTCCAGCACGTCGATGGCCAGGTCGAAGTCCTCCCGGTCGGCGGCCGGCGGGCGCAGGCGGAAGCGGTAGGACAGCTCCATCGGCAGGAAGGGCGAGACGTGGAAGGCCTTGTCGCAGGCCTGCAGGACCGGTGCCCCGTCGGCCTGCTCCTCATCCACCGGCTCCACCCGTTCCACCGGCTCCAGGTAGACATGCCGCTCGCCGAAGGTGTTGTGCACCTCATGGATCACGCTGTGCAGCCGGCCGTCTGCGCCGTGGCAGAAAAACAGGCTCAGCGGGTTGAAGCCGTAGCCCAGCACCCGCGGCATGGCCAGCAGGCGGATCTCGCTGGCCGGTGGCTGGCCGCAAGCGCGCAGTTGCTGCTGCACCCAGTCCGCCAGCCCGCGGGCGCGGCCATCGCCGTGGTCGCGTTCGTGAAAGGAAAAGAGGTTGAAGCGGTTCACCGACAGCCAGCGCAGCCGCCGGTGCAGGGCCTCCAGCCGCTGCGGCTGCAGGTCCAGCAGCAGCGAGAACATGCGGTACTGCAGCCGGTGGCGCTGCGGGCGCAGGCGTTGGTGCATGACGCGGCCGGCGTAGACGGCTTCGGGGCCGGGGCCGGGAGCAGGGCTGGGTGGTGTCATGCCGGCACCGCAAGGGTCAGCACGATCCGCCCGGACTCGTCAGGCACCGTCCACGGCCGGCGCACGCCGCCGAGGGCTTCGGCCACCGCCAGGCCGGCCTGCAGACCGTCCTCGTGGAAACCGGCGCCGAAGTAGGCGCCGCAGAACCAGCTGCGCTGCTGCCCCTGCAGCGACCAGAGCTCGCGCTGCGCCTGCAGGGCGGCGCGGTCGAAGATCGGGTGCTCGTAGGTCTGCTCCAGCAGCAGCCGGGCGGGGTCGGGTTCGTGGATGGGGTTGAGGGTGACGAAAAGCGGCCGTTCCTCGGGCAGGTGCTGCAGCCGGTTCATCCAGTAGGTGACGCAGAGTTTGCCGGGTTGGGTTCGCTCGTCTGAACGGGTTCCCAGGTAGTTCCAGGCCGACCACACCGCGCGGCGCTGCGGCATCAGCGAGGCGTCGGTGTGCAGCAGCGTGCGGTTGCGGCTGTAGGCAAAGGTGCCGAGCAGGCGGCGCTCCTCTGCGCTGGGTTCGGCCAGCAGGCCCAGGGCCTGGTCGGCATGGGTGGCCAGCACCACCTGGTCGAAACGTTCGCCGGCCGGCAGGGAGTTGCGGTCCCGGCAGTACACCGTCACCCCGGCGGCGTCGCGGCGCACATGCCGAACCGGCCGCCCGAGCACCACCCGGCAGCCGGGGCGCTGGCCGATGGCGGTGGTGAGCCGGCGCACATACTCCTGGCTGCCGCCGGTCACGGTGCGCCAGGGCGGGCGCTGGCCCAGCGTCAGCAGGTGATGGTTCTCGCAGAAGCGCACAAAGGCGGCCACCGGGTAGCGGCCGATCTCCGCGGCAGGGGTGGACCAGATGGCTGCAGCCATCGGGTAGAGGTGGTCGTCGCGGAAGGCCTCGCTGTAGCCGCGTTGGCTCAGGTACTCGTCCAGCGACAGGTCGCCCAGGTCGATCGCGTCCTTCGGTGACTCGCGGTAGAAGCGCACCAGATCACGCAGCATGGACCAGAAGCGCCGGCTGACCAGGTTGCCGCGCTGCGCGAACAGCCCCGCCAGTTCACCCGAGTACTCCAGCGCACCGCCGTCCAGGCTGACGGCAAACCCCATCTCGGTGGGGCGGGAGGGCACCTCCAGGTGTTCGAACAGCGCGCAGAGGTTGGGGTAGGTGTCGCGGTTGAAGACGATGAAGCCGGTGTCCACCGGCAGCGCCTCGCCCCGGCCGTCGTCTGCCAGCACGGTGTGACTGTGGCCACCCGGGCGGGGTTCGGCCTCGAACAGCGTGACCGCGTGGCGCTGCGACAGCAGCCAGGCGGCAGACAGCCCGGAGATGCCGCTGCCGACCACCGCGATGCGTTGGCGGCCCGGTGCAGGCGCAGCGCCACCCTCGGGGGAGCCGGCCTGGCGTTGCAGGGGAGGGATCGGTTTGGAGGGTGGGGACATGGGCGGCTCCGGGCAGATGTTTCGGGCTTGTACGGGCCCGTCACGGCGCTGGATCACTCGGATCGTCGGGCAAGGGGTCCGGGGTAACCCGCGGGGCCCGGGCGGCCGGCACCGTGATCCGAGCCGGCGCTGTGATCCGAATCGGCACCGGCTGCGTAGAAGGGGCATGGACAGCCCGCTCCTGCCTTCCTTGCCCCCACCGGAGCCCCTGCGGCCGGGCGGGGAAGGCCGACCCGTTCGACAATGGCGCAGCCACCTGGCGCCCATGACGACACCTGCCGACCCACCCCACCTGCCGAGCGCCCAGGCGCCGCGACCCCTGACGCCGCCGGACGACCTGGCCGAGCTGATCGGCGCGGTTGCCGAACGCGGCGACCGTGTGGCCTTTGCCGGCCTGTTCCGCCACTTCGCACCGCGCATCAAGGCCTACCTGATGCGTGGGGGCCTGCCGCCAGCGGCAGCCGAAGAGCTCGCCCAGGAAGCCCTGGTGCAGGTCTGGCGCAAGGCGGCCAGTTTCGATCCCGCCCGCGCCCGTGCCTCCACCTGGGTGTTCACCATCGCCCGCAACCTGCGCATCGACCAGCTGCGCCGCGCCGCGGGCGGCCCGGCCGGTGCGCTGGAAGCGGGCGGTTACGGCGGCACGGGTGCGGGTTCCGACCACTTCGCAGCCGAAGCAGCAGATGACGACCGCCCCATCCCGGCGGATGAGACCGCCGACGACAGCCCAGCACCGGACGAACAGCTGGCCCGCGCCCGCAGTGAGCGCGACCTCCACGCTGCGCTGGCCGGGCTGCCGCAGGAGCAGCGCGAGATCCTGCGGCTGTCCTTTTTCGAGGAGCAGCCGCATGCCGCCATCGCCGAGGCGCTGGCGATCCCGTTGGGCACCGTCAAGTCCCGCATCCGCCTGGCGGTGGGCCACCTGCGCCGCCAGCTCGGCCACCTTGTCCCATGAACGATCCTGTAGTGAGTGATGCCATGGAAGCAGTCACCGGCACGCCCTCCCTGTCCACCGCCGGCCGCCATGTGGCCGACGACCTGCTGCTGGCCTACGCGGCAGGCAGCCTCGACCCGGCCGCCGCCCTGGTGGTGGGGGCGCATCTGGAAACCTGCGCCCACTGCCGCCGCGCCCTGGCGGCGCTGGAAGATGCAGGCGGCGCCCTGCTGGAGTCCATCGAGCCGGTGGACCTGGACGTGGGCGCCTTCAGCCGCACGCTGGCGCGCATCGACGCCGGGGCGGCGCTTACGCAGGCCCTGGCCGGCCAGGCCATCGCCCGCGCTGCGGACCGCTCCCGCAACGCCCGCGGCAGCGCCGCACTGCGCCCGATGCATGAGCTGGACACCCCCAGTGGCCTGCGCTGGCCGCGCAGCCTGGAGGGCTGCCAGGTCACCGGCTGGAAATCCGTCGGTCCCGGCATGCGCTGGGCCCGGCTGCAGGTGCCGGGCCAGCCCGACGCCAACGCCTTCCTGCTGCGCATGGCCGCCGGCAAGGAGCTGGCCGCGCACACCCACCGCGGCCGTGAACTGACGCAGGTGCTCTGGGGCGCCTTCGACGACGGCCGTGCCGTCTGGCGCGCCGGCGACCTGGACGACGCCGACGCCAGCATCCACCACCAGCCCTTCGTCACCCCGGAGCAGGAGTGCATCTGCCTGGTGGCGGTGCAGGGGCGGGTGCAGTTCGACGGCCTGCTGGCGCGCGGGTTGGGGGCCTGGATGGGGATCTGAAGGGGCCGGATCCCCGGCACCGGTCATGTTGTTTGTCTGCGACCCCGGTTCGCTGCCGGTGTGAACTCTCCCCCCCAGTTCCAGGGGGAAGAGGGGCGAGTCGGCGGCGCACCTCTGCATCGAGTCGAATGCCCCGAAAACCCAGCTTTACACTGGTTTGCATTCAACCAGGAGACCGCATGAGGAGCATCAGGGAGACGGCCCGCCGCATGGCGGGTTTCGGCGCAGTGTTGTGGTGCGGACTGGGCGCCGGGATGGCGCAGGCAGAGGTGGACTGCGAGGCGATGCGCGGCAACCTGACCCGCGCGGTCGAGTTCCTGGACCCGCTGGCCGAGGACTACGGGGTGTTCTCGGCCGGCAGCAGCGCCCGGCTCAAGAAGCAGATTGGCAA
>Ga0073899_10005011_pt1 | contig 11582 bp, 10 predicted proteins | sample KloWWTmetaKNB5Ph_FD_88975 | JGI IMG/M metagenome (GOLD analysis project Ga0073899, IMG submission 88975) | Active sludge microbial communities from Klosterneuburg, Austria, studying microevolution and ecology of nitrifiers - Klosterneuburg... | ecosystem: Engineered > WWTP > Aerobic digester >...
CCGAGTTCCGCGAGTACGTCACCCGGGCTGCGCACTTCATGATCAACAGCTTCCAGTGAGCGCACTCGCGGAAGGGCTCAGGCGGCCGGGGTCGACTCGACCGCCACTGTTGTTTCCGCGGCCTCGGTTGCCGCGGCGGGCGTAGCCGACTCAGTCGGCTCGCTGGGGGTCGGCGTGGAGGTGGGCTCGCTGGGCGTCGGCGTGGGTATGGGAGTCGGGGTCTCGGTCGCCGTGGGGCTGGCCGTGGTCGCACTGGGTGAAGGCGTCGGGGTCGGGCTCGGCGTTCGGGTGGGGCGGGATTCGGGACGGACGACCTGCGACACCGTGGTGCCGTCGCCACCGCCGAGGGCGCGGCCCAGACCCAACTCCACCAGTGTGATCATCACCAGCGACACCGCGAAGATCGCCGCAGCGGTGATCGCGGCCACCTTCCAGATCCGCTTCGACCGCTTCGGCGGCTGGCCCGAAGGCCCGGCCGCGGACACCGGCGAATGGGGAACCGCGGGGGTGTCCACCAGGGTGAGGTCGACCCCGTCCGCAGGCTCGATGTCGGTCTTTCCGGTGCGGGTGATCACCGAAGCCACCTTGCGGTGCGTCCGGTCGATCCCCGCGCTGTACAGGGTGCCGCCGACACCACCGATGACGCTGGCCACCATCGCGCCGATGATCGTGCCCGCCACGCCGAGGGTCGAACCGACGGCGGCCGCGGTCGCCGCCGCCAAGGCACCACCGATCAGTTGCGGCAGCGAGAAGCTGACCTTGATCGGCTCCTTGTCGTCCTTCTGCGGCGGATCGTTGCGGTTCTCCAACACTCACTCCTCAAACGCTTACCGACCCTCCACGGTAGCCGGTGGCCTGAGAGCCGCCTGCGAGCAGCGGATCCGGGTCAGCCGTTCAGGCTGGCCTTGCCGCCGGCCTGGGCGGTCGAACCGGTCGCTGACACGCCCACCTGGTCGGCGATCAGCCTGGCGATCTGCCGAGCCGCGTCCGGACGCGCCACCCGGGCCGAAGCTGCTGCTGCGGCCTCGCGGGCGTCCGGGTTCTCGACCCAGTGCCGAACCGCGTCCACCACCTCACGCGGACGCGGTGCCCACACGCCCGCCTTCTCCTGCTCGACGTAGGTGACATTGCCGTCCTCCTGGCCGGGCAGGCGCGCGTACAGCACCAGCGGCAGCCGAGCGATGAAGGCCTCGCTGATGGTGCCCGGCCCGGCCTTCGTCACGAGCATGTCGGACGCGGCCATGAACTGCGGCATGTCGGTGGTGAACCCGTACAAGTGCACCGGCATTTTCCAGTCCACCTGCTCGAGTTCGGCTCTCAGTTCGGCGTTGCGTCCGCAGATGACCACGAGCGTCGCCGGCAACTGCGCGTCGTTGATGGCTTTGGCCACGCGCTTGAGGGGTCCCATGCCGTCGCCGCCTCCGACCAGCAGGATCACCGGCAGGTCGGTGCGCCAGCCCATCTGCTGGCGCCACGCCGTCCGGTCGAGGTCCGGGTGGGTGAACCGGTCGGCGACCGGCAGGCCGATCACCCTCAGGTTGCCCTCGGGAATGCCGTACTCGATGGCCTTGGCCTTGGCCTGCTCAGTGGCCACCACCACCAGATCGGCCCGCCGGTCGAACCAGAACGCGTGCGTCGAAACCAGGTCGGTCACCACCGTGATGTACGGACGCGGGGAGTTGCGCATCGCGCGCATCAGGGTCGTGTTCACCAACGGGTGCACCGAGACGATCAGGTCGGCCGGGTTCTGCTTCACCAGCCGCTGGGCCGAGCGCCGCAGGTACGGGTAGGTCATTCCGTTCAGCGCCCGGGCGCGGCTCTTTCCGTCCGATGCCTTGAAGGACAGTCCCCAGGCGTTCGGGATGCGCGAGAACGGCGGGTAGATCTCCGGCGCGAACCGCAGTGGGCTGGGGTAGTACTCACGGAAGAAGTCGACCTTGCTGGAGTCGAACCGTCCCGGGAACTCCAGGTCGAGCGCCTCGATCATGGCCTCGGTCGCCGAGCGGTGACCACCGCCGGTGTCGGAGAACAGGAACAGGATGCGCTTCTTCGCGTCCGTGTCGGCACCCTCTTGGCTCATTCGCGCTCCGTCTTCAACCGGTACTGCTCCTCGAATAGAGCATGACACAGCTCGCCCGTCCGGGCCTGCTACCGGGCTACTCAAAACGCTCGACGGGTTGGTCGGCCCACAGGCCGGGACAAAACGCGCAGACGATTGCCTCCAGTTGCGGATCTGGGCCGATCTGGCGCATCGAGAGTGCAGAACCTCCCCGCTTTCGCACCCCGGCAGAACTTGCACTCCCAGGCTGGGGCCGGGCCCAAGACAATGGACGGATGACGATCAAGACCAAGCCCCACGACGGCGATGTGGAGGCATTCCTCGCCGCGGTTCCGAACGAGCGACGCCGCAACGACGGCCGTGCGCTGGTCGAGCTGATGCGCGAGGTCACCGGCGTCGAGCCGCAGCTGTGGGGACCGACGATGATCGGCTTCGGCGCCGAGCCCTACACCAACTCTCTCGGCACCAACGACTGGTTCATCGTCGGGTGCTCGCCCCGGGCCGCCGCGCTCACCGTCTACGGCATCTGGGACGCCTACCACCCCGACCCGCGGTTCGCCGGCCTCGGTCCGCACACGACCGGGAAGAGTTGCGTGTACGTGAAGAGGCTCGACGCACTCGACTCAGGGCTGCTGCGCACCCTGCTCGGTGAGGCCTGGGAGCGTGGGCAGGCGGACGCTCAGCGCAGGATCTCGTAGCGCTGCAGCAGCTTGCGGGCGGCCTTCGTCGAGGACGACTGCAGCGCCAGCAGTTCGGCGTAGATGCCACCGGTGCGCGCCAGTTCGGCCGGGGTGCCGATCTCGTCGATGCGTCCCTCACGCAGCGTGATGATGCGGTCGACCGAGCTGATCGTGCTCAGCCGGTGGGCGATGATCAGCGTCGTGCGGTCTGCCATCAATTCCTCCAGGCCATCCTGCACGAGGCGTTCGGCCTTGGAGTCCAGCGAGGACGTGGCCTCGTCCAGCACCAGTATCGGCGCGTCCTTGAGCAACGCCCTGGCCACGGCGATGCGCTGCTTCTGGCCACCTGAGAGCTTCACCCCGCGCTCGCCGATCTCGGCGTCGTAGCCGCCGGGGAGGGCGCTGATGAAGACGTGGGCGTGCGCGCGCCTGGCCGCGGTGACGATGTCGTCCTCGGTCGCGTCCGGACGCCCGTAGGCCAGGTTCTCCCGGATCGTGCCCGAGAACAACGATGGATCCTGGAACACCACGCCCACTTTGGCGCGCAGTTCGGCCAACGGCACGGACGCGACGTCGCGCCCGTCCACCAGCAAAGTGCCGCTGGTCAGCGGATACAGCCCCAGCAGCAGGCTCGCAAGAGTGGTCTTGCCGACCCCGCTCTCGCCCACGAACGCCACGCGCTCGCCGCGGAACACCTGGAAGTTCACCCCGCTGAGCACGTTGGTGGCCTCGGTGTAGCCGAAGTAGGCGTCCCTAAACTCGACGATCGGGCTGGAGGGGGTCTCGACAGGCTCGACCAACCGAGCAGCGGTCGGCGGCCCTTCGTGACGGCTCGTTCGTTCCTCACGAGCCTCCTCAGGGACCGTTGGCTCAACCACTCGTTCCGCACGAGCCTCCTCAGGGACCGTTGGCTCAACCACTCGTTCCGCACGAGCGTCCTCAGGGACCGTGGGCTCAACCATCCCGTCCGCACGAGCCTCGGGGAACGTTGGCTCAAGTTCGATCGAGGCGGTCTCGGTCTGCTCGTCCATCACCTTGAAGTAGTCGCGCGAGCCGGTGATGGCTCGCTGGGACGCGTCGACCAGGTAGCTCATCGACTGCACCGGCTGCCGGGCCAGGCTGACCAGCTGGATGAGCAGCACCATCACGCCGAGGGTGAACGAGCCCGAGATGGTGGCGACGAAGATGATCGCGTAGATGCCGAAGAAGATCAGGTTCAGGGCGCCGCGGCGGGCCACGTCCATGCGGTGCCAGTACGCCGACTGCTCACGGGTGAGCGCGATGGTCGCTTCGTAGCGTGCGGCGAAGTGCTCCAGTTCGCGCGGTTCGGCACCGAAGCTCTTCACGACCCGGATCTGGCCGACGACTTCGGCGAACCGTCCGCCGGCGATGTCGAACTCGGCGTTCTTGGCCACCTCGAGGCGCTGCCAACGCCTGGACGTGATCATGGTCAGCCACGTGAACACCGGGTAGACCGCCAGCATCAGCAGCGCCAGCCACCACGAGTACCAGCCGATGATCACCAGGGCCGCAGCGACGGTGAGCAGCATCGGCAGGAAGTTGTTGGCGAACATGTTCAGAAAGCCGGTGGTCTCGGTGATCGAGCGCTGCAACCGGGAGATGATCGTCCCGGTGAGCTCAGAGTCGAAATACCGCTGCGGCAACCGCAGCAGCTTCTCGAAGTAGTTGCGCGACAGGATCGAGCGCAGGCGGATCGCCATCACGTCGCCCAGGTAGCCGCCGTAGTTGGTGATCAGCGTGTTAGCGAGGTCGGTGAGCAGCAGCAGGAAGGCCAGCCAGAGCACCGCGGGCACGCCCCCGCCGCCGGTACCGGTGGTGGCCGCCACGACCTCGTCAGTGGCCGCCTTGATGATGAACGGGACGGCGAGCCCGGTGGCCGCGGTGAGCAGTCCGGCGACGACGATCGCCGCATAGGCCGGCAGCAGTTCCCGGGCCACGCCCAGGATCCGCACTATCGATCGCATACCCGCCTCATCTCCGGTCTCCGCCAAGTCGTCAGAGTCTGTGGTCGCTGGCGGCCGGAGGACTCTGACAACCCGGTGAGCCTAACCCTCAGGACGCGTCCGCCGCGCGTTCGGCCCACACCGCCGCTTGCGTGCGGGACGAGACGTGCAGCTTGGCCAGGATCGCCGACACATGGACACTCACGGTCTTGTGGCTGATGAACAGTCGCGCCCCGATCTCGCGGTTCGACAGGCCGAGGCCGAGCAGGGTGAGCACCTCGCGCTCGCGCACCGTGAGTGCGCCCGCGGGCAACCTGGACGCCGCCGGTAGCTGGGCGGCGATCAGGGCAGCGAGTCGTTCGTGTCCGTGGCGCTCCTCGGGCGGGCAGGCCGCCACGGCCCGCTCGAAGACCGGCATGGCCGCGTCCACTTCGCCGGCACGCACCCAGTCGGTGCCCACCTCGGCGAGCAGCTCCCAACGGGTCGGCCAGCTGGCGTCCGGTGCCGGTAGGTCGTCCCAAACCGACAGGACGTAATCACCGAAGCGGGCCGCGCGGGCGAACGCGAACTCCGCGCGGCATTGGCCCATGGCCGCCAGCGCGGCGACCGCCGCATCGGGGACGACGTCCGCGGCGATCAGGTGGTTGGCGATCACCACCGGGTCCGGACGCGTGCCCCGGCCGAGCGCGTCGGCGAACCGTGCGTGCCAATGGCGGCGCGGCCCGGGAGCGAGGTGGTGGTAGACAGCTTCGCCCAGCAGCGGGTGGCGGAACGCGTAGTCGGAGCCGTTGGTGGTGATCAGGCCCGAATCGAGGGCCTCGCGTGCGGCGGCGTCCACCTCGGCCACGGGGGCGTCCAGCGCACGGCACACCAGGTCGTGCTTGAGGTGCGGAGTGCCCACCGCGAGGCATTCGACGAATCGTCGGGCGGACGCACTCAGCGACTCGTAACGCACCAGCGCCATCTCGCTCACCGAGGCGGGCAGGTCACCGGCGGTCCGTCCGGCCAACTCCTCGACGAACAGCGGCACTCCCCCACTGCGCTCGTAGAGGAGGTCGAGTTCCTCCGTCGAGTCGGACGCCAGGCCGAGCGCGGCCACCAACTCAGCCACCTGGGCGCGGTCGAGGCGTTCCAGTTCGATCCGGGTCACCCGGTGGGATTGGTCGATCTCGGCCAGCAGGGCCCGTAATTGGCTGGGCCCGGCGCCGTCGGCGGTGCGCCGGGTGAGCACGGTCATGATCGGGCAGCCCTCCAACATGCCGACCAGCGAGAGCGCCAGGCCGAGCGTGCCCTCATCGGCCCAATGCATGTCGTGAAGTACCAGGACCACCGGACGCTCCCGCGACACCGTGCGCAGGAGGGTGGCGATCGCCTCGCTCAAACGGCTCATGGACGGGGGCGCGACTGCGTTCGGCTCGGCCTCGCCGAAGCCCATCAGAGTGTCGACTGTGCCGGCTCCCCCGCCGACCGCCGCGCGGAAGGCGTCCGCGCCGAGGGCTTCGTGGACGGACCGCAGCATCCGCCGGATCGGAGCCAGCGGCGGCACCGCGACATGCGGGCTCAGGCACTCGCCCTGGGCGACCAGGGTGTCCGCGGGCAGTCCGGCCAGGAAGTCGTCCACCAGACGGCTCTTGCCGATGCCGGCCTCGCCTGTGATCACCACTGTTCGGGGGGTGCCCTCAAGACAGGAGGTGAACACCCGGGCCAACGCTTCGGACTCGGCCCCCCGACCGATCGTCCGTCCGCCCCCAGTGCGGCCGCGCACACCTCACGATCCCACAACGGCCGGCCTCCGAGCCGTAGCACGTTTGCGCCCGGGGGCCTGATCCACTCTCGTCCGCCTCATCCGTCGCAAGGCGGGCCCAGATCGCCGTTGAGGACGGCTTGGGTCCACCTTGCATTCGCAGACGGGGACGGTCAGTGCAGCGGAATGGCTGGGCGCGGACGCGGCAGCGTCCAGTGCGAGAACCAGTCGCGGAACGCGGCCCACCACGGGGCGTTCGCCGGCGCGGGATCGGTGCGGTTGCGCTCGTTGATGCGACGCATCCGTTCGATCTCGATTGCCGACTGGGCGGCCTGCTGCTGATGCAAGGTCCAAGCTGAGTATTCGGCGTGCATTTTGCCCCCCTGACTGCACTGAACTAGAGCTCAAGCGTCGCCGGTAAGGGGGCTGCGGGGCATCGGGCAGATGCCCTATCTTCCAGCCACGGTCTTCATCTTCCAGCCACGGTCTTCCGATCGCGTCGTCCGCGGGGGTGGTCAGGCCTTGACGGTGATCTTCGCGGCCTTGTCCGGAAGCTCGATGAAGGTCTGGCCGGGCGCCATCTTGAGCGGGGTGCCGTCGGCGAGGGTGAACTGGAATAGCTCCTGCACGTCGCCCTTGGTCCAGGTGCCGGTGACGTACTTGCCCTGGTGGGCGTAGTAGAAGGTGCCCTTGGAGTTCACGATGTCGTGGATCGGCTCGTCGTGGCCGGTGTAGTTGGCGTTGATCTTGCCCTTGGCGCTGATCCGTCCGAACACCTGCTTGGCCTTGATCACGAGCACGTTGTCGCAAGAGACCTGGGTGCCGTCGGCGAGCACATGCTTGCCCCACGGCATGCTGCGCAGGTAGCGCTTCTTCTTGGCGCTGTAGGTGTAGCTCATGTTGTAGGTGTCGGCACGCTTCCAAGGCACGCTGATGAAGCTGGCTTCCTTGCCGGAGACCTCGGTGCTCACCTCTTCGTCGGTGGCCGCCCAGGGGAAGTAATTCTGCTGCGGACCGTCGGAGAACTTCTTGGTCTGCTTGGCCAGCTTGGCGGGGTGAGCCGCCACCGCGCGGTCGTAGTAGGTCTGGCCGTTCAGCACGCGGACACGGTTCGACAGGATCGAGTACGAACCCGTGCCCTTGGTGGCCATGTAGTTCTTGTTGATCTCGAGGTAGTCGGTGAACTTGGCGAAGTACTTGAGCACCCAGCCGAAGCCGCCGGTGTTGCCGATGATGCCGGTGATCGGAGCCAGCATTGGCACGTCCACCGGGCGCACCGAGCGGACGGGGTTCACCGAGTCGGCGTACTTGGAGTGGTAAATCGGCACCAGTCGGGTGCCCGACTGACCGACCGCCGCGGGGTAGCCGTCCAGCTGGACATAGACGATGTCGGCCGCATCCAGGCCGATCTGCGGGTGTTCGCCCTTGTTGTCGGGCACCTTCACGATGACCGCGATGCGCTTGGCGTCCTCGGGGTCGTCCAGCACCTTGCCGGTGAGGGGCCAGCGGGGCGTGGTGTCCTGCGTGGGAGTCGCGCTGGGTGTCGCGGACGTGGCCTCGCCCGCACCCGGGTTGGTGGCCGGCGGAGCCAAGGACTGGGTGGGGGGTTCGGTCGAACACCCGACCACGGCCGCGCCTGCGACGCCGATGGCGCCGATCATGGCCGTGCGACGGCTCACCGATTCCATTGCATTCCCTCCGACTTCGTGCGGACGGGCCCAGGGTTCGCCCGCCGTCACCGCGTCCATGGTAAGGGTGGGTGCCGAACGTCCCGGCATCGTGAGTGCCTGGGCGGGATGTTCATAGGTGATTCAAATGTTGTGTCAGGGCGCGTCGATAGCATGACGACCATGACCGTGCCCCCCGCCTACGGCAGCCAATACGTCCCGGCGAACCTGCCTGCGCCCGGTCTCCGAGAGCTCACGGTGGGCCTGATGCTGAGCGAAACCGTGCGGATCTACCGGGCCGGCTTCGCGCAGTTCCTCGCACTGGGCGCGATGGTTGCTGCGGTGACCGCCGGCCTGCAGGGGCTCGGCTTCTGGCTGTTCGCGGAACGCTTCCTGATCGGGTTCACAACCCTTCAGTTCGCCGGGGTCGTCGCCGGCCCGATGCTCGCGGTGGCTGTGATAGTGCTGGTCTCCTACCTCGTTCAGGTGCAGGTGGGTGCGGCCATCGTGGGTGTCGCCAACGCGGTGGGCGAGCGCCGTACGTGCAGCTTCACCGCGGCGTTCGCGGCCACGCGCGCGGTGGTGCCGCGGGTGCTGGTGCCCGTCCTGCTGGTAGCGGTCGGCACCTGGCTGGGGCTGGCCGTGGTGACTTCCCTGATGGCATGGGCGATCGGCACGGTGCGTGATTCGGGTCAGGACGCGGCAGTCACCACGGTCGGCATGGCACTGCTGTTGCTGGTTGTCGGATCGATCCTCACGATCGTGTTGACGGTTGTAGCGGCGGTTCGGTTCTACTTGTTCGTGCCGGTGGTCGCGTCCGAGCGGTGTTCCGGGTTCGCGGCGCTGGGTCGGTCGTGGCGGCTCACCACCGGTGTCTCCTGGCGGATCTTCCTCGGACTGTTCCTGGTCGGACTGGTCAACTGGTTCGCCGGTCAGATCGGCAGCATGTTCGTCTCGGCCGTCACCCCGGCCGACCTTGCCAACCTCGGCGGAATCCAGGACATGCTCTGGAAGCTGGTGCCGGCGGTCACCGCGTCCGTCGTGGTGACCGGTGTGGCCACCACTTTCGTCTTCCCCATCCTCACGATCATGTCGAACGTCGTCTACCGGCATCGGACGCAACCGCCCGCCCCGGTTGCGCCGATGACCTGGGGCGGCTTCCCTGGTGGTCATCCGGGTCCCGCCGTGCCCCCTGGGTACCCGGGCTATCCACAGCCGGGTTACCCCGAGCGCCCTTGGCCGACCGACTACCCGGGGAACGTCCCCTGAGTTTCTGGCAACGCTCCCCGAGCCGCTGGCAACGCTCCCCGAGCCGCTGCCAACGCTCCCCGAGCCTGACGAGGGGTCTAGCGACGCGTCCGCTGTCTCACCCCTTGAAGGCGGCGACGGTCTCCTCGACCTGAACCTCCCAGGGAGTGGGCCGGAGACCGAAGTGCGCCTCGGCCGCGCTCGAGTCGAGCACGAACGGACGCTCGAACTGGTGGCGGGTCTCCCAGAGTTCGCGAAGCATCGGAGAGAACCAGCCGCCCATCGTCACCACGGCGCGGGGCAAGGTACTCACCTTCACGTCCGCCTGGCCGGCGGCCCGCGCGAAGGCGGCCGCCACCTCGCGGAAGGTCATCGGCGGATTGGTCGGCACGTGCCAGACGCGTCCCCAGCCGTCGCCGAGGGCGAGCGCGGCGACCAGGTTGCCGATGTCGGCGAGGTAGGTCCAGGAATGCGGCGCGTCCGGACGTCCCAGGGGTACCGACACCGCGCGACCGGCGACCGCCGGCGTGATCACGTAGGTGTTCAGCACGCTCGAGCCGTCATTGGCGCCCGGCCCGAAGTAGTCGGACGGACGCACTTCGGTCACGCGGCAGCGCCCGGCGTCGTGCGCGGCCAGGGCGTCGGCCCACAGCTGTGCGCGAACCTCCCCCTTGCGCCCGTTCGGGCGTACTGGCGTGGACTCGGTCATCGGCGCGTCCACGCGTCCGTAGCCGTACAGGTTGCTGACCGTGACCAGGCCCGCGCCGGATTCCTGGGCGGCCTGAAGCATCGACGCGGCCATCGGCGGCCATTCCTGCGCCCAGCGCGAGTAGCGGCTGGGGTTGACCGCGTTGACGATGGTCGAGGCTCCGGCGGCGGCCCGGGTGAGCGCGGCGGTGTCATTCAGGTCGAGGGCGATGCCGGTGGCCCCCTCAGGCAGGTTCTTCGGCCCCGAGCGCGAGATGACCAGCACCTCTTCACCCGCTGCGAGCAGGGCTGTCGCGCTCGCCCGTCCGATTCCGCCAGCGCCTAACACGAGGTGAATGCCCATTGTCATACCTAACTGTGAACGGTGTTCTCTCTTTACTCGACCAAGTGAACCACGCGATGTGGCAAGATGCAAGAACACTGTTCACACATCTTCTTGGGAGCTGGCATGGGCAAGCGGTCCGAGCATCGCGAAACCACGGAGCGCGCGATCCTCGATGCTGGGCTGAGCCTGCTCGCGTCCGGTGGTCAGGAGGCGCTGACCATCCGCGGGCTGGCCCGCCGACTGTCGCTGGCACCGTCCGCGCTCTACCGGTACGTAGCCAACCGCGACGAATTGCTCACCCTGCTGATCGCCCACTCCCACAACGACCTGGCGGACGCGGTCGAGCTCGCCCACGCAGCAGTCGAGCCGAGCGACCTGCGCGGACGCTGGCGGGCTGTCGCCCACGCGATCCGGGACTGGTCGCGTGAGCACCGATTCGAGTTCGAACTGATCTTCGGCACACCTGTGCGCGGCTACGCGGCGCCGCCCGAGCGCACCACGGAGCCCGGCACGCGCGTGCTCTTCCTGCTCGCACGAATCGGGCCGGACGTCGAAAGAGCCGGGTTTGCTGTTCCCCGTCCGCCGGGCCTGGTGGCTGCGGCCACCGAGAGCCTGCCGGGGGTGCTGGCGGCCGCAGCCGGCGCCGGTCTGACGATGGCGCCGGAGACCGCGATGGACGGCCTCGCGGCCTGGCATCTGGTGATGGGAGCCGTCAGCAGTGAACTGTTCGGCTATCTCGGGAGAGGCACCGTCGGCTCGGACCGCTTCTTCGACGCCATCGTGCTGATCGGCGAGCAACTCCTCTTCGGCCCGGCCGCGTCAACAGACGGTCCCGGATAGGAAAGCGTGCCAGCCGTGCCGCAATTCCGCCCCTGAACGGGCGCGATTGCACGAATCCGGCAGTCTTTGCATGCAGGGGGTCCCAATCGCGTCATGGAGCGCGGACAACTCCCGTTCGGCCGAGCCGCGGCACCAGAGGGGTGCGCAATCTGGTCCCGACCAGCCGTGACGCGATCCCGCCCCTGAACGTGCGCGGTGACACGAATCCGGCCCTCCTTGCGCGCAACGGGTCCAAATCGCGTCATGGCGGGCAGCCCGGGCACCTCCCGAGGGCTGCGTGCGCTTGAATCGGCGCACCTCTCGGACGTCCGACGATCCCAGAGCGTCAGCTCAAGGGTGGCGGCGCA
>Ga0073899_10005012_pt1 | contig 11578 bp, 18 predicted proteins | sample KloWWTmetaKNB5Ph_FD_88975 | JGI IMG/M metagenome (GOLD analysis project Ga0073899, IMG submission 88975) | Active sludge microbial communities from Klosterneuburg, Austria, studying microevolution and ecology of nitrifiers - Klosterneuburg... | ecosystem: Engineered > WWTP > Aerobic digester >...
AGTTCTTCCTGACCCTGGTCTATCCAAAGGACGTCGATCCCCAGGGGGGCACGATTTCAGTACTGGCCCCTGTGGGCAGCGCGCTGCTCGGCCTCGCCAAAGGCGACGGGATTGAGTGGCCGAACCCGGGTGGCCGCGTGTTGCGTGTGCGCATAGAAGACGTCCTGTATCAGCCTGAACGCGCTGGTGATTTTGGCCGCTAGTTGCCCCTTGCTGTGTGCGATTGACCGGCACCCGCGCGGCTCCTGGCCGGTCACGCGAGCGACGAGTTTGCGCACCCGAGGCGCGACGATCGTCCCCCCCATGCCGGGTTGCAACACCAGGAACGGCGCCGACACCGTGCCGATCCCGACCAGGCGATCGACGTGTGGCGGACGTGACCGCGAGCCAGGTGAGCGACCCAGCGTCCAACCAGGCCGTCATTGGGTCTGGAGCGACTGGCGTTGATCGCCCTGGGGCAGGCAGCCGCCGGTGGGTCGACCAAGCAAAGGTTCGCCGCTCGTGCGATCGCGTACGTCCAGCGCAAAGCGGTAAGCACCGGGCCAGACGCTGCACGGCCGCCGCCGCCATCGTCGTGCTGTTCGTCAATGCCGAATGGCGCGAGGCCGCGCCGTCGGAACTCGAAGAGGCCTTGATCGAGCCGATCGAGGAGGCGATGCGCGGCCTGCCCGGGCTCACCGAGATGCGCTCGGAATCCAATCGCGGCCGCGGTGGCGTGCAACTGTCGTTCGGGGTGGGCACGGACATGACGCGAGTCATGCTCGACGTGGTGGCGCGCCTCAACACGCTGCCGCCATTACCGCCGGACGCAGACGAGCCGCAGGTCTTCGGCGGCGACAATTTCCAGACCCAGAATGCCGCTTCGCTGTTAGTACGTCCGGTCGCGGGTCGCGCGCGCTGCTGGTGATCGCCGCGTCGATTCCGCTCTCGCTGTTCTTTGCCGTGATCACGATGCACCTGCTCGGGCGGACGCTCAACGTCGTCTCGCTGGCGGGCCTCGCGTTCTCGACCGGCATCGTCATCGACGCCGCGCTGATCGTGCAGGGCAACGTGCTGCGGTTCATGGAGCAGGGCAGGGACGCCTGGTCGGCGACGGTGGCCGGCGCGTCGGAGGTGCTGCCGGCGTTGCTCGCGTCGATGCTGACCAGCGTTGCGATCTTCCTGCCGATCCTGTTCATGCAAGGCCTCGAAGGCCAGTTGTTCAAGGACCTCGCCATCACCATGTCGGTTTCGCACGCGGCCTCGCTGCTGCTGGCGGGCGATGACCCGGTTCGCCATGCGCCTGACGGACCGGCCGGTCGCACGATTCGGCTGGATCGGCGGCATCACGGCGGCGAGCCTGCTCGTCATCGTGCTGCTGTCACCGCAGGTGGACTACCTGCCGGTGGCGCAGACCGACATGATCTGGAACAACTTCCGGTTGCCGCCGGGCGGCAACATCGAGACCGCGCGCGCGGAAATGGCGCCGGTGGTGATGGAGCGCCTGCAGCCGTACCTCGAAGGCAAGAAGCAGCCGAAGGGGAAGTACTACAACTCTATCCGCCTCGATTTCCAGGGCGCCGACCTCGGCGCGCTGATGGACGCGGCCCGCGTTGCCGTCGACGAGATTCCGCAGGCGTTCCCGGGCCTCGAGTTGAACCAGCCGGAACTGCAACTGGTGCCCGATGAATGGCGGATCGCGCGCGCCGGTCTCACCCGGCCCGAGGTCGCCTCGGCCATCCGCGCCTACACCGGTGGCATTCACCGGAGGAACTCGCCGAGTTGCCGATCATCACGCCGGGCGCCGGCGTGCAGACGGTCGGCGAACTGAACGAACTGCGGCAGACGGTGGGACCTGCGCAGCTGGTGCGCATCAACGGCCACCGCACCGTCAGCGTAAATTTCCAGCCGCCGGAAGACATGACGCTCGACCAGGCCGTCGGCCTGCTGCAGTCGAAAGTCGAGCCGAAAGTGCGGGCCGGCATGGCATGGCGCCAAAAGTCCAGCTCACGTACGCAGGCTCGGTCAACGACCTGCACCAGGCGCTGCGCGCATCGTCAACCCCGACGAACTCGAGATCCGCCTGTTCGTCCCATTGCGTCACGTCAAGGCGATCCAGCCGGACCACGTCGTCGATGTCACGGCCGATCGCAGCGAGTTCACCGCGACCGTCAGCTCCATGGTGCCGGCCGGCGATCCGCGCAGCCAGTCGTTTGAAGTGCTGGTCAAGGCGCCGGCCGTGGATGGGCTGCTCGCAGCGGGCAATACCGTGCAGGTTCGCCTGCCGCTCGGCCAGCCGCAGCGCCGGCTCTCGGTGCCGCGCGACGCGCTGATCATCCGCGCGGACGGTGACTGGATCGCGGTCGATGGCTCGCTGCGTGCCGGGGACAACATCGTCGTCGGCGTGTTCGAAGGCGAGGCCCGGCGCGTGACGGCGGAGCGGGTCAAGCCGGCGGCGTGAGACAACTCACAGCAAAAACACCCGGAGCACTATAAAATTCGGGACCGATGACCTCACTCCAGGCCCGCTTGACTCCTTTCCTGCTTGCACTGGCGCTCGCCGCTGCGGTTCTGCCGCCCGGTTTCGCGCAGGCGCAGGGCTTCAGTTCCGTTTCGAGCGGAGCGCCCAAAATTGCCGTTGCCGCACCGTCTGGTGCCGGCACCAGCGCAGCCAGCGTGCCGGTCCTCGCGAGCGCAACACCGCCGCCGCCAGCTGCTTTCGGCGATAATTTGCCTGCCGCTACCACCGCTGTGCCGGTGCAACACGGCACTGCGGGCTCCGTGTCGCCGACCGTCGCGCCACCTGCTGTCGCCGTGCCTGCACCCGCCGCGCCGATCGCTGCAGCCAGCGGCACCTTCAGTTCTGGCAGCGGCTCGTTCAGTTCCGTCAGCGGCGGTGCGCCGTCGCTGCCTGCACCGCCGGCCACCAGCGCGAATTACGACGCGGGCTCGACGTCGGGCTTCGAGATGGCCGAGAAGGTCCTCGTGCTCAAGCACGAGCGCGTGCTGCGCCTGCTCCGCCGCGGCCGCGTGATCGCCGAGTATCCGATCAAGCTCGGGCTGAATCCCTACGGCCACAAGCAGCGCGAGGGCGATTTCCGCACGCCCGAGGGTCATTACGACCTCGTCAAGCGCAATCCGAAGAGCGAGTTCTTCCTCTCGATCAAGATCTCGTACCCGAATCGTGAGGACGCGGCGTTCGCGCACCAAAGCGGCTATGCGCCCGGCGGGTTGATCATGATCCATGGCCAGCCGAATGAACCGAAGCGACCCCAGGAGTACTACGCGACGCGCGACTGGACCGATGGCTGCATCGCCCTGAGCAACGCCGACATGGTCGACGTCTGGTTGCGGACGACGGCCGGGATCCCGATCGAAATCCGGAAATGATGATGAAGCGGGCCGAGGTCGCCATTTCGGCGGGGCCGACCGAGGACGACAGTTTCGTCGACGCGCGTGTCACGCCGACCGGCAGCCTCGAGAACCTGTCGCAGATGGAGGTCGACCGGCTGCTCGACAACTCGCGTGGCGGCCTCTATCCGCTGTATCGCCGCTGCTCGCTCGCTGTCCTGAACAGCGGGGGCGAGACCGACGACGCCCGCGCGATCTTCGACCGCTATGCCGATTTCGACATCGACATCGTGCGGCAGGCCTGGGGCATCAAGCTCGAACTGCACAATGCGCCGGCCGCGGCGTTCGTGGACGGCCGCATGATCCGCGGCATCCAGGAGCACCTGTTTGCGGTGCTGCGCGACATTCTCTACATCCACGGCGAAGTCTACGAGCACGGCAGCATCGAGCTGCGCGAGTCCGCCGGGATCACCAACGCCGTGTACCGCGTGCTGCGCAATGCGGGCCTGCTGCAGCCGCGCCTGCGGCCCGATATCGTCGTGTGCTGGGGCGGACACTCGATCGGCCGCGACGAGTACGAATACACCAAACTCGTGGGCTACGAACTCGGCCTGCGCGGGCTCAACGTCTGCACTGGTTGCGGACCGGGCGCGATGAAAGGCCCGATGAAGGGCGCGACGATCGGCCATGCCAAGCAGCGCATCCCGTCGGGTCGCTACATCGGCCTGACCGAGCCGGGCATTGTCGCAGCCGAGCCACCCAACGCGATTGTCAACCAGCTCGCGATCCTGCCGGACATCGAGAAGCGCCTCGAAGCGTTCGTCCGCATCGGCCACGGCATCGTGGTGTTTCCGGGCGGTGCCGGCACCGCCGAGGAGATCCTGTATCTGGTCGGCATCCTGCTCGACCCGCAGAACGAGCCGCAGCCGTTTCCCGTCGTCTTCACCGGGCCTCGCGGCAGCGAGGAATACTGGCACCAGGTCGACGCATTCCTGGTCGGCACGCTCGGTGAGCGCGTGCGCCAGTGCTATCGCATCATCGTCGGCGATCAGGCCGAAGTGGCGCGTGAGATGCTGCGCGGCATGGCCGCCGTGCGCGAATACCGCCGCCGCGCCAAGGACGCCTACAACTTCAACTGGCTGTTGCGCATCTCGCACGATCTGCAGCAGCCGTTCGAACCCACGCACGCGGCCATGGCCGGGCTCGAGCTGCATCGCGATGCGCCGCCGCACCAGCTGGCGGCGGAGCTGCGGCGTGCGTTCTCGGGTATCGTCGCCGGCAACGTCAAGGAAACCGGGCTGCGGTTGATCGACGAGCACGGCCCGTTCGAGCTGCAGGGCGATGCCGAGCTGCTGCAGCCACTCGACGCGCTGCTGGCATCGTTCGTGCGGCAGCGCCGCATGAAGCTGTCGGGCGAATACCAGCCCTGCTATCGCATCGTCGCCTGATGTCCTGCCGCGCTGCCCCCCGCCGCAGCGGGTGAGGTCGCAGACTGTGACCCAGTACCGGACGCTGGCGGGGCGCTTCGGTACCGTGCAGCCATCGTGGCACCCGTGAACAACCGCAATGTCTGAGCGCAAGCCGGAACTTCCCGTCGGCACGCGCGCGCCGCCGCGCGACAAGTCTCGCCCCGCGGAGCGGCCGTTGGCGGCGAGCGAGGTCGGCCCACGGCGTGGCGCAAGCAAGTTTGGTGCGGCCACGGACGGCTGGGACGCCTACAACGACTGGCTGGACCGGGTCCGGCAGCCGGCGCCGCCATCACGGCAGGCCGTGATCAGCAAGTCCCTCGGCAGCATCGCGAGCTACAAGAGCTGGGCCGACAAGGCGCGCGGGGCTTTCGACAAGACCAAATGAACGTCTGCACGACCATGCGGCACCGGTCGTGTGGTGATGCAGGACCTCTGGCATCGCGGCAGCGCTGCCTTTTCGATTAGAGTCTGCCCCCGGCCCGAATTCCATGGAACGACTGCTCAAGTGGCTCGACGACCTGGACGACCTTACGGACGTGTTCCGCGTGCAGGCGTCGTCGGTGATCATCACCGCGTTGCTCGTCGTGGCATTCGCTGCGGGCGTCGGCGCGCTGCTGCTGCTCGGACCGCCGGACCTGCTCGCCGCACCCTGACGCGGGGATCCCTGCCATGACGGGACACGACAAGCGCCCGCCGGGTGCGGATGAGCTGCGCGCGCGACTGAGCGGCGAGCAGTTCCAGGTCACCCAGAACAAGGGCACCGAACGGGCCTTTACCGGCCGCTACCTGCACAACAAGGACCAGGGCGTATACACGTGCGTGGTGTGCGATGCCGGGCTGTTTGCGTCGGAGACGAAGTACGATTCCGGCTCCGGCTGGCCGTCGTTCTGGCTCCCGCTCGCGGGTGACCGTGTCGCAACGCAGCGCGACGTCAGCCACGGCATGGTGCGGACCGAGGTCACTTGTGCGAACTGCGGCGCGCACCTCGGCCACGTGTTCGAAGACGGTCCGCAACCCACCGGGCTGCGCTACTGTGTCAACTCGGCTTCCCTCGAATTCAACAAGACGAAGGGCTGACTCATGCACTGGATCTTTTCCGCGATGTCCCCGCCGGCTGCGACCATGGTCCTGGCCTGTGCGCTGCTCGCGGGCTGCGCGCGCCCGTCGCTGCCGGCGGTCGCGCCAGCCGACCAGCTGGCTGCGCTCGAGGTCACGGAGCTGGTCGTCGGCCAGGGCGCTGAGGCGACACCGGGTTCGAAGGTTACCGTGCACTACACCGGCTGGATGTTCGATCACACGCGCCCGGACCGGAAAGGCGCTGAGTTCGACAGCTCGCGCAAGAGCGGACAGCCGTTCAGCTTCGTGCTGGGCCAGCAGCAGGTCATTGCCGGCTGGGACCAGGGCGTGGCCGGCATGAAGACCGGTGGTCAGCGGCGGCTCGGGATCCCGTCGGCGCTGGCCTACGGCGAGCGCGGGGCCGGTGGCGTGATTGCGCCGGGCGCAACGCTCGTGTTCGACGTCGAACTGCTCGCGGTTCAGCCGCCGCGCTGACGCCGCGACCGCGTCATTTCACCGCGGGGTTCAGCGAGTACGTGCCGCTGAGTGTGGCTTCGGCCAGCACGTGCCGCGCGATGGCGTCCTTCACCTGCTGACCCGTGAATGCAGCTTCGACCGGGCAGCGCGCGAGGTCGATCGCATACAGCGTGAAATGATAGTGATGCAGCAGCGTGTCGTTCCACGGCGGGCAGGGACCGTCGTAGCCGAAGTACTGTCCTGCCATGTCCTTGTCGCCGGCAAACCAGAGCGTGTAGTCGTTCAGCCCCTGGCGTGATCCCCGCGGTCCGCGGGGATCGCGCTTGCCGCGCGCGGTCACGCCATCACAAGCGAAACCGGCCGGAATTTCGCTGACCGATGGTGCAATGTCGACCAGCACCCAATGCCAGAAACTGGTTCGCGGCAGGTCGGCCGGCACGCTGCGGCCCTCCTGGTTCACGTCGTCCGCGCGGGTCGGCAGGTCGACGTCCACACACAGCAGGACCAGCGATTTTGCCGTCGAGGGCACACCCGTCCAGCGCAAGTGCGGGTTGCGGTTGCCGCTCATGCGGACGTGCTGTGCCGGGTCGGGCGCGCAGAACGCGAACTCTTCGGGGATCCGCCGGCCGTGTACGAAGTTCGAAGACAACAGGTGCACTGCGGGTCACTCCTTGGCTTGCCTGCAGCTGATTCTGCCATGGCCCGGCGGCGGATCGGCAGCGTTCTGGCACACTGCAGCCCCGTTCCTCAGCGCCCGGATGCCGCCATTGCCCGCATGTTCGACTGCCACCTCTGAACCGTTTCGCCCGCCCGCACCGCTGGCCGTCCGCATTGCCGGTCCGGCTGGCGCCATCGAAGCGCGCGTCGAAGATCCGCTGCCAGCCGGGGCGACCCGCCAGGTCGTCGGCGTCGTCTGCCACCCGCATCCGCTGTTCGGCGGCACGATGCAGAACAAGGTCGTGCACACCGTTGCCCGAGCCATGCAGGAGGCGGGAGCGGCGACGGTGCGTTTCAATTTTCGTGGCGTGGGCGCCAGCGAGGGCCGCCACGACCGGGGCGTTGGTGAACTCGAGGATGCTCGCGCAGTGACCGAGTGGACGCGCCGGCACTTCGCCTGCGACGCGCTGTGGCTGGGTGGATTCTCGTTCGGTGCGGCGACCGCGCTGCAGGCGGCAACAGGCGGCGCGCGGCCGACCAAGCTGGTGACGATTGCGCCACCGGTCGGCCGCATCATTACCGAACCCATGCCGCGTCCGGGCTGTCCCTGGCTGATCGTGCAGGGCGACCATGACGAACTCATCGACATCGAAGCCGTGCGTTCCTGGGTGCGCAGCTTCGTTCCCGAACCCGAGTTGACGGTGATTGCGGGCGCCGAGCACTTCTTCCATGGCAAGCTCGGCGAGCTGCGCTCGGGCGTGCTCGCCTTCCTGCGCAATGGCTGAAAATATCGCTGCGGTGGCCGGGAAACCACCAATGAAAACGCCGGAGTGCGTGAGCACCCCGGCGTCATCAGCGAAAAATCGCGTCGGTCAGCTCGCGCTCAGTTCACGAACCCCTTGAGATTCTTGAGCGGCATCACGCGAACCTTCTTGCTGGCCGGCTTGGCCTTGAAGACCATCTTTTCGCCGGTAAAGGGATTCACGCCCTCGCGCGCCTTGGTGGCGGGCTTCTTGACGACCTTCATCTTGGCGAGACCCGGGAGCGTGAAGATGCCGTGGCTCTTCAGGCTCTTCTTGATCACGGTGTTGAGCGATTCGAAAACCGAGCTCACCTGCTTCTTCGACAGGCCCGTGTCCTTCGAGACGTGCGCGAGGATGTCGGACTTGGTCGGAGCAGAGCTCTTCTTGGCTGCCATCTTGATGTATCTCCTGATTGTGCTGCGGGCCGCAGGCCCTTGGTTAGTCTGTCAGCACGGGAAAAATAGCATGAAAACCAGGCTTGTTAATACATTGAAGCTGCTTTTCCCCGATTTTTTTAGGGCTGCGGTGATTCAGTCGCCGAAGAACTCGCGCTTGAACTGCACCGAGCGCCGTCCGCTGCCTGCGACCGGCTCGACGTCGATGTTGAAGACGAGGATCTCGTCGCCGCTGATGCCGACCTCGCCGATGAAATACACGGCGGTCCCTTCCTGCACGCGCCGCATCGTGAGGCTTTTCAGCTGCCCGTTCAGGTTGTGCGCGGAGGCCGACACGGTGCCATCGACGGGTTTGGCCGCGCCGCCAGGCGTCTTGGTGAGCATCGCCACGTTCAGCAGAACTCGAGCCGGGCTGCGTTCGATGCCATAGGCGCGGGCCACTTCGGGCGTCAGCTGGTCCGTCCGGATTGCGTTGTAGTGGACCTCGAGCTCGTCGAAATCCTTCTGCGTGTCTTCCGTCGGGCGGGCGGTCTGCGGTTGCTGGCCGATGTCCGTGCCGCAACCTGCCACGAGCAGCAGGCCGGCGGCAGCCAGCAGCACGGTTGCCGTGCAACGGCGAGGCGATGAAAAAGAGCTGTGAATCCCGGTGTCTGGAGTGGGCATTGCAGGTTCCTCCCGAACTTCGCGCGAGGGTGGCGTAGGGCACGGGCTCGACGCAGTCGAGCGCAGCTGACTATAACGCCGGTCTCGTCGTGAACGTAACCGGGGGTGCCTGCCGGGCATCGCCCGCCTGCGGCGTGTCAGTCGGCCCGTGCGGCCGAGAGGGCGCTTTGCAATGCGGCAGGAACCTGCTGCACGCCGTGCAGGCGCACGCGTTTGTCGCGGCCGCTCTGGCCGGCATCCAGCGACACGCGGGACCTGGGCAGTCCGCATGCTGCGGCAATGAAGGCGAGCAACGCCACATTGGCGCGGCCATCGACGGGAAGTGCATTGAGCCGGACCTTGAGACGGTCGCCGAAGAGACCCGCAAATTCCGTGCGCGACGCTCGCGCCTGAACGCGAACGTCGAGCACCCAGTCTGTCCCGTCGCGGCGTAGTGGCTCGCTCATGCAGCTCGGCGGGGACGAGCCGCCGCCTTGCTCATCGCAGCAGGATCTGCAGCGCTTGCAGCGCGATCAGCAGCAGCACCGCCGACAGGTCGAGTCCGCCCAGCGGCGGAACGACGCGACGAATCGGCATCAGCAGCGGCTCCACCAGCTTGCTCAGGATCTGCGCCGCCGGGTTGTAGGCCGCGCCCGCGAACCAGCTGAGCAGCGCATACAGCAGGACCGCGAAAAAATAGAACTGCAGCACGGTCTGCAGCAGGCCGTAGACACCGCCCAGCAGGATCGATTCCAGTCCGAAGCCGCCGCCCGCCACGCCGCGGAGCAGCGTCGTGCCCGCGAACTGCACGATCAGCAGTGCAACGACTGATGACGGATCGAGGCGCTTGCCGGGCGGCATGACCTTGCGCAGTGGCAGCACCAGCGGGTTCGTGACCTGCAATACCGCCTCGCCGAACGGGTTGCGGAAGTCGGCGCGGACGAGCGGCATCAGCACGCGCAGCAGGAACGCGATCACGACCAGCGTGAACAGCGCGGAGAGAATGAAGTGCAGGGCCTGCATGTCAGGTTCCGGTTCGGGTGGGTATCAGAGCGTGCCGAATTCCTGCGCGAGCGCAGCGGCCCGGCGTGCTCCGGCCGTCACTGCCGCCGTAAAAATACCACGCACGCCAGCCGCGTCGAGCACCTCGAGCGCGGCTGCTGTCGTGCCACCCCTGGACGTCACCTGGGCGCGTAATTCGGCCGCTGACTCGGTGGCTTCGGCCGCCATCTGGCCCGAACCACGTGCCGTTTCGACGGCGAGTTTGTGCGCCGTTACTGGATCGAGTCCAAGCTCGGTGCCGGCTGCTTCCAGACATTCGATCAACAGGAAAAAATACGCCGGACCACTCCCGGACACGGCGGTAACGACGTCGAGCTGCAGTTCATCGGGAACCCAGACGGTCGGACCGCAGGCGGCCAGGATCGTCTCGGCTGTCTGACGCGACGCGGCGTCGACGCCGGGCATGGCATACAGCGCCGTGATGCCCGCGCCGATCAGCGCGGGTCGGTTCGGCATCGTGCGAATCAGCGGCACGCCCGGACCCAGCCAGCGCACGAGGTCCTGCAAGCGGATGCCGGCGGCCACTGAAATGACGAGAGCGCCGGAGGCTGCCACCGTGCCCGCGATCGAGCGGGCGACCTGCGCCATCTGCTGGGGCTTCACCGCGAGCACGACGGTGCGGGCACCGATGACGGCTGCCGCTGCAGCGGCCACCGTCGTGACGCCGTAATCCAGCTCGAGCCGCGACCGCTGCGAGGCCTCCGGATCGGCGACGATGATCGTGGAGGGCGGCGTGCCGCGCGCGATGAGGCCTCCGATCAGGCCTGTTGCCATGTTGCCGCCACCCACGAAAGCGATCCGACTGGTCATGCTGTGTGCTCCTGTCGCCACGGTCAGTCCGGGCGGCGTCCGAAAATGGCAGTCCCGACGCGGACGATGGTCGCCCCTTCGAGCACGGCGGCTTCGAGGTCGTCGCTCATGCCCATCGACAGGGTGTCGAGGGCGTGACCGGCCGCGTTGAGTGACTCAAGCAGCTCGCGTAACTGGCGGAAAGGTCGCCGCTGAGCCTCCAGCTCCGCCGCCGGCGGCGGAATGCACATCAGTCCTCGCAGGCGCAGTCGGGGCAGCGCGGTGATTGCCGTCGCAAGTGCCGGTGCTGCCGCCGGAGTGACCCCACCCTTGCCGGGTTCGTCGGCCAGCCTGACCTGCAGCAGCACCTGCAGTGGCGCCACGTCGTGTGGTCGCTGGGCGCTCAGCCGCGAGGCGATCCGCTCGCGATCCACGGTGTGCACCCAGTCGAAGTCCGCGGCGACTTCGCGTGTTTTGTTGCCCTGCAGTTGACCGATGAAGTGCCAGGTGAGACCCGGCACGTCGGCGAGGGCTGCGACTTTGCCGATCCCTTCCTGGAGATAGTTCTCGCCGAATTCGGTCTGTCCGGCGGTCGCCGCGGCCCGCACCAGTCCCGCCGGCTGCTGCTTGCTGACCGCCAGCAGCCGTACCGAGCCCGGGTCCCGACCCGCACGTTCAGCGGCCCGGACGATGCGCGTACGCACTGATTGCAGTGCTGCCGGCGAGAACTGCGGAGCGGTTAACATATTGGGGTCCGAGGGGCTGATCTATACTCTGCCGGCCTGCAAGACCCGTCCGGTTCCGGATTCGGCTCGCAGGCTAGAGGGAGCCGACACGATGGCCGTGGACATTGCCCAGCTGCTGGCATTTGCCGTCAAGAACAAAGCCTCCGACCTGC
>Ga0073899_10005015_pt1 | contig 11577 bp, 15 predicted proteins | sample KloWWTmetaKNB5Ph_FD_88975 | JGI IMG/M metagenome (GOLD analysis project Ga0073899, IMG submission 88975) | Active sludge microbial communities from Klosterneuburg, Austria, studying microevolution and ecology of nitrifiers - Klosterneuburg... | ecosystem: Engineered > WWTP > Aerobic digester >...
CCGCCAGCGGCGTTCTCGACACCCGTGAAGCGTGAATCGTGAAGCGTATCTCGCGAGCATGTCGCAGCCGATTCTGCAACGAGAGACGAACGACGTTTCACGAACGACGGACGAGGGGACGGCCTTTTTGCGCATCCTGCGGGTGATTCTGATCCCGAAACGGCGCACGAATTGATCAGATTGCGCAACATTCGAGTGTGTCAGCAGCCTGCTTGGCCTGGCCAACATCTGCCGGGCTGGATCGCCTGTGTCCCTTTCTGCGGCAGGATGCAGGCGGAGGCTGGCGCATTTCTCCTCAACGGTGTCGATACTCGTTGTGTCGGCAAGTGGCAGAGCGAGCCCTTTGCCTGCTGGAGATGGCAGGGGATTTGCGTCTGATGCGTATAAGCGATCGGAGCCCGGCAGGGCAAGACAGTGTGCGGAAGTGAAATCATTCGGTTAAAGAGGAGGGCAGAGCATGGAAGAACCAGTCATTGCAGCGAAGCAGCCGGCCGTGTTGGAGTTGGATGCCGGCACGTACTATTGGTGCCGGTGCGGGCGCTCGAAGAAGCAGCCGTTTTGTGATGGGTCTCACAAGGGAACCAGCTTCACGCCCATGGAGTTCACGACAACCGAAAAGAAAACCGTGGCCTTATGCCAGTGTAAGCACACCAAGAATCCTCCGTTTTGCGACGGGACGCACAAATCGCTCTGAGCGGCCGGTCGACCGGCGTGCAGCGTGTGACACAAGAGGTGAATCATGGGTGAGGCGGCGAGCGAGCACGGGTATTCGATCACGCTGACAGAGCGGCGGCTGGTGGCGGAAGGGACGATGGCGTTCTACTTCGGCAAGCCGGCGCAGTTTGCCTTCACGCCGGGCCAGTTTGTCGACCTGACGCTGCCCCAGCCCTCTGAGACCGATGCGGAGGGCAACACCAGGGCCTTTTCCATCGCGAGTGCACCGCAGGAATCAACCCTGATGGTGGCCACCCGGCTCCGCGATACCGCCTTCAAGCGCGAACTGCAGCGGATGCCGCTCGGCTCAACCGTCCGGATGGAAGGGCCGTTCGGAAAACTGGTGCTGCATGCCGACCAGACCCGCCCCGCCGTGTTTCTGGCCGGCGGGATCGGGATCACACCCTTCCGCAGCATGGCGGTGCAGGCGGCGATGCAACGATCGCCGCACCCCATGGTGCTGTTTTACTCCAACCGGCGACCGGAGGATGCGCCGTTCCTGGACGAGTTGCAGGCCTTGCAGGACAAGAATCCTCACTATCGCTTTGTGGGCACCATGACCGAACCCGCCACATCTTCCCGACCCTGGCAGGGCGAGACGGGATACCTCAACGCGGCGCTGCTCTCCAAACATCTTGTGAATGTGGAGAAGCCGATTTATTACGTGGTCGGCCCGCCGGGAATGGTCGGCGCACTGCGCACGATGTTAAAAGAAGCCCACATCGAAGACAGCGATATTCGCACTGAAAAATTTGCAGGCTACTGATTCACGCGCCGTGCCAGGTGGTTTCCCAAGCAGGCCCTACCCTCGCTGCTCCGCCCGCCGACATCCGCTCGGTTGCGTATCGCTGCCGTCATAATCGTCCCTTTCCGAGTTCGTGGTTTGAATTGAATGTGCCGGAAGAAACCGGGTTCTATGGTGGAGCGGAACCCCGTTCTGGTGGTGTGGGCCGTGAGTCGGGCCCTGAGGGCAGTCGTTGCGTACCGATATCGCGGAAGGCATACTAACCCCGATGGACGACCGGTTACCTCAAGAGACCGTTCAGGCAGACAGTGAGCGATACGGCGCGTTGCTGCAGGTGGTGGAGGCCATCGCGACCCATTCCGACCTGCCGACCCTGATCCAGGATCTCGCCCGCCTGCTGCCGATGCTCGTGCCCGTCAATTTCGTCGGTCTCTCGCTCCACGATCCCCGGCGCGGCGTGATGCGGCTGCATGTATTACGAGCGAATGTACCGGCGGATATCATCGGCGGCCAGGAACTCACCCCCGCTGATACACCGGCCGGCCTCGTGTGGGAAGCCCAGCAACCGTTGCTGATTAATAATTTGGACGAAGAGCATCGCTGGCCGAAGGTCGTCGCGTTGATGCGCGAGGATGGCGTGCAGTCCTGCTGCCTGGTTCCCCTGACCTCGGCGGTTCGCCAATTGGGCGCGTTGGCATTTTCAAGCCTGGAGAAAGATGCGTACAGAGTCTCTGATCTTGTACTGATGCAACAGATCGGTCGGCAGGTGGCCGTCGCGGTGGAAAATGTGCTCAACCGCGAGGCGGCGGCGGCGGCGAGGCAAGATGTGGAGCGGCAGCGGGATCGTTTCAGTCTGTTGCTTCGCATGACCAATACCATGGTCTCCAAACTCAGTCTGCGCGATGTATTCAGTGCGGTGAGCCTCTGTTTGCGCGAAATGGTGCCGCAGGAGTATGCCAGCCTGATTCTGTGTGACGGTGAGAACGGTCGCGTCCGCCTCCATGCCTTGGATTTCCCTGAAAACCAGGGCGCCTTGACCGAGGGGACAATGTCGGACGTCGCCGGATCTCTGGCCGGCCAGGCGTTGGAGCGGAGGCGCCCCGCGGTAGCCAATACTCTGCTTGATCTGAAGGCGTTTGCTCACGCCGTGCCGCAGCTCCTCGTGAGGAAAGGTTTCCGCTCCATGTGCTCACTACCGCTGTTGTCGCGCGATCGCGTGATTGGTTGTCTCAATCTGGCCAGCCGTCAGGAGCAGGCGTTCGGCGTACAGGACGTCGAGTTTCTGAGTCAGGTGGCCGGACAGATTGCCCTCGCAGTGGACAATGCCCTGGCCTATCAGGAAATCACCGAACTCAAGGATCGGCTGACCGAAGAGAAGTTATATCTGGAAGAAGAAATTCGCCTTGAGCACAAATTCGACGACATCATCGGCGAAAGTCGCGCGCTGAAGCAGGTGTTGGGGCAAGTCGAGATCGTGGCACCGACCCAGGCGACCGTGTTGATTCAGGGCGAAACCGGCACGGGGAAAGAACTGATTGCCAGGGCGATTCACCGGCTCAGTGGACGGAACCAGCGGACCTTCGTAAAGCTCAACTGTGCCGCGATTCCGACCGGGCTGCTGGAAAGTGAGCTGTTTGGGCATGAACGGGGGGCATTCACCGGAGCCATCGCCCAGAAAGTCGGCCGGTTCGAATTGGCACATGGCGGGACGATCTTCCTGGATGAGGTGGGAGAAATCCCGTTGGAGCTGCAGTCCAAGCTGCTCCGTGTCCTTCAGGAGCAGGAATTCGAACGGCTCGGGAGCACACGCACCGTTCACGTGGATATCCGGCTGATTGCGGCCACGAACCGGGATCTGGCCAAGCTGGTAGAGGACCATGAGTTCCGAAGCGATTTGTACTACCGGCTGAACGTGTTTCCGATTACCTTGCCGCCGCTTCGCGAGCGTCGTGAGGACATCCCGGTGCTCGTGCGTTATTTCACGCAGCATTATGCCGCCCGCATGAAGAAGCACATCGAAACGATTCCCGGGCCGACGTTGGAGGCCCTGTCTCGTTATCAATGGCCGGGAAACATTCGGGAGCTGGAGAACCTAGTCGAGCGCGCCGTGATTCTGACCCAGGGGACCCACTTGAAGGTGCCGCTTCCGGAACTCAAGATTCAGGCGCGGCAGCCTCCGGCGCCCGGGGCCACACTCCACGATGGCGAGCGCGACCAGATCCTACGGACCTTGCGTGACACGCGATGGGTCATTGGCGGTCCGGACGGCGCAGCGGCTCGGCTGGGCCTGAAGCGCACGACACTCACCTCGAAAATCAAGAAACTGGGCCTCTCTCGTCCCAGAGAATAATGGTGGGGCCCCTACCATGTCGCCTCCGATTACTGATTCAATATGAGGAGGAAGAGTCGCTTGGATATCACACCAATCACGAAGGAGGGCAGCGTGAGGATGCAGAGCACGGTCAGGATGGCGATCGGGATGCTGGTCATTGCCGGGACGTTAGTCGGTGCCGGTTGTCACCGACAGCATACGCCGTCGGAGCGAGCCGACTGGATGACGGGCAAGATCGCCAAACATCTGGACCTGGATGAACAGCAGAAGGCCAAGCTGGCCGCCGTGAAGGACGAAATGATGGCCGCCCGGGCCGAGTCACAGAAGGAGCGTAAGGCCACCATGGAAGAGGTCATCGCTCAGGTGCAGAGTGACCGGCTGGATCAGGCCAAGCTGACCCGGCTGTTTGAGCAACACCAAGCCGGACAGACCCGCCTCATGCAGCGTGTGTTGCCCAAGGTAGCGGAATGGCATGCGACCCTACGGCCCGAACAGAGGGCGGAAGCCGTCGAGCACCTCCGCAAGTGGATGGAACGCCACGGAGAGAACTGAAGAAAGAACGGGACGGCCGGCGAGATGGGGAATAAGCGCCGTCTCGCCGATACGCCATCTGCCTCGCCCCCGTCCGACTCATGAGCCGACGATTCCATTCGTCATCTGACGACCTCTCGCCGTCCGGCCTTCGTCACCACATCGATTTTTGAACGACCCCCCTCCAGGTGAGCGACCGATTTCGCTGCCGGTTCAACCGGTTGGCCGTGCTTTTCGCTGTGCAAGCCGGCTGGATATGGTCCTTGCCATTTCACTGTGCAACGCCGCAATCGTGAGTGATGCGGCGACCACCGCAGGAGTCCATTTCACAAGGAGGTCGTCATGAAACGAGTACTGTTCGCAGGTCTTGCCCTCTTCGCTCTAAGCCTGGGTCTTTCAGCAAGTCCTGCTGTGGCGGATGAGGATGATGGGTCGAAGATTGTGATCACGTCGCCGAACAATGGGGCTAAGGTCGGAGAGACCTTTGAACTGAAATACGATCTGACTAAAGGCTCCAAAGCCGCCCACGGCCATGTCTACTTGGACGGCGAGCCCCAGAAGAAATTTCCGGGGACGTTCAAAGGACTAAGCAAGGGTCGGCACGAAATCAAAGTGCAAGCCGCGACCCATGATCATGAGCACCTTGCGGCGACCGATTCGATTACGGTGGCCGTGCAATAACCTCGACTTCTGTCACCGTGCGGAGAGGGAATCCCTCTCCGCACGGATTCTTCCCCCTCTCCTCATTCGTGCGAATCCAGATGAAACGGTTCCCGCACCAATCCACACCACCAGATCCCTCCCCATCAGGCCGCACTTCGTGACGATGCGCTTCGTCACCTGACGATGCATCGCCTTCGTCGCATCATCACTCCCTTTGGTTGCTCCCCGGTCTCCTTGTCGAGTTTCTGCACATTGCCTCGTTGAATCAATGTTTTAGTGGGACAGGCTCTGCGGCCAGGCGACTTGGTATGAGCCTTGCCAATACGGGTAGCTAAGCACGAGAGAGCCGACCGCAACAATAACAAGGAGGTTCGACATGGCATTCTTCAAAACAGATGAGTCCTGGACGGGTTTGATTCTTCGGGTGGTGCTGGGTGGAGTGATCTTCGCCCACGGTGCCCAAAAATTGTTGGGCTGGTTCGGTGGGAATGGCTTCGATGGCACGATGGGTTTCTTTACCAATGTCATGCACTTGCCATGGATCGTGGCGTTCCTGGTCATTATCGGCGAATCCATCGGGAGTCTGGCCCTGGTTGCCGGATTGCTGACGCGCTTCACGGCGGCCAGCTTCATCGTGATCATGCTGGGCGCGATCATGACCGTGCACCTGCCGCAGGGGTTCTTCATGAACTGGTTTGGACAGCAGACCGGTGAAGGGTTCGAATTTCACCTGCTCGTGATCGGTATGAGTCTGGCGTTGCTGGTCGTCGGCGGGGGCAAGTGGGCGCTCGACAGTCTGATTGCCGGATGGCTGGGTGAGCGGACGACGTCGCCGGCTCCGAAGGCGCGGGAAGCGAGCTTTGCTCTGCGCATGTTCTGAGCGTCACGGTGAGAGCGGGCATCGGCCCGGCCGGACTCGATGGACGAAGGGGTCCACGACCATGCTGAAGATTACGTTGACCAATACGAACAGGGGAACCACCTTCGTTCTTTCCGGGCGGTTGGCGGGTCCCTGGGTCAGGGAGCTGCGGGATTGTTGGTTGAAGCAGGAGTTCGACGAGCCGGCCCCATGCCACGTCGATCTCCGGGAAGTGACTTTTATCGATGAGGCGGGCACGACACTTCTGTCCCAGATGTACCGCGAGGGGGTCACGATTGAGGCGTCAGGCTGCCTGACCAAGGCTATCGTGCACAGTTTAGACAAGACAGGCGTTCACAATCACGGATGAAAGGAGTCATAGGATGACACGCATAATGGTTGTTCTCGGTTCATCGGTTCAATGGTGCTTAGCCTGTCGATGGCGGCGCCCTATGGACTTGCCGCAGAGAGCGGGGGAAAGAACGCGACGCGCATGAAGGTGAGTGGGGTTGTGTCGAATGTGCAGTCAGGCACCACCGTGAAGACCCCTTGGGGGACGATGAAAATCGCGTCGACACTCACCCCCAAGAATCTTGTGGTGGGGGAAGAAGTGGACATGCAGGTCAATGAAAACAATGCCGTGATCGACGTGCATCGGAAGGGAGACAAATCCCATAGCTATCGCTTCGTGACCGGGAACCTGGCCTATGCCTCGCCGGATAAGAAAGAAATTAAAGTGTGGACGCCGGAAGGAGAGAAGGCCATCGATGTGCAAACCGGAAAGTCCAAGTTGTCCGCCTTGGAAGAAGGGGCACCGGTGACGGTCGAGTTGAACGAAGCGGGAAAGATGATCGACATCCATCGCTTCACGGTGGAGATGAGCTTTGACGAGCACCCGCGCACGAAGCCCGGCTATGTCATTCAGGTGGACGGCACAGTTGTCAAGGTTGATGCGAGCCTGGCCTACGTGAAGACGCCGGCCGGACAGTACACACTCCTGAAGAAATATGCCCCGGCCGATGCGGCGGTCGGCGATCACGTGTCCCTCTGGATTAATGAAGAGGGCACGGTGATCCATGTGCATGGAAAAGATAAGGCCAAGGCCGGGACCCATCGGCTGATCTTCGGCAAGTTGATCCGTACGGGGCCCAACAAGAACCAGATCAAGCTCGCCACGCCGGAGGGTGAGAAAGTGTTCCCGCTGGAACGCATGGAAATCCAGACCAAGCCGATCGAGGATGGCTCGCACATCGTCGTCGAACTGAACGAAGAAGGAACCGTGATCGACCTGCGGAACGCGCAGTAACCTGAATGCGATCGATATTCCGTGGCTCACAGAGTGTCAGGCGGGTCTGTGAATCGGGCGAGACCGAACATATTCAAGGAGGCATGCCATGCCGGTTACGCTGATTAATGTGTTTTCAGTCCCTCACGCCAAAGAAGCAGAATTTGTGCAGTGGTGGAAAGACGTCAAGGAACACATCACGAAGCAAGAGGGGGTCATCAGCGGCAAATTCCACAAAAGTATCAAGGCGGAGAGCAGATTCAACTTCATCAATGTTGCGATCTGGGAGAATGAAGAGGTGTACTGGAAAGCGTACGAGCAGAGCGTCACGCCGATGAGGGCCAAGCTCGGGGAACTGGGGGTTGAAATGACTCCCGCGCTCTATCGCGTCGCCTTCGAGTACTGACTGTGTGAGTTCACACCGCAAGGAGGATCGTATGAGGATGCACAAGACATTCAGGGTGGTCGTCGGGACGTTGGTCATGGCCGGAGCGTTGGTCGGTGCCGGGTGTCATCGTCATCATACCCCGTCGGAACGGGCCGACTGGATGACGAGCAAGATTGCCAAACATTTGGATCTGGACGACCAGCAGAAGGCGAAGCTCATGGTCGTGAGGGATGAAATGGTGGCGGCTCGCGCCGAGTCTCAGCAGGAGCACAAGGCGATCATGGAAGAAGTGATTGCCCAGGTGCAACGCGATCGGCTGGACCAGGCCAAGCTGACGCAACTGATGGAGCGGCACCAGGCTGAGCAAAAGCATGTGATGCAGCGTGTGTTGCCCAAGGTAGCGGAGTGGCATGCAACCCTTCGGCCGGAACAGAAGGCTGAAGCTATGGAACACCTTCGCAAGTGGATGGACCGGTATGGCGACCATTAAGAACAGATGAGTCAGATGGATGATTGCCATGAGGGACGAAGCGGGCTGGCAGTGAACACTGAGCGGATGGACGACCCTCAGAGCCTAACCAAGGAGGATGCGATACATGAAAGAATTCTGCGCCATACTGTTCACGGTGGGCCTGATGCTGTCGGCCGGTCCGCTGTTTGCCGAGACGGATGACGGATCACACATAAAAATCACCTCGCCGAAAGACGGCGCAACAGTGGGAGAGACCGTTGAGCTCACCTACGAACTCACCAAAGGTTCCAAGGCGGCTCATGCGCATGTGTATCTGGACGGTGAACCGCAGAAGAAGTTTCCCGGCACGTTCAAAGGGCTCAGCAAAGGCAAGCATGCAATCAAAGTGCAAGCCGCGACTCACGACCACGACCATTTGGCCGCGACCGATACCATTACGGTGGAGGTGCAGTAAGGGGCAGTCAGGCGGAGAGGTAACGGCCTCTCCGCCAACCGGTTCATGAAGCGCTTGTGATAGGCAGGATCAGTCGCTAGACTCGCTGAGTGGTGCATGAGCCAAGGGCCGCATCGCGCACACATGCGGCGCGGCCGGGACCTGTCACATGAAACCAAGGAGGCCACATGAAACGGAATGCTTCAGCCAAATGGCAGGGCGATCTCAAAACGGGCAAAGGGACGGTGTCGACGGATAGCGGTGTCTTGAGCGAGACGCAATATTCGTTCAGCACCAGATTCGAGAACGGAAAAGGGACGAACCCGGAAGAGCTGATTGCGGCGGCTCATGCCGGCTGTTTTACGATGGCTCTTTCCGGACAGTTGGGCGCAGCGAATCTGGTGGCCGACCAATTGGCGACCACTGCGACCGTCACGATGGAAAAAGTCGAGGCTGGCTGGACCGTTACGGGCGTGCATTTGTCTGTTACGGGCAAGGTGCCCAAGGCGGATGCCGCCGCATGGGAGAAGGCCACCTCGGCCGCCAAGAGCGGCTGTCCGATCTCCCGGCTGCTGAATGCAACGATCACGATGGATGCCAAATTGGTGAGTTAAGGGGAGCAGCGCCGCATGTCGCGGCCTGTAGTGGAAGGGGATTCGCGTGGAAAAACCTGCTGATGTGACCCACCCTATTCATGCTTTGCTACAGCGGCGGTGGAGTCCGCGCGCGTTTGCGGACCGGATGGTGGAGCCGGAACAACTGCAGAGCCTGTTCGAGGCGGCGAGGTGGGCGCCGTCGTCGAATAATGAGCAACCCTGGCACTTCATTGTCGGAACGAAAGCGGATCCTTCCGTGCACGACCGTCTCGTGGCCTGCCTCAAGGAGGGCAACAGGAAGTGGGCCTTTCGCGCCCCGGTCTTGATATTGTCCGTCGCACGGCTGAATTTCGAGGGCGAAGGTACCCCGAACCGGCACGCCTGGCACGACACAGGGATGGCCGCGCTCAGTCTCTGCTTGCAAGCGACGGCACTGGGATTGGTGAGTCACCAAATGGCGGGATTTGAGATCGAGAAGGCCCGCACCGATCTCGGTATCCCTCCCGGGTATGAACCGGTGGCGATGATCGCCGTGGGATACCCGGGCGACCCGGCGTCGTTGCCGGACTATCTGCGCGAGCGGGAATTGAAACCGCGGGAGCGGAAGGCTGTGACCGGGTTCGTGTCTCACGGAAGGTGGAATGGCCCGCCCGAGTGGCTCACCCGGTAGGCGTCCCGTTCACGTGCGCCGGAGGCGTAGCATCTCGTTGCCGCCCCGTTGAAGCTCATACCCCACCCGTTCGATCGAGAGGTGATGGCTTTCTCGACGCAGTTGCTCGCACACCGGCTTCAGGTGCTGTGACCGCTCAGCGCGGAGCGCGAGCAGGGGGAAGATCCTTACCTCACGCGCGACCCGCAACAGGGCTCGAATGGCAGCGAGGTGAAACGCTGCATCGAAATGGTCCGAGTACAAAAAGAGAAAGTGCGACGACAGTGCGAGGTCGAACCGGTTTGCCTCGAACGGGAGGTTCGGTAAGGCGCCGCAGACATACCGACCTGTTCCCGTCCGCCCGCTGTAATCGGCAACAAATGTTTTCATCACCGCGATCCGGTTCCGTCGTAGATCCTCCGGGTCGCGATGATAACTCCAGACCCAATTCTGCGGCGTCGCCCGCACCTGATCGATGACGTGATCCAGGGTGGAGAAGAATTGCCGTTGGATCTCCGCTCCGCCGAATTGATACAGTGGGTCGATCGACCGGACGTCGCCACCGGCCGCCGTGAGTTCGGCATTGAAGCTGGATGGTCCGGCGGCACAGTCCAGAATCCGGCTCCGGCGATCGGCCGCGCTGAGTGAAAACATCGACTCATATTCGCGCAGCGACCGTCCGAAGGGCACGGTCTGGTCAAGACGGATGCTCATGGGCGCACTGTATCAGACGTGGTCTGTACGAGACCATCGGCCTACGGAGAGTGATCTGTCGATGAGCCGGTCGATGGCGAGTGGCAGGACGGGAATGGAGGCGCGGGCATGGGGTTGTTGAAGGGCAAAGTGGCCATTGTGACCGGATCGTCCAGCGGGATCGGCCGCGCCATCGCCGAACGCCTGGCGCAGGACGGCGCGATGGTGGTGGTGAATTACCATGTGCATGTGGAAAAAGCCCGGGAGGTGGCCGCAGGGATTCAGGCCAGGGGCGGGGTCGCCGCCGTCATTCAGGCGGACATGAGTCGGGTGGCCGAGGCACAACGCCTGGTGCAGGAGACAGTACACCAGTTCCATCGCCTCGATATTCTGGTCAACAATGCGGGCCGGTTCATTCCAAAGCAGTTGGTGGATACGACGGAGACGGAGTTCGATGCCATTATTGCGTTGAATGCGAAGGGGCCGTACTTTGCGATGCAGGCGGCGGCAAAGGTGCTCGACGACGGTGGGCGCATTGTGAATATTTCGTCGGCGCTCACCCACCTGAAGTTTCCCGGCGCCACAGCGCATCTGGGGAGCAAGGCGGCGCTGGAACAGTATGGCAAGGGTCTCGCGCAGGAACTGGCGCCGCGCGGCATTACCGTCAATACCGTGTTGCCGGGCTTTACCGATACCGGTGTGTTGACGGAGCCATACCGCGAGATGGGTTTACAATCGTCACCCTTCAAACGGCTCGGGCTTCCGTCCGACGTGGCCGATGTGGTGGCGTTTTTGGTGAGTGAGCAGGCACGGTGGCTGACGGGTCAGACTCTTCATGCTAGCGGCGGGTTGGTGATGTAACCTGTAGCAGGATGCGGAAAACGGCCTCCGGCGGCGTTCTCGACATCCGTGAATCGTGAAGCATATCTCGTCAGGAGTCGCAATCTGGCTGTAGCGAGAGACGAACGACGTTTCACGAACGACGGACTATGAGGACTGACTTTTTGCGCATCCTGCACGCAATCCTGATGCCGACCTGCCACGTAAGCTGATCGCGGTCTATGGTACACAATGCAGTTTTTCCGCAGCCTATTAAAGGAGGATTCATGGCAAGGCAGAACGTTTCGACCGGGGGACCATGGGAAGCGAAAATCGGGTATTCACGCGCGGTGCGGGTCGGTCAGTCGGTGCAGGTCTCCGGGACGACCGCGATGACG
>Ga0073899_10005019_pt1 | contig 11572 bp, 9 predicted proteins | sample KloWWTmetaKNB5Ph_FD_88975 | JGI IMG/M metagenome (GOLD analysis project Ga0073899, IMG submission 88975) | Active sludge microbial communities from Klosterneuburg, Austria, studying microevolution and ecology of nitrifiers - Klosterneuburg... | ecosystem: Engineered > WWTP > Aerobic digester >...
GAAAATGCCTTGCGCGGTCTCGGGGCGCAAATAGTGGAGCCCAGATTCGTCTTCGATGACCCCGAGGTAGGTCTTGAGCATCATCTGGAAGTTGCGCGGCTCGGTCCAGGCCCCGCGCACGCCACAGTTGGCGCAAGCCAACGTGGCGATGTCGATGTCATCGGGGCTCGCAGGCGCATCGGCTTTGCCTTGCACCTTCTCAAAGGCAGCCTCTTGCATGTGGTCGGCCCGGTAGCGCTTGTGGCACGACTGACATTCGGTCAGCGGGTCAGTGAAGGTCTCGAGGTGACCTGAGGCTTCCCAGGTTTTGGTCGGCAAGATGATGCTGGAGTCCAGACCGACGACGTCTTCGCGACCGGTGACCATCGAGCGCCACCATTGACGCTTGAGGTTTTCTTTGAGTTCAACACCGAGCGGTCCGTAGTCCCAAGCGGACCTCGTGCCGCCGTAGATCTCACCAGCGGGGAAGACCAGTCCACGGCGCTTGGCCAAAGAGATGACGTTGTCGATGGTTGAAGCAGGCTTCTTCACTGGCTCTCCTCTATGGGGGTCACCGACTGGCTTGCCGGCGCACGAAGCCTCAAGTTTAGGGGGCGAACTGGCTAGCTCTGACCACGCGCAACGGCGTCGTTGAGTTCGTGATCGGTGGTTTCGTACGCCGTTGGCTCGTCAATGGCCCGACTGAGCAAGGGCACCGCGCCAAGTTTGACGTCGTACGCCGAGAGCGCGCGGCGATAGCTGCCCACATCGGCCCAACGGGTCACCATGGTCCACAGTGTGGGGTCGTCGATATTGCGCGCTAGATCTCCGTGGCGAAAGCCTGGTTTGGCCGCGAGAAGGCTCAGCGCGGTTTCGGCGTCGTGCCTAAATTGCTCGGCGTCACTTGGGACCACCTGGAACCTGACAACGACAATCACCCGGCCAGGCTAGCGGCAACCATTTGACAATGATTCCCAAAACTAATGAGAATCATTCTCATGAAGGCCCCTCGACGCCTCGCGGCTCTCGTCCTCACCGCTGTGTTAGGTGCATCTGGGCTAGCCAGTTGCGCAGATGACTCCAGTTCCAAGCCCACCATCGCGGCTTCGTTCTACCCGCTGGCTTGGGTTGCCGAACAGGTGGCCGGTGACCGCGCAGTCGTCACAAACCTGACGAACCCTGGCACCGAACCGCATGACGCCGAACTCTCAGTCACCCAAGCCGCTGCCTTGGCCTCCGCCACTGTGATCCTTTACGAAAAGGGGCTTCAGCCCAGCGTCGACGCGGCAGTCACCTCTGCGTCAGGTCGCGTCGTGGAGGCAACGGAATACGCCTCCTTGATGACCCCCAAAGGTGAAGCCCAAGCCGACCCGCACTTTTGGCTTGACCCCACTCAACTCGCGAAGGTGGCCGAAGGATTCACCACAGCCTTAGCCAAGGCTGATGAGGCAAACGCTGACTATTACCGCGCACGATTTGGTTTGCTGCAACGACGCCTAGCTGAGCTTGATCGAGACTGGCAACGCGGCCTCAATAACTGCACCAACCGCACCCTGGTGGTCACCCACCGGTCCTTTGGTTACCTGGGCCAGCGCTACGGGCTCACCATCGTGCCAATTGCTGGCCTATCCCCTGATGCCGAACCCTCTGCGAAACAACTTGCGGCGGTCGCCAAGTCGGCCACACGCGCAGGGGTCACAACCATTTTCACTGAACCACTCAGCAGCCCGGCCATCGCTGACACCTTGGCCCGCCAGTTGGGTCTCAAAACCGCCGTGCTCGACCCGGTCGAAGGACTCTCCGAAGACGCAACAGGTGACTACATCAGCGTGATGCGCACTAATTTGGACACCGTGCGCGCAGCAAATGGCTGCTCATGAGCGTGATCGAACTCAGCGACTGCGCGCTCGTTGTTGGCAGTCGCCCGCTCTTGAGCCGGGTCAACCTGTCGATTTCTCGCGGTGAAGTTGTCGCCCTGCTTGGCGACAATGGGTCGGGCAAGTCGACCTTGGTCAAGATGATCTTGGGTTTGCGAACCGCCACCAGTGGGCAGGTGAGGCTGTTTGACACACCGCTGCCGCAATTTCACCAATGGCACCGCGTTGGCTATGTGCCACAACGAAGCGCAATGGCATCAGGCGTCCCAGCAACGGTCTGGGAAGTCGTCACCTCTGGCCGACTCTCGCGGCGCCGACTTTTCGCGCCACTTGGCAGTAACGGCCGCAACGCCATCGCTGGCGCACTGGAGTCGGTCGACCTCACTGAGCGTGCCCACGATCCATTCGACACTCTCTCTGGAGGGCAACAACAGCGAGCACTGATCGCCCGTGCCCTGGCTGCCGAGCCTGAGCTTTTCGTGCTCGATGAGCCCAACGCCGGCGTTGATACAGCCAATCAAGAGGCACTAGCCGCGACGCTTGAGGTGCTGGTCTCACGTGGCGCAACAGTGCTTGTGGTGCTCCACGAACTTGGCGCGATGGCTCCGTTAGTTGATCGCACAGTTGTCATCCACGACGGCAAGATCACTTACGACGGTGCCCCCTTGACTCACAGCCACGGCAGCCATCATCACCACACCCATGAGGAAATGCTTCCTCACGTGCCGCCACTGAGCGCTCCGCTGGACCGCTCGCCCTCCGAACGCGGAGGCATCAGATGAGCGCCTTCGCATTGCCCTTCGTTCAACTCGCGCTCGCTGCAGCGCTGATCACCGGCATCGCTGCGCCCACGGTCGGCACCTACCTAGTGCAGCGCCGTTTGTCTCTCATGGGCGACGGCATCGGGCATATCGCTGTCACCGGAGTCGCACTCGGCCTCCTGACGGGCCAGTCCCCCACCTTGATCGCCATCGTCGTCGCGGTGCTCGGTGCATTAGCAATCGAGGTGATCCGGGCCACCGGAAAGGCGAGCGGCGACGTCGCGCTGGCACTGCTTTTCTATGGGGGCATCGCAGGCGGACTTGTGGTTGCCTCCCGAGCTGGCAACGGCGCCGCGTCGCTGCAGCGCTATCTGTTCGGATCGATCCTGACGATGACGACCACCGACTTAGTGGTGACCGCAGTGCTGGCTGCACTGGTGATCGGCATCTCTGTGCTGATGCTTCCTCAACTGTTTGCGGTGTGCCACGACGAGGAGTACGCCCGCACCACCGGCATGCCGGTTCGCTTGTACGGCGCGCTCATTGCGGTGCTGGCCGCCGTGACTGTCACCGTCGCCATGCGCACGGTCGGACTGCTGCTCGTGAGCGCCTTGATGGTGATTCCAGTTGCTACCGCCCAACAGTTCACGAAGGGATTCCGCTCCACCATGCTCACCGCCATGGTGGTCGGCGCCAGTGCTGCTGTCAGCGGAGTGGCACTCTCGGCCCTCATCGACGCTCCTCCTGGGGCGATGATCGTGCTGGTCTGTCTAGCCGGCTTCTTAGCGGCCGCGCCTGTGGGCATGATTCGAGCCAGGCGAGCCCGGGCCAGGTTGCCGTTCCAGCCGCATCTCAATCCGCTTGAGCACGAATCAGCACAGCACTCTGACCACGTGCACGGAGACAACTGTGGTCACTTAGCCGTGAACCACGGCGATCACATCGACTATGTGCACGATGGCCACCGTCACGCCGTACACGAGGGGCACTATGACGAACACTGAACCCACCACCGAGATTCGCCCAACCCGTCAACGTCGGGCGATCGCCGAGGTGCTCGACACCATTGAGGACTTCCGCAGCGCTCAAGAGATCCATGATCTGCTTCGCACCGAAGGTCATGCGGTCGGCCTCTCAACGGTCTACCGCACGCTGCAAACACTGGCTGACTCTGGTCAGATCGATGTTGTGCGCCACGAAAGTGGTGAGTCGGTTTATCGCCGGTGCTCGCAGACTCACCACCACCACCTGGTGTGCCGCAACTGCGGAGCCACCGTCGAGATCGAAGGTCCGGCCGTCGAGTCGTGGACCAATGCGATGGCCGCACGTCATGGCTACTCTGCCGTGGCCCACACGTTGGAGATCTTCGGCACCTGCCCTGAATGCTGAAAAACCTGATTGCTGATCACCTGGGATTAGTCAGCTACTAGAGTCAGATCGTGCCTCGCTTGCCCTCCCCTCACCCCAGCGGCGCTCGGCCCCCTGAGCTCCCAGCTGAGTTAATTCCGCATCATGTCGCGATTGTGATGGACGGCAACGGACGGTGGGCCAAGGAGCGTGGGCTACCTCGCACTGCGGGCCACGAACGCGGCGAACACTCACTCTTCGACGTGGTCGAGGGCGCCATCGAGATTGGGGTCAAGGCGATCTCGGCCTACGCCTTCTCTACAGAGAACTGGAGTCGCTCACCGGCCGAGGTGAAGTTCTTGATGGGCTTCAACCGCGATGTGATCAGGCGACGCCGAGATGAGATGAACGAACTCGGTGTGCGAGTGCGGTGGGCCGGGCGTGCCCCGCGCCTATGGCGTTCGGTGATTAAGGAACTCCAAATCGCTGAAGACCTGACTCGCGACAACGATGTCTTGACCTTGACGATGTGTGTGAATTACGGCGGTCGCGCCGAACTTGCTGATGCCGCCGCTCGCATGGCTGCTGATGCCGCCGCTGGCAAACTCAACCCCAATCGCATCAACGAATCGACGTTTGCCCGCTATCTCTATGTGCCCGAACTCCCAGATGCCGACATGGTGTGGCGCACCTCTGGCGAGCAACGTCTGTCCAACTTCATGCTCTGGCAGGCCGCCTACTCAGAGATGGTGTTCACCGACGTGTTGTGGCCCGATGTCGATCGGCGTCACCTGTGGCAGGCGATCACGACGTACGCCGAACGTGATCGTCGCTACGGATCTGCGTAATTCCTCGGCAAGTCGCAATCACTTCAGTCACATTGGCCACTAGGGTCCCAGAGGTAACAGTCGCGATCCTCAGGAGTTGATGTGCCCCGCAGGCCTACCCACCTTTGGTGGCGACTCACGAGCAGCGGACTGTGTGCTGTTGTGTTGGCCCTGAGTTTCGTGGCACCAACCTTTGCCAAAGATCCGGGCGATGTGCCCAGTTTGCGAGCGGCCAACGAGGCCTGGCAGAAGTGCCTGGTCAAACAGCGACCCTTAGTTGCGGCAGTGAAATCCACCTCGGCCAAAGCCAATCGAGCTAAGTCTGCGGTTGAGGCCGCAGGTGAGCGCGTCAAAGCGCAACGGGCCACCGTGCAGCAACCGACCACAGAAGCCCGCAAAGCCAAGGCAGCCATGATTCGCGAGCATCGGCCCAAGGTGCGCGAAGAACTACGCAAGATTGCGTTGCGCAAAGCCGAACAGGCCAACAAAGCCGCTGACACTCTCAAGAAGGTTCAGGCCAACGCCGACACCGCTAAGAAGGTCTTGGCGCAGGCCAACAAGGCAGCCGCGGCAGCACGGCGCGAACTGGCGGGAATGCCCTGCCCCAAACCCGTGTGGAGCCCGAACCCCTTCAGCGAATTCAGTTACCCCAAAGCTGATAGCCCCGAGGCTCGCACCGCGATTAGGTACGCCGTACTGAGTGCCATCCAGCACTCGCCGCGCGGATCCAGCATTCGCATTGCGACCTACGCCTTTTCCGATGCCGCCATCGAGAACGCCTTGATTGCAGCAGCCAAGCGGGGCGTGAGTGTGCGGGTGCTGGTGGCCACCAACACCAAGAACGATGAATCACGCTCGTGGGCCCGACTCAAGCACGCGCTGGGATCGCCAGGTCGTGGGGCACACAAGAGCACGTGGGCGCGCGCTTGTGTGCGCTCATGCCGTGGAGCCAGCGGAACGATGCACACGAAGATGTATCTGTTCTCCCATGTCGGACACCAGCGCTGGGTCACGATGTTTGGTTCGGCCAACCTCACCAGGTTTGCCTTTGCTGGGCAGTGGAACCACATCGATTCGGTGATCGGCAAGTCAACCTATGACCGATTTTCGCGAATCTTCTCCTCCATGGCCCCCGATCGTCCGGTGAAGCAAGAGTTCCAGCGCTTCCACACCGCACAACTCTCCGGGATGCTCTTTCCGAGCCCGCGCAGGTCGGTGAAGAACGATCCGATGGCGCCTGTGATCAACCAGATCCGTTGTGACGGTGCCGATAAGACCATCGTGCGGATTTCGATGTACTCCTGGTTCGATGAGCGCGGCATTGCCCTGGCCCGCTTGGTTCGCAAGAAGTGGGATCAGGGTTGTGACGTCAAAGTCGTCGTCGGCTTGACGAACAATCTGGTTCGCGAGGCATTGCGACACAAGGGCAAGCGCGGCCCGGTGCCAATGCGGGTTGTCTACAAGTCCAACCACAGCGGTGATGAGTTGTACTACGACCACAGCAAGTACGTCGCAATCAGCGGCAACTACGGTGGCAATCGCACCTCGCTGGTGTGGACCGGCTCGATGAACTTCACTGCGTTTGGTTTCAGCAACGACGAGATCGTGATCCGACTCAATGGATTGCGGGTCTACTCCGACTATGAACTGAACTTCCAGCGGGTGTGGAACGCCCCTCAAGCTCACCTGCCGAAACCGTTTTCCTAGATCCCCGATCGGGCAGGCCGGCTACACGGCGCGTTCACCACATCGCAGGGCCATCTAGAGGCCACAATGGTCGGATGCCGCTCTACCGTGATGAAGCCATCGTGCTTCGCACGCGCAAATTGGCTGAAGCGGACCGGATCATCACCTTGCTCACCCGAGAGCATGGCATCGTGCGGGCCGTGGCTCGCGGCGTGCGCCGTACCACCTCCAAGTTTGGCTGCCGGCTCGAGCCCTTTAGTCACGTCGACTTGCAACTGGCGGTGGGGCGCAATCTCGACACGATCACTCAAGCGGTCTCACGTGATGCATTCGGGGCGACCATCAGCGCCGACTACGACACCTACACCGCTGCTTCAGTGATGCTTGAGACCGCCGAGCGACTCGTAGCTGAGGAACGCGAACCTTCGGTTCAGCAGTACCTCTTGCTTGTTGGTGCGTTGCGCGCCATCACATCTGGAGAGCGACGCCCCGCCGACGTGATGGATTCGTTCTTGCTGCGCTCGCTATCGGTTGCTGGCTATGCCCCGTCATTTGACGCCTGTGCCCGCTGTGGGCTCGAAGGGCCGCACCGGGCCTTTCATCCCGCACACGGCGGCATGTTGTGCACGACTTGCCGACTCCCCGGAGCTGCCTCCCCCTCCCCCGTGACTGTGGGTCTGCTGGGGGCCTTGCTCAGTGGCGATTGGGCCGTGGTTGAAGCAGATAGCGACCCGCGGGCACGTCGTGAGGCCGCGTCGCTGGTTGCTGCCTACGTGCAGTGGCACCTAGAGCGCGGCTTGCGCTCGTGGGAGTACGTCGCACGCTGAGCGCCCCCTCCTCCTGAAGGGCCTGGCTATTCCTCGCCCCAGAAGATCCGATCCACGACCTTGAATCCTTGGCGGGCGATCCGCTGGTAGTCGTTGACCATCTCCTCGGTGCGCCCGGGCCCGTAACCCAACACCATGGCCACGGCAGCGCGTTCGCGAGCATCACGGGGCAACTGGTCGCTGGTGCGACCGCGCACCAATACCGTCGCGTTGCGTGCTCGACTCGCGCTCAACCACGCTTCGCGCAAAGCAGTGCTGTCATCAGCGCTGATCAGATCGGCTTCGAGCAAGGCGTCTAAGGCAACCAAAGTTCCAGGGGTGCGCAGCCCCTCAACTGCATGGGCGTGGCGCATCTGCAGCACCTGCACGCACCATTCGATGTCGGCCAACCCGCCGCGGCCTAGCTTGAAGTGGGTGGCTGGATCAGCGCCGCGAGGCAGTCGCTCAGCGTCCACACGTGCTTTGATCCGGCGAATCTCGGTGAGGTCGTGCTCGCTGAGCCCCTGGCTCGGGTAACGCAACGGCTCGATGAGGGCATGGAATCGCTCGCGCAGGTCGAGATCACCCACACAGGCGTCCGCACGCAGGAGCGCTTGGGCTTCCCACACGGCCGACCACTTGGCGTAGTAGGCGCCATAGGAGGCGATGGTGCGCACCAGGGGGCCTTGCCTGCCCTCCGGTCGCAGGTCCGCATCCACTTCGAGTGCTGGATCGGTGGCGGGCATGGCCAGGAGGCGTCGTACCTCGTTAGCCACTGCGGTTGCCATCGAGGTTGCCAGTTGGGGGTCGGCCTCAGGGTGCGGGTCGTGGACGAACATCACATCCGCGTCAGAGCCATAACCCAGTTCGCCGCCGCCATAACGCCCCATCGCCACCAGCGCCATCTGCGTGGGCAACGCCGCTTTGCGTTCGGCCTCAACGCTGTGGATCGCTACCCGAAGCGCCGACTCCAATGTCGCACTCGTCAGGTCTGTCAGCCCGGTGCCAACATCGGCGACGCTGAGATCCTCAGTCAGATCAGCCACGCTGATGCGCAGCAATTCACGTCGCCGGATGCCCCGCACCGCCAAGATCTCCTCGGACGCAGTGGTACGACGCGTCCGAGCGGCCTCCATCTCGGCTTGGATCGCGTCGCGACCCATCGGGTGCCACTCGTCTGAACTGCCCAGCACCCGCACGCCTTCGGGCTCTCGTTGCATCAAGTCGGTGCTAAACCTGCTGGTGGCCAACACCTGTGCCAGACGCTGAGCAGTGCGACCTTCGTCGCGCAGCATGGAGAGGTACCAAGGGGTGCGGCCCAGCGCCTCAGAGATTCGTCGGAACCTAAATAACCCGGCATCGGGGTCAGGAGCATCCGCGAACCACTCCAGCATCACCGGGAGCAGCGTGCGTTGGATCGCTGCCGTGCGCGAGACGCCTCCGGTGAGCGCCTCAAGGTGTCGCAGCGCGTCGGCCGGATCGAGGTAGCCCAACGCGCTGAGCCGTTGTTTGGCCGCATCGGGGGTCAGCCGCACGTCCTGCCCAGGGATTCGGGCCACCGCAGCCAGCAAGGGCCGATAGAACAACTTCTCGTGCAGCCTGCGCACCTCTTGGCGATGGTGGCGCCATTGCTTGTTGAGTTCGTCGATGGGGTCTTTGAGGTACCCCAGTGAGCGTCCCAGACGGCGTAGCGACGCTTCGTCATCGGGAACCACGTGGGTGCGGCGCAACTGGTACATCTGGATGCGGTGCTCCAGCGTGCGCAAGAAGGAGTACGCCGCATGCATCAACTCACCGTCTTCGCGACCGATGTAGCCAGCCCGAGTGAGTTGATCTAATGCCGACAAGGTCGTGGGCGAGCGCACGGAGTCGTCGGTGCGCCCATGCACCAACTGCAGGAGTTGGACCGCGAACTCAACGTCGCGCAAACCACCGCTGCCCAACTTCAGTTGGCGCCCGGCTTCATGGGCCGGAATGTTCTCCAGCACCCTTCGCCGCATTTGCTGCACGTCAGGGACGAAGTCCTCGCGCTCGGCTGCCGACCACACCAGCGGCCCGATGGTGTCGAGGTAGGCCTGACCCAATTCGACATCTCCAGCCACAGGCCTGGCCTTGAGCAGCGCTTGGAACTCCCACGTCTTGGCCCAACGGCCGTAGTAGCCACGGTGGCTGGCAAGGGTGCGCACGAGCGGGCCCTGACGCCCTTCGGGCCGCAGGTTCGCATCCACCGGCCAGATGGTGCCCTCCGCGGTGTGATCGCCACAGATGACCATCAACATCGAGGCCAGTTGGGAGGCCACCCGCAGCGCGGACGCCTCCTGCGCGCCTTCGGCTGGCTCGGCCACGAAAATGACGTCGACATCGCTGACGTAGTTGAGTTCATGCCCGCCACATTTGCCCATGGCGATCACGGCCAGCCGACACGTTTCGGCGTTCGGCACGTGCTGTTTGGCCAGTTCGAGCGCTGCCTCCAACGTGCCGCCAGCCAGGTCGCTCAATTCCGCGGCCACGTCATCAACCCCGACGTGGTGGGCCAGGTCTCGGCTCATCAGCCGCAGCATGAGTCGGTAGTACTCCACCCGCAGCGCATCAGCCCCTGCTGAGCGCTCACGGCCGGCGACGGCCGCCAGCAAACTCGCTCGCACCGCAAAGGCAGCCGGCCGAGTGGAGCCCAGGTCTGGGTCTGTGAGTTCGTGCCACTGCTCGGGGTGCCGGTGCAGGTGGGTGCCTAAGGCTTGGCTAGCGCCCAGCACCATGAGCAGTCGCATGGCGAAGCCCTCGTCATCAACCAACGCGGCCAGAAGGTCAGCTCGATCTTCGGCTAGGTCAATGAGGGTGACCAGCGAGACCAGGGCCAGATCTGGGTCGGCCGCGCTGGCCAGCATCGCCATCAGAGGTGAAGCCGCCTCGCCAAGCTCGGCCAGGTGCAAGCGGGCGCGCTCAGGGTCGCTGAATCCCACTCGAAACAGCGTCGACCGGCCTGATTCGCGATTCACGACACCCACTCGTTAAACGACAGGCAGCATCTTGTCGCGTTCGAAGGCCGACACCTGGGCGCGGTACTCCTCCCATTCGACACGCTTGTTCTTCAAGAAGTACTCAAAGACGTGCTCACCGAGTGTTTCGGCGAGCAGTTCGCTCTCCTCGGCGATGCTGATGGCGTCGTACAAACTCTTGGGCAGTTGCTTCAGCCCGAGCGCCTTGCGTTCGCGCTCGGTGAGTTCCCAAACGTTGTCTTCGGCCTCACGTGGCAGTTCGTAGCCATGCTCCAGGCCCTTCATTCCCGCAGCCAAGATCACGGCGAAGGCGAGGTAGGGGTTGCACGCTGGGTCGAGCGTGCGCAACTCAATGCGCGTTGCTTGGCCTTTGTTGGGCTTATACATCGGCACCCGCACCATGGCTGAGCGGTTGTTGTGCCCCCAGCAGATGTACGTCGGTGCTTCGTCTCCGCCAATGAGCCGCTTGTAGGAGTTAACCCACTGGTTGGTGATGACGCTGATCTCGGCAGCGTGATGCAAGATTCCAGCGATGAAGGAGCGGCCGGTCTTGCTCAACTGGTACTCAGCGCCGGCCTCAAAGAAGGCATTGCGATCCCCCTCAAAGAGACTCAGGTGGGTGTGCATGCCTGAGCCCGGGTGCTGGGTGAATGGCTTGGGCATGAAACTGGCCCACACGCCTTGGCTCAGCGCGACCTCACGCACGACGGTGCGGAAGGTCATGATGTTGTCGGCTGTGCTCAACGCGTCTGCGTAGCGCAGGTCGATCTCTTGTTGACCCGGCCCGCCTTCGTGGTGGCTGAACTCCACCGAGATGCCCATCGCTTCGAGCATGGTGATCGCTTCGCGGCGGAAGTCTGATCCCGCGCTGGTTGCGGTGTGGTCGAAGAAGCCGCTGCGATCCACGGGCTCCGGCTCGGCACCAGCGTCTGGCACACCTTTGAACAGATAAAACTCGATCTCGGGGTGGGTGTAGAAGGTGAACCCCTTCTCAGCAGCCTTATCGAGTGCGCGTTTGAGGACAAACCGTGGATCGGCGTACGACGGCGACCCGTCGGGCATGGTGATGTCGCAGAACATGCGAGCCGTCGAGGGGCCTTCACCGCGCCACGGCAGGATCTGGAAGGTAACCGGATCAGGGCGGGCCAGCATGTCGGCCTCGGTCACGCGCGCGAAGCCTTGAATGGCTGACCCGTCAAAGCCGATGCCTTCAGAGAAGGCACCCTCCAACTCTGCGGGTGCGACGGCTACGGACTTCAAAAAGCCGAGCACATCGGTGAACCACAACCTGAC
>Ga0073899_10005020_pt1 | contig 11572 bp, 8 predicted proteins | sample KloWWTmetaKNB5Ph_FD_88975 | JGI IMG/M metagenome (GOLD analysis project Ga0073899, IMG submission 88975) | Active sludge microbial communities from Klosterneuburg, Austria, studying microevolution and ecology of nitrifiers - Klosterneuburg... | ecosystem: Engineered > WWTP > Aerobic digester >...
CTTGAACACGAGGAAGTCCTTCGCGTTCGCGGCGATGAACGCCTCGGTCTCACTGCTGCTGCGCGTGCGGGCGAAGCTGTCGGGGTCCTCGCCGTCGGGGAAGAGCACCACCTTGGCGCTGAGCCCCTCGGCCAGGATGAGGTCGATGCCGCGCAAGGAGGCCTTGATGCCCGCCGGATCCCCGTCGTACAGGATCGTGACGGCCGTGGCGTAACGCTTGATCAGGCGCACCTGCTCCTGCGTGAGCGAGGTGCCGCTGCTGGCCACCACGTTGGTGATGCCCGCCTGGTGCAGGCTGATCACGTCCATGTAGCCCTCCACCAGGCAGCAGTTCCCCTTGTCGGCGATGGCCTTGCGCGCGAAGGCGATGCCGTACAGTGAGCGGCTCTTGTTGTAGAGGACGCTCTCGGGGCTGTTGAAATATTTCGGTAATTTTTTGTCGCTCTTCAGCGTGCGCGCCCCGAAGGCGATGGGCTGGCCCGTGAGCCCATGGACGGGGAAGGTGACGCGGCCCTGGAAGAAGTCCCAGGCATCCCCGTTGTCGCGGAGCTTTATCCAGCCCGCCTTCTCCAGCAGCTCCTTGCTGAAGCCGTGCGCCAGGGCCGCTTTGGCGAAGGCGCCGCCGTGCTCCGGCACGTAGCCGAGCTGGAACTGGCGGATGACATCATCGCGCAGGCCGCGCTCGCGGAAGTAGGCCAGGCCGATGGTGCGGCCCTCATCGGTGTTCCATAGCTGATCCACGCTCCAGTCCAGCGCCCATTGCTGCACCACGGCGAGGCTCTCCCGCTCGCTCTGCTCCAGCTGTTGTTCGGGCGTCCGCTCCTCCTCCTCCAGCTCTATGTTGTAGCGCTTGGCCAGCCAGCGGATGGCTTCGGCGAAGGAGAGGTGCTCCTGTTTCTGCAGGAAGCTGATGGCGTCGCCGCTCTCGCCGCAGCCGAAACACTTGTAGATGCCGAGGTGCGGGCTTACGTTGAAGGACGGCGTCTTCTCGTTGTGGAAGGGGCAGAGACCGAGGTAGCGCGGCCCCTTGCGCTTGAGGTCCAGGAAATCGCCCAGCACCTCCTCGATGCGGACAACGTCCTTCACCTGCTGTACGGAGCGCGGGCTGATCACGGGTTCGCGAAAAGGGTCACGAAAGTAAGACCGGCCGAAGAGGGCTGGCCGAAAGAGATGTCCGCCAGGCGTGGGTACCCCTGGCACAGGTGCGGGGGAACATGGAAGCACCTGGCCGCCCCCCAAAGAACTGAATATCAACGCAAAGACGCCCGGCGGCTTCAGCCTCAGGCCCCCGCTACGCACACCACGAATTCCCCCTTCGGCTCCTTCGCGCTGAAATGGGCGAGCAGCTCGCCCAGCGTGCCGCGCGCGTTCTCCTCGTGCAACTTGGTGAGCTCGCGCGATACGCTCGCGGGGCGATCGGTGCCGAAGACCTCGCCCAGGTCGGTGAGGGTACGCACGATGCGGTGCGGGCTCTCGTAAAATACCATGGTGCGGGTTTCTCCCTTCAATTCGTCCAGCCGGGTGCGGCGGCCTTTCTTCACCGGTAGAAAACCCTCGAAGATGAAGCGGTCGCAGGGCAGGCCGCTGTTCACGAGCGCGGGCACGAAGGCCGTGGGCCCCGGCAGCGTTTCCGTCGCGATGCCCTCGCGCACGCAGGCCCGCACCAGCAGGAAGCCCGGATCGCTGATGCCCGGCGTGCCCGCATCGCTCACCAGCGCGAGCACGGCCCCCTCGCGCAACCGCGAGAGGACGTTCTCCAGCACGTGGTGCTCGTTGTGGGCGTGGAAGGCGATGAAGGGCTTATTGATACCCAGATGCTGGAGCAGTCTTCCACTCGTGCGGGTGTCCTCGGCCACCACCGCGTCCGATCCCTTAAGCACGGTAATGGCCCGCAGGGTGATGTCCTCCAGGTTGCCGATGGGCACGGGGACGAGGACGAGCTTGCCCGCGGGCATCAGATGGTCTTCAGGGCCTCCAGCAGCAGCCGGTACAGGTCGTCGAACTCCGTGAGGGGCAGCGTCTCCGGCCGGTCGTTCACATCGTGATAGGCGCTGATACCGCCCATCGTGTAGATGAAGACCGCCGGCACGCCCTTTTCCACGAAGGGGCAGTGGTCGCTGTTGCACGCCGGACCGCGCGACTTCACGTTGGCCAGCAGTCCCTGTTCGGCGTTGATGGCCGTGAGCTTGTCGTAGAACTTCTGCTGGGCCGTGGCGTTCACCACGGTGATGCCCTCCTCGCCGGTGCCGTTCAGGTCCAGGTTCACCATCATCCGGATGCGCGACAGTTCGATGGGCCGATCGGTGACGCACCAGCGGCTGCCGCGCAGGCCGGCCTCCTCGCCCGCGAAGGCGATGAAGAGCACGTTCTTCTTCAGCGGGCGCTTGGCGATCTCCTCGGCCAGGCACAGCAGCATGCTCACGCCACTGGCGTTGTCGTTGGCCCCGGGGAAGAGCACGTCGGGCCCCATGTGGCCGAGGTGGTCATAATGCGCGGAAACGATGATCCATTCCTTGCTGCCGCCCTTGGCCTCCACAACGCCCAGCACATTCCGCGCGGCATGGCGCGGGTTGAAGGTGTTCCGCACGTCGAGCACCAGCGTGCGCGCCGTATCGGGCACCCGTTCCGCCTTCACCTCGATGATGGCGTTGCGCCGCTGCTCGCCCGCAACGCTCCAGGTGAGCTTGCCGGGGGCCTTGCGGATGATGGGCGCCACGCGGGAGACCTCCTGCTCGATCGCGGCGTAGAGCGCCAGCGTGTCGCGGTCGGTGGTGGGCGGAAAGTCCAGGCAGGCCGCATTGCCGGCCAGTACGCCCATGGTGAGGGCCTTGCGCTCGGGCGTGAGCAGATCGGCGGGAGCCACATGCGCGATACCGAACTCCCCGGATGACAGGCCGCTGGCCGGGTCCACCAGGAAATCGGTACCGGGAACGAGATCGCGCCCGTCGATGCGCGCGCGCACCGTGTCGGGGAAGGTGTTCACCGGGAACGTGAAGGGCTCGAAGCGCTCGCCGTTGAGCGTCTTCAGGCCAAGGCGGTCGAACTGCGCGGCGATCCAGTCGGCGGCGATGCGGTCGCCCTCCAGCACATAACCACGCCCGTGCATCTCCGGGCCCGCGAGCGCGTTGACATAACCCCGCGCTTTCTCCTTCGCGGAGACGGGCGCTTGCGCGAAGGCGAGCAGGGCAAGACCGGCAGCGGCGATGGTGGTGAGGGTGCGTATCATCATGCCAGGGAAGGGCAGGGTTCGTGCCGGGATCATTTGAAACGGCGTTCCACCAGTTCGTTGAAGGTGTTCAGCGCGTCCTCGGCGGGCGGGCGCGGGGCTTTGGCCACTACCTCGGCGGCGATGTAGGCCTGCGCCTCATCCACCGAAGCCAAGGTATTGATGGCGTCCACGGCTTTTTCGTACCGGTCGCGCTGGCCCCCGAAAAGCTCGGCCACGAACCAGAATTTCTGGCTGAGGGCGATGGCCTTGTGCAGGTCGGCGATGGGCGCGCGCTCCAGCTTGTCACCCAAGGTGGGTCCCGGACGTTCGGCATTCCCTGTCCCGGTGCGTTCCGGCTTGCGGGGCGGCTGCGAGGTGCCGCGCACGCGCTCGGGCGGAGTGGCCTTGGCCGGTGGCGATGGGGGCACCTCCGATTCGGCGATGGCGTCGATGAGCGAGGTCTGGCGCGGAGGGTGCTCGCCAGGCCTGGTTTCCAACCGCAGCGGCGGCATGTCCGAGGTAGGCACAAGTCCCGGCCCAGGAGAGGCGGGTTCCTCGTCCGGCACGGCCAAGGGACGCACGCCCTCGCGCGCCTTGTGGCGCAGGACCACGAGCCGTTCGTACAGGGCTTGCGCATCGGCACAGGCGCGTTCCAATCCGGCCCGATCCAGCTGGCCGCTTTCCAGTTCACGCAATGCCCGCGACAGGTTCTCCACGATGCCGTGCATGCGGCTGGCCGGTGTGTTCTCGCTCATCTTCCGGACGAAACTACTTCCAAGCCGGGGTCCGTGCCGCCCGGATCGGCCGTCGTATCGACAATCGGCCGTGAACGGCGCCCTTCCTGGCTCACATCACCGGGTTACTTTCGCCCGCACCGCACTCTTCGCTACATGTTCCTGGAACGCGCCGCCAGCCGCGCCCACCGCAAGGGCTGGATCGAGGTGATCTGCGGAAGTATGTTCAGCGGCAAGACCGAAGAGCTGATCCGCCGCCTGCGCCGCGCGGAGTTCGCTAAACAACGGGTGGAGATCTTCAAGCCCGGCGTGGATACCCGCTTCCACGTGGAGGAAGTGGTGAGCCATGACCGCAACAGCATCCGCAGTACGCCCGTGCCCAACAGCAGCAACCTGTTGTTGCTCGCGGGCGATATCGAGGTGGTGGGCATCGATGAGGCCCAGTTCTTCGATGGCGGCCTGCCGCTGGTGTGTGAGCAGCTCGCCGCGCAAGGCATCCGTGTGATCGCCGCCGGGCTCGACATGGATTTCCTCGGCCGCCCATTCGGCCCCATGCCCCAGCTGATGGCCATGGCCGAGTACGTTACGAAGGTGCATGCCATCTGCATGCGTTGCGGCGAACTGGCCAATTTCAGCCACCGCACTTCGGCCAGCCGTGAGCTGGTGGTGCTGGGCGAGACCGACCAGTACGAACCGCTGTGCCGGGCCTGCTATTTCGCGGCACGCGCCGAAGAGGAGACCGGGGCATGAGCGGCTGGCGCTACCCGCTTTCAGAGATCGCCGGGGCGGTGGGCGGCCGCGTCACCGGCGATGCGTCCTTCGTGGTGGAAGGCGTGTCGGTCGATTCACGCGGGAACAGCGCTCCCAATAACCTCTTCATCGCCCTGCGCGGCCCACGCCACGACGGCCACGACCACCTCCGCGAACTGGCCGCCCGGGGCGTGCGTGCCTTCATGGTGGATGAGGCACGCGCGGCGGAATTCGCGGACCTGGACATGATAGCGGTGCCCGATCCCCTGGCGGCGCTACAGCGCTTCGCGGCCTGGCACCGCGCGCATTTCAGCATCCCGGTCATCGGCATCACCGGAAGCAACGGCAAGACCGTGGTGAAGGAGTGGCTGTGGCGGATGATGCGCGGCGAGGAGCATATCGTGCGCAGCCCCGGCAGCTGGAACAGCCGGACGGGCGTGCCGCTGAGCGTGCTGGAGACGGGCCCCGCGCACACGCTCGGGATCTTCGAGGCGGGCATCAGCACCACGGGCGAGATGGAACGCCTGCGGCCCATCATCGCGCCCACCATCGGCGTGCTCACCAACATCGGCCCGGCCCACGGCGAGGGCTTCGCGGACGACGCCGAGAAGGCCGCTGAAAAACTCCTGCTGTTCAGGGATGCCGAGGCCGTGGTGCTGGGGACGGACAACGCCGTGGTGCGCGCGGCGGCGGAGAAGGTGTTGCACCCGGGGGTGATCAGGGACTGGTCGCGCGCGCACGACGCCTACGTGCGTGTGCTGGGGGAGGAGGAGCACAGCGAAGCGACCACGATCCGCGTGCTGCACGGCGGCGCCCGCCATGAGTTCCTGCTGCCCTTCACGGACGCGGCCAGCCGCGAGAACGCCATCACCTGCATCACGCTGCTGTTGCACATCGGCCGCCATGCGCGCTGGATCAACGAGGCGCTTGCGGGGCTGACACCGGTGGATATGCGGCTGCGTGCCACGGAGGGGATGCAGGGTGGTACGATCCTGGACGACAGCTACAGCAATGACCCCGCCTCGTTGCGCATCGCACTGGGGCAACTGGCGCACCTGGCGCACGGCCGCCGGCGTGTGGTGGTGCTGGGCGACATGCAGGGCGTGGGCCTGCCGCAGGGCGAACTGTACGCGCGGATCGCCCGCGATCTGGCCGCCGCCCAGGTGGACCAGTTCATCGGCACGGGCCCGGCGATCTCCGCGCATCGGCATCTTTTCCCACCGGGTGCGCGCTTCCACGCCGATACCGATGCGCTGCTGCGTGATGAGGACCCGAAGGACCTCGCGGGCGCGGTGGTGCTGGTCAAGGGCGCCCGCGATCTCCGGCTCGAACGCGCGGTGCGGCGCTGGCAGCAGCACTCGCACGGCACCGAATTGGAGGTGGACCTCGGTGCCATGCGGCACAACCTGAACCATTACCGCGGCCTGCTGGACCAGACGCCCGGCCCCGCGCCCAGAGAGCGGGGAGCGATCAAAGTGATGGCCATGGTGAAAGCGGCGGGCTACGGCAATGGCGCGTTGGAGCTCGCCCGGCTCTTCGCCCACGAGCGCGTCCACTACCTGGGTGTGGCCTACGCCGATGAGGGGATCGATCTGCGGCGCCACGGTATCACTGTGCCTATCCTGGTGATGAACCCCGAGCCCGTGCCCCTGGAGATGCTGCAACGTTTCCAGCTGGAGCCCGAGGTGTACGATGACCGTTCACTGCAGGCCGTGTTGGACCATGCGGCCGCGACTGGTAGCGCGCCACCGGTACACATCAAATTGGACACGGGCATGCACCGCCTCGGCTTCGCAGAAACGGACATGCCCGGGCTGCTGGAACAACTCCGCGATAGGCGCATGCCGCACGTGGCCTCCATCCTCAGCCACCTGGCCGTCAGCGAGGATCCCGTGCAGGACGTATTCACGCGCGGGCAGATCGCCGCGTTCAGTGGCATGGCCGCGCGCATCGGCGAGGTGCTCGGATACCGCCCGCTGTGGCACATCGCGAACAGCGGCGCGGTATCGCGTTTCCCCGAAGCGCGATTCGATATGGTGCGGCTCGGCATCGGCCTGCACGGCATCGGTGTGGACGAGGCCGAAACGCGCCAACTGCTGCCGGTGGCCACCCTGCGCACCGTGATCGCGCAACTGCGGACCGTTGCGCCCGGCGAGAGCGTGAGCTACGGCCGGCACTTCATCGCGCAGCGGGAAGCGCGCATCGCCACCCTGCCGATCGGTTATGCGGACGGGCTGGCGCGCAGGTTGGGCAACGGCGCGGGCAAGGTGTGGATCAACGGCCGGGCCGCGCCCTTCGTGGGTAGCATCTGCATGGACATGTGCATGGTGGACGTGACCGATGCGCCCTGTACGCTGGACGACGAGGTGATCGTCTTCGGCCCGGAACACCCCGTGCAGGAATACGCCCGCGATCTCGGTACCATCCCCTACGAGGCGCTCACCGGCATCAGCCCCCGGGTGCGGCGGGTGTACGTGCAGGGATAGGATCGCCCCCTGCCGCCCATCAACGGGCATTGGTTAGCGATGTCGAAGAGCTGGGAGACCTCCGTCGCCGTGAAGGCATCCATGATGTTCGCGCTTGAAGAAGAACTCAGGGCTCTACGATGACCCGCGTTGTAGCCTTCTGCGTACCCCAAATGAGTGAGCACTGGTACATCCCTGCGGTTTCGTACAACAACACGCTATGCACCGTGCTCCATGGCGGAATTCGCTCCTGAAGCACCAAGCGCCCCGACAGGCCCCGCACCTCCAAGTAGCCGGCGACCGGTTGTGCGGCATAGCTGAGCGTGAAGGCCCCATTGCTCGGGTTGGGGTAGGCGCCCAAATTGAGTGGCGGCGGGTGCTCCGGCACACCCAAGCCCAGCGTATCGCAAGGGCTGCCAACCAACGGACCCAAGTTGTAGTTCGGGCGGTACGGAACGGAATTCGATGTGTAAGTCTGGCGGTTATGACCATGTTGTATCACATTGCAAGCAAGGCCCAGGTTGTCCGGCTGATCGATGATGTGCATGAAGCGGGTTCCATTGCCGGTGGAGATGTAGATCTTGCCATCGGCCGCCAGCATGGGATGGAAAAAGTAGGTCGCGAAAGGATACACCGGATCGTACGTCGAATCCCACTCTGCGACTGTGACCTGTGAAGCCGCCAAGTCCGGAGCGTCCAGGTCATATTGATAGAGATGTTCGATCGAGGTAATATAGAGGAACCGCCCATTGGGCGAAGAAGCTGGAAACCCGGCCGTTTGACCATCGTCGATGTCAACATGCCGCGCATTCGTCAACACCCCGAGCATCGATCGAAATCGAAGACGTCAAGGTCGTCATACGCCTCCATGAAGGCAAAGCGTGAGCCGTCCATGGAAAAGGCGGACCCGATCAAGCCCATGGCACGAACCACCCCTGCCACCTGGAAATAAGGCCCGTCCACACCGGCCGCAGTCAACAGAAATTGTACGAATACATCGGTGCCATTCTGGTGGAACACGATCCACCAGTCGCGGCCGTTACCGTGCCGCACCGCTGATACCCCGCATCGGGTGAACTGACCCGACAAGAGGATCACGTTCTTCTGCACAACCGCGCCCTTTCCGTTGTCCAAGGTCATGTCCAACAAGGTGTAGTACAAATAGCTCGGCACATAATTGCCATACACGTCCACGGTATCAACAGAATGGTGGAACAATGCGATCAGGCTATCGGAGTCCGGATAGGGAAGAAAGATGTGCGACGCGGGCATGCTATGACCATCATCGTGCCGCAGGTCTGAATAGAATCCCGGATTCAGGCCGGAACCGTTCAACATGGTGTCTCCAATGAGATTGGCCACGTAGATGCCGTTCGTGTAGGCGATAACGCACGAACGGCCGATACGACTTCGCGCACGGTCCGTGAGGTGCTCACGAGCATCAGCGCCCGGGTAAGGTGGGTGTACGTGCAAGGAGGATGAGCGACCGCGGAAGTACCGGACCGGTTCCGATCAGAAGAACGCCCGCACCTGCGCACCGCCCACGTGCGTGATGGGCACGCCCTCGCTGCGCCGGCCGTTGTAGGTGAGGTCGATCTGCAGGTGGTCGCTCAGGCGGCGCTGGATGATCAGGGCCCAGGTGCCATTGATCCCCGGTTTCAGGCCGGTGAGCATCTCGTTGCCCAGCGCGGAGTTCACGGCCCCGCCATAAGTGATGTCCACCAGGTCGCCGTTGACCTGCAGGGATCCTTTACCCGAGGTATTCCACCGGAGCTCCAGCCCCATGTTGCTTATCGCGGCCTTCTCGCCGCCGCCCTCGGCCTCGTTCTTTTTCTCGGTGTACTTGTATTGTGCCGAGATCCGCAGGGAAGTGTTCGGCTGCCAGGTGAGCTTGGGCCGCGCGGCGCGTTGGGCAATGGCCCAGTTGCGGCCGCCCAGCAGATCGCTGCTGCTCGTATTGCGCCCGGTCTCCGCTTCCAGCTCGATGGTCCAGCGCGTGGTGGCGTTCACGCGCAGGTGCAGGATGTCGGCCTCGCGCGTGCGCGTCTCGAAGCCGTTGAGCAGGAGGCTCTTGTTGCGGTCGCTCTGGCGGCTGTGGTCGATGCTCCACTTGCGGCCGCTACGGTCGTAGTACACCGTGTTGCGGAACGAGGCGGTGAAGGCCGTGAGCGCGGTGTCCAGCGGGTCCTGCCGGAACGGGTTCACCGCGCTGCCGATGTCGTCCGTGCCGGTCTTGCGGTCGGTGCGCCAGCTGGCCATGTCGCTCCATTTGGCCACGAAGCCCTTGAAGCCTTTGCTGCCCGACCACACGGCGCCGGGGCGCAGGTCCAGGGAGGTGCTCAGCTGGTTGCTGAACACGCGCACATACCGGTTGGTCTGCGTGTAGGCGCGGATGTGGTCGGCCTCGTAGCCGAAGTTGGCCACCTCGAACTCGTTCAGCTCCTTGATACCGTTCCCGTTGTAGTCGATCCAGATGTAGGTGCCCTGCCCGGCGGGCACCTGCACGTAGATGAACTCGCGCTGCTGCTCCAGCCCGCTGCCCAGCTCGTAGAAGAGGTTGAAGCGCAGGGCGCCCTTCAATGTGGTGATCTCCTGTTCCACGCGGCCCAGCCAGGTGTCCTCGGGGCGGGCGGCGGTTATCAGGCTGTCGATGATCCGTAATTGCCGGTAGGTGAAGGAGAGGCCCGTGCGGCGGCGCGGATCCTTCTTCAGCGCGAACGACGCGGTATAGGCCGTGGCCCGCGTGCTGCGCGCGAGGCCGCCACCTTTCAGCGCCTGCTCGTAACGCTGGCCGCCGCTCACGCGGAAGCTGGTGCGCGCCGTGTCGTTGCTCTGCACGAAGGCCTCCCAATCGAGGAACTGGTAGCTGCCCGTGAGCAGCGCGCCGGTACTGTCGTTGCGGAAACGGTTGTGCTCGTGCTCGTCCTTGATGCCCACGGTGAACGGCTTCATCCGCCTGCGCAGCTGCGCCTTGTGGCGGATGAAATCGCTGACCAGTCCCTTGGCCGTGGTGTTCAGCAGGCTGCCGGTGGCCAGCACGTCGTACTTGCCCAGGTGCAGGTCGCTCTCCAGCGACTGGCGGTAGCCCGTGTAGCGTTCCGTGATGCGGAAGAGGCCGGACGCGATCCGGGCCGTGCCCTTCTTCCCCGCGCGCAGGCCCAGGCTCAGCTCGCCCAGCAGCTGATCATTGTCCTGCGGGATCAGCAGCGCGTTCCAGTTGCGCTCGAATTCCACGGGACGGAAGCGCTCCACCTGACGGAAGGTGCGCGCGATCCATTCGTTTTCCGTACCGATGACCAGGTGCAACGCGGAATCCTTCCGGCTGATGGGGATCGCGTACTCCGCTCCGGCACGCACGGCGAGGCCCTGGTCGTCGTCGTCGTCCACGCTGCTGAAGGTGTTGCGATCGTCGTTGCTCCAGGCCACGCCGCCCCACACCTTCACACGGTCGCTGACGCGGTGCGTGGCGCCCACCTCGGCCACCTGCTGGGCGCGCGGGGGGATGAGCACGCGCACGGGGGCGTGGTCGCCGCGCCGCACGATGATCCCGCTGAGGGTGTCCGGCCCCACCCACTTGAACACGCGGCCGTTGGGGGTGAACTGTTCCTGCACGTAGTCGCCATTGCCCGTGCCCACGCTGCTGAACGATACGCGGAACCGGGCATTGGCGGAATCGGTGCTGTACACGTAGACGGGCGAATACCCCAGCGAGTCGCGGCGGAGGTAGAGCACCTCGTCGGGGCTCCAGGCCGTGCTGTCGGCGCCGGGCGCGGCCGCCGCGAGCGGGTCGTCCCCGGCATCGGTGAGCACGAGCCGGTCAGCGTCGCTCAGCGTCTGTTGCAGCGACTGGTTCTTATGGTCCTGCTCGGTGTACAGGTCGGCGTAGAGGTCGGTGCGCCCGATGGTCCATGCGTTGGACAGCCGTACCAGGGAGCGGGCGTAGTTCTTGTCACTGTACTGGAATTCTACCGTGATGCGCCGATCCTTGGTGATGAGGCGCCTGGCGGTGAAGGTGACCTCGGCGGTGTTGTAATCGATGACGTAGTCGTTCTCCTGGCCGCGCGCCATCAACTGGCCGTCGATGAACACGCGCTCGGTGCCGCTGAGCACGATGATGTAGAGCCCGCCGTCCGCGGCGCTCAGGCGGTAGGGGCCCTGCACGCCCTCGATGCCCTGGATGACGTTGCGGGAGAATTTCCCCTTGCTGATCGCGGCGCTCAAGGCCACCATGCCGCGCGCCGCCTTGCTCAGGCTGTCCAGCGGGTCCTTCCCCAGGAGCGTGGAGTAGCCCAGCCCCTTCGTTTTCTTGAAGTAGGTGAGGAAATGGCTCTTCGGCCGGTCCAGTACGAAATCACCGGCGATCAGCTCCTGCCGGTCGTCGAAGAGCTTGATGAACACACGGTCGAAATCCTGCA
>Ga0073899_10005021_pt1 | contig 11571 bp, 13 predicted proteins | sample KloWWTmetaKNB5Ph_FD_88975 | JGI IMG/M metagenome (GOLD analysis project Ga0073899, IMG submission 88975) | Active sludge microbial communities from Klosterneuburg, Austria, studying microevolution and ecology of nitrifiers - Klosterneuburg... | ecosystem: Engineered > WWTP > Aerobic digester >...
CCAGATCCAGCAGATGTTCACCACCCTGCGCGCGGCCAACCCGCAGCCGGCCTCGGAGCTGGCCTACAGCTCGGTGTTCGAGCTGCTGGCCGCCGTGCTGCTGTCGGCACAGGCCACCGACGTGAGCGTCAACCGGGCCACCCGGCGGCTGTTCCCGGTGGCCAACACGCCGACGAAGCTGCTGGCACTCGGTGAGGCGGGCCTGGCCGAGCACATCCGCACCATCGGCCTGTACCGCACCAAGGCAAAGAACCTGCTCGCCACCTGCCGCATCCTGCTGGAGCGGCACGACGGCCAGGTGCCGCGCAGCCGCGAGGCGCTCGAAGCCCTGCCCGGCGTGGGCCGCAAGACCGCCAATGTGGTGCTCAACGTGGCCTTTGGCGAGCCCACCTGCGCGGTGGACACGCACATCTTCCGTGTCGGCAACCGCACCGGGCTGGCGCCGGGCCGGACCCCACTGGCGGTGGAGCAGCAACTGATGCGGCGCGTGCCGAAGGAGTTCCTGGCCGACGCGCACCACTGGCTGATCCTGCACGGGCGCTACGTGTGCGTGGCGCGCAAACCGAAGTGCTGGGCCTGCGCGATCGCGGCGCAGTGCGGCTACCCCGACAAGACGAAGGGAAATTGACGCTCATTTCACGCATCTTCGACGCATCGAATGCATAAAATCCGCGCACCCCTACCGTGAGGATGTCACCGTGAATGCTGACAAGGAATCCATCCGCCTCAGTCTGGCCGTGTCGCCAGAGCTGAACAGCCGCCTGGAGCAGCTGGCGGCCTCCAGCCACACCACCAAGAGCGAGATCCTGCGCAAGGCGATCGCGTTGTTCGACGTGGTGGCCGAGGCCAAGGCCGAGAAGAAGCGCTTCGGCATCCTCGACCAGAACAAGCAGCTGGTGACCGAGATCGTCGGCATCTGAGGCCATGACCGAGCCGCAGATCAACCTCGGGCAGATCGTCGGCAAGGACCACAAGTACGAACTCTCCGTCAGCAACGAGACGCCCGAGGACGCGCAGGTTCGGCGCGACAAGGAAACGGCGGACGCTGCGCTGCGTCGACGCATGACCTACGCGATGTTCCTGTTCGCGCTGGCGATGACGGCAGTGGTGTTCGGCGGCTGCGTCTGGGTGTTTGCCAACGGATCGCCGGATGACCGCAAGTGGGCCGCCGGCATTGTCAGCGCCATGGCGTCCGGCCTGGTCGGCTACCTGGTCGGACAGGCCCGGAAGTAGCCCCGCGGTCGGCGCCGGACGCTCAGCCCGGTCAGTCCCGTGCGGCCCAGGCCTCGATGCGCGCCTGGATCTGCCGCAGCCCGTCGGTCAGTGCCGCCGGGCCAGGCTGGAGGATGTCGGAGGATTTCAGCTCGAAGACCTGGCCGTCGCGCACCGCTGGAACCGCGGCCCAGCCAGGGCGGGCCATCACCTGCTCGGGGCGGAACTTGCGGCCGCACCAGGAGCCCAGGATCAGGTCGGGCGCGCGGCGTGCCACTTCCAGCGGGTCGGCGATGATGCGGTCCTTCCCGTGCGAGCGCCCGGCCAGCTCGGGGAAGCACTCCTCGCCCCCGGCCAGCGTGATCAGCTCGCTGACCCAGCCGATGCCGGAAATCAGCGGGTCCATCCACTCCTCGAAGTAGACCCGTGGCCGGCGCGGCAGCGCACGGGCCCGCTCGGCGGCCGCGTCCAGGCCGGCCTGCAGCCCGGCCAGCAGCGCGGCGGCGCGATCCTAGGCGCCCACCATCGCGCCGACCAGGGCGATCATGCGCAGGATGCCGGCCACGTCGCGGTGGTTGAAGACGTGCACCGCCACCCCGGCGCGCACCAGCTGGCTGGCGATGTCAGCCTGCAGGTCGGAAAAGCCCAGCACCAGGTCGGGCTCCAGGTCGAGGATCTTGTCGATCTTGGCGCTCAGGTAGGCGCTGACCTTGGGCTTCTCCTGCCGCGCCCGCGCCGGGCGCACGGTGTAGCCGGAGATGCCGACGATGCGCGCCTCCTCACCCAGCAGGTAGAGCGTCTCGGTGGTCTCCTCGGTGAGGCAGACGATGCGGCGGGGAAGCAGGTCGGTGGTCATGGTTCAGGTTCCGTCCGGTCGGGGCAGATCGAGGCGCGCGTGCCAGCATTGGCCGTAACGCAGCGGGCGCGGCCAGTCGGCCGACTCCAGCGCGGCAGGGTGGCGGGTGCGCAGGGCGTTGATCCAGCCAGCGTGGCCCACCACCAGGCGGGCCGGTGTGTCGCCGGCCTCGGCCAGCCAGGCGGCCTGGCGCAGTCGCAGCGCCGCCAGGCTCTCGCCACCGCCCGGCGCGTGGTGCAGGAAGTCGGCCTCCCAGGCCGAGACCTCGGCGTAGGCGATCTCGGCCCAGCACCGACCGTCCCAGGCGCCGAAGTGCAACTCCGCCAGCCGGGCGTCGATCACATGCCGCCAGCCCCAGCGCCGCAGCCAGCGGCCCACGTCGGCACAGCGCCGCAGCGGCGAGGTCGCGACCACCCGCGGCAATCCAGCTTGGCGCGCGCTGCGGCGGATGCGGTGCGCCAAGCGCTTGGCGCGGCGGCGGTCCACCGGCAGGTCGCTGCCCGCGCCGATGCAGCGGCCCGCTGCGCCGTCCGGGCGCGGGTGGCGCCAGATCCAGAGGTCAGCCATGGGCGCCCCCTGCCAACGGCAGCAGAGGCAACAGCGCCAGCGCGCCCAGGTAGGCCGCCAGTTCGCCCAGCTGCTGCGCGGCGCCCAGCGTGTCGCCGGTAAAGCCGCCCAGCCGGCGCCGGTACCAGCGCGTGCACCAGGCGCCCATCGCCACCAGGCCGATCAACGCGGCCAGCGGCAGTCCCCAGGCACCGCCGTAGACGACCAGCCCGGCGGTCGCCAGCGCCACCCAGCCCAGCGCGACGGCCAGGCCGACGCCGGAGATCTGCTGCGCCATCGGCTTGGCCTTCGCGTGCTCGACGTCCCCCGCGTAGGGCAGCACCCAGAGCAGCGCCACTGGCAGCGCCCGCGAGGCGGCATGCGCCCAGACCAGCAGGCCGGCAGCCAGCGGCAGATCGCGCGCCACCAGCCCGTGCAGCGCGGCGGCCTTCAGCCCCAGCACGAAGACCAGCCCGAGCGCGCCGTAGCTGCCCAGGCGGGAGTCCTTCATGATGGTGAGTGCCCGCTCACGCGAGACGGCGCCGCCCAGGCCGTCGCAGGTGTCGGCCAGCCCATCCTCGTGGAAACCGCCGGTGAGCCAGACCGAGCCGGCCATCGCCAGCCCCACCGCCACAGGCAGCGGCCAGAGCTGCGCCGCACCCCAGAGCAGCGCCGCGCTGAAGGCGCCGACGAGGGCACCCACCGCCGGGTAGTGGCGGGCGCTGGCGTGCATGGCCTCGGGCGACCAGCCCACCCAGTCGGCCAGCCGGCCCGTCACCGGCACGCGGGTGAAGAACTGCAGCGCGATCAGGAAGAGCCGCAGCTCGCGGGCGAGGAAGTGCATGCGTCGGCCTGGCGGGTCGGGGTCAGGCGCCCTGGTGGGTGGCTTTGTTGGACACACCCGCCGACTCGAAGCTGGCCATCTCGGCCAGGATGCGGCAGGCCGATTCGAGCAGCGGCCAGGCCAGCGCCGCACCGGAGCCCTCGCCCAGGCGCAGGCCGAGTTGCAGCAGCGGCTGGGCGCCGAGCTGGTCGAGCATCAGGCGGTGGCCGGACTCGTCGCTCTGGTGCGCGAACACGCAGCGCTGCAGCACGGCCGGGCGCAGCCGCGCGGCCACCAGCACCGCCGCGCTGACGATGAAGCCGTCCACCAGGATCACGCGGCGCTCGGCGGCGGCCTGCAGCACGGCGCCGACCATCATCACGATCTCGAAGCCGCCGAAGGTGGCCAGGACCTGCAGCGGCTCGGTGGCCGACGGATGCCGCGCCAGCACGCCGCGAAGCACCTCGAACTTGCGCTGCAGCGCCGCGTCGTCCAGCCCGGTGCCGCGCCCGGCGCAGCGCTCGATCGGCTGGCCGCTCAGGCGGGCCAGGATCAGCGCCGCCGCCGAGGTGTTGCCGATGCCCATCTCGCCGAAGATCAGCGCATTGCCCGGCAGTGTGCGCACCACCTCGGCGCCAGCGGCCAGCGCGGCCTGACACTGCGCCGCGCTCATCGCCGGGCCGGCCAGCATGTCGGCGGTGCCGGGGGCGATCTTGCGGATCTGCAGGCCGGGGCGCGGCGCAAAGTCGTGGCGCACGCCGGCATCCACCACCGTCAGCGCCAGGCCGTGCTGGCGCGCCAGCACGCTGACCGCCGCGCCGCCGGCCAGGAAGTTCTCGACCATCTGCCAGGTCACGTCGCTGGGGTAGGCGGACACGCCGCGTGCGGCCAGGCCGTGGTCGCCCGCGAAGACCACCACCTGCGGCGCGACCAGCGCCGGCCGCTCCCGGCCCTGGATGCGGCCGAGCTGGATCGCCAGCAATTCCAGCCGGCCGAGCGAACCCAGCGGCTTGGTCTTGCCGTCGATGAGTGCCTGCAGGCGTGCCGGCAGGGCAGCGTCGTTCAGGGTGGCGAGGTCGGCGACCTCGGGCAGGAGGCAGGGCGTGTGTGGCATGTGGGGGAGCGCAAGAGGAGCAGCCAGGCGTCAGCGCGACACGGCGGGGCGCAGCAACCCCTCCAGCGCACCGGGCTCGAAATGGCGGTCGATGAAATCGGCCAGGCCGTCGAACACCTGGTCGAGCGTGCGGCCAGGGTGGCCCAGCAGGGCCTGCAGCACCGCGGGCGACTCGAACAGGCCGTGGGCATAGAGCCCCAGCACGTTGCCCTGCTGCCAGCCCAGCACCTCGCCGGCCGGGTTGCGCAGCACCTCGGCACAGGGCGCGAGCGAGGGGTGGAAGACGGTGCGGCCCTGGTGGATCTCGTAGCCGTCGAAGGCCACGCCGGACAACGCCGCCCAGGCGCCTTCGAGTGGGCCGAAGCGCGCCGACACCGGGGCGACGCGCTTGTCGCGCTCGAAGCGGGTGACCAGCGGCAGCAGGCCCAGGCCGGGGCCATCGCCACCGAAGGGAGCGGCCTGGCTGGCCTCGACACCATCCGGGTCGGTGAGCGTCTCGCCCAGCACCTGCAGGCCGCCGCAGATGCCCAGCAGCGCGCCGCCGCGGGCCGCGTGGGCGGCAATCGCCGCATCCAGCCGCTGCGCGCGCAGCCAGGCCAGGTCCGCGCTGGTGTGCTTGCTGCCGGGCAGGATGACCCAGTCGGCCCCATCCAGGTCGGCCGGCTGGCGCGCCCAGGTCAGCCGCACACCGGGCTGGTGGCGCAGCGGCTGGAACTCGTCGAGGTTGCTGATGCGCGGCCAGGCCACCAGGGCCACGCGCAGCGGCGGGCCGCCCTCCTCGCCCACCACGGCGCCGAGGGGGCCCACATCGCCGTCGTAGACGCCATCCTCCTCCGGCAGGCCGTGCTCGCGCCACATCGGCAGGGTGGCGACGGTGGGCACGCCGGTGAGCGTACGCAGCTGCTCAGGGCCGGGCGCCAGCAGCGCGGCGTCGCCGCGGAAGCGGTTGAGCACGAAGCCGCGGATCAGCGAGGCCTCCGGTGGCGGCAGCAGCGCCCAGGTGCCGTAGAGGTGGGCAAAGGCGCCGCCGCGGTCGATGTCGGTCACCAGCAGGCAGGCCGCGTCGGCAGCCAGCGCACAGCGCATGTTAACGTAGTCGCTGGCGTGCAGGTTGATCTCGGCGGGCGAGCCGGCGCCCTCGATCACCACCACATCGTTCTCGGCCAGCAACCCGGCCAGGGCTTGGCGGGCGTGGGGCCAGAGCGCCTCGCTGCGCTCGCGCCAGGGCACGGCGGCCAGCTCGCGGTTCACCTCGCCCAGCACCACCACCTGGCTGGCGGTGTCGTGCTCGGGCTTGAGCAGCACCGGGTTGTGGCGCACTTCCGGCGCGGCGCGCGCGGCCAGCGCCTGGAAGTACTGCGCGCTGCCGATCTCGCCCATGCGACCGCCCGGGCCGGGCACGACGCGGGCGTTGTTGCTCATGTTCTGCGCCTTGAAGGGCGCCACACGCAGGCCCCGGCGGGCGTACCAGCGGCACAGCGCGGTGGCCAGCCAGCTCTTGCCGGCTCCGCTGGTGGTGCCGAGCACCATGATGGCGCGTGCGGTCATCGATGAATGGAGGAAGAGGAGGGGTTCAAGGAGGCGCCGGCGGGGCGGCAAGGCGGGGCAGCGCCACCCACTGGCCGTCCTGCTCGACGATGCGGATGGCGTGGCGGAACACCGCCTCCAGGGCCGCTCGCAAGGCGGGATCGGCGGGGGCGCCGGCACAGCCCACCTGGCCGGCCTGCAACAGCAGCAGGCGGTCGGCCGCCAGCGCCAGCGACAGGTCGTGCATCACCGTGACCACGGTGCGGGCGCGCGCCAACTGCTGCGCCAAGCGCACCAGCGCCACCTGGTGCGGCGGGTCGAGGTGGGTGGTGGGCTCGTCGAGCAGCAGCACCGGGGCCTCGGTGGCCAGGGCCCGAGCCAGCAGCACGCGCTGGCGCTCGCCGCCGGACAGGGCGTTCAGGCGCCGGTCCTGCCAGTCCGCACACTCGGCCTCGGCCAGCGCGCGGTCCACCGCGGCCTCGTCGGCTGGCCCCGGGGTGCCGAACAGGCCGAGGTGCGGCAGGCGGCCCAGCGCCACCGTCTCGCGCACGGTCAGCTCGCCGGTGACCTCGCCCTGCTGCGCCAGCCAGGCGATGCGCTGCCCGCGCTCGCGCGGGCCCAGGTCCTTCAGGCGGCGCCCATCCACCCGCACCTCGCCGGCCTGCGGCGGCAGCAGCCCGGCCAGCACCCGCAGCAGGGTGCTCTTGCCAGCGCCGTTGGGGCCGACGATGGCCGTCCAGCCCGGCTCGAAGCGGCAGTCCACCGACCGCAGCACCGGGCGGTCGCCATAGCCGATCTGCAGGCCGGTGGCCTCCAGCACGGGCGGCGGCGACAACGACCCGTTCATCCGCCCCGCACCCGGCGATTGAGCAACAGGCACAGGTACAGCCCGCCGAGCACCGCGGTCACCACGCCCACCGGCAGCTCCTGCGGCGCGATCAGCGCGCGCGAGATCACGTCGGCCACCAGCAGCAGCACCGCGCCCATCAGCGCACTGGCCGCCAGCAGCCAGGCGTGTGCGCCGGGGGCGTGGCGGCGCACCAGGTGCGGTGCGACCAGGCCGACGAAGGCCACCAGACCGGCCTGCGACACCGCCAGCGCGGTGGCTCCGGAGAGCAGCAGCACCAGCAGCAGCCGCACGCGGCCCAGGTCCAGGCCCAGGCTGGCGGCGCTGTCCTCGCCCAGCGTGAGCGCGTCCAGCACGCGGGCGTGGCGCAGCGCCAGGCCAAGCAGCATCGTCAGCCCGGCGGCCATCAGCGCCACCGAGGACCAGCCCAGGAAGCTGGTGCTGCCGAGCATGAAGGCCTGCTTGCCGCGCAGCGCGTCCGGCGAGATGACCGTCACCAGATCGCTCAGCGCGCCCAGCAGCACCGCCAACACCACGCCGGACAGCAGCAGCCGGGTGGTGTGCAGCGCCCCACGCGCCAGCAGCAGCGTGAGCGTGACGCCACCGACGGCGCCGATGAAGGCGGCCATCACCAGCCCGATGCGCTCCAGCCACAGCGCCGCCGTCAGGCTGAGCTGCAGGCCGCCGAGGGTGGCGCCGGCCAGCACCAGCACCACCGCCAGGCCCGCACCGGCAGCGGCGCCGAGCAGGTAGGGGTCCGCCAGCGGGTTGCGGAACAGCCCCTGCGCCAGCGCCCCGCCCAGGCCGAGCAGGGCGCCCACCAGCGCAGCGCCCAGCGTGCGCGGCGCGCGGATCTCGCCCAGGATCAGCCAGGCCTGCTCGCCCGCGAGGTCCGACTGCAGGGTCGCCAGGGAGAAACCGGCACTGCCGGTGACCAGCCCGGCCAGCAGGCCGAGCAACAGGCCCAACCCCAGCCAGCCCAGCAGACGGCGGCGCTGCCGAAGGTGGTCTGCCGCACCCGCCGTGGGGCGGGAGACGTCCGCCGGCGGGGCACTTGGCGGGGCCGCCTGAGGGAGCGCCATCACCGCCCTGCCCCCGCCGCCGTGCCCAGGCGCTGCAGGCAATCGGCCAGGAGTCCGGCGGCCTCGCCCAGGCGCGGGCCGGGTCGGCCCATCATTTCGTATTGCGCGGTGGGCAGGTCACAGCGGCGGCCCTGCTGCAGCGCCGGCAGCTGCGCCCAGCCGGGGCGCTGCGCCATCGCGGCGGCCTCGTGCTGCACGCCCATCACCACATCCGGGCGGGCACGCAGCACGAACTCCGGGTTCAGCTTCGGGAACGGACCCAGTTCCGCCGGCACGATGTTGACCAGGCCCAGCCGGGCCATCGTCTCGCCGATGAAAGAGCTGCGGCCGGCCGCATAGGGCCCGCCGCCGATCTCGAAATAGACCTTGGCGCCGCGCAGGGCCGGCGGCACCCGCGCCGCGGCGGCGGCCAGGTCACGCTCGATCGTGGCCCAGACCTGCGCCGCCCGCTCCGGGCTGCCCAGCAGCTCGGCCAGCAGGCCCAGGGTGCGGCGGGTGTCGGCGTGGCTGTCGGACTTCAGGCGCAGCACCTTCAGGCCCAGGGCGTCGAGCCGGTCGAGCGATTGCGCCGAGGTGGAGGCCAGCACCACCTCCGGGCGCAGCGCGGCAATGCCCTCGATCAGCGCGTCGTCCAGCCCGCCCAGCCGGGGCAGCTTGTCCACCGACGCAGGCCAGTTGGAATAGCGGTCGACGCCGACCAGCCGGGCGCAGCCGCCCAGCGCGCAGACGCTCTCGGTCAGCGAGGGCAGCATCGAGACGATGCGCTGCGGCGGCGCGGCAAAGCGGTGCGTCACGCCCCGGTCGTCGGTGACCTGGATGCCCGCGGCCAGGGCCGGCTGGGCGACCAGGAACAGCAGCCACAGGAGGAATCGGTTCATGGCAAGGCGCCTTTCACGGCCAGGGGCAGGCCGGCCACCATCAGGGTGACACGGTCGCAGGCGGCGGCCAGCCGCTGGTGCAGCAGCCCGAGCGCATCGACGCAGCGCCGCGCCTCGGGCGACATCGGCATCGCGCCCAGCCCGATCTCGTTGGAGACGAACACCAGCGGGCTGCGGGCGGCCTGCACCGCCTGCAGCAGGGCCTGCTCCAGGGCGGGCCAGTCCTGCGGGGCCGCCCCGGGTGGCGGCAGCAGGCACTGCGTCAGCCAGAGCGTCAGGCAATCGACCAGCAGCAGGCGCTGCGGGTCGTCCTGGGCCTGCAGCGCGGCGGGCAGGTCGACCGGCACCTCGACCGTGGCCAGGGCCGGCAGGCGCTCGGCGCGGTCACGCCGGTGGCGCGCGATGCGCGCGGCCATCTCGTCGTCCCCCGCCAGCGCGGTGGCCAGCAGCACGGCCGAGCGGCCGCCCGCGCCGGCCAGCCAGCGCGCGGCGAGGTCCTCGGCGCGGCGCGACTTGCCGCTCTTGGCCCCGCCGAGGATCAGCTCGTGTGTCGGCTTCATCCAACCACCCCCGCCTTGCGGCCCGTGCCCCGCGTCGATCCGTGGTGGATCAGAAGTTCAGCCGCGCCGCGGCCGTCACGCTGCGCCCGGGCTCCGGGTAGATCGACGTGGGCAGGCCGTTCGCACAGGCGTAGGCCTGCGTGTAGAACTTGCGGTCGGTGGCATTGCCCACCGCCACGCTCAGCTCCACCACTGGCAGCTCCCAGGCCCAGCGCAGGTCCAGCGTGGTGACCGACGGCATGCTGCAGCTGTTGGCCAGGTCCGGGTGGCGCGACGAGGCGTACACCAGGTTCGCCCCCAGCCGGTGCCCCGGCAGGACCTGCCACTGCGCACCCAGCGAGGCGCTGCCGGCGTTGACCAGCGGAACGTCCTTGCCGTCATAGGCGCCTCCCACGAAGGTCGCCTGGCGCCATGCGGCCGTGGCGCGCAGCTCCAGTGCCGGCGTGAGCGCGTGGCTGCCCTCCAGCTCGATGCCCTGGCGGCGCGTCGGGTCGTAGTTCACGTTGGCACCCCAGCCGCCGTTGGCCGCCGGGTCGTAGCCGATCTCGTCGCGCAGGCTGCTGCGGTACAGGCGCAGGTCGGCCCGGTCGCGCTCGGCCCGCCAGCGCGCACCGAGTTCGACGTCGCGCGACATCTGCGGCCGCAGCGGCGTGCCGGAGGTGTAGCTGAACTCGTCGGCGTTGGCCAGGCGGAAGCTGCGGCCCAGGCGGCCATAGGCCTGCCACTGGGCGGCCAGGGGCTGCACCAGGCCCAGCTCCCAGGCCTGCAGGGTGTCTTCGAGCGCGGCCGTGACACCGCTGTGGGTCTTCTTGATGGCCTCGCGGCGCAGGCCGGCGCTCAGGCGGGTGCCGCCTTCGAGCGTCAGGTCGTCCCGCAGGTAGACAGCACGGTTGGTCTGGCGCGCGCTCGACCCGTAGGTGCCGGCCACATCCCGGTCCCAGTGGCTCACGTCCACGCCACCGGCCAGGCTGTTGCGCAGGCTGCCCAGGGTGGCGCTGTAGCGCGCCCGAGCGCCGACCTGGTCGGCCGCCACGTCGTAGTCGTAGTTCGATGCCGAGCCGAAGTAGGTGCTCAGGCTGCGCATCTGCTTGGCGCGCTGCCCGGCTTCGACGCCGAACTCCCAGTCGCCCAGGCGCCAGTCGGCCTGCAGGCTGCTGCGGCGGTTGATGATGCGCACCCAGTCGTTCGGGTGCTCCGACTGGGTCGGGTCGCTGTCGTACTGCGCGGTGGACAGCGCGCCCGGCAGCCCGGCGCCGAGGCGGTCCTCGCCGTGGCGCAGGACGACGCGCAGGCCGTCGGTCGCCCACTGGGCGGCCACCGAGCCGCCCCGCGTGGCCGACTCGCCGTTGTCGCGGTGGCCATCGGACAGGCGGCGGTTGCCGGCCACGTCCACTGAAAAGTCGCCGGCCACCAGGGTGGCAGCAGCCCGCAGTTCGCGGGTCGAGTGGCTGCCGGCGGCCGCATGGACCTGCGCCGTGTTGCGCCGCTGCACGCCCCGCCCGGCCTTGGTCGTGATGATCACCACGCCGCCGGTGGCGCCCTCGCCGTACAGCACGGCGCCACTGCCGCGCAGCACCTCGATGCGCTCGACAGTGTCGATCGGGATGCCCGCCAGGCGGGTGCCGCCCAGGTCGCCTTCGCTCAGGCGCAGGCCGTCGACCACGATGACCATGTTGCTGTCGGAGGTGCTGCCGAAGCCGCGCAGGTCCAGCGCGTACTCGCCGCCGCCGTAGAGGTCGAGCCGGCCGGGCACGCCCAGCAGCTTCATCACGGCCTCGTTGACGGTGCCCGCACCGGAGCGGCGGATGTCCTGCGCAGTGATGACGCTGACGCCGAAGGGCAGGCCGCGCGGGTCATCGCTGAAGCGCGAACCGGTGACGACCACCTGGTCCAGGGATGCGGCCGCCTGGGCAGCGACCATCGGGGAGGCCACGCAACCGGCCACGCACAGGGACACCGCGGCAATGCGCCGCAGGGGGAACGCAGCCAGCGTTCGAGAGGGGAATTTCATCGGGAAACAAGGGACATGGTGCGCGCCACCCGCTTCCCCGCGGGTCGACACGAAACGGCCGCTGTACAACGGCAGCGGCCTCCTGTCGGCCGGTATCCGGGCTGACGGACGAACC
>Ga0073899_10005022_pt1 | contig 11570 bp, 9 predicted proteins | sample KloWWTmetaKNB5Ph_FD_88975 | JGI IMG/M metagenome (GOLD analysis project Ga0073899, IMG submission 88975) | Active sludge microbial communities from Klosterneuburg, Austria, studying microevolution and ecology of nitrifiers - Klosterneuburg... | ecosystem: Engineered > WWTP > Aerobic digester >...
CGGCCACGAAATCCGGTGGCGGCATGCTGTCCGGCCTGACAACGTGGATCGACGAGCGCTTCCCGCTGACGGCTCTGTGGAAATCGCAGGTGTCCGAGTACTACGCGCCGAAGAACATGAACTTCTGGTACTACTTCGGCTCGCTCGCCCTGGTCGTGCTGGTGATCCAGATTCTCTCGGGCCTGTTCCTGACGATGAACTACAAGCCGTCGTCCGCCGACGCCTTCGGCTCCGTCGAATACATCATGCGCGACGTGGAGTGGGGCTGGCTGATCCGCTACATCCATTCGACCGGCGCCTCGGCGTTCTTCATCGTCGTCTACCTGCACATGTTCCGCGCGCTGCTGTACGGGTCGTACCAGAAACCGCGCGAGCTGCTGTGGATCTTCGGCATGCTGATCTACTTCGCGCTGATGGCCGAAGGCTTCTTCGGCTACCTCCTCCCCTGGGGCAACATGTCCTACTGGGGCGCGCAGGTAATCGTGTCGCTGTTCGGCGCCATCCCGGTGGTCGGTGATTCGCTCACCGAATGGATCCGCGGCGATTTCTACATCTCGGACGTCACGCTGAACCGCTTCTTCGCACTGCACGTGGTTGCAATCCCGTTCGCGCTCGTCTTCCTCGTGATCGCGCACCTGATGGCCCTGCACGAGGTGGGCTCGAACAACCCGGACGGCGTCGAGATCAAGAAGGTCAAGGGGCCGGACGGCATCCCGCTCGACGGCATCGCGTTCCACCCGTATTACACGGTCAAGGACATGGTCGGCCTCGGAGTCTTCCTGATCCTGTTCGCGCTGGTCATCTTCTTCGCGCCGACGCTGGGCGGGTACTTCCTCGAGAACGCCAATTTCGACCCCGCAAACTCGCTGCAGACGCCGCCGCACATCGCGCCGGTGTGGTACTTCACGCCGTTCTACGCAATCCTGCGCGCCGTTCCGAGCAAGCCGCTCGGCGCCGCGCTGATGGGCATCGCCGTCGTGCTGTTCGTCTTCCTGCCCTGGCTCGACCGCGGCAAGGTCAAGTCGATCCGCTACCGCGGTCCGCTCTTCAAGTTCTTCCTGTACTCGTTCGCGATCAGCTTCCTGGCCCTGGGCTATCTCGGCATGCAGCCGCCGACGCCGGCGTTCACGCTCGCAGCGCGCGTCTTCACGGTCATCTACTTCGCGTTCTTCCTGCTGATGCCGTGGTACACGAGCATCGACAAGACCAAGCCCGTGCCGACGAGGGTCACCTACCATGCGCATTGATCGCCACAAGCAGAAGATCCTCGCCTTCGTCGCGGCGCTGGTCGCGCTGCCGTCCGTCGCCCTGGCCGCGGGAGGCGAGACGCACGTCGAAAAGGCCAACAACGACATCCACAACCAGGCGTCGTTGCAGCGGGGTGCAAGGAATTTCGTCAACTACTGCCTCGCGTGCCATTCGGCCAGGTACGTGCGTTACAACCGCGTTGCGGCCGACATCGGCCTCACCGAGCAGCAGATGGTCGAAAACCTGCTCTGGTCCGGCGAGTCGCCGCACTCGACCATGACCAACGGTCTGCATGCTGACGACGGCAAGCAGTGGTTCGGCGTGGCGCCGCCCGATCTGTCGCTGATCGCTCGCAGCAAGGGAACGGACTACGTGTACACGTTCCTGAGGTCGTTTTACGCGGACCCGGCCAAGGGCACCGGCGTCAACAACCTGTCGCTGCCCGGCACGGCGATGCCACACGTGCTGTGGGAGCTGCAGGGCACGCAGGAGGCCGTCTGGGAAGGCCAAACGGACGCGCAGGGCAACGTGCAGAAGCACTTCAAGGAATTCACGCTGGCCAGTCCGGGCAGGCTGACCCCAGAGGAATACGACGCCTTCGTCCGTGATACGGTCAACTTCCTCGAGTACATCGGTGAGCCGGTACAGGCCAGGCGCCAGGCACTGGGCTACTGGGTCATCGCGTTCCTGGTGTTCTTCACGCTGCTCGCGTACGCGCTTAAGAAGGAATACTGGAAGGACGTGAAGTAAGCCGGCCCAGGCCGGCGCGGTCCCCATCGTCTCCTCCGTGGTGCCTGATTGAGGCGCCACGCGGAGCGGCCGGGGAACTGCAGCCATCGCCGAGCGCGCAGCCTGCCGCGGTGGTTCGTGCTGCTGGACAAGGAGACTCCTCAGCATGATGACGCTCTATTCACGAGCCGTGGACGCGCGCTGTCACCGCGTGCGGTTTGTGCTGGCAGAGAAGGCGCTCGCGACTCGCATCGTCGAAGCCGACCTCGTGCGTCCGCCCGAGGACCTGATCGACCTCAATCCATACCAGACCGTGCCGACGCTGGTGGACCGCGAGGTCGTGGTCTACGAGCCCAACATCATCTGCGAGTACATCGACGAGCGCTTCCCGCATCCCTCGATGGCGTCGACGGATCCCGGTGCGCGTGCGCATGCGCGGCTCGCGCTGTGTCGCATCGAGCAGGAGTGGTATGCAGTCGCGGACACGCTCGAGCCAGGTTCGGGAGCCGACCGTCGCGACAAGGACCGTGCGCGCAGGATGTTGACGGAGAGCATCCTGGCGTCGGAGCCGCTGTTCCGCATGCGGCCGTGGTTCCTGTCGGACCAGTTTTCGCAGCTCGATGCGGCGGTCGCCCCGATCCTGTGGCGCCTGTCGCGATGGGACGTCGATGCAGCGGCAATCACGGCGGCGGCCCCCTCGGTCGACAAGTACGCGATGAAGGTCTTTGCCCGTCCAGCTTTCCAGCGCAGCCTCAGCGACGCGGAGCGCGACATGCGTAATCCGCCGTCGTCGACGCGGCGCTGAGGCCCGGCAACTCTTGCTCCCGTCCCGCTGTTGCGTGCCGCGCGGCATACTGGCGCCGTGACGACGAGCAGCACACCCCCGGCTCCGCCTGCGTCGGGGCCGCCGATGAAGGCGCGCCGGCCCTATCTGCTGCGCGCCATCCACGAGTGGATCTCGGACAGTCTCTGCACGCCCCATCTGGTCGTCGACGCTAACGCCACGGGCGTCGAAGTGCCGCGGCAGTACGTCAAGGACGGCAAGATCGTGTTGAACGTAAGCTTGAGCGCGACCGCGAACCTGCGTCTCGGCAACGAGGAAGTCAGCTTCAGCGGGCGATTCGGCGGCACCAGCATGTCGGTGCGCGTGCCGATCATCGCCGTGCTCGCGATCTATGCGCGCGAAACCGGGCAGGGCATGATCTTCGCGGAAGACGATGCGGATTCGCCGTCGCAGTCGTCGACGGGCGGTACCGCGAGTGCACCGGGTTCTCCGGACGACGATCCGGGGCCGAAGCCGACCTCGCCGGCCGACAGTCGGCGCGCGCGGTTCAAGGTCGTGAAGTAGCTGGCCGCTCGCCGAGCCGGCGACGCGAGCGGTGGTAGCTGTCAGGCGCGGGGCCCGGGTCTCCGCCGCGCTCGCGTCGACGCATGAGACCAGGTCCCGGCCGGCGCGCGTGACGTGGGCCTTGGCCGCCAGCGCTCGAGCAGCACCAGTTCCTGCTCCGTGAAGGCACGTTCCGCCTCGAGCACGTATTCGCGGAAGCGTACGCCAGCCGCGGTGAGTGGCTGGCCCTTGAGCTGGACGATGCCGTACCGCGTGGCGAGGTGAGGCTCCGAGCCGAGCACCACCAGCCGTCCGCCCTCGAGTTCGTCTGCCACGCTGGCGAGCGGAGCCACCATCAGGGCATCCGACCCGAGCACGATCTTCCGGACGGCGTCCAACGCGTTGAACTCCAGTGCCGGGAAGACCCGGTACGCTGCGGTCGCATCCGGCGAGCGGCGCTGCGCCACCGGATCGGTTCGAGAGATCGGGGCGGGATCCGCGTCAGCGACGCGTAGGGATAGGCGAAACCGTCCGCGAGCCCCAATGGGCCGCGGCCGGCGAGCGGGTGTTCGCGGCGGGCAATGATAAAGGTCGGATGCGATGCGAGCGGCTCGATATCGAGGTCGTTCTCGCTGCCGAACGTGCTGAACTCCGCGACGAAGAACTCGATTTCTCGCGCCCTGAGCCGGCGCAGCAGCTCGTCCCAGTCGCGCATCATCATGCGCACGACGATACGCGGGTAATCGGCCACGAACCGGGCGAGCGCGTCGGCGAGCATGGACTGGGCGGGGAACGGGCCGCCACCCACATGCAGGTGGCCGCTCTGCAGACCGCGTTCGTTCACCAGGTCACGGTCGAGGTCGTCGGTGAGCTGTGCGATCTGGCGGACCCGGGCGATGAAAACGTGGCCGCCGTCGGTCGGATCGACGCCGCTTGCCGTGCGGACGAACAGACTGCTGCCGATTTCGCGCTCCACCGATTGGATGCTGCGCGAGAGCGCTGACTGGCTGAGTCCGAGTGCTGTCGCCGCGCGCGCGAAGCTGCCGTGCTCGGCGAGGGCGATCACGTGGCGCATGTGACGGACTTCGAGCGGCATGCACTGCATTCTACCTTGGGCATGCATGGAATGCATTCAACGAACAGAAATTTACTTTTGTTGCATGCTGCAACGTGGGGGTACCAGCCGCCACCTGGATTGTCGATGCGGTTCAATGTCTTTTCTCACGGCGTCCTGTCAGCAGCGGCAGGAGTTTGCGGCGCAATCCAGCCATGCGCGGACTGCATGTCTTGATCATCGTGACACGTTGCGCGCATGATTGGGCGGATAGGCGGCCAGTGACCACCACGCCGCGACGCGCGGCTTCGCACGCGCGACGACCCACGACCACCCAGGGAGACCGCATCTCATGACTCGCATGCTGAGCCTGGCGCTCGCGTTGACTTTTGCCTGCGCCGCCGCGTCGACGTACGCAGCCGACGCCCCGGCGCACTTCGATCCGCAGGGCAAGCCGCCGTCGACCTTCACGCTCGAACTGCGCAACGGAGTCAAGGCGCAACTGCCGTTCGCGGACAAGCGCGATTTCGACGAGGCGGCGCGTGGCTTCATCGCCGAGCCGCCGTACAAGCAGATCATGGCCGACGCGGGCAACGTCGCCTGGGACATGGGCAGCTACCAGTGGCTGCTATCCGGCCAGGACTTCCCGAGCATCCATCCCTCGCTACAGCGCCAGGCCGTGCTCAACATGGCCTATGGCCTGTATGAAGTGGTGCCGGGCCGCATCTACCAGGTGCGCGGCTTCGACCTGGCCAACATCAGCTTCATCAAGGGCGACACGGGCTGGATCATCTTCGACCCGCTGACCGCCGCGGAGACGGCGCGGGCCGCGCTCGAGTTTATCAACGAGAAGCTCGGCAAGAGACCGGTGGTCGGCGTCGTGTACTCGCACACGCATGTGGACCACTGGGCCGGCGTGCGCGGCGTCGTGGACGAGGCAGACGTCGTGAGCGGTAAGGTCATGCTGATCGCTCCTTCGGGCTTCATGGACCACGCGATCTCGGAGAACGTATTCGCCGGCACCGCGATGTCGCGGCGCACGCAGTGGCAGTACGCCACGCTGCTGCAGCGCAACCCGCACGGTCACGTCGACCAGGCGATCGGCAAGAACGCCGCCAATGGCTCGGTCGGCCTGATCGCACCCAATCACCTGATAACCAAGGACATCGAGGAAGTCACGCTTGACGGCGTGAAGATGGTGTTCCAGGACGTTTCAGACACTGAGGCGCCGGTCGAGCTGAACACGTACTTCCCGCAGTTCAAGGCGCTGTGGTCGTCGGAGGTCGTCACCGGCACGATCCACAACATCTACACGCTGCGCGGCGCGGCGGTGCGCAACGCGCTCAACTGGTCCAAGGAGATCAACGAGGCGCTGTTCAGGTTTGGCGACGAGGTCGAGGTGATGTTCGCCTCGCACAGCTGGCCGCGCTGGGGCAACGAGCGCATCGGGGAAGTGCTGCGCACCCAGCGGGACGCCTACGCCAACCTCAACAACCAGACGCTGCACTACGTGAACCAGGGCGTGACGATCAACGAGATCCACAACGTCTACGAGGTTCCGCCGAGCCTCGAGCAGAGTTGGGCGGCGCGCAGCTACCACGGCGACGTGCAGAACAACGTGCGCGGCGTCGTGAACCGCTTCATCGGCCACTTCGACGGCAACCCGGTCAACCTGATCCCGCTGTCGCCGTCGGATTCGGCGCCGCTGTACGTCGAGATGATGGGCGGCTCCGACAAGATCCTCGCCAGGGGCAAGGAACTGAACGGACAGGGTAAGTACCTGCTGGCGTCCGAGATCCTCGACAAGCTGGTGTTCGCCGAACCGAAGAATCAGCCGGCGCGCCAGCTGCTGGCCGACGCCTACGAGCAGCTCGGCTACCAGTCGGAGAGCACCAGCACCCGCAACACGTTTCTGCAGGGTGCGTTCGAGCTGCGCCACGGTCTGCCGGGCGGCAGCGCGCCGCGTTCGATGACGCCGGATGTCGTGCGCGCGATGAGCACCGAGCAGTGGCTCGACTTCCTCGGCATCAGCATGGATCCGAAGAAATCCGCGGGCCTGAACTACAAGATCAACCTCGTGACCCCTGACAACGGCGAAAAGTATGCGGTCGAGCTCGAGAACGCGACGCTCACCAACATCAAGGGCTTCCAGGTGCCGAAGCCGGACCTGACGATCACCGTCAACCGTGCGGACCTCACCCGGATCATGATGGGCGTGGCGTCCTTCGACCAGCTCGCGGACGAGGGCAAGGCCCGCCTCGAGGGCGACCGCGCGATCATCCACAAGCTGCGCGACCTGATGGTCACTTTCACGCCGGACTTCGAGATCCTGCCGGGTACTGCACCGACCGAGCGCCAGGTGCCGCCCGGGCGGTCGTTCGCGCTGCCGGCGAGCGGTCTGACGCAGTCAGATTGATCCAGCACGAGGTTGCAGCCAGTGCAGGTCATTCCGATGGCACGAGCTCAACGTCGCTCGTTCGCTCTCGTCGCGATCGCGCTGCTGGCGACGGTCTCGCCGGCGCAGGCCGAGTCGCCGGCGAGCGACTGGCGCCAGACCGTGTTCCTGTACGGCATGGGAGCGATGATCGAAGGCGATGCCCAGGTCGGGCCCCTGCAGGTGCCGGTCGACGTGGGGCTGTCGGACTTCTTCGACGTCCTCAAGTTCGGTGGCATGGCGGCGTACCGGGTCGAGAACGACGACTGGTCGTTCTCCGGGGACGTCACCTACATGAACCTCGGCGGCAGCAAGGTCACGCAGCAGGGCCGCGCCAGCGCGGGCCTCGACGTCGAGCAACTGACCGTCATGGCGACCGCCGGTCGCCGCATCCTGCCGCACCTCGAGGCCCTGGTCTCGCTCGCCTATTTTGATGTCGATGCCGACCTGCGGGTCAGGCTGCTGCAGCAGGTCAGGACCGCGGGCCGCGAGGCCAGCTGGGTCGACGCGCTGATCGGTCTCAACTACGAAGTGCCGTTGGGCAGCAAGTGGCGCTACACGCTGCGCGGCGACATCGGCGGCCTCGGCGCAGATCTCACGTGGCATGCGCTGACCAAGTTCACCTACCAGAGCTCCGAGCGTTTCGGCTGGTTTGCCGGCTATCGCGTCATCGCCTACGACTATAAAGATGGGCAGGGCCTCAACTACCAGCACTACGACCTGCGCCAGCACGGGCCCGGCCTGGGCGTCTCGATCTCGTTCTGATACGTTTCATGCAACAGCGTCGTTCGCAAGTCGATTACAGGCAAGGATCCGCATGAGTACACCCCGTCGCTACCGGTCACTGGTCGCACTGCTGGCCGTCAGCGTGGCGCCGACGGCCATGGCCATCGAACCCATCCCGTCGACGCCGGGTTGGCGCGGATTTGTCGTGGCCGGCGGCGGATATGTCGACCTCAAGAGCAACCTGGTCGCCGGCAACAACCTGATCGACATCGGTCAGCCGGTCATCAGCTCCGTGACACAGCGCCCGCAGAGCGACGACACCTTCCACCCGCTCGTCACGGGCGAGGTCAACTACACCTTCGGCAACGGCTGGCAGGCCTTCTTCGGCACCTCGCTCGAGGACGCGGTCACGCTCGACGGCGTGACGCAGCTCGGGGCGCGCAAGGACATGGGGTCCGCCGGCGTCCTGCAGGGCGGTTTCCTGTTCAGCGGCATTCCCACGCAGGTCTGGGAGGATCCGTACGCGGAGGGAGTGCAGCGCCACGAGACCGATCGCGAATCCACCGGACTGCGCCTGCGGTGGGACCGCGTGCTCGGCACCGCGCTCGAACTGACGTTCTCCTACCGCGACATCTCCATCGACACCGAACGCAGCGGCGCAGGCGTCACGAGCGTCGCCTGTGATACGGCCTGCCAGGACCTGCTGCGGCGTGACGGCGACCAGTACCACTTCGACGCGTCCTACCTGTTCCGGCTGGGCGAAGGCCAGCGTCACCTCGTGCGGCCCATGATTCGCTACACGATCGACGACCGCGACGGTGAAGCGATCAGCGGCGATGCGTACCGGGTGCAGTTGAGCTACATCTTCCTGGGCCAGGGTTACAACATCGCGAGCAACGTCGCGTTCGGGAGTGCGAGCCAGGACGCAAGCAATCCGATCTTCGGTCGCAAGACCGATTCCGACCGTTTCGCCATCGATACCACGCTGTTCTACCGGTTGCCGACCGCCAGCGGACGCTGGCAGGCGGTGGGCAGCGTCCTGTGGGGTGAGGACGACTCCGCAGTGGATTTCCACGATTCGGAGGTCACGTCGGTCAGCGTCGGCCTGATGTACCGATTCGGTGCGCGCGTTCCGGTTGCAGTTCCTGCTGAGCCGCAGCTCTAGCGAAGCACGAACGCGTTGCGAATCCACGCGACGACCGGGTCGCCGCCTGGTTCCGGCGATGGATCGATCGCGACCACGTCGAAGCGCGCTTGCAGGCGCCGCAGTTCGGGCCGCATCAGCAGCAGGTGACGGGCCGCGAGGGAGCAGCGACGCTGCTTGTCGCGGCCGATGGTCGCCGCCGCCTGGCCGTAATCGCTGCGCGAGCGCGACCGCACCTCGACCAGCACCAGCACTTGCACGTCCGGGTCGAGCATGACGAGATCGATTTCGCCTGCGCGGCACCGATAGTTGCGCGTGAGCAGCACGAGGCCCGCAGTCTCGAGATGCCGCAACGCACGTGACTCGGCGGCGCGGCCGATCTCAGTCGTCGTTGTTGCGTTCGAAGTCCAGTCGGGCGATCGAGCCATCGGGCACCCCTTGAGCCGTCGCATCGACGGCCGGTGACCCGTTCTGGCCTATTGCGGCGGCGGCGTGCCCGTCGAATTTTCCGCGGGAATGTCGCGAAAGAGTACAGCCGTCGACCCTGCGGCCTGCGGCTTGCCGGACTCGATGCGGGCAAACTGCAGGCTGCGTTGCACGCGGCCGCTCGTGCGATCGAGTTCGAGCATGCCGGTCAGCCCGTCGACACCTGCCGCGACGCCGCCTGAGCTGCCAAGCTGTTGCGCGAGACGGAACGCGTCGTAACCAAACGCGTAGAGCCGCAGCCGACCCCGCGAACGCGCCGCCCAGTCCTCCTGCGTGGCATCCCAGAGTTCCGGCGCGCCCTGGCCGCCGGACAGCAGCCACGGCATTTCCGGAAATGCCAGGCCGTCCATGTCGGACGCCGCGCGCACGCTGGGATCCCAGGCGTCGGAGGTCGAATAGAGCGGCAGGTCGTAGGTCATCTGGAAGCGGAGTTGCGGCCGGATTGCCCGGGCGGCTTGCGCTGTCGCCGCGACGAAGGCGAACTGCGGTCCCGCAGCCTGCTCGGCCACCGGGTTGCGCGGCGGCAGCGGCTGGTTCGGATTCGAGCTGCGATCGCCTGCCCCACCGTAATGGCCCAGCGCTGCCCGCAAGGGTCCGGAGAAGTCCTTCGTGCCCGGCGCGTAGTACTGCGACGACATCAACGTAACGGTGCCGGCTGCCTGCAGCTCCTGCACGAAGGCATCGTGCAGGCGTTGCCCCCAGGCGTTGTCGGGGAACAGCGCGACGCCGCGCACCCGGCCATCCGTCGCGATCCGTCGCGCGACGGCGCGCGCCTCCTGCTCCGGATCGAGCGCGAACTGGTAGAGGAAGGCAGGGGCGGCCGCCCCGGCAGGTGTGCCCACGGAATTCAGCGCGAGCGTGGGGACCGGCAGTCCGGCCGGCTGCGACGAAACGACGGCGGCGATCTCTTCCTTGGTCAACGGGCCTACGACCATCCGGGCGCCTGCCGCGAGTGCACGCTGATACGCCGCCGCGGCGCCGAGCGCGACCGTGTCATACACGTCGACCCGCGGCCGGGCATCGGCCGACGACGACGCGAACCAGGCCGCGGCAAAGCCGTCGCGCACGGCGGCGCCGACCGGCTGCTGCTTGCCCGACAGCGGCAGCAGCAAGGCGATGATCGTCGTGGGTCCGCTGTCGATCGTCACGAAACCGGGTTGCGCGGCGGGTGCAGTGGGGATGAACGCCGTACCGGGGTGCCCCGGGTGCTGTGACATCCATGCTGCCACGGCTGCGGCGTGGGCAGAGTCATTGCCGCCGGCGGTGACGATGGCAGGCAATTCGAGCCAGCCGCGCTCGCGTTCGGACATCCCTGGCGATGTGAACGCGCCGGGAGGGCGCTGCCGCAGCTGATCGAACAACAGACGGTCATTTTCGGCTCGCGCCGCAGGCGCGACGAGCAACGCCGCGCGCTCGTCGAATGTTCGCACGCCACCGAGCGCATCGCCGGTCGCGATCTCGGCCTGTCCGCGCAGCGCCAGCAGGTCCGCTGCCCTGTCAGCCGGCCAGGGTTGCGGCAGCGATCGCAGCGACCCGAGGGCGCGAGCTGCATTGCCTCGTTCGAGCGCGACGCGGGCATCGACCTCGGCAAACCACGCGCGCTCGTCATCGGTCTTGATGCGATTGCGGACCTTGTCGAGCAGACGCTGCGCGTCCCCTGCCGCGCCGCCGAGCACGTACTCGCGCGCGGCGAGCAGCGCGGTCGTGGCATCCCAGGTCATGAAGCCGCGACGCGCGAGCTGCTCGTAACGGGCGGCGGCTGCCAGGTGCTGGCCGTCGCGCGCGAGCGCATTCGCCTGTGCCAGGGTGGGGGTGGTCGGCTGTGCATGCGCCATGGGTGCGGCACAGGCGACCAGCACCATCGACGACGCGATCCAGCCGGTCCAGCGGCTCGTGCGGCGAGCTTGCCCGCCTTGAGGCGATACGTGCAGCATGCGAGATCCCTGGGAGGCGCGCGTGACCGGTACTGCGACGGATTCTACGGGGCGGAAGCCGGCCGGCGCACTGTTCGTGGTGGCGACCCCCATTGGCAACCTGCAGGACCTGAGTCCGCGGGCGGCCGCGTGTCTGCGCGACGCCGACCTGCTGCTCGCCGAGGACACGCGGCACACCCGCATGCTGCTCGAAGGCTGCGGTATCGCGCGTCCCGCCAGTGCGATCGAGTCATTGCACGAGCACAACGAACGCGAGCGTGTCCCGGGCCTGCTGGCTCGCCTGCAGGCGGGCGCACGCATTGCGCTGGTCACCGACGCCGGCACACCCCTCATGAGCGACCCCGGATCGCTGCTGGTGGCCGCCGCGGCGCACGCCGGTGTCGAAGTCGTGGCGCTGCCCGGACCTTGTGCAGCGATCGCGGCGCTGTCGATTGCGGGCCTCGCCACCGATCGCTTCGTGTTCGAAGGTTTCCTGCCGGCCAGGCCGA